>Ga0137353_1000018_pt1 | contig 35959 bp, 30 predicted proteins | sample EasRivERMLT760_2_FD_104759 | JGI IMG/M metagenome (GOLD analysis project Ga0137353, IMG submission 104759) | Soil microbial communities from meander-bound floodplain in the East River, Colorado, USA - East River MetaG ERMLT760_2 | ecosystem: Environmental > Terrestrial > Soil > Floodplain ...
CTAGCCGTGAAGGACTGACGCGGCGCGCGTTCTGCGCGCGCCCCTTGCCGCTCGCCCCGAATGCAGAAGAGGCAGGCACTTCTGCAGGGTCTCTTCCTCCAACCCTAACGGTTGAAGTCTCGCCCACGACGGGTCGGACCGCGCGTTCACGCGAAGGATGGCTGCAGTCCGAACCCCCCGCTAGCGCGGCGCGACCTCTCGGTAGCACGCCAGGGTGCCTTCGACGACTCGCTTCACGTCGAACTCTCGTTCCGCAAGCGAACGCGCGGCCTCGCCGAATTGGCGGCGACGAGTGCGATCATTCACGAGATACCGAATCGCTGCCGCGAGCGCCGATACGTCGCCGGCCGCCACGAGCAGTCCCGTCTCACCGTCCACTACCGCATCTCGGCACCCCGGCCAGTCCGTCGTGACGATCGCCCGACCGCCAGCGGCCGCCTCGAGCAGGATCTTGGGAACCCCTTCTCCGTAACGACTCGGCAAGCACACGACGTGCGCGGCGGCCAGCACAGCGGGCATGTCGGTGCGTCGGCCCCAGTGCTCGACGGCACCCTCGCTGACCCACGCATCGACCTGTTCGCGGGAAACGGATTCGGGATTGTCGTCGTCCGGCGCGCCGACGAGGACGAAGCGGGCGCGCACGCCGTCTGCACGCAGGGACTTCGCGGCGCCGACGAAATCCCCGACGCCCTTTGTCCAGAGGAATCGGCCAGCATAGAGCACAACCGGCGGGCCGTCCGCTTCAGGCGTCAGAAGGAACTCGGTGAGATCGACACCGGCGCCACGGATCAGCCGCACCCGGTCGCGGCCAAGACGAATCGCACCTTTCAAGCTGTCCCTGTCCTCCTCGTTCTGCACGATCGTCACGCTCGCACGACGACGTAGCAAGACGGCGAGGGCGGCCGAAAGCGCGATCCGGCGAGACAGCGCGCGGATTCCCCGGCTGGTGAAAGCATATCCAAGGCCAGCGAGCGCGTTGACGATCCCCAAGCCATCGAGGCCCCATGAAGCGATGGTACCGAACACCACGGGCTTGAGCGCGACGTGATGGACAACCGCTGGGCGGAGCCTGCGATACAGCTGGCGCAACTCGCGAATCGATGCGAACTCATTCGCAAGCCCCGCGGCCCGGCGCCGCAGTAGCAGCGGAACGAGCTCAAATCCCTCGTGCCGTAACAGGGCCTCGTGCTCGGCGAAACGCGACGCGATCACTACCCGGTAACCCGCGTCACGTGCTGCGCGCGCGAGCGGCAACCGATGCGAGACGAAGTACCAGTCCTCCGTGACCACGAACAGCACCGTCTTCGATGAGACGGGAGCGGTCCGGTGGCCGCCACTGGAAGTGTCCTCGAGAGCAGCGGCAGCGTGACTCAAGCGTTGCCGCCCTCCCGGGCGATGTCCGCGAAGGTCGACTCGTGGGACATCAGCGAGCGGAATCCGCGGGCGCTGGCGGCTTGGTCCTCGGGTCCGGACCGCAGGCATCCAGCTGGCCGGTGGTCACCGCGGGCACCGCGAACGGGGAGTGTGTCCAGGCGTACCGGCAGACCGCGCGAGCTGTTAGGGCAGAGTCACGCGATGCCGCGTACAGAAAGGCGCCGTATCGTTCCGTCGGTCCGAGGAAGTACGCGTAGACGCCGCCGTACGTCTTCGGGAACTTCGGCGTGATCATTGGTCCCGCGGCGAGCGGCACGAGCACACGAAGAAGTCGATCGCCATCACGACTCAGTTCAGCCGCTTCCACCTGCCTTTGCAGGTTGTGCTTCTCGTGGCGCTCAAGCGCTTCAGTCCGGTATGATGCCTGAGACGTGCGCACGGAGGCAGGTCCCCAGATCCCGCCGAAGCCAACCTCATGCTCGACGTCCGGATAGTCGAACAGGAGGGACGATTCCATCTCGATCTGGGTGAAATAGCCAGAGTCGCCACTCCGAAGCCAAATCGTGCGGTGGAACGGATACCGCTGCGCGACATACCATGACGGGAAGCCGAGTGCGTGTGGCTTGAACCAGTGGTTCGCGAACGTCAGGCGAACCGCGACCATGCCGCTGTCCAGTTGCGTCAGGTCGATCGCGGTCGGCTGCGACTCGACCGACGCCGCGGGGTACACCCAATCTCCGACGCAGTGCGCCGTCATGCCGACCCAAGACGCGCCGACGCGGACCGAGGCCTCAACTGCGGCGTGCTCGCAGAGCCCGCGGTGCCAGACCAATCGGATGTGACCATTCTCGATCACGATCCGGTTCGCGTCGCTCAGAGGCCCCGGCGCGAGTCTCGGCTTGCCGTCCACCTCGATCCGCACTCCGGGGCGAACGACGCGACTCGGTTCCTGTGCTGCAGTCGCTGCGCTCGCGGCCACGAGGAGAGACAACAATAGCGTACTTACCTGCCGGACCGATCCGAGTGTCGGACGCATCACTGCGATCGCACGAGAACGCCCGATCCTGCGGCTCCGGCGAACTGGTCCGAGAGCGGCCGCCAACTGCAGCAAAGGTAGAGCGCGAGGACGAGCACGATGATATCCATGCCGAACGAGAAGTCGAAGGACCCCGAATTTATTGGTAATGCGATGACAAAGGTGATGATAACGAACACCACCGCCGATTGCACCGTCTTCACCGTTCGAGTCCAGAACTGCTGCACCAATCCGACCTGAAGGCCGAATAGCAGTCCCCACACGACTGGTCCGAAAACCCGGAAGTCGAGCCACATCTGACCCATCAAGCCCGGCGGAACATCCTGGTGATTCTCTCCCACGAACACTCGCGTACTGATCCGAACCATGCGCTCGGGCCAGTCGATGTCCAGGCCGAGCAAGCCTTCCGGGAATCGCTGAGCGAGCGAAAGCAAATGGTCCATCCCCCAGCGCGGGGGGACATCAATCAACGAGATCGTGCCAATCGACTCCACAACCGTGATGCCGATGTCGGACGACGACCGCAGCAGGGCGCTGGGCAGAGATTCGTACACACCGAGGGCGCGCTCGACCGTCCCTCCATACGCAATCGCGGAGATGAGGTCCTTGCCGAACGCGATCCACAGGATCATCGGCCCCGCCGCGGCGACAACATAGCCAATCCGCCAGCGCTGCGTCGCCAGCGCGAGTGCGAGATAGCTCATGAGCACCGGCAGGAAGAGCGCCCTACGTGAGACGCCCATGAGCGCAAACGCGATCGCCAGCGCGAGGCAGAGCCACCAGGTCGGCCCAAAGCCCCTTCGCTTGGCGATCGTGAACAATGGAATCACCGCGAGCCAGCCCCAGGCCTGGGTCAACACGAACGCGTTCGAGTTGAGGACGTTTCGCGTGACATGCGGATCATCCGATCGAAGCAGAATCAGATTCGCGTAGCGCAGGAACATCGTATCGCCCAGGAGCCAGAAAGACGCTCCAGTGAGGACCGCGCCGGCGACAAGGACCGCCCACAAGCGGTTCTCGTGAATGATCATCTCAAATCGACCTGCTCGCGGCGCGGCGCGCACGCCCCCGAAAGCGAGCTGCGCGATGGCGCATCCTACGTAGAAGAACACGACGAAGGCCGCCGTCAGCGCGAACACCATCATGAGGGAGGTGAAATCCGCTGCCCGAAAGACGTTGTCGATGAACTGAACGCCGGTCGGTCGCGTTCCGTCGACGAACGGCAGCATCGCGCAGATCGCGCCTCCCGCGACGCAGCACTGGAGCCAGAATATCGTGATGAATACCGAGACCGCATCAGGTCCGCCCTCGCGCGTCCTGCGTCGTTCGACGAGCAGGATTCCGAGGCTCAACAGGAGGTACGCCACGGCGATTAGCATCGCACCCGAGATCATACGTCGACCTTCGCGCGCTCCGTGAGGAGCGCCCTCCACTGTTCGAGCACGGCCTCCATGGAGAAGCGCTCCCTCACCTCGAGCGCCCTCGCGGACATCGTCGCGCGTCGCGCGTCGTCCGACATCAGCGCGGATAGTGCAACGCCGAACGCCGCGATATCGCCGTCGGGGACGAGGCGTCCATCGACGCCTGACCGAATGATCTCAGCAGGCCCCGCCTCGCAGTCAAAGGCGACGGCGGGGAGACCGTGCGACATCGCCTCGAGGAGCACGTTTGGGAACCCTTCGAATCGAGATGAGAGGGCAAAGAGGTCCGCGGTCGCGTACCACTCGGCGAGGTTCCCGGCGCGCCCAGGTAGCCACGCGCGCCCGGCAACGCCGGCGTGCCGGATCTGGGACTCGAGCTCCGCACGTTCGGGCCCCTCACCGACGATGACGAGATCCCAATGCAGATGCGAGGCCGCGACGGCGGCGAACGCCTCGATCAGTCGGTCGAATCCCTTTTGGCGGTCCAATCGGCCCACCGCCAGCAGCCGCCGCCTCCCCGATCCCCCGACGGATCCCGGCGCAATCGCCGCTCCGGAGTCGGGCAGGGGCCACGCCACGGCATTCGGGATCACCACCACACGGCGTGCGGTCGTGTGGGACTCGAGCCATGCCTTCGCGCGCGCCGTCTGCCCGACGACGACGTCGAGCCGGCTGTAGCTACAGGCCCGGAGTGCCTCCCACGCTCGTCCGAGCGGCATTTGCGGCGGATACACTCGCTCCGAGCCGATGAGCATGGGGCCCTGTTTACCCCGCCGCGCGAGGGCCAGCAGTACACACGTGCTCGACATCATTGCGAGTACCACGTCAGGTCGATGCTCGGAGATGGCGCGTCGTACCGCCCGCACGCGCCGCCAGTTCGCGAAGAGTGCGCTGAGCATACTGGTACTGACACCTATGAGGTCGAGCGCGAGGCGACGCACGCGGGGCTCGAGATGATAGGCGTCGTCCGCCTCGGACGACAGCGTAGCTACCATGACATCCCAGCCCTGCTCCAGCCAACGCGCGGCGAGCACCGAGGTCACGCGTTCGGCACCCCCGGACGCGAGGGATGGAACGAGCAGCATCACACGCAAGTCGGACCGCGCCGCCGGGCGATCATCGTTGCGCCGCCCATAGGAAGAGGAGCAGGTTCGCCGCATACATCGCAGTGTACGAGAGCATGAGCCCCGAGACGCCGAGGAGCGGCAGAAGCGCGACCGACGCGACCAATTTCACCGCCAGGCCAAGGACGCCTCCGGCAAGGAGCAGCCGGTATCTGCCCTGACTCGAGTGCAGGCTCACTAGTACGAGGGAGGCGCAGAAGACCGGCAATTGCACGATCGCGAAACGCAGGACGCGTGAAACGGCGATCGTATCGGCGCCGTCGAACGTCCCGCGCTCGAACAGAAGCCTGACCATCAGCGGTGCGGTGGCCCAGCCGACAAGTGCGACGGCGACACCGGCAAGTCCGGTAAGCAGGCTCCAGCGCCGGGCGAGCGCACGCAACTGACCGACCTCCATGTGTGTCGACGCCGAGAACACGGGCAGCGTCGCGCGACCCACCGCCGTCGCGACGAGCACCGTGAGGAGTGAGAGTATCCTCCCGGAATAGCCCAGCGCGCTAATCGCGCCTTCGTCGAGCCTAGCCGCGAAGAATTGGTCAACGATCACCGAGAATCCCAATACCGTCTGGCCGAGGAGCATGATGCCGAGGCCGTTCCATAACGGTAGCCAAGACGGAGAAGACAAGCTGAATCGGGGCGCGACCGCCCGGCCCGGACCCGTCTGCGCGACGAGCGAACTCAGAACCTGCACGCCCGCGCCCACGATGGTTCCCCACGCGAGCGCCGCAATCCCTCCCCAGAAGACGACCGCGAGCATCACGAACAGCGCCGGCACGCCTTCGATCAACGTGTTCGCGTGACCGTTCTCGCTCATGATCCAGCTCGAGTAGAGCGCCACCACGAGACCGGCAAGCGGATACCAAGACATGCTCGGGATGATCTGCAGAGCGAGAGCCGCGGTCGTGGCCGGCAACCCGAACCACTCCGCCGATACCACCTGCGGCAGGACAATGAGCATTCCCAGCGAGAAGATGACTCCGACGGCGACCGTGAGTCCGAGCGTCTCGGCGAGGAATCTCGGCATTCCCTCGCTTCCCTCTCTCTGCGCGCGACCGAGGAGCGGGAGCAGCACGACGGGAAGCACTCCCGCGATGATTCCGACGGGCCAGTTCACCAGATTGAAGACGAGCAGGTACGCGTCGACCTCGGCCCCGACTCCGAACCGCCACGCGACGGCGACCTCCTTGGCGGCTCCGGCAAGTCTCGCGAGAAGCGCGAAGCCCGCGACGACGACCATCCCACGAAGGATCGCGTGATGCTCTCGACGCGCCCCGCGCCAGGGCGCGAACACGGTACGCTCGAGGACCTCCCGGGCGTACCTCATCGATGCCGCGCCGGGTCACTCGGAGTTAGGCCAGCCATCGCCTGAGCCACGCCGGGAGGAGCCTGTCGAGGTGTTCGACAAGTTCACGCGTCGCGCCCCCCGATGCTTGGCGCGCCGCGCGAACCGTCTCGCGCGCGACCTCGAGGAGCAAGGCGAGCAACAGTGCGACGAGAAGGCCCAGAGCTGCCTTCATTGCAGCGCGTCGCGACTTCGGGAGGATCGCCAGTTGCGGCTCCTCAACGACCGTAATGACGGGCGTATTGCGCACTTCGCGAACGCGCGCCTCGTCGAGACCTTTGAGGAGGCCAGTGTAGAGCTGCTCGTTGACCGAGACGTCGCGCTGCAGACGGTCGCGCCGGAAGGTGAGTTCCGGCGAGTTCGTCACCGCGCGATTCTGCTGGAGGAACGACTGCAGCCGAAACTCGGCCGCGCGAAGCGAGTCGGTCGCCACCGCCACCCGTGACTCGACGAACACCCGCTCGGCCGCGGCGCTCGCCTGGAGTTTCTCCACGTTGAACCGATGCACGCGCGCGACGAGCCGCTCGGCAATCGCCTGCGACACGCTCGGCCACCTGGTCGTCACGACGATCTCGACGGAGCCCGTCGCCCGATTCTCCCGCACGCTCGTCAACCTCCGCAGGGCCTCGATCGTCAACGGCGTGATGCGCTCGGGGCGCGAGGCGGTCACTTCCAGCAGGTCGCTGAGCGTGGTCTCTCGGTTCCCCTCCTCGGCGACTTCCAGCGACTCGGCCGCGACGGAGCCAAGCATAGCGGACGTTTGGAGGAGGCGCACATAAAGGCTCGCGCCCCATGCTCCGCCTGTGGAGAGTGGAACGTCGACGCCGAACTGACTCGCTGCGAGCGCCAGCCCGGAGAGTCCCTGCTCCGCCGAATTGGGAACGAAGCTGGCGCGAGACTCATACGTGCGGTGCGTCATTAGTCCAGCTGTCCCGCCTAGGACGCCACCCAGCATGCCGGCGATGAACAGCGTGCGACGCTTGCGAAGCACGATGTTTACGAAGGTCAACAGTGGCTGCTCCGTTTCAACGCGTCCCCATTCCGAGGACGGATTCGGATCATTCATAGGCTCCTCGTGGTGGTGGCGCCTGTGGTCTCCTGCTCAAGCCACGACTGGAACATGAGCGAGTTCCACAGTTCGTACTGCCGGTTCCGCCGCCCGGACTGGTGCTCGTCCCAAGCTAGCCGGATGGGGCGTGGATCGAAGTATCCCTCGCGAGACAGCCGATCGGCGCCCAGCAAGTCGTCAGCCCATTCCTTGAGGGGCCCACGCAGCCACTGGTCGATCGGCACACCGAATCCCACCTTGGGCCGCTCCGTCAAGGCGCGAGGCACGAACCGATCGAGGATCCGTCGCAGCGCCCACTTTCCCTGTCCGTCCCGGAGCTTCATCTCTGTCGGTAGTCCCCAAGCATACTCCACGACGCGATGGTCGAGGAACGGCGCTCGACTCTCGAGGCTCACCGCCATCGAAGCGCGGTCTACCTTGACCATGATGTCGTCGGGCAGGTATGTCGCCGCGTCGAGGAACATCATCCACTCGACGGAACCCTCTGGTTGTGGCGGACTCACCTGACTCGTGATGAAGCTCTCTCGCTCGCGCCCCGCTCGGACGATCTGCTCCGGGTGCTGCCAGTTCGAGATGAGGCGTCGATACATCGCGCCTGCACTCGGGGAGGACAGGACACCCGCGAGCTTGTGCATGCGGTCCCCCCACTGCGCGTCTGCCAGCCCCCGCAGGAGAGGGCTGGGCACACGAAGAGCGGTTCGCTCCCACGCCGCGGGCGAGACGGAGCGGATTCCCGCTGCCATGGCGCTGCGGAGCCACGCTGGCATCAGTCGCAGCTTGCTCCAGATGCGACGCCCGACGAAGTACCGGCTGTACCCGCCGAACATCTCGTCACCGCCATCGCCCGAGAGCGCGACCGTGACGTGTTGCCGCGCGAGTTCTGAGACGAGGAACGTCGGAATCTGCGAAGAGTCGGCCATCGGCTCGTCGTAGACTGCCGGAAGGCGCGGAATCACGTCCCGCGCCTGCTCTGGCGTGACGTAAAGCTCGGTGTGGTCCGTGCCGAGGTGCTTGGCGACGGCCTTCGCGTGCTCCGCCTCGTTGAAAGCTGCCTCGTTGAAGCCGATCGTGAACGTCCTGACGGGCCTGGTGCTCTGCGCCTGCATGAGTGCGACGATCAGCGAGGAGTCGATCCCGCCCGACAGGAATGCGCCGAGCGGCACGTCCGCGAGCATCTCTTCCGCGATCGTCGCGCGCAAACGCGCTTCCAGGCCCTCGAGCAACTCCTCCTGGGTCCCCTCAAGAACCGGCCGCGCGCGGCCGGCGACGACGTCGGACAAGCTCCAGAACACCTGCGCGCTCGTTCCCGTCGCGTGAACGGTCACGATCGTCCCAGGCTCCACCTTCCGGACGTTCGTGTAAATCGAGTACGGTGCAGGGACGTAATTGAACCGCGTGTAGAGCGCGAGCGAGTCGCGGTCGATCTCGCCGCGGAAGTCGGGGTGTGCCTTGAGCGCCTTCAGCTCCGACCCGAAGAGGAGCGAGGTCCCCACGCGAGAGTAGTACAGCGGCTTCTCACCGAGGCGATCTCGGCCGAGATGCAGCTCGTGTCGTTCGCGATCCCAGAGTGCGAAGGCGAACATCCCCGCGAAGCGCCTCGTTGACTCGAGTACACCGATGCGCTCGAACATCGACAGCATCACTTCGGTGTCCGAGTGACCCCTGAAGCGGGCACCGTACCGCTCCTCCTCGGCGCGGAGTTCCTTCCAGTTGTAGACCTCGCCGTTGAAGACTATGACGAAGCGCCCACCGACCGAATGCATCGGCTGGTGCCCCGCAGGCGAGAGGTCGAGAATGGACAAGCGACGATGGCCAAGCGCGACGCCGCCGTCGGCGTCGAGCCAGTGGCCCGCGTCATCGGGTCCGCGATGTCGGATGGCGGTCGTCATCCGCTCGACGATTGCCCGCGCTTCGTCCGCCCGATGCCCCGGTCCGAAGTATCCTGCGATCCCGCACATGGCGTTCCCTAGGAGGCGGTGATCGGGCTAGCGTGCCGGCGCAACGACGCGCGCGGGACGACTCGGCGTCACTACGTCAGACGCCATAGAACTCACGGTACCACTTCACGAAACGCTCCATGCCGACCTCGATCTTCGTCGACGGGCGGAAGCCGACGTCGCGGACCAGGTCATCAACGTCCGCGAAGGTCGCTTCCATGTCTCCGGGCTGGGCGGGTCGCATGTTCAGCACCGCGCGTTTTCCCGTGCACGCTTCGATGACCTCGATGAACCGCATGAGCTCGACCGGCTCATGGCTACCGATGTTGTATACGCGATACGGGGCGCGGCTCGTCGCAGGATCGGGATTCGCGCTGTCCCATGCCGGATCCGGTTCGGCAACACGGTCGTTAGTCCGGACGACGCCCTCGGCGATGTCGTCGACGAAGGTGAAGTCGCGGCGCATCTTGCCGTGGTTGAAGACGTCGATCGGCTTGCCCTCGAGAACGGCACGCGTGAAGATGAAGGGCGCCATGTCTGGTCGTCCCCATGGGCCGTACACCGTGAAGAACCGGAGCCCCGTCGTCGGGAGGTCGTAGAGGTGGCTATACGTGTGCGCCATCAGCTCATTCGACTTCTTAGTCGCCGCATAGAGCGACATCGGGTGGTCGACCCCTTCGTGCACCGAGAAGGGCATCCTCGTCCCTGACCCGTAGACCGACGAACTCGACGCATACGTGAGGTGCGCGACGCCGTGATGCCTGCATCCTTCGAGCACGTGCAACATCCCCACGATGTTCGATTGGATGTACTCATGCGGGTGCGTGAGCGAATACCGGACACCCGGCTGCGCCGCGAGGTGAATGACGCGGTCGAAACGCTGGGCCGCGAACAGACCCTCCATCGCCGCTCGATCTGCGAGGTCGGTGCGCACGAAACGGAATCCGGAAATCCGCTCGAGGCGGGCGAGTCGTGCCTCCTTGAGCGTCACATCGTAATACGGTGTCAGGTTGTCGAGTCCGACTACCTCTTCGCCTCGAGCCAGGAGTCGCTCGGCGACGTGCATGCCGATGAAGCCTGCCGCACCGGTGACCAAGATCCGCGTCATGCCGGTCGTCGAATGCTCGTGGGCCACGCGAGAGCGATTCGTTCGGCGAGGCGAACGGCCGGTCGGCGTGCGAGCATCGGAATCGGGGACACTGCCATGCGCGAATGCTCCATGTTGATCGTGCTTCGAAACTAACGGACCGCGAAGCGAGGGACTAGATGCGAGCGGCCGCGCACTCCCGCCAGCGATTCCATCGCGCTAAGCTACCGACTCGCCACAGCCTGTCTCCCGCATCCATCGATGACCAGTCCGCTCAAGTCCGTCGCTCGCGCCGTCCGCGCCGCGCTCACCTCCTGGACGTCGGAGCGGACACTGGGACATCTCGAGGCAATTCGCGCCTTCGAGTTCGACGCGGCGCTCGCGCACCTGCCCCGCGCCGGCAGGTTGCTCGAGATCGGCGCGGGCACCGGCTGGCAGGCTCGCGCGTTCGCCGCGCGCGGTTTCGATGTCTCAGCGATCGACATCCCGCAGAGCAACTACAAGTCGGCAAGGGTGTGGCCCGTGATCGACTACGACGGCATCCGGATCCCATTTCCCGATCACAGCTTTGACGTCGTCTTCAGTTCCAACACGCTTGAGCACGTTCCGCACGTTCGTAGCTTCCAAGCCGAGATGGCGCGCGTACTGAAGCCTGACGGTGTCGCGGTGCACCTCATGCCTACGGCGACATGGCACGCCTGGTCATCGTTGACTCACCTGCTCAAGTGGTGGGTGCCGCAGCCGATCCACGGCGAGCATGCAAAGAGCCTCTTCGGCGAGATGCTCGGCTTCAGCGCGGGCCGCTGGCGCCGGATCTTCCTCGAGACAGGCTGGCACATCGAGCACGAAGGCTCGAACCGGCTCTTCTACACAGGGACGTCGATCCTAGACGCACGGCTCCCAATCCAGGTCCGGAGCCGACTCAGTCGCCTGATGGGGAGTTCGTGCCACCTCTTCGTGCTTCGTACAGCTGCTCGTACCTCCGCACGATAGCGGTGACGCTGAAGCGCTCCACGATCCGCGCGCGCGCGCGTGGACCGAGCTCCGACCGACGTCGCAGTGCCGCACGCCAGCCTGCCGCCAAGTCGTCGGGGCGCTGGGGCGGCACGACGATGCCCGTCTCTCCCACCAGGTGCCCGCTGTCGCCGACATCGGTGACCACGCACGGCACCTCGCAAGCCATCGACTCCGCGACCGCAAGCGACAGCCCCTCCCCGTACGAGGAAGATGAGGTGCCCACATCGAACGCCGCACTGAGTCCCGCGACGTCGGCCCTCTCCCCCAAGAGATGCACCCGCCCCGACTCGATCGCGGGATGCATTGCCAAGTCGACGTTCGCGCGGTCGACTCCTGCGCCGACGAGCACGAAATGCACTCGCGGCTCCTGAGCCATCAAGAGCTCGGCGGCGCGGAGAAAGGTCGCGTGATCCTTTTGCGGGTGGTACCGTGCGATCAGACCGATGAGCGGCGTATCGCTCGGCACCCCCAGCTCGCGGCGCAGTGACGCGCGCGCCTCGGTCGATGGACGGAAGCGATCGACATCGGCACCATTCGGGATGACGATTCCCTCCGCCGCAGCGAATCCGAGGCGCTCGTGCTGCGCTCGACTGACCTGCGAGACGTAGACGATCCGCGCGGCGAACCGCGAGACGAGCGCCAGGGAGCGGATGGTGAGCCGCGTGAGCGGCTTTTCGGCGGCAAACGTGTGGAAAGAGTTCTGGACGCACCACAACACCGGAACACGCACGATCGGCGCCAGACATTGCGCGGCGAGGTTGCCATGATACATCCAGCCCTGGATGATCTCTGGGCGCTCGTGTAGCACCATGCGGGCGAGCCTCATCGGTGCAAGCAGCGGAAGCTGCCCGGGCGCGAGCCCGAGGGAACGCACCGGGACGTCGAGTCCCTCAACGACCGAGCGAAGGCGGCCCTCCTCGAGCAGGCTGACCACGGTCGGCGAGAAGCGAGAGCGATCGAGTCCGCGTAGCAAATGCACGAGCATCGCCTCCGCCCCACCGCCCTGCAGCCCCGTCGTCAGAAAGAGGACGCGACGGGCCGTCATACGAGGGCCTCGAGGAGTGCGGCCGTCTTGGTCGCGAGCACTCGGACGCTGTAACGCGATACGATCCGTTCCCTCGCGCGCGCGCCGATCGCAGCGCGTTCGGACGCCTCGCTGGCGAGAAGACACTCCCACGCGGCCGCCAACGCCGACGGGTCTCCTGGTGGCACGATGCGCCGGGGATCGTCGATGATCACGCTCGCGTCACCTACGTCCGTCGCGAAGACGGGCGTCCCGCAGGCCATCGCCTCGCCGACGACGTTGGGAAAACCTTCGCCATAGGCGGAGCATAGTGTGAGCACATCGAGAGCGTTGTAGAGCGCGCTCATCTCGTTCGATCCTTTGACCCATCTCACGCGCTCTGCGATGCCGAGTTCACGCGCAAGCGCCTCAGCCGACTGGCGGTAACGCGCCGGCCCGTCGCCGACGATCACGAAGCGAACGCCGGGTCGCGCGCGCGAGAGCACGGCCGCCGCCCGCAGAAACGTCGGGTGGTCCTTCTGCGGGTCGATGCGTCCGACAGTCCCGATGACGTGGTCCGTCTCGGCAATGCCCCACTCGGCACGGAGCCGTTGGCGTGATTCTGCCTCCGGCTTGAATACGTCGATGTCGATGCCGTTCGACACCACGACGACGCGATCCGCCGGATAACCAGCCGCAACATATGCGCGCTGTCCCGCTTCCGAATTCGCGATGTGCAGGTCGGCCAACGGCGACAGCCACGCTCCGATGCGCTCACTCGTCGCCGCGATCCGCTCGTGCTTCGACCAATCCATCTCGGACATCCGCAGGCCCCACACGACCTTCGCGCCGGAAAGGCGACCTACGGCGAGTCCGAGCTCGTTCGCGACGTTCAGGTAGCCGTGGATCACGTCGGGCCGCGCGCGCCGAACCTCGCGACGCAGTCGGCCGAGGAATCCTAGGACGTCCCATCGACTCCGTTTGCGCAGCGAGACAACGTGCACGCCCGGTACGCGTTCGAGCAGCGGGCGAAGCGCTCCGCCGTCATAGAACGTCGCGACGGTGATCTCGAACCGGCTTCGATCGAGCGTCTTGACCAACTCGATGAGTTGTCGCTCAGCACCACCGTGCTCGAGCGAGCGAATTAGGAAGAACAGCCTCACTCGACGCGGTCAGTTCGGGAGCTGGAGCACGAGATGGATGTCGGAGACGAGCAGTTCGTCGTCCGGCAGCCCGCGGAACATCTCGTGCATCGCAGCACGCGGCGTGGGAAGCTCCTCCCATCGCTTGATGTCGGCGAGGCGCGGCGCGAGGCCCGCATCTGCTGCCTGCGCCAGCATCTGCTTGCAGCGAATGCGGTTGGTGTAGAAGCCCGACGAGCTGAAGAGGTTGCTCTCCCAACGCTCTTCCGAGAAGCGCAGGTTATTCAGTTTCCCCCCGAGGTGGTCCTTGAAGTCCACGACGTGGGAGGCGACTCCGGTCGGGCTAAGGAGTCGCCGCATTTCCGCGAAGGTAGGGCCCACCTCGCGTCGTCGCACATGCTCGAGCACCGCTTGCGACCAGAACAGGTCTATCGAACCGTCGGCGAGCCTGCGCAGACTCTCCAGCCCACCGGTCAAGTAGCCGGCGCGGCAGTCCTCTAGCATCTCCTCGATGCGCGTCCAGCGCGCTGGATCGACACCCTGTTCATTCCCTTCCGGAAAGAGGGTGCCAGCGGCGCGCTGGTAGGCGGTGATCTCCACGTTGGCCCACGCCCCGGTGTCGACGATCCACGAGCGGGAGGCGCCGAGACGGCGCGCGATCAGCGCCGAAAACAAGGAGTCGCCCGGGCCGAGTTCGAGCATCGTGAAAGGACCCGACCGGCCGGTCGCCCTCCACGTGGCGAGATGCCGCTCGAAGACCCCGGTCGCGTAGGAGAGATCCTCCATGGGCCCGTGCTTGAACAGATTCAAGCGACTCCAGAGGCCGTAGCCCACCGGCAGCCTCGAGAGTACGATCTTGGCACCGATCTTCACCTGCCAAGGCATCGCCGACTTGATGGCGCTCAGGAACAATCGTTTCTCCTAGAGGTCTGACCGACTAATGATTCTAATCGCCGCGGGCGCACCGACCAAGCTCGCTGTGCCGGTGACGGTCGTGCTCCTCACGATCGCGCTCACCCTCCTTCCGCGAGCGCTGTCGCAATCTCCCGCGTGGGTCGCGCAGAACGTGCACGCGACGACAGACAGCGCCGCTGCGGCCATCAGGCGTCGCCTGATCCGCGAGATCTGGGGCGCTGATCAACTGCCCCCGTTGCGCGTCGACAGCGCCTTCAGTGACATCCCCCGAGGCCTGCTAGGACTTCGCGACGAACTGCCGAACTTGGCGGCGATCGACCGGCTCGTGAGCGTCGTCGAGCATCGTGCCTTCGATGTCTACCTCCTGCGTTCTCGGAGGCGGAGCGGACGCGTCGCGTTGGTCGCGGATGGCCACCGCAGCGCCGCGCGGGTCTCGTTGGATGGCCCAGTCGTCGTGATCGTTCGCGAGGCGCTCGGGCGCGGCAATGACGTGCTCCTGCTTCCGATGCCCTCCGGGAGCACGGCGGAACATGCCGCGCTCGGCGAGCAGCGCACGAGTTCGTTCCATCCCCTGCGCTTTTTCCTCGAGCCCGCGATCCGCGCCCTCAACGAGTATCGCGCGCGCTATCCGACTGAGCGATCGGTGGTCGCGACCGGCATCTCAGGGGGCGGGTGGCTGACAGTGTTCTTGGGCGCGCTCGACATCCGTGTCACGAGTTCGTTCCCCGTCGCGGGGTCGCTACCGCTCGCCCTGCGCGACCGGAGTTCGGATGCCGATGTCGGGGACTGGGAACAGCGCCTCCCGGGCCTCACCTGGGACGGCGTCCACCAGCTCGAGTACCTCGACCTCTACCTGATGGGAGCGAGCGACGGCAGGACGGCGGTGCAGATCAACAACGAGTTTGACAAGTGCTGCTTCGCTGGACGCCGGCACCTCGTGTACGCAGCGGAACTCACAGCGATCAACCCTCGCTGGCGCTTCGCCTTGGATCGCTTCCCCGGCCATGGCGTCGGGGACGCGCTGCAGGCCGAAATCGCCCCGGCGATGGGGCCAAGGCTTGACCCGCCGAGACCCTGATCAGCCGGCGAGCACGCTACCGCCGTTCACATTCACGATCTCCCCCACGATGTGCCTTGCCCCCGGCGCACACAGCGCCACCGCCGCCCACGCGATGTCCATCGCACTCGCCACGCGTCCGTTCGGGATCCCCGCCTCGATCCGCGCCTTCCCGCCGTTCGCATAGGGGATCTCGCACATCTCCGTGTCCACCCACCCCGGCGCGACCGAATTCACGGTGATCCCGCGCTTCGCGAGTTCGATCGCCTGCGACTTCACGAACGAGATCATCGCGCCCTTGCTCGCGCCGTAGTCGGCGTGGAACGACTCGCCGCGCTGCCCGGCGGTGGACGAGATGTGCACGATCCGGCCGCCGTCGCCGAGCACGCGCGCCGCAGCGCGCGAGACGAAGAACATCGCGTCGACGTTCTCGCGCATGGTCCGGCGCCAACGCTCATCTGGCATCTCCTGCACCGCGACCTCCTCGGCGGGCCAGACGCCGGCGCTGTGGATCACGATGTCCACGCCGCCGAACGCCGCCTTCCCCGCCGCGATGAGCGACTCGGCGCCCGCCGCGTCGCCGAGGTCGGCCGCGTGCGCGACCACCTTCGGGCCACGACCACTCAGGCGCGCGACGATCGCGTCGGCGTCGGCCTTCCGCGAGCGGTAGCCGACGCACACCGACGCGCCGCACTCCACGAGCAGCTCGGCGCAGGCCGCACCGATGCCGCGCGTGCCGCCGGTCACCACGGCGCGCTTGCCCGTGAGCGAGAACATGTTGGCGACGCTCATCGCGCCACCTCCTCGTCGATCACGTCGCAGATGGCGTGCTGGATGGCCAGATGGATCTCCTGCGCGCGGTCGGTGCGCTCGGTCGGCACCACCATGCAGATGTCGGCCATCCCCTTCACCTTGCCGCCGTCCTTGGCCGTGAGGGCGATCGTGCGGATGCCGAGCGCCTTCGCCGCTTCGATTGCCTTCAAGCAATTCGACGAGTTGCCGCTGGTGGTGTGCACCATGAGTAGGTCGCCCTTGCGGCCGAGCGCCTCGAGCTGGCGGCTGAAGATCTCGTCGAAGCCGAAGTCGTTCCCCGCCGCGGTGAGGATGGACGTGTCGGTGGTGAGCGCGATGGACCGCAAAGGCCGGCGCTTCCGCATGTAGCGCACGACGTACTCGGTGGACATGTGCTGCGCGTCGGCGGCGCTGCCGCCATTGCCGCAGAAGAAGATCGTCCCGCCAGCGTGGATGGTCTCGCGCGTGATCGCCGTCGCCGCGCGGATCTGGTCGGCGAGCTGGTCCGCCGACCGCGTGGCGGTCTCGGCCAGTTCGCGCAGGTGCTTCACCGGGTCGATGCCGTTCATGCCGCAACCCCCTGGGCGAGCCGCTCCATCGCCGACCGGGCGCGCCGCACGAGCTTGGACGGCTCGTCGGCCGCCGCCTCGAACGCCCACGTCACGCACGCGTCGGCGGCGAGGAGGTCGAGTGCACGGTCGCGCGCCGGACCGTCGCCTTCGCGCAAGACCTCGCGCAGGAGCGCATCGGCCGCTTCGACGAGTGCATCCGCCACCGGGAGCTGCTCCCACTTGGGATGCGACTCGAGCACCTCGCGCACGCGCGCGATGAGCCGCTCGGGTGCCTCGGGTCGCGCGTCGCCGATCCACGCGGAGGCGCTCATGCCGCGCCCCCGAGCAACCCGCGCGCCACCTCGGCGGCGAGCGTCGGCATCGTCGTCACCTGCGCGCCGGTCACTCCGGCCTGTGCCATGTGATCCTTGCCTCCGCCTCGAATGCCAGTCTTCGCCGAGATGGACTTCACGATCCCGCCCGCGGTGATCCCCTTCGAGCGCAGGTCGTCGGTCACGACGACCACGAGCCCGCCCTTGTCCTCTCCGAAGTCGGCGACGAGCACACCGACGCCGGTGCCGAGTTTCTCGCGCACCACGTCGCCGAGCGCTTGCAGGTCCTTCATGGCCTCGGCCTTCACGACCTTGGAGAGGAGCTGCGCGCCGTTCACGGACTCGACGCCGGCGAGGAGGTCCCCGCCCTGCGCGCCGCCGCCCTTGAGCGCTTCCTCGAGCTTCTTCTCGAGCGCGCGCTTCTCGCCGAGCAGCGCGTCGATCCGCTTCGCGACGAGGTCGGGCGAGACGGCGGTGAGCTTGAGGCGTTCGGCGACCTCGCCGAGCGCGCGCTCCTTCGTGCGGAGGAATTCGTAGGCACCGCGTCCCGTGACGGCCTCGATGCGACGCACGCCGGCCGCCACGCCGCTCTCCGACACGATGCGCATGAGCGCGATCTGTCCGGTGTTCTTCACGTGCGTGCCGCCGCAGAGCTCCACCGAGAGACCGGGGATCTCCACCACGCGCACCACGTCGCCGTACTTCTCGCCGAACAGCGCCATGGCGCCCGTCGCGATCGCTTCCTGGTAGGGCTTCTCCACCGTGCGCACGTCCACGTTCGCCCAGATGCCCTCGTTCACGATGGCCTCGATGCGCTCGAGCGCCTCGGGCTTGATGGGGCCGTGGTGCGTGAAGTCGAAGCGCAGGCGATCGGGCGCGACGAGCGAGCCCGCCTGATGGACATGCTCGCCGAGCACGGCGCGCAGCGCGGCGTGCAGCAGGTGCGTCGCCGTGTGGTTGCGCTCGGTGTCGTTGCGGCGGTCTGAAGGGACGCGCGCCTTCACGACCTCGAATTTGGGCTTGCCGGTGAGCGCGCCGATCGCCGCGACGCGGCCGTCGATCTTGCGCACTTCGCCCACGTCCACGCGCCAGCCGTTGCCGACGATCTCGCCGCGGTCGCTCACCTGTCCGCCCGACTCGGCGTAGAACGGCGATTCGCGCAGCATCACCGCCACCTGGCCGCCGTCGAGCGTCTTGATGGCCGTGACGAGCGACTCGACCTCGACGTGGTCGTAGCCGACGAAGGCGGCGACCGCGGGATGCTCGCGCGTCTCCCAGAGGTCGAGGTCGCGCAGTTCATCGGCCGCGACGGTGATCTTCTTCGCCTTGCGGTCGTCCTGCGACTGCTTGCGCTGCGCATCGAGCGCCGCATCGAAGCCGGCGATGTCCACGCGGTATCCGCGCTCGATGGCCATGAGCTCGGTGAGGTCGATCGGGAATCCGAATGTGTCGTAGAGCTTGAACGCGTCCTCGCCGCTGATGGTGCCGCGCAGCGCGGTGGAGCCCTGCGTGGAGCCCGCGGGCGCGAGCTCCTCGAACCGCGTGAGGCCGCCCTCGATGGTCGCGAGGAAGCGCTCCTCCTCGGCGCGCGTGGTGTCGACGATGTGCTGGCGCCGCTGCGCGAGCTCGGGGAACTGGCCGCTCATCTGCGTGAGGACCTCCTCGACGACGTGCACGAGCGTGGGCTCGCGGCGGCCGAGGAGCCACGCGTGGCGCACCGCGCGGCGCAGGATTCGGCGCAGCACGTAGCCCCGCCCCTCGTTGCTCGGGAAGACGCCGTCCGCGAGGAGGAAGCTCACCGCACGCGCATGGTCGGCGAGCACGCGGTAGCTCGCCGAGTCGTCGTTGGCATAGGCGTACTTCTTCCCGACGATGGACGAGACCTTGTCGAGCAGCGGCGTGAAGAGGTCGGTGTGGTAGTTGTTCGCGACACCCTGCAGCACCGCCGCGATGCGCTCGAGCCCGGCGCCCGTGTCCACCGAGGGCTTGGGGAGCGGATCGAGGCGCCCGTCGGGCTGCCGGTCGAACTGCATGAAGACGAGGTTCCAGATCTCGAGGAAGCGCCCCGCCTCTGCCCCCTCGACGAACGCGTCCTGCGAGAACTCGGTGCGCCTGGTGTCGGTCCACTCGCCGGCGGCGCCCTTGGGGAACGCGAAGTCCTTCGCCATGTGCGCAAGATCGACGTAGATCTCGGTGCACGGGCCGCAGGGGCCGGTGTCGGCCATCTGCCAGAAGTTGTCCTTCTCGCCGAGCCCGTAGACGCGGCTCGCCGCTATGCCGGTCTCCTTCACCCAGAGCTGGCGCGCCTCGTCGTCGTCCTTGTAGACGGTGACGCGGATGTGCTCCTTGGGGATGCGCAGCTCCTCGGTCACGAACTCCCAGGCGAAGCGGATGGCGTCGCGCTTGAAGTAGTCGCCGAACGAGAAGTTGCCGAGCATCTCGAAGAAGGTGTGGTGGCGCGCCGTGTGGCCCACCTGCTCGAGGTCGTTGTGCTTGCCGCCGGCCCGGACGCACTTTTGTGAGGTCGTGGCGCGCCGATTGCCTTCCGGCGGCGGTTCCTGGCCCAGGAAGACCTTCTTGAACTGGACCATCCCCGCGTTGGTGAACAGCAGGGTGGGGTCGCTTTCCGGAACGAGCGCCGAGGACGGCCGAACGGCGTGACCCTGCCGGGCGAAGTACTGGAGGAAGCGGGAGCGGATCTCGGAAGCTTGCATATCATTACATGATAAGGTCTTGCCTCCTTCCGGTACAGCGCCAACCTTATGTGTGTCACGCGGATAACATCCGGCGGGTACTGGCGTATAACTGATGAACAGTCATCAGTGGCCGGACCTCGTTCGGCCGCGCGGCATCTCGCTGTCTCCCACCCCGCGTCCGTGCTTCAAGCTCCTTCGGCCTGCCAGCCGCCAGTCGCACCGAGGTCCGCATGACCCGGATGCGCAATCGGCACTTCCTGCTGCTCGACCTCGTCGGGCTGGCGGTGGTCCCGTTCGTCGTGCTGGTGCTGCGCTTCGAGGGCACGGTGTGGCCGGCGGGATACGGCCGAACGGTCCTCATCTACGCCGCGCTCACGTTGCCCCTGCGCCTCATCATCGCGTGGCGCGGCGGACTGTACAGCTGCATCTGGCGACACGCGAGCGTGGTGGAGCTCGAGCGGATCCTCACCGCGGGTCTCGCGGCCGCAGCGGTGAACTTCGCCATCGGCATCGGCATGCGTGAGTGGCTGGAGATCACGCCGCACCGCATGCCCTATTCGGCGCTGACGCTCGACGCGCTCCTCTCAATCGCCGTCCTCTCGTCGTCGCGCCTCTCGGCGCGCTGGATAGAGGCGCGCAAGCACCGCGCGAGAGAGGGCGTGCGCACGATCGTCGTCGGCGCGGGCTCCGCCGGCATGCTCATCGCACGCGAGTCGCTCGCGAGCGACCGCGCGACCTTCCAGGTGGTGGCCTTCGCCGACGACGATGCGTCGAAGACCGGCCACATGCTCAACGGCATCAGGATCGAAGGCCGGATAGACGACCTGCCGCACATGATCCGTGACCTCGGCGCGACGGAGGTGATCATCGCGATGCCCTCGGCGCGCGGCACGCTGGTGCGCCGCATCGTGGAGATGGCGTCGCAGGCGGGGGCGCGCACGCGCACGGTGCCGAGCCTCGCCGACCTCGTCTCGGGGCGCATCGAGTACACCGCCCTGCGCCCGGTGGAGATCCAGGACCTCCTGCGGCGCGCGGCGATCACCACCGACACAACCGCGGTGCGCACGCTCGCCGAGGGGCGCACGGTGTTGATCACCGGCGCCGGCGGCTCGATCGGCTCGGAGCTCTGCCGCCAGATCGCGGACCTGCGCCCCGAACTGCTCATCCTGCTGGACCACTCGGAGAACCAGATCTTCGAGATCGAGGGCGAGCTGAAGCGGCGCAACCCGACGCTCAAGTTCGCGGCGGTGATCGGCGACATCCGCGACCAGAACCGGATGCGCGTGATCTTCGACCGCTATCGTCCGTACGCGGTGTTCCATGCCGCGGCGCACAAGCATGTGCCGCTCATGGAGGAGAACCTCGTGGAGGCGGTGACGAACAACGTCCTCGGCACGCGCAACGTGGTCGAGGCATCGGTGGACGTGGGCGTGACGCACTTCGTGCTCATCTCCACCGACAAGGCCGTGCGCCCGACGTCGGTGATGGGCGCCACCAAGCGGCTGGCCGAGATCATCGTCCGCCTCGCCGCCGCCGAGCACAAGCGGCACTTCGTCGCGGTGCGCTTCGGCAACGTGCTCGGCTCGCGCGGCTCGGTGGTGCCGACGTTCATGGCGCAGATCGAGCGCGGCGGCCCGGTGACGGTGACGCATCCCGACATGCGCCGTTTCTTCATGACCATCCCCGAGGCGGTGCAGCTCGTGCTGCAGGCGGGCGCACTGGGCGCCGGCGGCGAGCTGTTCGTCCTCGACATGGGCGATCCGGTGAAAATCGCCGACCTCGCGCGCGACCTGATCCGGCTCTCGGGGCTGGAGGAAGGCGAGGACATCGAGATCAAGTACACCGGCATCCGTCCGGGCGAGAAGCTCTACGAGGAGGTCCTCTTCGGCGACGAGGACGTCCGCGAGACGGCGCACCCGAAGGTGATCCGCGTGCTCGCGGCGGAGCCGGATGCGCTGCTCGGCGAGCGGATCGACGAGCTCATCCGCATCGCGGCCATCTCGCCGACCGACGAGCCGCGACTGCGCGAGACGATCGTCGCGCTGGTCCCCGACTTCCACGTCCCCGAACGGCGCAACGACGTGCTCACGTTGCGAACGCGCGTCTCAGGGGAGCATCGTCGGATCACCGGGACGCGCAACACGCTCGAGTAGGACCGCGGCCGCGCCGAGGGCCGCGAGGAGCGCGGCCAGCAGCGTGGCCCCGCCCCCGGGCCATTGCAGCGCCGCCACCGCCGCGACGCACGAGAGCGCGGCGAAGATCGCACTCACCGATGCGTGCCCGAGCGGGCCGTTCGCCAGGCGCTGGTACAGGTGCGAGCGATGCGCCTCGCTCAGCCGCTCGCCGCGGCGCGCACGGCGGCCGAGCGTGAGTGCGGCGTCGAGGAAGATCGGTGCGAGCGGGGCGAAGGCGGCGACGAACCCGGTGCGCCCCTCCGCCACGAGCGCCGCGCCGAGCGCGACGAAGACGACGCCGAGCGCGCCCGAGCCGACGTCGCCCATGAAGATCTTCGCGGGATTCCAGTTCCAGACGAGGAATCCGAGGCTCGCGCCGGCGAGTGCGAGGCCGCCCACGCTCACCGGACCGCCCGCTTGCCCCGCGAGCCAGAGGAACAGTCCGTAGACGAGCGCCTGCGCGCCGATGATCCCGTCAATACCGTCGACGAAGTTCACGACGTTGATCGCCGAGACGGTCCAGAAGATCCACCACACCGCGGCGACGGGTGCGGCCATGGGGAGCGGCGCATCGAGCACGAGCGGCAGGAGCAGGGCCGCCGCCACGGCGTGCACGACGAGCCGCACGCGCACCGGTGCGCCGCCATGGTCGTCCACCCACCCGACGATGGCGACGAGGAGCACGGCGAGCGCGGTGGCGAGCGCGTGCCACGCGCGCCATCCCCCGTGCGATGCGATGGCCAGCGCGATGCCGAGGGCGAGCAGCAGCCCCAGGCCGCCACCGCGCGGGGTGGGCACGACGTGCGACGAGCGGTCGTTGGGCCGATCGATGAGGCCGCGCCGCAAGGCGTCGTGGCGCACGACCGCGACGAAGAGCAGCGAGAGCGCGGCGGCGATCACGAAGGTCCACATCAGGCGGCGCCCCGCTCGGTCCACCAGGCGAGCGTCTCGCCCAGCGCTTCGTCGAGCCTCAGAGGCGGGATCCAGTCGAGCTCGCGACGGATGCCCGACGAGTCCACGGCGAACGACTCGAGGAGCCGGTCGGCCTCGGCGCCCTTTCCGAGCACGCGCAGCGCGCCACGGAGGATGAAGGGCGGCACCGCGAGCAGGCGCACGCGGCGTCCGCGAAGCTCTCCGAGTCGGCGCAGGAGTTCGGCGGTGGAGAGATCCTCGCCGTCCGAGACGAGGTAGCGGTGGCCGGCCGCGCGAGGGTCGCGCAGCGCATGCAACGCGGCGGCGGCGAGATTCCTCACGGCGACGAGGGAGCGCTGGTTGCGCACGGCTCCCAGCGGCACGGGGAACGTCGCGCCAATCTGGGCGAGGCGGAGCAATCGGCGGAAGTTCCCGCCCACGCCCGGGCCGTAGACGAGTGGTGGCCTGAGGATCGTCCATGCGAGGCCCGCGGGCGCGACGGCCGCGACGAGTTCCTCCGCCTCGGCCTTGCTCTGCGCGTAGGCGCCTTGCGGTGCGAGCGGCGCGTCGTCGCGCAGCACTCCGTTGCCGCCTTCGCCGAGGACCTTCGCCGTCGAGAGGAAGACGAGCCTTCGCACGCCCGCGGCGCCGCAGGCGTCGACCACGGCGCGCGTCCCGTCGACGTTCACCGCGCGGAATCGCGCGAGCGCTTCCCGGCCCTCGCGATGCATGACGTGGACGCGCGCCGCGAGATGCACCACTGCGTCCGCACCGGCGAAGGCGCGCGTGAGTGCCGCGGTGTCGGTGATGTCGGGGACGATGCGCTGGGTCGCCCCGGTCAGCGGCGATTCCCGGCGCACGACGGCGATCATCTCCGCGCCCGAGGCGGTCCCGTGCGCGATGAGTGAGCGCCCGACGAAGCCCGACGCGCCGGTGACGGCGATCCGCATGGCGGTCTTCGGTGCGCCGGAGTCGCTCACCGGCGGCGCCATGGCATACCGAACATCACGCCGCTCCTGTACGGCAGCGCTTCGCCGCTCACGTTCCAGAGCTTCGCGCCGTCGTAGCGGCTGTGGGTGAGCATGTCGTAGCCCTTGTAGAGCGACTGCGTGGTGCCGCCGCCGACGTAAGCCTCCAAGGTCCATCCGTCGCCGAGCCGCCAGACATGGCCGACGCTGCCGCCGCCGAGGACGGTGCCGCCTTCCTGATAGAGCGTGGTGTCAGCGTAGTCCGGGCGCTGCAAGCGGAACAAGCCCGCGCCGAGGTTGAGCGCGGCGTACCATCCGTCGCGGGACTCGCGGCGATAGTAGCGCCACTCGGCGGTCCCGACGACGAAGGCGAACGGCGCGCCCTGCGCCGACTTCCAGGGCGAGAGCATCACGTCCCATTGGAAGGTGCGCCTCGGATGGCGGAGCGTGCGCTCGACGCCGATGAACGGGATGCCGACGAGCACGGACGGCCCGAACTTGAGCCACGATTCGCTCGGGGGAACGGCCGCGGGAGCGGGAGCCTGCGCCGGGAGGGCGCGTGCGAGGAAGACGAGTAGCAGCGTGAGCGGCGCCGCGAGCCGCGGCGTGCGAAACGAAGAGGTGGCGCGTCGAAGCACGATGCAATCTCGCCGCACGACCGCCGCTTCGTCTACCTCACCGACGCGAGCGCGTCCTTCGCCGCACGGATGGCCGCACCGATCGCGAAGCCGCGGCGGACGAGCCACCCGACGAGCCGCCGCTGCGCGACGTCTGGTGCCTGCGTGCGCAACGTGCGCGCGCGCCGCGCGGCGGCGGCCGCGAGCGCGTCGGACTCGGACCCATCGGCGTCGGCGCGTCCCGCGATGGCGCGATCGACGATCGCCGACGGCACGCCGCGCCGCCGTAGCTCCGCCGCGACGCGACGCTGGCCGAACCCCTTCGTGCGCGCCGGTCCGTTCACGTACGCCTCGGCGAACCGCTCGTCGTCGAGCAGGCCGAGCGCCGAGAGCCGCTCGATCGTCGCGGCGATCGCGGCCCTCGGGTGCTCGCGCTCGAGGAGCCAGCGCTCGAGATCCTTCGACGACCTGGCGCGCCGCGCGAGCGCGTCGAGCGCCTTGTCGTAGCAGGCCGTCACCGCGCTCGCGGTGCGCAGGCGTTCGAGCGCCGCGGCGTCGAGCATAAGGCCCACGGCGAGCTTGCACTCGGCGATGGTCTCGATGGCGACGGGCGTGATGGCCGCACCGCCGACCTCGACGGCGTATCGCCCCGCGCGGCGCGCCAGCTCGCGGATGGCGGTCACCGGCCCAGGCTGCAGCGCCGGCGACTCCTCGTCCCCCAGAACGGAAGTCGGGGGCGGACCCGAGTGGAACGGCGGGGATTCCGGGCCCCGACGACTCACCACAGATCACACCCCCGACTAAATACCGATGGAGGTGGAAGGATGAAGGATGAAAGAGACTGCGCTCTCATCGTTCTCCCGCCTGACTCGATTGTCCCCTGCTCCTACTCGTCCTCGGCCTCGACGGTCGCGATGACCTTGTTGATGCCGAGCACCGTCTTGACCTTCTCCTCGACCTCGGCCATCACCGCCGGGTTGTCCTTGAGGAACAGCTTGGCGTTCTCGCGGCCCTGCCCGATCCGCTGCGTGCCGTAGCTGTACCAGGCGCCCGACTTCTCGATGATCCCCGACTCCGCGCCGATGTCGACGAGGAGCGAGGTGTGCGAGATCCCTTCGGCATACATGATGTCGAACTCGGCCTGCTTGAACGGCGGCGCGACCTTGTTCTTCACCACCTTCACGCGGACGTGCGACCCGATCACGTCCTCCTTCTCCTTCACCGGGCCGATGCGGCGGATGTCGAGCCGCAGCGACGCGTAGAATTTCAGTGCCTTGCCGCCGGTGGTCGTCTCGGGGTTGCCGAACATCACCCCGATCTTCTCACGCAGCTGGTTGATGAAGATCACCGAGCAGTTGGAGCGTGCGATGGCCCCGGTGAGCTTGCGGAGCGCCTGGCTCATCAGTCGAGCCTGGAGCCCCATGTGCGACTCGCCCATCTCCCCTTCGATCTCGGCCTTCGGCACCAGCGCCGCCACCGAGTCGATCACGATCACGTCAACGGCGCCGGAGCGTACGAGGATCTCGCAGATCTCCATCGCCTGCTCGCCCGTGTCCGGCTGCGACACGAGGAGCTTGTCCACGTCCACACCGAGCTTGCCGGCGTAGTCCGTGTCGAGCGCATGCTCGGCGTCGATGAACGCCGCCGTCCCCCCCTGCTTCTGCGCATTGGCGACGACATGCAGACAGAGCGTCGTCTTGCCACTGCTCTCGGGACCGTAGATCTCGGTCACGCGTCCCCGAGGGATCCCACCCACTCCGATCGCCGCATCGAGATTGATCGCGCCGGTGGGGATCGAATCGATCTTCACCCGCATCCCCTCGGCGCCGAGCTTCATGATGGCGCCCTTGCCGAACGACTTCTCGATCTGCGAAACAGCGAGTCCCAGCGCCTTCGAACGATCGGCCTGCTGTGAAGCGGTCGTCGCCATCACTGCCTCGATTGGTCCTGCCTGTAGCGCCGGCCAGGCCGACTCGTGAGTGGGAATCTACCCCGCAGGGGGAGCGGGGCCATCCCGAACGAACTGCGAAATGGGGCGATCCGCGGACACCGAACAAATGGCGAAGTCGACGGGGATTCGCAAGGGCGAACCTCTCGCCGACGCTGCCGCCTTCTCCACACCCGCCGCTGCTCACATCCCTGCTTCTCAACACGCTGACCAAGCGCCACGGGAGTAACGACTTAGGTCGTGGATTCCGCGTGGACCGGCTGTGGAAGGCCTGTGGAAGGCCTGTGGAAGGCCTGTGGAAGGCCTGTGGAAGCCCCCAATCTCTCCACGCCGACCGAATCCGGGTCAGACCTAGAAGGCGTCCTCGACGTGCTTCACGAGCACCCGCGCGCCGTCCATCAGTACGCCGACGACATCGAACCGGTACCGCCCTTCCGCCCGAGTCCGCGCCTTCACCTCTACGGTTGCGTTCACCGACCGCGCCAGGCCGTTGGCCGCGCGTGGTCACGGACGCGAAGGTACGTTCGGGGCCGCGCGGCGCGACATCGTTCGGCCGCGGCCCGTTGCACGCGAACGCACTGCGCAGGTAGTGTGAGCGAGTCCCCCCGTGCAGGGACTCCGCACCAAGAAGTAGCCTCGCCAACGAACCGCGAACATCAGCGGCCTCTCCAAGCCAACGCCGATGTCGACTCGACGCTCCGCACCGCCATCCTCGCTGCTCGCCATCGCGCTCCTTGCGAGCGGAGTCGCCTTCGCCTCTTGCTCCGGTGATCCGACGGAGCCGCCGCCGCCGCCGACCGAAATCGCCATGGTGGGCACGACGACGGGCGCGGTGGAGGTCGGAGATTCTCTCGTCTACGTCATCGCGATGCCGAGAGACACCCAGGTAATGCTCCATGTTGAGACGACGTCGGGCGTCGCGACCGACTCAGTCGAGGTGCGGGTCTACGTGATCTACCCTCCTATGACGACTCCGATCAGCTACATTCCGGGAATCATCATCGCCGGCCCCCCGAGCGCGGCTCCGCCGCTCGCAACGCGTATCCTGGACGGCGGTGGTTCGAGACTGATTCTCTTGGTTGTGCGCGGCCTGACCGGGTCCGGCCCGATCCCGTTCCGACTCGTCGGTAGCGGACTCTCCCTCGCACCGGAGACCGCATCCGCGACGCTGGTCGCCAACGACAGTGTCGTCACCGAGCGGATCGAAGTGCGGGGCGACGAGGACTTGTTCTCACTCGCTGGGAGCGCGGGTGACATTGTGCATGTGTTCCTCGCTGCTCGCGATGCCGTGACCGGGGACACTCTCAGTATGCGCGCCTATGCCAATGGCGGCCCGGTCGACTTCGCGTGGCATCTGATCCCGGCGGACGCAGTCCGAAGCCTCGACAGCGCGCGGTTCTCGTACACGTTCGAATACGCCGCGACGCTTCAACTCCGTATTACCGGTGGCGCATCCGGGATGCGCTACGCGCTCCTGCCCTACCGCGTCGCCAGGACCCCTGAAGACGCCATCGCTGCGATCACGCTCGGCGTTGACGTCATCGAGACCATCCTGCTGCCGGGAGACATCGACGAGTTCACGTATCAGGCCACGGCGGGCGAAGGACTGGAGCTCCGCGTCGCACTCGACGACTCCATCGCGGCGGGATTGTACTTGAGTGTCGAGCGCGTGGGCGCGGCGACGCTCGTCCCCGAGCCATTCGTGGCGGCCGGTACGCTCGATGCCTCGACGCCGATCGACATCCCGGTCCCGAACTCCGGTGAGATACGGATGCGAATCACATCGACCAATCGCATGCGAAAGACCGGGAACGGTGGGTATCGCCTCCGATTGAGCAGCTCCGCCCTACCTCCAGTCGTCCGTTGACGCAGGAGGAGCGCACCCGGATTTCGCCTCCAGGTGCGATCTGAATCACCCCGATTTCGGCGGCGTACATTAGGACGTGGCGAATTCCGGGCGAATCGGAGTGGGAGAATGGGTGCAATGTCGGTCGTCGGGAGGGCAGGCGCCGCGGCGCAATCCGACGAGGCCCACGTCACACCTGGAAGGCGTCCTCGACGTGCTTCACGAGCACCCGTTCGCCGTCCATCAGTACGCCGACGACATCGAACCGGTACTTCTCCTCGGCCCGACCGTGACGGTCGATCCAGACGTGCGCGCTCTTCACGAGCTCGCGCTGCTTCCGGTGGTGCACCGCCTCCACCGGATCGCCGAACTCCGCGCCCTTCCGCGCCTTCACTTCGACGAAGGCGACCACTGCATCACGCGCCGCGACGAGGTCGATGTCGCGACGGCCGTTGCGGAACCGGCGATACACGATGCGCCACCCTCGACGCTCGAGCCATCGCGCGGCGATCCGCTCGCCCACCTCTCCGAACCGCTGGTTGTGTGTCGTCATGCCCGGCGAACCTACGGTCGCGGACGCGACGAACGGCACCCGCGCACTGCACGCGGGTGCCGTTCATCGCATCGGGTGTTCCGTCCGTCGCGATCGGAGTCGCGAGGGAGTGAGGCAGGAGCTAGGCGTGCACCAGTTCGCGAGTCTCCGCACGGAGCTCGGGGCTCGGCGCGGTGGGCTCGACCACGGCGGCCCGCGTGCCCTCGGAGGCGCTCACGGCGAGCGCCACCTCGCGCTCACGGAGCTTGCGGTGGAGAGTGCGAACATGGATGCCCAGGTGGCGCGCGGCGTGCACGCGATTGCCCTTGGTCTCCTCCAGGGCGCGCACGATGGCGAGCCGTTCGAGGGTGGCGAGATGTACGGTCGGAAGGGTTTCAGCAGTCATTGAGTTTCCGGATAGGGATTCGAGTGTCAGTCTCGGCACGATGCCCCTCCGTCTCAAGCGATTGCGTCACATTGTGTCCCACCGAACGCCCCCCGGCCCGGACGGCCCCCCTAGGCGGCCGTCCGCTCGCCCGCGATGCGGTCGATGTCCTCGAGCCCGATGAGCACGTCGCGGGGTTTGGAGCCGTCCGGCGGGCCCAGGACGCCGGCGAGGTGCAGTTGGTCGATGATGCGCGCGGCACGCCCGTAGCCGACCTTGAGCCGGCGCTGGAGCAGCGACGTCGAACCGCCCTGGTGCTGGACGCAGACCTCGGCCGCCTCGCGGAAGAGCTTGTCGCGATCGCTCGGGTCGTCCGCCGACTCCTCGCCGCCGCCGGCCTCGAGGGCCTCGCGCTCGCGCACCTTCTCGAGGATGTCGCCCTCGCTCCCCTGCTCCTCGATCGCGAGCAGCCCCTCGGCCTCCATCGCCGCGCGACGGGCGTCCTTCCGCTCCGTGTACCAGTGCATGAGGCGCTCGGTGTCGTCGTTCGACAGGAAGGCACCCTGCAGGCGCGCCGGCTCGCTCTTGCCCGGCGGGATGAAGAGCATGTCGCCGTTGCCGAGCAGCGACTCGGCGCCCATGCCATCGATGATGGTGCGGCTGTCGATCTGCGACGCCACGCGGAACGCGATGCGGCTGGGGAAGTTCGCCTTGATGAGGCCCGTGATGACGTTCACGCTCGGGCGCTGCGTGGCGAGGATGAGGTGGATGCCGATCGCACGCGCCTTCTGCGCGAGCATCGCGAGCGGCGTCTCGACCTCGGCGGCGACGGTCATCATGAGGTCGGCGAGCTCGTCGATCACCACGACGATGTACGGCAGCACGCCGCCCATGTACTCGCGGTTCTCGAAGCCGACGTTGGGATCCTTCGGCTTGCGCAGCGGAGTGCCAGCGCGCGCCTTCTGGTTGAAGTCCTGGATGTTGCGCGCGCCGTTCTCGGCGAGCAGGGCGTAGCGCTCCTGCATCTCCATCACGGCCCACTTGAGCACCGCCGCCGCGTCGCGGTTGTCGGTGACGACCTTGTGGCGCAGGTGCGGGAGCACGTTGTACACGCTGAGCTCGACCATCTTCGGGTCGACCATGAGGAAGCGCAGCGTCTTGGGCGTGTGCCGGTAGATGAGCGACGTGACGATGGTGTTCACGCAGACCGACTTGCCCGAACCGGTGGCGCCGGCGATGAGCAGGTGCGGCATCTTCGCGAGGTCGGCGATGACCGCGCGCCCCTCGAGGTCCTTGCCGAGCGCGATCGGCAGGGCCATGGGCTTGTTCTGGTAGTCGGCGCTCTCGAGCATCTCGCGGAACGCGACCATCTCGGGCACCGGGTTCGGCACCTCGATGCCGACGGCGCCCTTCCCCGGGATGGGCGCGACGACGCGGATGGACGGCGCACGCATGGCGAGGGCCAGGTCGTTCGCCAAGTTCGCGAACTGACGCACCTTCACGCCGGGCGCGGGCTCGATCTCGTACTGCGTGACCGTCGGGCCAGTGGTGCGGCCGGTGAGCAGGCCCTCGACCTTGAACGTGCGGAGCGAGTCGATGAGCTTCGCGCCCATCGCGTCGAGCTGCGCACGGCTCGCCTCATGGTTCTTCGGGGGCGCCGGAGTGAGCAGCGTGGCGCTCGGCAGTTCCTCGGGATCGGGGAATGCAGCGGCGGCGTGGATCATGGCCGCCGCGGCCAACGAGTCGCCTGCCTTGTCCTTCTTCAATCGCTTCGCCTTGGGGGCCGCGAAGATCCCTGCCTCCGCGTCGTCGTCCTCGATGACGGGCGGCAGTTGCGTCTTGGGCGGCACGGTGTCGGGCTTCGCGCCGAAGCCCATCATCGCGAGGTCGATCCCAGGCATCTCCGCGGCGTCGGGCTCGAGCGATTCCGCCTTGGTGAGCGCGGCGGGATCGGCGGACTGCACCGGCGGGCGCGTGCCGACGGCGACGATCGCGCGCAGGGGATTCCAGCCGAGCGTGACGGCGGTGAGCACGCTCACCGCGATGACGATGACGAACCAGGCGCCGCCGCGACCGAGCGCTTCGGCGAGATAGAACGCGGCGAACGAACCCCAGAGGCCGGCGAGCGCATCCTCGGTGCCCACGGGCACCGCGCTCAGTCGCGCGAGGGCGGTCGCGACGGGGATCACCGCGACGAGGCCGATCGGGAAGAGGTCGAAGTGCTGGCGCGCGGACTGCTCGAGGCGCCCGAGGAGACGCAGCGCGCGCACCGCGGGGATGAACGGCACGACCACCGCGGCGAGCGCACCGACGAGGCCGAGGATCGACCACCGGATGCAACCGCCCACGGGTCCGAACGCGCCACCGCCGGCGGCACACGATTCGAACGACTCGGGCGTGCGTCCGAAGACGAGCGCACCGGCCACGAAGAGCGAACCGACGAGCATGACGATGCCCATGATCTCGCGGCGCAGCGTGGAGTGCCCGTTCCCCGACGGCGAGGGCGGATCCTTGCGCGCGCCCGCGGGCGCGGTGTCCGCATCCGAGTCGGACTTTCGCGTGCGCGTGCGGCGAGGCGCCGGCGCGAGCGGCGAATCAAGGAGGAGCGGGTCGTCCTGCTGCATCTTCCGCGGCATCTGTGTCGGGGGTTCTGGGGGACAATTCCGGGACGATTCGGGAGGCCTTCGGGATACGCCGAAGAGCGCTCCCGCGGCGCCCATCCCGAGGGGAGGGCGAGCGGCGAGACTTGGGAGTTTGGTGCGCGCGCTGCCTAGCCTGCGCGGACGCTCAGATCGGATTCTCTTCCGGCGGGACGCCATACGTTGCCGTGAGCCGCCTTGGGCTCGTCATTCGGGGGATGCACTCTACTACCCCGATACTGGCCGCGTACGCCACGTCCGCCCCGAATCCGGCCGCGGTCAGGCGGGCGGCGTGGGCCGAGCTCTCCATCACCCGTTCAGTGTCGCGTCCCAGGCGCGACCAGGTCGCGCAGGCCGCGTCGGTGGTGGTGTCGGCCATGTTGGACCGCAGTTCGGTCGCGATGGCCCCGGCACAGGCGACATCCTCCTCGGCGAGATGCCCGGCCTGGCCGCAGGCGATGAGCGCGATGGGACGTCCCTCGTGCAGTTCGTGCCGGATCACGTCGATCGCGGTGAGCAGGTTCACGAATCCCACGACGATCACGGTCTGGGCCTCGCTCGCGGCGAGCAGTCCCTGCGTGCCGTTCGTCGTGGTGGTGATCACCGGCAGGCAGTTGAGCCGCGCACTCGTGTACTCGAGCGGTGAGTTGCCCAAGTCGAACCCGGGCAACCTCACGTTGTCGCGTTCCCCGCCGAGTATGACCTCCGAGCGACCGAAGTGCGCCGCGCGGGCGAGTGCGACGTCGGGCGTCGCGTACGCCTCCACCCAATCGGCGCCGTTCTGCAGCGCGGTGGCGACGACGGTGGACCAACGCAACACGTCAATCACGACCGCGCAGTGGCCGTGGACTTCCGCCGGGTTGAGATCCTGCCAACGCAGATAGGTGCGGATCATCGGAGGCGGCGGCGGGACGGAGGTAAGCGCACCGGGCTGGTGCGCGTCAGGGGTTCCTGGGCGGCACGGCAGTGCGGCGGCCGTCCTTGCGATTGCGAAGCACTGCGGCGGCGCCCGATCTCACCGCGGGACGCGTGGCACGCGCCGCCGCTGCACGCGCCGCCAAGACGCGACGGATGGAGTCGGCGCGCGCGACCGAGTCGCGTGTCGCGAGCACCACGCGCCCGATGGAGTCCGCCGCGCGGATGGAGTCGGCACCGGCGAGCGCGGCGGCGCGTGCGATCGAGTCGGCGCGCGCGGCGCTGGCGTTCTGCGCGAGCGCGATGGAGTCGCGGATGGCCGCGGAGTCGACGACGACGGCCGAGGGCTGCGATGCCTTCCCGCCCCCGATGCCGAAGAGCTCCGGCCTGAGCAGCACCGTCGCGCCTGCGCCGCCGACGAGCAGCAAGGCAAGCGCGCCGACGACCGGCATCCTCGAACGCGGCGCCGCACCCGGCGTGGCGCCCAACGCGGGAGACGCCGGCGCGGGTCGCGTCGGCCGCGGACGCGGCACCGGCGTGGTGAGCGCGAGCTGTTCGTCGTGCTCGGGCATCGGCTTGGTGCGCGCGACGGGGATGGGGCTCAGCGGCACGTTGATCTGCGGCTGTTTCATCACTCCCGTCTTCGCGAGCTCGATGATCTGCGTCCGCACCTGCACTTCCTGGGTCGGCGTGATGGCGCCGAACGCCATCACCGCGTCCTCGAGCGTCGCGTACCGTTGGGCCGGTTCCTTCGCGAGCATCCTCGAGATGCACGCGCCGATCTCGGCCGGCACCTCGGGGCGCACGCGGCGCACGTCGGGGACCTCGTCGAAGAGGTGTCCGCGCATGACCTCGGCGACGGTGTCGCCGGTGTAGGGCTGCGTGCCGGTGAGCAACTCGTAGGCGACGATGCCGAGCGCGTACTGGTCCGCCGAGGGCGAGACGGGTTTCCCGTGATACTGCTCGGGCGACATGTAGTACGGCGTGCCGATGAGCGAGCCGGTGACGGTGAGGCCCTTCACGTCGCCCTGCTTCGCGATACCGAAGTCGGTGACGACGAGCCAGCCGTCCTGGTCGAGCATGAAGTTCGCGGGCTTCACGTCGCGGTGGATGACGCCGCGCGTGTGCGCGTAGTGCAGCGCCTTCCCCGCCGAGTTGATGACGCTCTGCACGAAGGGCACCGACTGCGGGCCCTCGTCGCGGATCACCGAGTCGAGCGAGCGACCCTCGACGAACTTCATCACGAAGAAGGCGAGCTCGGGGTCGTCGCCGACGGCGAGGATGCCGATGATGTGCGGATGGTTGAGCGCCGCCGAGACCTTTGCCTCGCGCTTGAAGCGCTCGACGTTGTCGTGCGACCCCATGAGCGCCGGCGACATGACCTTGATCGCGACCTTGCGGTCGAGCGCGAGGTCGAGCGCGAGGAACACGCTCGCCATCCCGCCCTGCCCCAGCTCGGCGTAGACGTCGTAGCGCCCGATGACCGCCCGGCGCAGCCGGTCGATCAGTGGTTCGGTGCCGGCGGGGGTCCACGTGTGGTTCAAGCGAGAACTCCAGAGTCATCAGTTCTCAGCCATCAGTAGGCAGTTGACTGCCGACTGATGACTGACGACTGCCTACTTGAACAGGTCCGCACCCTCTTTCTCGAGGAACTTCGTGTGCACCTCACCCTTGATGAACAGCGGGTGATCCATGAGCGTGCCGAGGAACGGGATGGTGGTCGTGACGCCCTGGATGATGAACGTCTCGAGCGCGAGGCGCATCTTCGCGAGGGCTTCCTCGCGGTCGCGGCCGTGGACGATGAGCTTGGCGATCATCGAGTCGTAGTACGGCGGCACCGAGTAGCCCGCGTAGGCATGCGTGTCGACGCGCACGCCGTTCCCGCCGGGCATGTGGAACACCTCGATCTTGCCCGGACTCGGCTGGAAGTTCCGCGCCGGGTCCTCGGCGTTCACGCGGCACTCGATGACGTGACCGCGCATTTCGGGAGTCGCGGTCACGCTCATCGGCTCGCCGGCCGCGACGCGGATCTGCTCCTTCACGAGGTCCACGCCGGTGATCATCTCGGTGACCGGATGCTCCACCTGGATGCGGGTGTTCATCTCCATGAAGTAGAACGAGCCGTCCTCGTCGAGGAGCATCTCGATCGTGCCCGCGCCGACGTATTCGATGGCCTTGGCGCCCTTCACCGCGGCGGCGCCCATGCGCGCGCGCAGGTCGGGCGTCATCACCGGGCAGGGCGCTTCCTCGACGAGCTTCTGGTGCCGCCGCTGCACGGAGCAGTCGCGCTCGCCCAGGTGGATCACGTTGCCGTGCGTGTCGCCGAGGATCTGGAACTCGACGTGCCGCGGGCGCTCGAGGTACTTCTCGACGTAGACCGAGCCGTTGCCGAAGGCGCTGAGCGCCTCGGAGCGCGCGAGCTGGAACGAGCGCGCGAAGTCGTCGGAGTCGCGCGCGACGCGCATCCCCTTCCCCCCTCCGCCGGCCGATGCCTTGATGATCACCGGGAAGCCCATCTTCTCGGCGATGGCGAGTGCCTCGTCGACGTCCTCGACCGGTCCCGGCGACCCGGGCACGACGGGGACGTCGTTGGCGATCATCGCCGCACGGGCGGCGGACTTGTCGCCCATGGTGCGGATCTGGTGCGGCGTGGGCCCGATGAACGTGATGCCGCTCGCCGCGCAGGTCTCGGCGAACTCGGCGTTCTCGGCGAGGAAGCCGTAGCCGGGGTGGATCGCGTCGGCGCCGGTGATCTCGGCGGCGGCGATGATGCGCGGGATGCGAAGATAGGAATCCCGCGCCGGCGCCGGACCGATGCAGACATCGTCGTCGGCGAAGCGCACGTGCAGTGATTCGCGATCGGCTTCGGAGTAGACGGCGACCGTCTCGATACCCAGCTCGCGGCACGCACGGATGACCCGCAGCGCGATCTCGCCGCGGTTGGCGATGAGGACTTTCTTGAACACTTAGCGTGCGCCCTGGTTGACCGCGCTCCAGTCGCCTTCCGAGGTCCCGGCGATGCCCTGCACTCGCAGCGCGAACTCGCTCGGACTCGTCGAGGCGGCGAGGGCCGCTTCGTAGGAGATGACGCCCTGCTTGTACCAGTTGAGGAGCGACTGGTCGAAGGA
>Ga0137353_1000019_pt1 | contig 35873 bp, 38 predicted proteins | sample EasRivERMLT760_2_FD_104759 | JGI IMG/M metagenome (GOLD analysis project Ga0137353, IMG submission 104759) | Soil microbial communities from meander-bound floodplain in the East River, Colorado, USA - East River MetaG ERMLT760_2 | ecosystem: Environmental > Terrestrial > Soil > Floodplain ...
CGAGGAAGATGAAGATGCCGCCGCCCCACCAGCTCGTCTTTGTGAGCAGGTCACCCGCCTGGCGACTGCCGATCACGGATCCGGCCGCCGAGGAGGTGCCGCCGAAGTTGGCAGCCACGCCACCGCCCTTGCCGGCCTGCATGAGCACGGCCGCGGCGAGGATGACGGCATCGAGGATCAGGAGGACGAGCAGGAACGTGTACATGCTGGACTCGCGCTTTGGGACGACAGGATAGGTAAGCCTCGAAGAATACTGGGGTTACCGGGTCGAATCAACCCTCGCCGGCCCCCTACAGGTCGAGCCAGCCATCCTTGAGCCGGATGACGCGATGCCCGTACGCGGCGTTCTCCTCCGAGTGCGTGACCTGCACGATCGTCGTGCCTGCGGCGTTGATCGTCCGGAAGAGCTCCATGATCTCGCGGCCCTGCGCCGAGTGCAGGTTGCCGGTGGGCTCGTCGGCCAGGAGAAGTGCCGGCCGGTGGATGATCGCGCGCGCGACGCCCACGAGCTGCTGCTGGCCGCCCGAGAGCTGCGTCGGGTAGAGGTCCTTCTTGGCGACCATTCCGAACCGGTCGAGCGTGTCGGCGACCGTCGCCGCGCGCTCCGACTGCTTGATGTCCCGGTACGACAGCGGCATGTCGAGGTTCTCGGCCACCGTCAGGTCGTTGATCAGGTGGTACTGCTGGAAGACGAACCCGACCATCTGCTTGTGCAGCGCCATCCGCCTCTTGTGGTCGAGCTTGTGCACCTGCTGCTCGCCGAGGCGGTACTCGCCGGTCCAATCGCTGTCGAGCATGCCGAGGATCGTGAGGAGCGTCGTCTTCCCCGCTCCCGACGGGCCCATGATCGTCACGAACTCGCCCTTCGCGATGTCGACGTCTATGCGGCGCAGGAGATAGGAGCGGCCGCCGGCGAGGGCGACCGACTTCTCGATCTGCCGCAGGGAGATGAGTGGCGTTGTCATTGATCCGTTGTCTCAGGTCGATCGTATGATCGCGAGCCACTGCTCGGCGTCGAGGCTCGCGCCGCCGACGAGCACTCCGTCCACGCCGTCCGCCTTGAGCAGCGCGTCGACGTTGGAGCGATTCACGCTGCCGCCATACAGGATCGGCACCGCCGCGCCGCGCTCACCGGCGAGCTTGCGCAACTTCGCGCGGACCTCGACGTGCACCGCGCTCGCATCCTCCGGCGTCGCGTTCTTGCCGGTGCCGATCGCCCACACCGGTTCGTACGCGACGATCGCCGTCGCCACATCGTGTGCTTCGACACCCTCGAGCGCCGCCTTGAGCTGGCGCTTCACCACGGCGATCGTCTTTCCCGCCTCGCGCTGCTCGAGCGTCTCGCCCACGCAGATGAGTGGCGTCAGCCCTGATCGGAAGGCCGCGGCGACCTTCTTCCCCGTCTCCTCGTCCGTCTCGCCGAAGACGTGTCGCCGCTCGGAGTGGCCCACAAGCACATGCTTCGCGCCCGCGGCGCGTGCGAGCGGACCCGAGGTCTCGCCCGTGAACGCGCCCTTGTCCTCCCAGTGGATGTTCTGCACACCCACTTCGAGATCGGAGCGGTCCTTCACGGCCTGTTCGACGACGTGCACCGACACGGCCGAGGGGAAGAAGAGCACGCGCCGGTCGTTATGGCGCGCATACTGGTCGAGGAACGTGCGCATGAAGGCGGCGGCATCGGCCGGCGCCTGATTCATCTTCCAGTTGGCGGCGAAGATCCTGTTGGTCATGCGCCGCTCAGCGCTGGTCGAGCGCGGCGACGCCCGGAAGGACCTTCCCCTCGAGGAACTCGAGCGACGCACCGCCGCCTGTGGAGACGTGACTCATCTTCGACGCGAGCCCGGCCCCCTCGACCGCGGCCGCCGAATCCCCACCGCCGATGATCGTCGTCGCACCCTTCGCCGTCGCCTCGGCCATCGCCTTGGCGACCGCCATCGTGCCGGCGTCGAAGGGCTTCGTCTCGAACACGCCCATCGGGCCGTTCCAGATGATCGTCTTCGCGCTCGCGATCGCCCGCGCGTACGACACGGCGCTCTCCGGCCCGATGTCGAGCATCGCCTCGTCCTCGGGGATCGCGTCGCGCTTCACCGCGTGCGCCTGCGCGCCCTCGGCGATCGACGGCGCGACCATCGCGTCGTGCGGCAGCGTGAGCCGGAACCCGGCGCGCTCGATGAGGTCGGCCGCCATCTCCACGCGGTCGTCCTCGACCAACGACTCCCCGGTCTCGAAGCCCATCGCCTCGTAGAACGTGCACGCCATCGCGCCGCCGATGAGGATGCCGTCCACCTTGGGCAGCAGCGCCTCGATCACGTCGATCTTTCCCGAGATCTTCGAACCACCGAGGATCGCGATGAACGGACGCTTGGGCTTCTCGAGTGCGTGGCCGAGGTAGTCGAGCTCCTTCTCCATGAGCAAGCCCGCCACCGCGGGACGCAGCAGCTTCGCGACGCCCTCGGTGGAGGCGTGCGCGCGGTGCGCCGCGCCGAACGCGTCGTTCACGTAGAGATCACCGAGTCTCGCGAACGCCGCCGCCAGGTTCGCGTCGTTCTTCTCCTCGCCCGCCTCGAACCGCGTGTTCTCGAGGAGGCAGATCTCGCCATCCTTGAGCGCCTGCGTCGCCGCCTCGGCCCCCGCGCCGACGACGTGCGGCACGAACGCGACCGGCTGCTTGAGCAGCTCACCGAGCCGCTTCGCGACGGGCGCCATCGTGAACTTCGGGTCGGGTCCGCCCTTCGGCCGGCCGAGGTGCGAGCAGAGCACCACGCGCGCGCCGGCCTTGATGAGCGCCTGGATGGTCGGCACCGCGGCGCGGATGCGCGTGTCGTCACCGACCTTGCCGTCGTCGGTGAGCGGGACATTGAAGTCGACGCGCACGAGGGCGCGCTTCCCCTTCACTTCGGCCGGCGAGAGGTCCTTGATCGTGCGGGTGTTCATCGCGTGAGGCTCAGAGTCCCTTGCCGATCTTCTCGATCAGGTCGACGCAGCGGGACGAGTAGCCCCATTCATTGTCGTACCAGCCGGAGACCTTCACCATCGTGCCGTCGATGACGTTCGTGCTCTTCGCGTCGAGGACGACCGAGTGAGGATTACCGACGTAGTCGATCGAGACGAGCTCCTCCTCGGAGTAGCCGACGATCCCCTTGAGCGCGCCTTCCGAGACGGCCTTGAACGCCGCGTTCACCTCGGCGATCGTCGTCGCGCGCTCGACCTCCACCGTGAGCTCGGTGATGGAGACGTCGGGCGTCGGGACGCGGATCGACGTGCCGTCGATCTTGCCCTTCACCTCGGGGATCACGAGCGACGTCGCCTTCGCGGCGCCGGTCGAGGTCGGGATCATCGAGACCGCGGCCGCGCGGGCGCGGCGCAGGTCCTTGTGCGGCAGGTCGAGGATGTTCTGGTCGTTGGTGTAGCTGTGGATCGTCACCATCGCGCCGTGCCTGAAGCCGAACGCGTCGCGGATGACCTTCACCATCGGCGCGACGCAGTTGGTCGTGCAGCTCGCGTTGGAGATGATCGTGTGCTTCGCCGCGTCGTACTTGTCGCCGTTCACGCCGAGCACGATCGTGATGTCCTCGCCCGTCGCGGGGGCGGAGATGATGACCTTCTTCGCGCCGGCGGCGAGGTGCTTCTTCGCATCCTCGGCCTTCGTGAAGCGGCCGGTCGACTCGAGCACGAGGTCCACGCCGAGGTCCTTCCACGGCAGCAGCGCGGGATCCTTCTCCTTCAGCACCTTGATCTTGTCGCCGTTCAGCGTGATCGAGTCGTCGTCCCGCGCGACCGTCCCCTCGAACTTCCCGTGCACCGAGTCGTACTTGAACAGGTGCGCGAGCGTCTTGGTGTCCGTGAGGTCGTTCACCGCGATGAAGTTGATGTCCGCGTTCCGTTCTTTGGCGGCGCGGACGACCTGGCGACCGATGCGGCCGAAGCCGTTGATGCCGACGCGAATGGCCATTTCCCGTATTGCTCCGTCTGGCTGCGAGTGATTCGTGGCGAACGGGCGCTCAGCGGTCGGCTGCGGTGCGCGCCCGTCCGAAGGTCAGGTAGCTCAGTGTGCGCGCCCCTGCGGCGAACAGGGCGTGGGCGCAGGCATTGAGGGTCGCACCGGTCGTGAGGACGTCATCCACCAGGACGAGGTGAGTCCCGCGCAACTGCTCCGCGCATTCCGCATTCGCAAGGAACGCGCCGTGAACGTTCGCCAAGCGTTCCCCGGGAGTCAATCGCGTTTGCGACGGCGTGGCGCGCGTGCGCGAGAGGCAGTCACGCCACACGGGGATCCCCCATCGCCTTGCCACCGCATCGGCGAGCACGGCCGCCTGGTTGAAGCCGCGTGCGCGCTCCTTCACCGGCGCGAGCGGCACCGGCACGAGCGCCGTCCGCTCGAGCACCACGTCCGCCGGCCACGACAGCCGTGCGAGCCGTGCACCGATGCCGTCGGCCACGCCGGGCCACCCATCGTACTTGAGCGCCGAGACGATCGCACTGCTCGTGTCGTCGGGGACCCAGCAGAGGGATCGCGCGGCGCGCACGAAGGGCGGGAGGAGCGCGCAGCCCGCGCACGCGCCGCGTGGGCGCGTGGGGTGGCCGCAGCGCGCGCAGCGCGGTGACGGCAGCAAGGGAAGGCGCGCCCAGCAGCGGCCGCACACGAGCCCGTCGTCCGAGTCATCGAGCGCGCCGTCGCAGGCGGCGCAGGTGCGCGGGAAGACGAACTGGCCAAGCGCCGAGAGAGCGCGTCTCCAGCGTGGCGCGCGCGGATCGGTCCGGGGCGCACTCCGCGCCCCGGAGGTCACGCGCTCTCCGGAGCGCGGATCGCCCGCCACATCGCGTCACGGTCCGGCGGCGCACCGAACCACCGCTCGAAGGCGAGCGCGCCCTGCTCCACGAGCATGGGGAGGCCGTCGTCGGCGCGCAGGCCGCGCGCACGGCAGGCCTTCACGAACGGCGTGCGGCCGCGGCGATACGTGAGGTCGAGCACGGCGACCTCGTGCGGGACCGTCCCCGGCGAGATCGGCATGAGCTCACCGTCGATTCCCAGCGGCGTCGCGTTCACGAGGAGGTCACAGCCGTCGATGGTATCCATCTGCGACTCCACCGCCCGCGCCACTGTCGGGAAGCGCGCCGCGAGTTGCTCGGCACGTTCATGGGTTCGCGCGTGGATCACCACCCGACTGTCGGCCCACTGCTCCACCGCCGCGCACACCGCCGCCGCCGCACCGCCCGCGCCGAGCATGCCGAGCCGCAGCCCCTCGGGCTTCCGGTCGAGCAGCCGCTGCACCGCGAACGTGAACCCGCCCACGTCGGTGTTGTCGCCGACGAGCGCGCCGTCCTCGGTCCAGAAGGTGTTCACCGCGCCCACGCGCTCGGCGAGCGGCGTGCGGCGCTTGCACCAGGCATAGACGGCTTCCTTGTGCGGCACTGTCACGTTGCCGGCGGCGCGCGCATCGGCGAGGAGGCCCATCATCGCGCCGAGCTCGGTGGGCGCGACGTCGAGCGGCTCGTACCGCAGCGGGATCCCCGCCGCGTCGAGCGCAGCGTTCTGGAACACCGGCGAGAGCGAGTGCGCGACCGGATGCCCGACGAGGACGAGGCGGCCCGGGAGGTCGGTCACTTGCCGTTCGCCCCGCGTTCGGCCACGATGCGGTCCATCACCTGCGCGATCTCGCGCGACAACTCGCCGAACGTCTCACGGTAGGTCGCGAGCTCGCCGCCGAAGGGATCCTGTACCGGCCGCCCGGTCACCGTTCGCGCCGCGAAGTCGGTGATCAGGTGCGTGCGCGATTCGCCGCCGAGCACCACCGCGCGGTCGCGGTGGTGCGGGCTCATCACGAGGATCAGCTCGGCGCCGGTCACGAGGTCGCGGGTGAGCACTTGGGCACGGTGCGGGTTGAGGTCGAGGCCGTTCTCCATCGAGACGAGAAGCGCGCCGTCCGAAGCCGGCGCGCCTTCCCATGCACTCGTGCCCGCGCTCGCTACGGTGACGTCATCCAGCCCGCGCTCCGCGACGAGGCGGCGCGCGATGGCCTCGGCCATCGGGCTTCGGCAGGTGTTGCCGGTGCAGACGAAGAGGACGCGCAAGGTCACTGGTCTCCCACGAGGTCTGGGACGCTCTCCCGCAATGTAGCCGCGGGCAATGCTCCCGGTCGAATGACGCGCGGGACGCGTCCCGTGCAATCCACGACCGTCGAAGCGGGCGATGTAGGAAGACGTCCGGCATCGAGCAGACGTATCGCGCCGCGCGCGATCTCGTTCCCCCACTGCTCGAGGATCTCGCCGGCCGAGACGGCCGCCGGCTGCCCGGGCAGGTTCGCCGAGGTGCTCGTGATGGGATCGCCGAGCGCGCCGATCACGCGCTGCAAGCCGGGGTGCGACGTCCAGCGAACGGCGATGCCCCCCTCGGGGCCGCGGAGCCGGTCGGGGATGCGCCGCTCGCCGCCCGGCAGGACCAGCGTGAGAGGACCGGGCCAGTGCCGCGCCGCGAGCATGCTCGCCGAGCGCGTCAGGTGAAGCCCGATGCGTGCGAGCATGGGAGTGTCGCTCACGAGCAGGAGGAAGGGCTTGGCGGGCGGGCGGCGCTTGAGCTGCACCAATCGCTCGACCGCCTCCCCGTCGATCATCGTGCCGAAGCCGTAGACCGTCTCGGTGGGATAGGCCAGCACGCGTCCCTCCCGCAGGTGCGCGACGGTGCCCGAGATCGCCCGATCGATCTCCTCCGCCGACCAGAAGGGCGTTCCGCGCGATTCGGGCACGCTACTCCGGCAGGCCTCTGACGGCCTCGGCTCGAACGAAGTCCCATTCCTCGGTCACCTTGAGGGCCTTCTCGCTGCCGCGAACGACGTGCACGGGGAGGCCCAGCAGCTCGCAGAGCGCCGCATCGTCCGTGGCCGTCGCGTGTGTGCCGTTGGCGCGCGCCTCGCTGTGCGCGCGCTCGATCAACTCGCGCGGGAACCCCTGCGGCGTCTGTGCGCGCCAAAGGCCGTCGCGTGCGACGGTCTCGGTGATGCGGCCGCCGGCATCGACGCGCTTGAGCGTGTCCACCACCGGCAGCGCGGCGATGGCGCCATGACCCTTCCGCGCCTCGGTGATCACGCGGTCGATCATCCCTTCGCTCACCAGCGGCCGCGCCGCATCGTGGATGAGCACAATCCTGCAGTCCGACGGCAGGTCCTCGAGCCCGTTCGACACCGACTCGGCTCGCGTGCTGCCACCGACGGAGATGAGCAGCCGCTCGGCATCCGACTGGAAGATCCAGGGAGGCGGATCGCCCGCGTATTGCCGGGGCAGCACGCAGACGACCATCGCGACGTCGGCCCTCGCCTGGAACGCCTGCAGCGAATGGAGCAGCATCGGCTTGCCGGCGACCCACCGCAGCTGCTTGAGTTCGCCCCCGCCCACGCGGCTCCCCGTCCCGCCGGCGACGATGACGACGCCCACATCGCGTACCACCCGCGGCGCCTGTGCACTCATCGGAAGAGCTCGCGGAAGAGCGCACCGAGGTCGGCGACACCGTGCACCTTGAGCGACTTCGGCGCGCGCTTCGGCACACTGCGTTCGGAGACGTATGCGGCCTTCATTCCCATCTTCTCGGCTTCGGCGAGGCGGCGTTCGGCCTGCGAGACGGCGCGGACCTCCCCCGCGAGTCCCACCTCGCCGATGAACACCGCGTCGTGCGGGAGCGCGCGGTCGTAGACGCTCGACGCGAGCGCGGCCGCGACCGCGAGATCGCCCGCGGGTTCCTGCATGCGAACGCCGCCCACGACGTTGAGGAAGACGTCGAGCTGCGCGAAGCTCAGCCCCGCCCGCTTGTCGAGCACGGCGAGCAGCAGCGCGAGACGGCGCCCGTCGTAGCCGGTGCTCACGCGCTGCGGCGTGCCGAAGCCCGCCTTCGCGGCGAGGCCCTGCACCTCGAGCAGCATCGGACGCGTGCCCTCGAGCAGGCAGGTGACCGCGCTCCCGCTCGCCTTCGCGTCGGCGCGCTCGCCGAGGAACAACGCGCTCGGGTTCTCCACCGCCTCGAGCCCCTGCACCGTCATGCGGAACACGCCGATCTCGTCGACGGAGCCGAACCGGTTCTTCGTCGCGCGCAGCACGCGGTGGTCCGCGGTGCCCTCGCCCTCGAAGTAGAGCACGGTGTCGACGATGTGCTCCAGCGTCTTGGGTCCGGCGATGCCGCCGCCCTTGGTCACGTGTCCCACGACGAAGACGGCGGTGCCGCTCTCCTTCGCGAAGCGCATGAGGCGCGCAGCGCACTCGCGCACCTGGCCCACATTGCCCGGGGCGCCTTCGAGGTCGCCGGTGAACACCGTCTGGATGGAATCCACCACGAGTACCGAGGGGCGCACGCTCGCCGCGGTCGCGAGGATCGTCTCGAGGTTGGTCTCGCCGAGCAGTTGCACCTCACCCGCGCCGGGCGCGAGCCGGTCGGCGCGCAGCTTCACCTGCAGCGGTGATTCCTCGCCGCTCACATAGAGCGCGCTGTGGCCGGCGGACTCGAGGCGGGCCGCGACCTGCAGCAGGATCGTGCTCTTGCCGATCCCCGGCTCACCGCCGACGAGCACCATCGAGCCCGGCACCACGCCGCCGCCGAGCACGAAGTCGAACTCGGCGATGCCGGTCCGCAGGCGATGCGATTCGGCGCCCTCCACTTCGCGCAGGCGCGGCGTCGGCATCACGTTGCCGCCCTCGCCGTACGACTGCGAGCCCGCCTTGCGGCGCGCGGCGCCGATGCCCTTCGAGGCGCTCGCCTTGGGCGCCGCCATCTCCTCGACGAGCGTGTTCCACTCGCCGCAGGTCGGGCACTGTCCCGCCCACCGGATCGACTCGCCGCCACACTCGGTGCAGCGATAGACCGACTTCGCCTTCAGCGCCATGAGCGGGTCACCCCGGCTGGCGGCTGGTCCAGTTCTCGAAGCGCGTGTGCTGCTTGCGGAAATGCATCTTCACGTAGCCCGTCGGCCCGTTGCGCTGCTTGCCGATGATGACCTCGGCGTAGCCGTCGAGCGGCACGTCGGTGGTGCCGGGCACCATGCGCGCGTTGCCCTGCTCGTCGTACGGGCGCTCGTTCATCTCGGGCCGGTAGATGAACAGCACGACGTCGGCGTCCTGCTCGATCGCGCCAGAGTCGCGCAGGTCGGAGAGCTGCGGCTTGCGGTTCTCGCCGCCGCGCTGCTCCGAGGCGCGCGAGAGCTGCGACAGCGCGATCACCGGCACGCTGAGCTCCTTCGCCAGCGCCTTGAGCGAACGCGAGATCATCGACACTTCCTGCTGGCGATTCTCCGAGTTGGCCGGGCCGTTCACGAGCTGCAGGTAGTCGACGATGATGAGCTTGATGTCGGACTGGCTCTTGAGCCGGCGCGCGCGCGAGCGGAGCTCGAGCACGCTCAGGCTCGGCGTGTCGTCGATCCAGATCGGCGCCTGGCCGAGCAGCGCCGCGGCCTTGGCGAGGTTCGACGCGTCCTGCGCCGTCAGGGCGCCGGCGCGCAGGCGTTGGGCATCCACGTATCCCTCCGAGGCGAGCATGCGCATCAGGAGGGACTCAGTACTCATTTCCAGCGAGAAGATCGCCGTCGGGACATTGCCTTCGATGGCCGCGTATTGCGCGACGTTCAGCACGAACGCCGTCTTGCCCATCGAGGGACGGGCCGCGATGATGACGAGGTCCGACGGCTGGAAGCCGAGCGTCATCTTGTCGAGGTCGGCGAAACCCGAGGGCACGCCGGTGAGGCTGCCGCCCGCGGTGCGGAGCTGCTCGATGCGCTCCATCGCCGACCAGAGGAGCGACTTGATCTTGACGAAGCCCTCCGACCCGCGCTGGTCGTTGAGCTCGAGGATCTTGTGCTCGGCGAGGTCGAGCAGCTCGGCCGCGTCGGACGGGCTCTCGTGGCCCTCGCGCACGAGGTTGGTCGCCGTCTCGATGAGGCGCCGCCGGAGCGCCTTCTCGCGCACGATCCTGCAGTGGTGCTCGACGTTCGCCGCGGTCGGGACCTCGTCGAGCAGCCCGCCGATGTACTCCTTGCCGCCGGCGCCCACGAGGTCACCGCGCTGCTCGAGTTCGTTCGAGAGCGTGAGCGGGTCCACCACCGCGCCGGCGTTGTGCACCGACATCATCGCGCGGAAGAGGCGGCGGTGCCCCTCGCGGTAGAACATGTCCTCGGTGACGAGCTCGGCGACGGTGACGATCGCGTCCACCGAGAGCATCATCGCCGCGAGGACGGCGCGCTCGGCGTCCTCCGACCAGGGTGGCCGGCGGTCGCGGAACGGGTCGGTCGAGGCCGTCCTAGGCGCGATCGAAAATTCTACGGGCGAGCTGGACATCTTCCCACGCTGGACGCTTGAAGTTGGGGTTCCGGAGCAACGCGGCCGGGTGGAACGTGGCCACGAGCGGGATCCCGTGATATGTGTGCTCGACGCCGCGGAGCTTGGTGATCCCCACGTCTGTATCCAACAGGGTCTGCGCCGCGAAGTTCCCGAGCGCTAAGATGACCTTCGGCTTCAGGATGTCCAGTTGCCTGAGGAGGAACGGCGCGCAAGCCACCACCTCGTCGGGCGTCGGATTCCGGTTCCCCGGCGGACGGTGCTTCAGGACGTTGCAGATGAAGACGTCCTCGCGCTTGAACCCGATCGCCTCGAGGATCTTCGTGAGGAGGTCGCCGGATTTCCCGACGAAGGGGCGGCCGAGTTCGTCCTCGGTCGCTCCGGGCGCCTCCCCGACGATCACGAACTTCGACTCGGGGTTCCCCTCGCCCGGCACGTGATTGATTGCGGTGGCCGACAGCGAGCACGCCTTGCAGACGGAGATCGCCTTCGCGACATCGGCGAGCGACTGGGCGCTCGCGAGGTCCACCGGAGTCGCCACCGGCAGGTCGGGAGCGCTCGCCTTGGCGCGAGGTGCGTCGGGCGCGCTCACGATCGATTTCCAGTCCTCGGTCACGCCCTCGGTGCGCGAGGCACGCGGCGGCTCGCTCGGCGCGGCACGCGGCGCGCCGGCGCCCGGAGCGGACGGTGACGGAGCAGCCGGCGCAGCGGGAGGCGTCCCACCGGTCGTGAGCACCTTTAGTGCGTCTTCGACGGAGAGCGAGTCGAGCACGAACTCGCTCTCGCCCATCTCGCGCCGTTGTTCGAGGTACTGACGCAGCCGGTCGCGGGCGTCGCTCACAGCAGCGCCTCGATCGAGTCGAGGATGATATCGGCGACCTCGCCCTTGGGGAGCAACGCCGTCGCCTCGCGCGAGCCGTCCTTCGCGAGGATCGTCACGCGATTCGTGTCGTGGCCGAAGCCGGCGCCCGCTTCGCGCGCGCTGTTCGCGACGATGAGGTCGAGCCCCTTCTGCTCGATCTTCTTCACGGCGTTCGCCTCGAGGTCGTCGGTCTCCAGCGCGAAGCCCACGACGACCATCCCCTTCTTCCGCGCGTCGCGCGTACTGGCGAGGATGTCGGGATTCTCCGTGAGCAGCACCGGCGCCGGCGCGCCCTGCTTCTTGATCTTCGCGCGCGCGACGTCGGCCGGGCGGAAGTCCGCGGGCGCAGCCGCCATGATCAGCACGTCCGCGTCGGCGATCTCCTTGCGCACCGCATCGGCCATCTCCTGCGTCGTTTCCACCGCCGTCGCGCAGATGCCGCCCTCGGGCAGCTTCGCGCTCATCGGCCCATGGATCACCGCCACCTCGGCACCGCGGCGCCAGGCCGCCGACGCGAGGGCGACACCCATCTTGCCGGTCGAATGGTTCGAGAGGAAGCGCACCGGATCGAGCGGTTCGCGCGTCGGGCCCGCGGTCACGATCACGCGCTTCCCGTACAGCTTGCCGTGGTTCTCGAGCAGGCGCGCCGCGTGCGCGAGGATCGTCTCCGGCTCCTGCATGCGGCCCTGCCCCGCCCCTTCGTCGGGTGATGCGAGCGGGCCCACCGCGGGCTCGAGCAGCACTTTCCCCTGCGACCGCAGGGTGGTGCAGTTGGCCTGCACCGTCGGGTTCGCCCACATCTTGTCGTTCATCGCGGGAACGAGGAGCACGGGCGCCTCGCTCGCGAGCATTGACGCGGTGAGCAGTTCGTCGGCATGGCCGTGCGCCACGCGCGCGAGGAAGTCAGCGGTCGCGGGCGCGACGATGACGAGCTCGGCGGCCTTCGCGAGCTTGATGTGGTCGAGTGCGTGCCCTTCGCCCACCAGCACGCTGTGCACCGGGCGCCCCGTGAGCGCCTCGAACGTCACCGACCCGACGAACTCGCGGGCGGACCGCGTCAGAACGACATCGACCTGGGCACCGGCCTGCGTGAGCAGGCGAGCGAGCCAGGCCGACTTGTAACTGGCGATCCCTCCCGTGACGCCGAGGAGGATCCGCCGACCGTCAAAGGGCCGCACGGAAGGACTCCGCGGCGGCCGCGCTTACTCGCCCTTCGGGCGGCGGCGCGGGACCACGCGGTATTCGATATCGCCCGCGGAGAGATCCTCGAGCGCGCGGGTAGTGAGCTTCTTCTCGCCCGACTTCGAGCGGTCGCGCGGGAACTCGTTCAACACGCGCGCGTACTTCGCGGCCACGAGCACCGAGAGGTACTTGTTGGTGGCGTGCGCGGTGACTTCAGTGGGCGTAAAAACTTGCATCAGGACTCCAGTTGTCAGTTGACCTTCCGCAATCTACCACCTTCATCCTTCCACCTGCACCCTACATCCTGCTGGTCAGCCCCTCGACCAGGTGCGCCACCCTCGGCTCCACCTGCGACCCCAGCGCCGCGCGCCGCCCGGCCTTGCGCGACTCCTCGTCGATGATGCCGCTCACGAGCCCCACGGCATGCTCGAGTTCGTCGTTCTCCACCACGTACTGGTACCGCTCGGCCTCCAGCAGTTCCGACCGGGCGTTCCGGAGCCGCAGCGCCAGCGCCTCGGCGCTCTCCGACTTCCGTCCGGTCAGCCGTTCCACGAGCACTTCGACGCTCGGCGGGATGATGAAGACCGTGAGTGCCTCCGGGAACGCGGCGGTGACCTGCCGCGCGCCCTGCACATCGATATCCATCATCACGTGCTTCCCCGCGTCCATGACCTCTCGGACGGCGCTGCGCAGGGTCCCGTACCGGTGCCCGTGCACCTCCGCCCACTCTGCGAACTCCCCGCGCGCCGCCTTCGTGTCGAACTCCTCGCGCGAGAGGAAGTGATAGTCCGCTCCGTCCTTCTCACCGGGCCGCGGCGCCCGCGTGGTGCACGAGACCGAGTAGCCCACATCCGTCCGCCGCTGCAGCAACCGCCGCGCGATGGTCGTCTTGCCCCCGCCGGACGGTGCCGACAGCACGACTGGGAACGGCCCGCCGCTCACTCGAGGTTCTCCACCTGCTCGCGGATCCGCTCGAGCTCCTCCTTGATCGCGACCACGTCCTGCAGCATCGGGGCGTCGTTCGCCTTGCTCCCTGTCGTGTTCGCCTCGCGCAGCATCTCCTGCAGCAGGAAGCCGAGCCGCTTGCCGACCGGCTCGGCATCCTTCGCCTTCAGCGCATCGCGGAACGCCGCGATGTGCGATGCGAACCGGTCCATCTCCTCGCCCACGTCGAGCTTGTCGGCGAGGATCGCGATCTCCATCGCGAGCCGCTGCGGATCCACCGCGACGCCGCCCGCCAGCTTCTCGACGTTCTCGCGCAGCCGCGTGCGCTGCGCCTCCATCCGCTCGGGCGCCCGCGCCGCAAGGCGCTTCACCGCCGCCTCGATCAGCGTCAGCCGTTCGGCGATGAACGCCGCCAGCCGCGCACCCTCCTGTTCTCGCATCAGCTGCAGCGCCTTCGCTGCGGCATCCACCACCGCGAGCAGCTCGGCGACGGTGCCTTCGGCGAGCGCATCCTCCTCCTTCCCCATGCGCAGCACGTCCGGCATGCGCAGCACGGCGGCCACATCCACATCGCCGCCAAGTCCGTGCGCCGTCTGCAGGCGCTTGAGCTCGGTCGCATAGGCCTTGAACCGCTCCTCGTCCACCATCGCGACCGGATCGTTCGCCCGTTCGAGGCGCGCGAAAACGGTCAGGTGGCCGCGGGCGATCCGCTGCCGCAACGATTCCCGGACCTCACCTTCCCATTGCGAGAGCGCAGAGGGGAGCTTGAGGCTCGGGTTGAAGAATCTGTGATTGACGGAGCGCAGCTCCACGCTCACGCGCGTGCTGCCGACGGGCCCTTCAGCCGCCCCGAAGCCGGTCATGCTACGGATCATTGGAACCAGATAAGTTACGCTGCCACCGACACTTGGGCAAGGAGCCCGACTCTAGTGGTAGTGTCCGGCTTTCAATGTCACGAAATCTCGGCACCGATCATTCCCTCCATCTTCGCCAGCACATCCTCGACCGACCACACGCGATCTGTCAGACCTGCCGCCATCGCCGGGGTCGTCTTGCGGCCAGCGGTCTTGGTCAGCGTCTGGTGGGGGCGGCAGTAGTTGTAGTTCAGGAAATGGAGGCTAACCGCGTGGGCGTGGTTCTCCGCCTTCTTGCTGAACCCGTTGGTCAAGCGGGTGAAGCGGCGCATCTGCATCCGCATGGTCAGGTTGGCGCGCTCAACATAGGAGGTTGAGACCTTGGACAGGTCGGGCTTCCCCATGACCGGCGTCTTGATCGCGCCCGTGCATTCCATCGGGCTGTACTTGCGAGCAGTCCCCGGCATTTCCGGTGCGACCCCGTAGGTCTTGATGAGTTGGGCGAAGTCGGCACCGTTCCAGCCGAACGCTTCCTCGACTGCCGCGAGGTACCACGACAGGCCATCGGTGGTCAGTTGGACGCGGTTCGCGAGGCGACTCGCTACGTCCTCCATGAAGGCCTTGGTGTTCTCCGAGTTGCGCGCCCCGACGAGCCACGACACCGCGAGCTTGGAGTCGGCGCAGAGGGCCGTGTAGGTCCAGATATCGCCCTGCCCCTCGCGGGTCGCGTTCTTCGCCTTGGCCCCGACGAAGCTCCAAATCTCGTCGGCCTCGACGCGGCGGCAGCGCAGGTCGCGGAGCGTCACGTCTTGGTAGATCGAGGCGAAGGCGCCGACCTCGCAGAGGAGGGCCATCACGGTGTCCTTGTTGGTGCCCGTCATGCGAGCCACGGCCCGGATGGAGCCGCCTTCGACGAGGCCGCGAAGGATCCCGGCGCGCTTGGAGAGTGAGAGCTTATTCATGGGGTGAAATATGCTTGAGCGCTCAAGCATTGTCAAGGGGTTCAGGGAACGAAAAAAAGCCGCCCCGTCACGGGGCGGCTTCGGAAGGTTCGTGGTTGCGGCTAGCGCGTAACTGACATCAAGCCTGTCATGATCATGGAATCCCAACGCATCGCTTTCGGTGGCGCCATGACCGAGGCAGTCACCGCCGCCGGTTGAACAGCCGTGGGCTTCGGAACCGGCAGGTTGGAATCAAGAAGATAACTGATGTATGCGCGGCGACTGGTGTCCAGCACCTGAAGCGCCTCGGCAAGCGAGGGCGCCTCTGCCGTGCATCCAGGGAGGTCCGGATACTTCGCGTACCACCAGACGGCGCCCTTCGGCCCCTTGCTTGGCACCACTTCTGAGGTGAAGTGCCACTTCATCGGATCGTTGCTCATTTGATCACTCCATCCTTCCGAAGGGCTACCCGAATGAATCCCAGTAAGTCGCGCGCCCGCTGAGGACTAATATAGTGCGTATTGATACTAAATGTCAGTGCGGCGTGGTTCTTCTTGTGATAGATCCGCGTCTGGTTCTTCGTGTCATCACGGCGAACATAGCCGCCTTCGAGAAGAAGCGCCTCAAGGTCAAGGAACTCAATCCCGTCGTCGCACTCGTTCTCTAACTCCCGGAGGAGCTTCTCCGCGTTGGACACTACCGGCCCGCCGCCGATTCCTCTTTCTCCGCTACTTCAAATAACGCTTCGGCGGCGGCTTTCGTTCCAGAACCCAGAAATAGGCGAACACGGTGCACACCGAGTTCTTCGATGCCGAGAACAGGGATTGGAACGATACTGTGAGAGAGAAGGATCGGCCCCCGCTTGCCGATGGCCTTCGGGGTCAAGGTTCCCTTCGACTCTCCAAGTTCCTTTCCGCTCGGCGCCACGACGAGGACGCGGTAGGACTTGGGCCGTAACGCTTCGCCTTCCGGGATGCTCACTCCGAACACGAAGAACGAGCGGAGGTGCGCTGCAGGCAGTCCCTTCACGAACAGCCGCGAGAATAGCCCGGCGTGCGTCGGCTTGCCATCGGCTGCGGCAACGGCGTAGTCACAGAGATGGGCGTAGGTGACTTTCATTCTGCCACCCGCCTGTCCCATCGCGCTACCGCCGCCTTGCGCGCAATCTCGCGCCGCTCGGTGGCGCTGAGGCTCGCCGCGCGAGCCTTCCCGCCCTTCAGTCCTCCACGGCGCCCCAGCGCAACGGCGGCAGGGTTCTTCTTGCGGGGCTTCTCCGGGGCATTCCCGACCCCGGTCGCTCTAGCCACTACGGACGCGGCGAGCTGGTTCGGATCGGACGGTTGCTTGCTTGAGCGCTTGGGCATACCTCAAGCTAGGCGCTGGCTAGCTATCGCGCCAGCCTGCCACTTTTCCAGAACCGGAAAAGCACGAACGCTGGAAGTTGCATCGTGCATCCCGCTGGACGGGCCGCGCACTTGTCGAGGTTTCGACAACTCAACCAGTGCGGTACGTTAGCGGCCCACCCGTCCGGAGCGCGCCGTGTTCCGTAGTGCTATTCCGCTCACGAAAGTCACCACTGGCGAGGGCCGAGCCGTCCTCGTGCCGCATCACAACGGCCCAACCCTGCAGGGCACCGGGAAGCTCGATTACACCTGTCCGCAGTGCTCGCAGGTGCTCGCCGCCTCACTGGAACCGGATCAGGTATTTGACATCGTCATTGAGTGCTGGCCGTGCAAGACACTGTCAGAGTTTCCGCGACTGCCCATCGGCGCGAAGGCCAGTGGCTACGCCTACTTTCCCGCCGGACACTATCGGCTCGATTCGACCGTGACGATGCCGAAGGGTGCCCTGAGCATCGGCATCGGAGCCATACAGGGCTAGATAGATCGCCTCAAGAATCGGGGCGTTGTCGGTCACGCCGTCACCGATGAGCCTCGGCGGTTTCGCGCGATTAATCACTCGTTCCTCCATTTGTCACAGTTCGAATCCTGACACTACCGACTCTAGTTCCAGAACTCCCAGCGCACCCCGTAGAGCTGCACCAATCGGGGCATCATGAAGCCCGGCACCGTCTCGTAGATCTTGCCCGCCGCGTTCCGGTTGTACCAGAAGATGTGCGCCGAAGCGATCCGCATCTCCACGAAGCCGCCCACCCACCCGGCGCCCTGGGCGCGCTGCGAGCCACCGCCGGTGACCGGCACGTCCATCGCGCCGCGGTAGTCGTGGGTCAGGCCCGCCGTGAGGTCGAAGGTGCGGCGCTTGATCTGGCGGTGGAAATCGGTCGAGACGCGGATCTCGGTGTGCGACTCGACCACCGGCGTGTATGGCACATCGTCAGGCCAGCGGACGCCGCGCCACTCGAAGCTGAACGAGCCGGCGAGGGGGCCGCCCAGCGTCGCCTCGAGTCCCGTCGCTGCAGGCACGTCCACGGCGGCGTAGAGCGTGTCGAAGACGCGCATGCCCTGCAGGCGCATCGCCGATCGCTGCACCGCACCGGCGCCGATCCAACGCCCGAAGAGCTGGATCGCCGCCTCGGCGCGCGAGGTCGTGCGCGATGGCCCGTACGCCGTCGCGGCATCGGGCGTGTGGATCGAATGCGCGCCCATGAAGTGCAGCCACTTGAACGGCGTGAGCACCGCGAGCGCGTCCACGCGCCGCGTCGAGTCCGGACCGCCCTCTTCGGCGCTCGCACTCACGGCGAACCAGTCGCGCTCCCACGAGCCGCGGACCGACGGTGAGAACCGCGTCTCGCCGGCGTTCGAGCGCATTCGGGCGGTCGCGCTCAATCGCGCTCCCCACCGCGTGAGGCCCGCCATCGCGATGTACTGCGTCTGCGAGCGCGACGAGTCGGCGCCGACGACCGTGTCTCCTGTCTCGCGATGGATCGACCGCGCCACGAGTCCCTGCATCCAGAATCCGCTGCGGTCCGCGTCACCCCAGGCGGCACGCAGGTAGCCCGTCGCGTCGCTGCCCTCGAACGATCCGATCGCGTTCTGGTTCAGGGTGCCTTGCACCACGTATCGATACGTCGACGCGCGGTTACGGCCGAAGCGCGTCGCGACGGCGTCCACCGTGAGTCGCCCGCGCGCGAAGCCAAGTCGTCCGAATGCGGCGAGTGCATCTCCGTCGCCGGCGGTGCGCTGGCTCGTCGTCGAGTACTGTTGCGCCGCGAGCTGCACCACGCCGCCCGAGTTGGTGCGCTTGCCGTAGAAGCCGCGATACAGGTTCGCCTGCTCGGAACCGGTGAGAATGTCAGTGCGCGTCTGCGCGGTCGTGCGTTCCACGCGCCACGAGCGCAGGAAGACACGCAGTTCGCCCGCGGCGCGCTCCACCGCGACCTCCTCGAGCGTCCACATCTGGAGGACGGCGAGGTCGCGCACGCCGCCTTCGCGCGGGTCGAGCGCGTCGAGCTCGACGCCGTCGAGGTACACGCGCACGCGCCCCGGCTGCCCGTACCACGACGACACCGTCGGCGCGGCGATGAAGCCGGCATTGAACACGTCCACGCCCGGCACCTGCGCGAGCAGTTCCGGCAGCGTGATCGCGCCGCTCGCGAAGATCGCCGCGCGATCCCAGATGGTGCGGCGCCCGCGGATCTCGGGCACGGCGGGCCGCGGCGCCACCGCGAGCGGCGACTTCACCGCGTCCTTGGGGATGGAGTCGGCGGCGAGCGAATCGCCCATCGGCACGGCCGGCGCGCGCGAGGTGTCTCCCGGCGCTCGCGCGGGCGCGCGCGTCGTGTCCCCCGGCGGTCGCACCTGCGCCTGGAGCGGGGCGACGGCGAGCATCGCCCCGAGGAAGAGCGCCAGCCTCAGCGCGCTCTCCCGCGCACGAACTCGACGAACGTCCGTACCGGGGTGCCCGTGGGCCCCTTCGGCATCACCACCAGGTCCGACTCGGAGTACGCCGTTCCGGCGACGTCCAGGTGCACCCAAGGCATCCCCTCGGCGAACTCGGCCAGGAAGAGCGCGGCGGTGATCGTCCCCGCCCCGCGCCCACCGATGTTCCGCATGTCGGCCACATCGGACTTGATCAGCTCCTTGTACTCCTCGAACATCGGGAGTTGCCATCCCACCTCGCCACCACGGCGTCCGGCGGCGAGCACCTCGTCCACCACCGCCTGGTCGTTGCCGAGCACGCCGACCGTGGTGTTGCCCAGCGCGATGACGCAGGCGCCGGTGAGCGTCGCCGCATCCACGCAGGCCTGCGGCTTGTACTTCTGCGCGTAGCTCAACACGTCGGCGAGCACGAGCCGCCCTTCGGCGTCGGTGTTCTGGATCTCGATCGTCTTGCCGTTGCTCGCGCGGACCACGTCGCCCGGCTTCATCGCCTCGCCGCCGAGCATGTTCGTCGTCGAGCCGATGAGGGCGACGACGTTGATGCGCAGCTTCATGCACGCGATCGCCTCCATCGCGCCGAGCACGCCGGCCGCGCCGGACATGTCGAACTTCATCGCCTCCATTCCCTGCGCCGGCTTGATGGAGATGCCGCCCGAGTCGAAACACAGCCCCTTGCCGACGATCGCCACCGGCGCCTCGCCGCGACGGCCGCCCTTGTACTCGAGCACGATGAGCTTCGGGTCCTGGGTCGTCCCCGCCGCGACGGCGAGGAATGAGCCCATCTTCATGCGCGTCAACTCGCGCCGGCCGAAGACCTTCACGACCAGTTTGTGGCGCTTCGCGATGTCGCGCGCGGCGCGGGCGAGGTACTCCGGTGTGCAGATGTTGCCGGGCAGCATCGCCAGCCGGCGCGTGATGCGCTGCCCTTCCGCGACCGCGGCGCCGGCGGCGAGCGGGCCGCGCGCGCTCCGCGCGTTGTCCACGCAGAAGGTCGCCGTCGCGAGCGCCTTCTTGCGCTTCGCGGGCGGAGGCGGCGTGTGCAGTTCCCTGAACTCCCACGCGCCGAGCGCGACGCCGATCACCGCACCTTCGAGCGCGGCGTCGCCGAGCCCCTCGGCCCAGAACGCCATCTTGCCCACGCCGAGCGCGTTCGCGCGCCGGCCGGCGAGCGTCGCCGCGCGCGTGACGCCCTTCACGGCATCGAGCGCGCCCATGCCGACGAGGAGCACGCGCTCGGGGCCGGCGCCGGGCGCGAACAAGAGCAGCGCTTCGTCCTTCGCGCCCTGGAAATCCTTGCGGCGCAGCGCGCGCGAGAGCGCGCCGTCGTAGCGCCTGTCGAGCGCGGTGAGGGCGCGAGGCAGCGTGTCCCCCGCGCCGAGCGCGACCGCGAGCAGCGGCGTGGCCGCACGCGACGGATCTCCCGCACGCAGGTCGAGGGCGAGCGACATCAGCCCATCCCCTTGATGATGGCGTCGCCGAATCCGGTCGTGGAGACCTCGGTGGCGCCCTGCATCTGCCGCGCGAGGTCGTAGGTGACCGTCTTCGCCGCGATCGCCTTCTCGAGTCCCTTCACGATGAGCTTCGCGGGCTCGTCCCAGCCCATCTGCTCGAGCATCATCACGCCCGACAGGATCACCGAGCCGGGATTGATCTTGTCCTTGCCCGCGTACTTGGGCGCGGTGCCGTGCGTCGCCTCGAACACCGCCGCGTCGTCACCCACGTTGCCGCCCGGCGCGATGCCGAGCCCGCCCACTTCGGCGGCGAGCGCGTCGGAGATGTAGTCGCCGTTCAGGTTGGGCGTCGCGACCACCGAGTATTCCTCCGGGCGCAGCAGGATCTGCTGGAACATCGAGTCGGCGATGCGGTCCTTGAGGACCACCGCGTCGGCGCGCGCCTTGCCGCCCGCCTTCTCGAGGTCCGCCTCGCTCACCACCGCGTCACCGAACTTCTCCTTGGCGAGCTCGTAGCCCCAATCGCGGAAGCCACCCTCGGTGAATTTCATGATGTTGCCCTTGTGCATCATCGTCACGTGCGGCCGCTGGTTCCGGATCGCATAGCGGAGCGCCATCTCGATGAGTCGCTTCGAACCGAACGCCGACATCGGCTTGATGCCGATCGCCGACTGCGGGCGGATTTTCTTCTTGAACTCCGTCTCGATGAACTCGCGCAGCTTCTCGGCCTCGGGCGAGCCCGCCTTGAACTCGATGCCCGAGTAGACGTCCTCGATGTTCTCGCGGAAGATCACGATGTCGACCTTCTCGGGATGCTTCACCGGCGCGCCCACGCCCTGGAAGTACCGGACCGGACGGATGCAGGCGTAGAGGTCGAGCTCCTGGCGCAGCGCGACGTTAAGCGAGCGGATGCCGCCGCCCACCGGCGTCGTGAGCGGACCCTTGATCGCGATCTTGAACTCGCGTACCGCCTCGAGCGACTCAGCCGGCATCCACTCGCCCGTCTGGTTGAACGCCTTCTCGCCGGCGAGCACCTCCATCCAGTGGATCCTCCGCTTGCCGCCGTACGCGCGCTCCACCGCCGCGTCGAACACCCGCACGCTCGCGCGCCAGATGTCCGGCCCGGTGCCGTCGCCCTCGATGAACGGGATGATCGGTTGGTCGGGAACCTTGAACACGCCTCCGCCCGAGGCTTCGATGCGCTCACCCTTGGCGGGAACGGTCGCGTACTTGTAGGTCGTCATGGACGTCGGTGTGAAGGGATTCAGCCCGCTTAAGCTAGGAATCGTACAGAGGGCGAGCAAGGCAAATCGTCCGCATGCGCGCCCCGTCAGTGATTCAACTCACGCGGTCGGGGAGGTCACGACCGGCGATGTGGGCGTCGATGTTGGCGAGCGCGCGCATCCCCATCGCCTCGCGGGTCTCGACCGTCGCGCTGCCGAGGTGCGGCAGCAGGACGACGTCCTCGCGCGACAGGAGACCCGGGTGCACCGTCGGCTCCTCCTCGTAGACGTCGAGCCCCGCCCCCGCGAGCTTGCCCGCCTCCAGCGCGGCGACCAGCGCGGCTTCGTCGACCACCGGACCGCGCGCGGTGTTGATCAGCACCCCCGTACGCCGCATCTTCGCGAACTGCGGCGCGCCGATGAGGTGCCGCGTGGTGGGGACGAGCGGGCAATGCACGCTCACCACGTCACTGCGCTCCATCAACTCGTCGATCCGGTTCACGCGCTCGATCCGCGTCCCCGCCTCCGAGCCGCGCCGCTTCGACCGGCTCCAGGCGAGCACCTTCATCCCGAAACCGTTCTCGGCGCGTGTCGCGACCGCGCGGCCGATCCGCCCGAGGCCGACCACGCCGAGCGCCTTCCCGCTCAGTCGCCGTCCGAGCATCTGCGTCGGGGTCCAGCCGTCCCACTTCCCCGAGCGCACGAGCCGCTCGCCCTCGCCCACGCGCCGCATCACCGCGAGCATGAGCGTGATGGCGAGGTCGGCGGTGTCCTCGGTGAGCACGTCAGGCGTGTTCGTCACCGCGATGCCCGCCGACTTCGCTGCATCGAGGTCGATGTGGTTCGTGCCCACGCCGAAGTTCGCGAGTAGCTTGGCCTTCACGTCCTTCGCCGAGAGCAGTCGCGCGTCGATGCGGTCGGTCACCGTCGGCACCACCACCTCGCAGCTGCGCAGGAGCGACGCCAGCTCGTCGAGTGTGAGCGCGTGGTCCTCGGCGGCCTGCACCACTTCGTACTTCTCGCGCAGTGCGGATTCGACGGTCGCCGGGAGCCGGCGCGTCACGCCGACCTTCGGCCGCTTGGGACTCATCGAATGGGTTCCTCGGCGCGCGCGGCGAGGCGGTCGGCGAGGAGGATGAGGTCGTCCTCACGGCGTCCGTGCACGCGGCGGAACAGCTTGCGCGCACCGGCGTAGGCGCCGATCGGGATCGCCGGGACGAGGACGAACAACGGCGCCGCGGCCGCCGAACTGGCGAGCCCCGCGAACGCGATGAACGACCCGATCACGCTCATCGAGATCCCGACGCCGAAGTAACCGGCCGTCTCCGGTGTCAGGTCCTCTTCCACGCGGAGGATCGTCCCGGCTTCGCGCGAGACGAGGGACACCGAGAGCCGCCGGCCGTCGGTCGCCGCGGCGCCGACCGGCAGCGAACTCCACGAGACCGCTCGCGCGGTGACCGTCGCGACGCCGAGCACGCCGAAGCCGCGCCGGATCTCGTCGACGAAGGCGTCGTACTCCGAGGGATCGACCACGCGCCGGATCCGCCGTTCGATCACGATGCGGGTCGGCGAGCCGTAGAACGGCGACGTGCGCAGCGCCTCGGGCGCTTCGAGCTCGGCCGCCGCGCGGCGCACGGCCTCCACCTCCATCCCCGCCTCGCCGGCCGCCTCCACGAGCTGTTCGAGGGTGATCCCTTGGCCGCGTGCGAGCTGGCCGACGCGCGCCGGCACGAGCGGCTTGAACTCGTTCGCGCGCCGGAGGATCCGAGCCGTCTCGTCCTCGTCGTACCTCCGCGGCTCGCTCATGCCGATTCGTGGTACCAGCGCTGCGCAGCAGCGACGCCCGCGCCATACGGCACGGCGATCCCGGCATCGTGAAGCGCGAGTTCGGTGAGGCCGAGCGCGGCGAGGAGCATCCCGGCGTTCAGGTCGCCCAGGTGCCCGATGCGGAACACCTTGCCGTTGAGCCGGCCCAGGCCGGAGCCCAGCGCGAGGTCCCATCGCTTGAACGCCGCATCTATCACATGCCGCGCGTCCTTCCCCTCGGGCACGACGATCGCCGTGACCGTGTTCGATCGCCGTTCCGGATCGCGCGCGCACAGCTTGAGCCCCCACGCGGCGACCGCACGCCGCACGCCCTCGCCGAGTCGCGCGTGGCGCGCAGCGATCTTCGCCATCCCCTGTTCCTTGATCATGTCGAGCGCTTCGCGCAGTCCGAAGAGGTGCGCGAGGGCCGGCGTGTAGGGGAAATACCCCTGGTCGTTGTGCAGCACCTGCGGACGCAGGTCGAAGTAGGCGCGCGGGAATCGTCCGTGCTCCACGAGCGCCATCGCCTTGGCCGAGACGCAGAGCATCCCGACGCCGGCGGGCATCATGAAGCCCTTCTGTGAGCCGCAGATCGCGACGTCCACGCCCCACTCGTCGAACCGGAAGTCGAGCGAACCGATCGAGCTCACGCCGTCCACCAGCAGCAGCGCGGGATGCCCGGTCTCGTCGATCGCCTCGCGGATGCCGGCGATGTCGTTGGTCACCCCCGTCGCCGTCTCGTTGTGCACGAGCAGCACGGCCTTGATCGCGTGCGCCGTGTCCTTCGCGAGCGATTCGGCGAGGCGCGAGGGTTCGAGCGCCTCGCCCCACTCGAGGTCGATCACATCCACGCGGAGCCCGAGCCGCTCGGCCGTGTCGATGAACAGGTGCGAGAACTGCCCGAAGCGCGCCGCGAGCACGCGGTCTCCCGGCGCGAGGGTGTTCGTGATCGCGGCTTCCCACATCCCGGTGCCCGTGCTCGCGAAGATGAACGGCCGTCCGCGTTCGGTGCCGAAGACGGGCTTGAGGTCCGCGAGCAGGCCGTGCGTCAGGTCGGGGAAGGCGCTCGAGCGGTGGTCCTCCTGTGCGCGGTGCATCGCGCGCAGGACGCGGTCCGGGACGTTCGTGGGACCGGGGACGAAGAGGTGTTGGCGACCGGACATGGCGGGTGTAGGGGAAGGCACGCTACAAGTGTGTTCCGGTCGAATGTAGCTTGCGCACATGGCCGCGCCCACCGTCGTCCCCACCAGTTCGCAGCGCCTCACGCGCGCCTTCACGCTGCGCTGTCCCGAATGTGGCAGCGGCGGACTCTTCCGGCGCTGGATCCAGATGGAGCCGCGATGCGGCACCTGCGGCCTCAAGCTCGACCGCGGCGCGCCGGGGCACTTCGTCGGCGCCTACCTCGTGAACCTGATCATCGCCGAGCTGGTCTTCGCATTCGGCCTGCTCGTCTGGCTCATGGTGATCTGGCCCGACGTGGACTGGGACCTGGTCCAGTACGTCGCCGTGGCGGCGATGGTGATCGCGCCCATCCTGAGCTACCCGTTCACGCGCACGGTCTGGCTCGCCGCCGACTTGATCATCGATCCCGTGAAGCCGTCGGATCGCTGACGGTCCTGCATGCCCGGAGTGGGAATCGAACCCACAAGAGGTTGCCCTCGGGGGATTTTGAGTCCCCTGCGTCTGCCGGTTCCGCCATCCGGGCGACCGCACGGAAGCTAACCGCGCTGGCGCAATGTCAGAAGCGGGGGAGCAGGAGGAGCGGTAAACTTCCCGTCTCTCCTCACATTCGGTCGCACCCGATGCAAAACCGCCAGCTCATCGCCGGCCTGCTCGTCCTCGCCGGTCTCTCCGGGTGCACCGAGCCGAAGCCCCCCGAGTTCCGGGTGGGGATGATCGTCCTCGGCAGCGGCCCGCTCGTGCCGATGCTCGCGGCGCCCTCGAGGAACGGTGCGCGGATCGCCGTCGACGAGCTCAACGCGGCCGGCGGCGTCACCATCGGCGGCGTGAAGCACCGCGTGGTGCTCGTGGAGCGGTTGACGGAAGCGCGTCCTGACGCGGCCGCGTCAGCGGCCGCGGCGCTCGTGAACCTCGACAGCGCCGACGTCGTCATCGTGCCGCTCATCAGTGCGCAGTCCGCGGCGGCCGCGGCCGTGGCCGAAGCGGCCGGCGTGCCGATGATCGCGCCGATGGCATCGAACCCGGCGGTCACCGGCGGGCGCAAGCTCGTCTTCCGCCTCGCGTTCACCGACGCGTTCCAGGGCGAGCTGCTCGCGACGTTCGCGTACGACACGCTCGGCATGCGGCGCGTCGCCGCCCTCGCCGACCCGGCGAGCAGCTACGCGCAGGACATCGTGCGGCTCTTCTCGCGCACGTTCGAGGCGCGTGGCGGACGCATCGTCGCCCACGAGGGATTCGCCGCGGACGGCTCGAAGGACTTCCGGCCGCAACTGCGCAAGATCATCGCCGCGCGCGCCGAGGCGATCCTGCTCCCGAACTACATGGTGCAGGATTCCATCCAGGTGCGGCAGGCGCGTGAGCTCGGCTTCAAGGGCCGCTTCTTCGGCAGCGACAGCTGGGACCCCGCGGCGATCGTGAACCTGCCTGCGGCGCGTGGTGGCATCGTCGTCGCCAACTGGGATCCGCGCACCGACCGCGAGGCCTCGCGCGCGTTCGTCGCGACGTACCAGCAGATCCACGGTGCGGCGCCGCGCACCGCGGCCGCGGCGACCTACGACGCCGTGATCCTCTTCGCCCGCGCCGCCGAGAAGGCGGGGTCGCGCGACGGCATCGCAGTCGCCGATGCGATCCGCGACTTCGGGTCGTTCACCGGCGCCAGCGCGGACTTCCGCTGGCGCGGCTCGAACGACCCCGTGCGCGGCGGTGTCCTCATCGAGGTCCTCGCGGGTCGCGACTCGATCCGCCTCGTCAGCGCGCCGGAGCCCTGAGCGTGGACGAGCGGCGCGAAGGGGGCGACCCCCTCGGGACCTCGCGCCCTTCCCTGCTGCGCCGCAGCCTGCCGGCGCGGCTGACCGTCGCGTTCCTCGGGCTGAGCGTGACCGTCCTCGCGCTCTCGTCGCTCGTCTCGTATCGCATGTCGGAGACCGCGCTCCGCGAACGCGTGGTCGAGCGGCTCAATGCCGTCGCCGACGACGATGCGCGCTTCGTTGACGACTGGCTCGAGCGGCAGCGTCGCGCCGTCGGCTTCGCCGCGGCGACATCGGGCGTCGCCGCGCCCATCTCACGGGACCGCGAGGCGAACTCGGCCGCACTCGACGCCGTCCGAGAGACGGTGCTCTCCGCCGCCGAGGTCCGCCTCGTGCGGGTCCCCGGCGGCGAGGTGATCGCCTCCACCGATCGCAGCGCCATCGGCACCTTCGCGATCGACGAGCTCTACTACCAGCGCGGGCAGGACTCGACCTTCACGCAGTCGATCTATCCGCACCCGATGACCGGCCGGCCGACGCTCACCATCTCGACCCCGGTCCGCGAGCGCGGCCGCGTCATCGCCGTGCTCGCCGCGCATCTCGACCTCGAGTATGTCGATCGCGTCCTTGCCGCGCGCCACGGGGCGTACCGGATCGAGGCCTTCCTCGTCAATCCGCACTTCCAGTTCCTCAGCGCGGAGCGCTTCACCGTCTCGGCAGGACGGCGCGGCGCGCACAGCAAGGGCATCGACAGCGCGGTCGCGGGGCGTGGCGGATCCGGGCCGTACGTCGACCACAACGGCCGCCAGGTGATCGGTGCGTGGCGTTCGTTGCCGGAACTGGGCGTCGGGCTCATCGTCGAGGCATCGCGCGACCAGGCGTACGAGCCCGCGCGCCGGCTCCTCCTCGCCAGCGGCGTCGTCGGGCTCACCGCCATCCTCGTCCTCACGCTCGGTGTGGTCGCCATCACGCGCCGCGCCACGCGACCCATCCTCGCCATCGCCGCCGCGGCCGAACGCGTCGCCGAAGGGGACTTCGCGCACACCGCGCCGGTGGAGTCGGAGGACGAGGTCGGGCGCCTTGCCGACCGCTTCAACGCGATGACGGCGCGCCTGCGCGAGCTCGTGAAGCAACTCAACGCGCAGGTCGCGACCACCACCCAGGCGCTGCGCGAGGCGGAGGCGAGTCGCTCGCTGCTCCAGGACCTCTCCGACAACACCAACGCGCTCGTCGCCGTCGTGGACCTCGAGGGGAACGTGCGCCTCGCGAACGCGCGGTTGGAACGCACGCTGGGCGTCGCGCGCGGCGGATTGCTCGGCGTGCACCTCGCCGAGCGGTTGCCGTCGGATGCCGCGGAGCGGCTGGTGCCCGCGCTCGAGGCCGTCGCGAAGGGCGCGGCCGGTCAGGAGTTCGAGGTCACGCTCACGACCGCCGCGGAGTCGCACCTCTGGCAGGCGACGGTCGTGCAGCTGCGCGACGCGACGGACGCACCCTACGCGGTGGGCCTCCTCGCGACCGACCTCACCGAGCGTGCGCGCGCCGAGGAGGAGCGCCGGCAGTTCGACGCCACGGTGCAGCAGGCGCAGAAGCTCGAGAGCCTCGGCATCATGGCCGGCGGCATCGCACACGACTTCAACAACATCCTGAGCGCGGTGCTCGGCAATGCCGACCTCGCGCTCACCTCGCTCGACGACCGCGACGAGGTGCGCGAGGCGCTGCAGCAGATCGCCGCGGCGGCGCGGCGCGCGTCGGACCTCACGCGACAGATGCTCGCGTACGCCGGCAAGGCGAGCATGCGGCGCGAGGTGATCGACATCCGGCCGGTGCTCAAGGACATGGTGGCGCTCGTCCGCGCTGCGCAGTCGAAGAAGGTCTCCATCACCGTCGACCCGATGCACGAATCGCTCTGGGTGGAGATCGACCCCGCGCAGCTCGCGCAGGTCGCGCTGAACCTGCTCACGAACGCGGCCGAGGCCATCGGCGATGGGATCGGGACGGTGCGGCTCGCCTGCGCGCGGATCACGGGTGCCGACGGGCCGATGGTCCACCTCACCGTCGAGGACGACGGCGCGGGAATGGGCGCCGAGGTGCAGCAGCGCATCTTCGAGCCGTTCTTCTCGACGAAGAGTTCGGGGCGCGGCCTCGGATTGAGCGCGGTCATGGGCATCATCCGGGGGTGCGGCGGCACGCTCGAGCTCAAGAGCGCGCCGGGCATCGGCACGCGCTTCGAGATCCGCCTCGCGTGCGCCGTTCCGCCCGACGAGGCCGCGAGTGCGCGCCGCACGTCCGACGGCGCACGCCAGGCGGGAACGGTGCTCGTGATCGACGATGAGGAGGCGCTGCGGCGCGTCTGCCGCCGCGCGCTCGAGAGCCAGGGGTACCGCGTGCTCGAGGCCGAGGACGGCATCGCGGGGCTCGCCGCGTTCGAGGCGAACAACGGGCGCATCGCGCTCGTCGTGCTCGACCTCACCATGCCCGGTCTCGGCGGCGTCGAGGTGCTCGCGCGCATCCGCGCGAAGAGCCCGGACCTGCCCGTCATCATCGCGAGCGGCTACTCGCAGGAGGATGACGTATCACTCGCCGACGACCCGAAGCTCCGCTACCTGCAGAAGCCGTTCGGGATCAAGCTGCTCATCAGGCAGGTGGGCGAGTTGCTCCAGTCCTAGGCGCCCGCCCGGTGGGTGCGCCGACCGGAGGACGCCGTGCGCCGGGCGGCGGACGGACTGCACCCGGCTCGCGGCCACCGCCCGGCCCGCGATTGCCCCCCTGCTGCCGCATCTCGTCCACGCGACGCCGGATCTGCTCCTGCATGCCGAGATACTTCGCACGCTGATGCGGCGTCATGAACGTCGCGAGCTCACGCTGCTCGGCCTCGACCAGCTCCACGCGCTGCTTCTGGATCAGCAGCATCTGGTCGAGCAGTCGCGAGACCTCAGCCTGGCGCGTCGAATCGGCGAGGACCAGCTCATTGCGCAGCTCCATGCGCGTCCGTCGCTCGCGCACGAAGAGTTCGCGCTGCTGTCCCTCGAAGCGACGGTTCGTCACGCCGAGCCGGCGCATCTGGTCGTCGTTGAGCCCCACCTGCCGCTTGATGACCTGCGCCATCCGCTCGCGCACGCGCTGCTCGAGCGAGTCGCGGTCCGCCGGTGGCGGGGGCACGGTCTCCTGCGCGGCCGCGGGGATCGCGAGCAGCAGGAACGCGAGCGCAGTGGACGCGCGGCGCATCAGGGACCGGATCACGTGCCCTCCGGGGTGTCGACCGTCGGCGTGCGCACCGTCGACGGCTCCGCGGCGATGTTCGCCTCCACCGCGTCCATCTCGTCGAGCAGCGTCGAGAGGTCGTCGGCGCTGAGGTCGCTCAGCCCCTCGCTCACCGCGAGCCCGGTGCGGGCTGCGGGTCCCGACGGCGAGTCGTTCGGGATGGCCAGCGTGCTGTCACTCCGGACCTCCGCCTCCTCGCCGGAGCCGAGGAACGGCACTGCCAGCGAGGCCACGATGAGGAGCGAGGCTGCCGCGGCGAACAGCTGGCGCGACCGCCAGACTGACGGACCCTGGCGCGAGGGCGCAGCGCCACCGCGTTCGACGCGCAGCGCCGGCCGCGAGGCGAGCACGGCCTGCGCGATCGCCGTCGCATCGATGCGCGGCGCGTTCGCGTTCAGCACCAGCCGCGTGGTCTCGAGCAGCGCGAGCTCGCCCGCGCAGCTGGCGCACTCGGCGACATGCGCCCGCACCGCGCTCGCCTCGCCCGCGGACAGCAGTCCGTGCGCGAGGTCCGGCAGCCGGTCCCGCAGGGTCTCGTTCATGCACTCAGTCATCGCTCAGGTACTCCTTGATGATCCGCATCGCGTTGTGGTAATGCACCCGGCAGGCGCCTTCCGTGCTGTCGACCAGCTTCGCGATCTCACTGTACGGCGTCCCTTCAGTCACTCGCAGCGTGAACACCTCCCGCTGCAGCGGCGTCAGCCGGTCCACCGCTTCCTGGACCCTCCGCGCCGTCTCCTCCGCCACCAGTGCGTCGAGGGCGTCGTAGCCGACGACGGCATGTCGGTCCTCCAGTTCCACTCCATCCCTTCGTCGTCGCTCCGATCGTCTCCGGTCGAGTAACAGCCGTTTGCAGATCGTGAAGAGCCACGTGCGGAGCGAACTGTCCGACCGGAAGCTGTCGATCGACTGGAACGCCCGCACGAACGTGTCCTGCACCAACTCGTCCACCTGCTCCCGTTCCCCGAGGCTCGCCGCGAAGCGGGCCAAGGGCTGTGCATGGCGCTCCACCAAGGCAGCCGCCGCCCGCTGGTCGCCCCGCTGCCACTGGGCGATCAACTGCGCGTCGGTCGCGTCGTGGGTCCTGGTTGTGGGGTCGCCCATGCGTGCACCCGATGAGACGCCGACAGTCCGGCGGCGTTAAGATTGGCGGGTGACCATACCTGAGATCGTGGCCCACCGGGGGGCCTCCCGCGAACGCCCGGAGAATACGCTCGCGGCCTTCGAGCGGGCAGTGGCGCTCGGCGCCGACGCCATCGAACTGGACGTCCACCGGACCTCGGACGGCGTGATCGTGGTCCATCACGACCCGGAACTCAACGGCGCGGGGCCCATCACGCGCCTCACCTCGAGTCAGGTGACCGATTTCAAGGTCAAGGGCGAGCGGATCCCGACGCTCGCCGAGGTGTTCGCCGCCATCGCGGGCCGCGCCCGGATCTACGTCGAGCTCAAGGGGCACGACACCGTCCCGAGCACCATCGCGATCATCCGCGGCTCGCGTTCGAACAGCGCCGTGCAGCCCGACGCCGCAGCCGTCCACTGCTTCGACCACCGCCTCGTGGGGCAGGCAGAGCAACTCGATGCCTCCGTTCCGCGCGGCGTGCTCGAGGCGAGCTACCCCATCGAGCCGACCTCGGCGGCACGTCCGGTGCATGCACGCGACCTGTGGCGCCACCGCGATTTCGTGGACGCCGCGCTGGTGCGCGCGGCCCACGCCGAGGGGCGACGTGTGGTCGCGTGGACGGTCAACGATGCGGCCATGATGAGGCGATTCGCGGAGTGGGGCGTGGACGCGATCTGCACCGACGATGTCGCCCTCGCCCGTGCGACGCTGCGGCCGTAGCTTCCGACTCCCCACCACGACGACTCCGCCGCCGCGCCCCGTGCGCGGCGCTCCCTTCCCTCCCGTGTGAGGATCCGACCCTGATGCGTCCTTCGACACTCCTGCTCGCGCTCGCCGCGGTGGGGTGCGCCAGTGCACCTGCGCCGTCGACCCAGGCTCCCGCGCCGCAACCGGCGGGCGCGGTCGCGGCTCCGGCCGGTGCTCCCGCCGCCGCGGCCCCGATCCCCGCGCTCGTCGCGGGCGCCACGTCGCGCCCGAATGCCGACCCGTTCCCGAGCACCTACGCGCCCTTCCCGTCACGGCCGACGGTGATCCGGAACGTCAGCATCTTCACGGGCGCGGGTCCGCTCATCCGGAATGGCGCGATCCTCATCCAGGACGGCAAGGTCGCCGCGGTGGGCGCGACGGTGAATGCACCGGCGAACGCCGTCGTGGTGGACGGCCAGGGCAAGTACGTCACGCCCGGCCTCATCGACACGCACTCGCACCTCGGCGTCTACCCGGCGCCCGGCACCGCGGCCCACAACGACGGCAACGAGGCCACACGCCCCGTGACCGCCCACGTCTGGGCCGAGCACTCCGTCTGGCCGCAGGACCCGCAGTTCCCGCGCGACCTCGCCGGTGGCACCACTACCATTCAGGTGCTCCCCGGTTCGGCGAACCTCATCGGCGGCCGTTCGGTCGTGCTGAAGGTCGTCCCCTCGCGCTCCGTGCAGGGGATGAAGTTCCCCGGCGCGCCCTACGGCCTGAAGATGGCCTGCGGCGAGAACCCCAAGCGCGTCTACGCGAATAGCGGTCCGTCCACGCGCATGGCGAACGTCGCCGGATATCGCGCCGCCTGGATCGGCGCTGACGAGTACCGCCGCCGCTGGGACAAGTGGCTCGCCAAGCCCGAGGGCGACGCACCGGGCCGCGACCTCAACAACGAGACGCTCGCCGAGGTGCTGCGCGGCAACATCCTGGTGCACAACCATTGCTACCAGGCCGATGAGATGATGCAGATGATCGACATCGCCAAGGAGTTCGGGTACAAGATCCGCTCCTTCCATCACGGCGTGGAGGCGTACAAGATCGCCGACGTCCTCGCGCGCGAGGGCATCAGCGCGTCGATCTGGTCCGACTGGGGCGGCTTCAAGATGGAAGCGCTCGACGGCGTGAAGGCCAACGTCGGCCTCACGCACGTCGCGGGCGCCCGCGCCATCGTCCACTCGGACGACGCGTCGTACTCGCAGCGCCTGAACCAGGAAGCGGCCAAGTCGCTCGCCGCGGCGCGCGCGGCCGGCCTCACCATCTCCGACGAGGACGCCATCCGCTGGATCACCGTCAACCCGGCCTGGGCACTCGGCATCGACCGCCTGACGGGCTCGCTCGAAGTGGGCAAGAATGCCGACCTCGTGCTCTGGAGCGGCAATCCGCTCAGCGTGTACTCGCGCGCCGAGAAGGTGTGGATCGACGGCGCGATGCTCTACGACAGGAGTGATGCGACGCAGCGCTGGCGCACCGACTTCGAGCTGGGCTACGTACCGAATGCCGGGGGGATCCGCTGATGCGCGCGACTACTTTCCTGCGCCTCGCGGCGCTCCTCGCCGTCACGGCGCGGCTGGCCGGCGCGCAGACGGTGGCCATCACGGGCGGCACGGTCCATCCCGTGAGCGGCCCGAAGATCGAGAACGGCACGGTGCTCATCCGCGACGGCAAGATCGTGGCGGTGGGTGCGAACGTGGCGATCCCCGCTGACGCGCAGCGCATCGACGCGAGCGGCAAGTGGGTGACGCCCGGCTTCATCAACAGCGCGACCACGCTCGGCCTCAACGAGGCGGGCGGTCCGCAGTTCTCGGGCGGTTACAACGACGTCTCGGCGAACGGGACGAACGGGATCGCCGCGTCGTTCGAGGCGTGGCGGGGGATCAACCCGGTCAACACCTACATCATCCCGGCTCGGCAGGAGGGTGTGACGTCGGTGGCGGTCGCCGGCGGCAACGGCATGATCTCGGGGCGCATCGGAGTGATCGACCTCGTCGATGCGACGACGGTCGCGGAGTTGTTCCGGAGTGGACCCGTCGCGATGGCGGGTGACTATGGCAACCCCGGGAACGGCAGCACCGGTGCGCGTGCCGAGTACTGGGCGAAGTGGCGCACGTTGTTCGACGACGTGAAGGCGTACGCCGCGCGCAGGGCGGCCTACGAGCAGGGCAACTCGCGCGACCTCGCTGCACCGCGCTCGGAGCTCGAGGCGCTCATCCCGGTCGTGAACGGGCAGATGCCGCTCGCGCTCAATGTCGATCGCGCGTCGGACATCATCGCCGCGCTCGCCTTCGCGCGCGAGTACAGCCTCAAGCTCTGGATCACGAGCGGCGCCGAGGCGTGGATGGTCGCGAAGGAGATCGCCGCCGCGAAGGTGCCGGTGTTCACCGGCGCCATGAACAACATCCCGCAGGACTTCGGCGCACTCGGCCAGCGGCAGGAGAACGCCGCGATGCTGCGCGCCGCGGGCGTGACGGTGGTGCTCGTCGGCAACGGCCCGGGCGACGAGGCCTCCTTCAACGTGCGCAACATCCGGCAGGAGGCGGGCAACGCGGTCGCCTTCGGCCTCCCCTGGGACGAAGCACTCCGCGCGATCACCCTCGCGCCGGCCGAGGTGCTCGGCATCGGCGGCGAGGTGGGGTCGCTCGCGGTGGGGCGCGATGCGAACGTGGTCGTCTGGAGCGGGGACCCGTTCGAGTTCGGGTCCGTCGCCGAGCACGTCTTCGTGCGCGGGCGGACGTTCACCTCGAAGAGCCGGCAGCAGATGCTGGTGGAGCGGTACCTGACGCTGCCGCCGGGGTATCGGCGGCCCTGATCCTTCTTGCGGTGCTTACTCGGAGCCCGGCGCGCGAGAGCGTGCCGGGCTTCGTGCTTCCACCCAACTGCTACAACCACAGAGTACACAGACGACACCGAGGACACTGAGAACTGCGGAGGAACTTCGACGACATGACCACAGGGTCACAGGGAAGCACAGGGAACGGCGGAGCAGACGCGCTCCCGACAGTTTCGTGCAGTTGCACTTCCAAAAGGAAGGAACTCAAGGCGTCACTGTTGCACGTCGGGCACGCGGAGCCCTCCGCCGTTCCCTCTGTTCCCCTGTGCCCCTGTGTTGATGCAGTTGCCGTTGCGATTCTCCGCAGTTCTCTGCTCTCTCTGTGACCTCAGAGTTGAGAGAAGCTGCAGGAAAAGCGAAGCGCCCCCCCGCCGAAGCGAGGGGGCGCCAGGGACCGGCGATGTCGCGCGATCAGGACGCGGCGGACACCGGGTAGACGGAGATCTTGTAGCGGCGCTTCGACTTGTGCTCGAACTTCACCACACCCTCGATCAACGAGTAGATCGTGTAGTCGGTGCCGAGCCCGACGTTGTTGCCGGGGTGCCACTTGGTGCCGCACTGGCGCACGATGATGTTGCCGGCGATGACCTTCTCGCCGCCGAACTTTTTCACGCCGCGGTACTGCGGGTTGGAGTCGCGCCCGTTTCGGGAGGAGCCAACGCCCTTCTTATGTGCCATGGTATCCTCTCTCCCCGGTCAGCCGAGGGTGATGTCGCGGATCCGGACTTCGGTGAACCCCTGTCGATGTCCCTGCTTCTTCGCGTAGTTCTTGCGGCGCCGGAACTTGAACACGACGATCTTCTCGCCGAGCCCGTGCTTCACGATCTCGGCCGTCACCGACGCGCCCTTCAGGGTCGGCACGCCGACCTTCACCGTGCTGCCATCGGAGCCGAGGAGCACATCGTTGAACTCGACCGTCGCGCCCGCGTCCCCGGGAAGGGTCGGCAGGCGAAGGGTCGTGCCCTTCTCAGCGCGGAACTGCTTGCCGCCGGAGCGGAAGATTGCGTACGACATGATCACGACTCTAGGGATGCGGTTTTCGGTGCGAGCCAAGAATAATATCGGCCCCTCGGGGTGGGGTCAAGTGGTTGCCGTTGGGCACTTTGGGAGGGCTCAGGCCACCGCGTACTGACTCGTGATGTCTCTCCCCGCCCCCTTCACCACCAGCTTGAACTCGTCCGGCTTCAGCAGCGGGTCGTCCCGCATCTCGATCGTGAACCCGATCCCCTTCTCCAGTCGCTTGATGAGGTCCTTCTCCTCCTCGAGCACGTACATGACCGTGTCGGGGTGGAGCTTCACCAGCACCGCGTCGCGCCGCCCTTCGCTGGCCAGGCGGCGGACCGCCCGCTCCATCCGCCGCACGATCGTCTCGGCCGTGAACACGCGTCCCGTCCCGTTGCAGGTCGGGCAGGCTTCGGTCATCGCGTGGAAATGGCTCTGCCGCACGCGCTGGCGCGTCATCTCGATCAGCCCCAGGTCGCTCACCGCGAAGGCCTTGGTGCGCGCACGGTCGCGGCCGAGGTGCGTGCGGAGCTCCTGCAGCACCCGGTCGCGGTTGGACTTCGTCTCCA
>Ga0137353_1000021_pt1 | contig 35663 bp, 31 predicted proteins | sample EasRivERMLT760_2_FD_104759 | JGI IMG/M metagenome (GOLD analysis project Ga0137353, IMG submission 104759) | Soil microbial communities from meander-bound floodplain in the East River, Colorado, USA - East River MetaG ERMLT760_2 | ecosystem: Environmental > Terrestrial > Soil > Floodplain ...
GTTCGATACGCTGGTTGCGGTGCTCTCCGCGCTTCTCGCTCTTACGGCCGGGCTCTTGTTCGGCGCGCTCGTCGTCCCTCCCAGGAGACATCTGTGATTCGCTTGCTGCTGCCGTTGTTGGCGTTCGGCCAGCTGCACGCGCAGACCGTGCCGCTGACGCGAGGGATGGTCATCACGAAGTCGGTACGGATCACTCCCGGCACGTATCGCCTCGAAGCCCCGGCCTCACTCGACTCCGCCCTGATCACCGTGCACGGCGACGGCATCGTGCTCGACATGCGCGGCGTGCGGCTCGAGGGGACGGCACCCGACGCCGATCCGGATGAAGCGCAAGGCGTGGCGATCCGCGTCGACAGCGGCCGCCACGTGACGATCAAGGGCGCGACGGTGCGCGGGTACTTCATCGGCGTGCTCGCGCGCGGCGCGCGCGACCTCTCGCTCACCGACAACGACCTCTCCCACAACTGGAAGCCGCGCCTCTTCTCGCTCGTCGGCCACGAGAGCATCGCCGACTGGCTGTCGTACCACCAGAACGAGAAGCGCGAGTGGATGCGGTTCGGCGCGGCGATCTACCTCGAGGACGTGAAGGGCGGCGAGATCCGCGGCAATCACGCGGAGCAGGGGATGAACGGCCTCCTCATGACGCGCACCGACTCGATGATCGTGCGCGACAACGTCTTCGCGTTCAACTCCGGGCTCGGCATCGGGATGTACCGTTCCACCGCGAACGCGATCATCCGCAACCGCATCGATTACAACGTCCGCGGTTACTCGCATGGCTGGTATCGCCGCGGGCAGGACTCGGCGGGGCTGCTCATGTACGAGCAGAGTTCGGGCAACCTCGTCGCGTGGAACTCGGTGACGCACAGCGGCGACGGGCTCTTCCTCTGGGCCGGGCAGTCGACGATGGACACGGGAAAGGGCGGCGCGAACGACAACATGTTCTTCGGCAACGACTTCTCGTTCGCGCCGACGAACGGGATCGAGGCGACGTTCAGCACGAATCACTTCGTCGGCAACATCGTCGAAGGGAACGACCACGGCGTGTGGGGCGGCTACAGCTACGACAGCGTCATCCTCGGCAATTGCTTCGCGCGCAATCGCGTCGCGATCGCGATCGAGCACGGCCAGCAGAATTCGATCACGCGAAACACGTTCGACCGCGACACGACCGCGATCTACCTCTGGGCCAACCCGATCGAGCCCTCTGATTGGGGCTACCCGAAGCATCGCGACACGAAGAGTCGCGACTACGCCGTCAACGGGAACATCTTCGCCGGGAGCCCGACGCCGTGGCGCGTGACGCAGACGGAGTCACTCGACTCGATCAACAACTCGCTCGCGATGGCACCTGTGCAGTGCACGCCGCTCGCGACGCTAGAGAAGCGCTACGCGGACGCGTTCCCGGCGATCGTGCAGAGCGCGGTCGGCAGCGGCCCTCCGGGGATCCCGACCGCCGAGTGGCCCCGCCGCGAGCGCTCCGCGATCGTCGTCGACGAATGGGGCCCCTTCGACTGGCGATCGCCGAAGCTCTGGCCCGTCGACCCCATGCGCGACGCGATCAAGCTGCGCACGCTCGGCCCTGCCGGTCGCTGGCGCATCGTGAACATGGACGGGGTGCGCGGCGTCTCGGCGCGCACGGGCGCGATCGGCGACACGCTCGTCGTGCGCCCGAACGCGGAGAGCGAACACGACTGGGGCGTCATGCTCGAGTACGTCGGCGCTGCCACGCTCTCACCGCGCGGCGCCCGCACCGCCGCCGGCCGCCCGGTGCGATTCGCGTTCGAGCGCCGCGAAGTCCGCACCGACTGGGACGTGAAGTACTTCACCTGGACCGACACCCTTCGTGACCCGCATCGCGCGCCGGAGAACCTCGAGACGATCGTTGCGGGCGCGCCGATGATGTCACGCCGCGAAGCGCGGCTCGACTACCAGTGGTATCGCCCACGCCTCGGGTTGCCGCTCGCACGCTGGGCGCTCGACGCGCGCAGCACCGTGAACGTGCCCGAGGGCGCACACACCATCCGCGTGATCAGCGACGACGCGGCGCGCGTCTGGGTCGATGGACGACTCGTCCTCGATCGCAAGGAACCCGGCGGATCCGAGGTGATGCACGCGCCGATCACGCCGGGGCGTCACGATATCCGCGTGGCGTTCTACCAGCTCGACGGCTGGACCGAGTTGCGCTTCGAGATCGTGCGGGGCGCGATCCATTCGACGGGGTCGGCGGGGCCGCACTGAGACGCCTCCGCCCTGCCACCTTCGCACCTGATCCGGGTATCTTTCATTCGAAGAAACCCTCCTGCCCCCGATGATGCGCCGCCTTCTCTCCCTCCTCGCCCTCGCCGCTTCCGTCTCCTGCGTGAGCGCCGAGCCGTTCATCCCGACGATCGAGACCACGAACTTCGCGTCGTCGCTCGGCGTGGACCTCGCGGCCTCAACGAAGACCCCGTCGGGCATGTACTACCGCAACATCATCGTCGGCGGTGGTGCCCAAGTGCCCGACACCGGGCACACGTCGGTGAGCGTGACCTACGCCGGATATTTCCGGAACGGTGCGATGTTCGACAGCGGCAACGACCTGTTCACGACGAACAACGGTGACCGGATCGCGGGCTACAACGAAGGCATACTCGGCATGAAGGTCGGGGGCTCACGCCAGTTAATCATCCCGCCAGCGCTCGCCTACGGCAGCCAGGGGTACGGCAGCATCGGACCCAACCAGATCCTGGTCTTCACGGTCACCCTGACGGCCATTCATTAACGGCCGAAGGCCGGCCGAGCGCGAAGCGCCCGGCTGGGGTAGATTGCGGCATACCCCATCAGGAGACCCCGCCCATGGCGCAGTCTGATACACAACCGGGCCCGGTCCGTCGTTTCGAGGCGAGCGAGTGGCGCAAGATCATCGCGCGCTACACCGGCGGCGACGCGGTCCGCTCCTTCCGGCAGTTCTTCGTCACCCTCGTGCTGCTGGGCGTCGTCCTCTACGCCGCGCATTGGCTGATGGTCGGTCCCTACCCGTGGACCGCCTTCCTGATGTTCCCGCTCATCGTCGGCATGCTGACGCGCACGTTCATCATCATGCATGACTGCACCCACGGGAGCTTCCTCCCGTGGCCGAAGGCGAACGACACGGTGGGCTTCATCACCGGCGTGCTCACGTTCACGCCGTTCGCGCAGTGGCGCCGCGAGCATGCGATCCACCACGCCTCGGCGGGCGACCTCGACCATCGCGGCTACGGCGACATCACGACGCTCACCGTCGGCGAGTACGAGAAGCTCACGCCCTGGGGCAAGTTCAAGTACCGCGCCTACCGCAGCCCGTTCGTGCTCTTCGGCATCGGCCCGATGCACCTGCTGGTGCTGCAGCGCTTCAAGCTCAACGGGCCGGCCACCGCCGCGAAGCAGCAGTGGAACATCTGGATGACGAACCTGGCGATCGCGGGGCTCACCGCGGTCTTCGTGCTCCTCGCGGGATGGAAGTCGGTCTTCCTCATCTACTATCCGGCGATGTACCTCGCGGGCTCGTTCGGCATCTGGCTCTTCTACGTGCAGCATCAGTTCGAGGAAGCCTACTGGGAACGCGGCGAGCAATGGGACTACGCGTCGGCCGCGATCACCGGTTCGTCGTACCTGCGGCTCCCGGCGTGGATGAACTGGTTCACGGGCCATATCGGCCTGCACCATGTGCACCACCTCGGCCCGAAGATCCCGAACTATCGGCTCAAGCGCGCGCACGAGGAGAATCCGATCTTCGAGGCGGCGCCCGTGCTCACGTTCAAGACCGCCTGGCGCACGCTGCGCCTCACATTGTGGGATGAGGCGAACAAGCGCATGATCGGATTCCGTGAGTACCGGCGGATGCAGCGTCTCGCGACACAGCAGGGCGTTTGACCGACGAGACCAACACCGGCTTCTCCGCACTCGACCTCGACCCTCGCGTTCTAGACGCCCTCGTCGCCCTCGGGTACGAGGAACCCACGCCCATCCAGCTCGCCGCGATCCCGCCCCTCATGGGCGGCCGCGACGTGCTCGCGCAGGCCGCGACCGGCACCGGCAAGACCGCCGCATTCGCGCTGCCGCTGCTGCACCGCATCTCACCCGACGCGCATCCGCGTGAGCGCACCGCCGCGCTCGTCCTCGTGCCCACGCGCGAGCTCGCGATGCAGGTCGCCGAGGCGATCCATCGCTACGGCAAGTCGCTCGGCGCCGTCGCCGTGCCGATCTACGGCGGCGCGTCGATGGAGACGCAGATCCGCTCGCTCAAGCGCGGCGTCGATGTCGTCATCGCCACGCCGGGACGCGCGCTCGACCACATCCGGCGCAAGACGGTCCATCTCGCCTCGGTGAAGACGGTCGTCCTCGATGAGGCCGACGAGATGCTCGACATGGGCTTCGCCGAGGACCTCGAGGCGATCCTCGCCGCGACGCCGACGGAGAAGCAGGTCGCGCTCTTCTCGGCGACGCTCCCGCCGCGCATCGCCGACATCGCCCGGAAGCACCTGCGCGACCCGCAGGTGATCAAGATCGACGCCGCCGCGGTGAAGGCGGGCACGATCGCGAAGGTGCGGCAGGTGGCGTACATGGTGCCGCGCATGCACAAGATGGCGGCGCTCGCGCGCATCCTCGACGTGGAGCAGCCGACGAGCGCGATCGTGTTCTGCCGCACGCGCACCGAGGTGGACGAACTCACCGAGACGCTCAAGGGCCGCGGCTACCAGGCCGAGGCGCTGCACGGCGGACTCTCGCAGGAACAGCGCGACCGCGTGATGAAGAAGTTCCGCGCCAAGGCGAGCGAGCTGCTCATCGCCACGGACGTCGCGGCGCGCGGGCTCGACGTCTCGCACGTCTCGCACGTGTTCAACTATGACGTGCCGTCGGCGGCGGAGAGCTACGTGCACCGCATCGGCCGCACGGGCCGCGCGGGCCGCACCGGCGTCGCGATCACGCTCGCCGAGCCGCGCGAGCACCGCATGCTCAAGAACATCGAGCGCGTGACGAAGGTCGCGATCGAGATCGCGCAGCTCCCGACGGTGACCGACCTGAAGGCGCGTCGCATGGAGCTCGCGCAGGCCGCGCTCCGCGAGGTGATCCTCGGCGGCGGGCTCGACCAGTGGCGGTCGGTGGTCTCGGCGCTCAGCGAAGAGTTCGAGATCATGGACATCGCGGCGGCGGCGGTGAAACAGGGCGCCGGCGCTTCGGACACGGAGGAAGAGATCCCGCTGCCGACGGTGCACAAGGAGAAGCACCCGGCGCGCGAGCGCGAGGCCGCGCGCGCGGACCGCAAGGCAGAGAAGTACTCGAAGGGCGACGCGGCGAAGCCGGTCGGCAAGTCCTTCGACCGCGCAAAGGTGAAGGGCGCCAAGCCGAGCTGGGAACCGGCGAAGCTCTACGTGGGCGCGGGGCGGAAGCTCAAGATCCGCCCGGGCGACCTCGTGGGCGCGATCACCGGCGAGATGGGCATCGACTCGACGATGATCGGCGCGATCACCATCTGGGACCGGCACTCGATCGTCGAGGTGCCGGCGGACCTCGCGGACTCGATCATCGCGACGTTGAACGCGACGAGTATCAAGGGGCGAAAGCTGCAGGTGAGGCGAGATAGAGCGGGATGAAGGCAGAAGGATGAAGGATGAAAGTGAAACGGCGATGCGGGATTCAAGATCCGCATCGCCGTTACTTTCATCCTCCATCCTTCAGCCTCCATCGCGCGACTAGCGCCCCGGCGCGCGCAGCGACGCCCGCATCGGCCGCGCCAACACCGAGAGCATGAGCGAATCGTAGGCGAGCGCATCGGGCGTGCCCTGCGCGAGCGGGTTCGCCGGTGACGGCTTCACCGTCATCGTCCGCGCGCCATCGCGCGCGATGACGGTGCCCCACCATGCGCCCGCCGAATCCGGCGGCACCGCGCCCCATCCGTCGTTGGTGAATACGCGGATGACAAGGAGCGGCTCGTCGACGACGAGCGTCGAATCGGACTTCTTGAAACGCACGGTGAGCTGGCGCTGGAGGCCGCTCGCGGGCGCCGTGATCGAGTCGAGCGCGTCGTAGCGGCCGGCCCAGATCGCGGGGAGGTCGAGGGCGAAACCGCCGGCCTGGCTGCCGAGCACATGACTGTCGAGCCGCGCCGCCCCGCCCCCTGACTGCTCGCCACACCCGACAGCGACGAGCAGGAGGGCGAGGAGTGCCGAGCCCCGGACGAGGGCGGCGATAGGCGGATGCGAAGGGTGGCGCGGACGGGCGGTCATGCGGATGCGGCTCCACGTGGTTGGGGTCAAGGAAAGAGACGACCCGGACCTCCCGGCGGGCACCCCATCGTCACCTTCGAACAGCCCCCGGGCCCCCCCTCCGGCGTGCCCAACGCTTTTTCGGCACCTTGTGTCCAACCCCGCGACACCGATGACGACCCCTGCCATCGCACGACAGGCCCCAGAAACGGGACCGGACGACCCGACGTTGGTCACCCAGACGAAAGCGGGGGACCGCATCGCGGCTCGGACACTCTACGACCGGCACTCCAAGCGAGTGCACCGGTTGGTGTTCCGCATCTGCGGGGACGAGGAGTTGGCGTGCGACCTGGTGCAGGACGTCTTCGTGCGGGCCTTCGGCCAACTCGCGGCCTTTCGCGGGGAGGCGGCCTTCACGACCTGGCTCCACCGGATCGCCGTGACCACCGCACTCAACCAGATGCGGAAGGTCAAACGGATCCGCGAACGCGAGGAGGTGCTGGAGGATGCGGACGCGCACGCGGCGCAACGACGCGAAGCGGATCCCGACCTCCGGACTCGGTTGCACGCGGCGATCGACGCGCTGCCCGAGGGACTGCGGATGACGGTGCTGTTGCACGACCTGGAGGGCTACACCCACGCGGAGATCGGCACGATGCTCGGCGTGGCGGAGGGGACAAGCAAGGCAAGGCTCTTCGAGGCGCGCGGGAAGCTGCGCGAATCGCTCCGGGACTTTGCTGATTACTCAGAGGAAGGATGAATGATGAAAGATGAGAGTCTCGACCACCTGATGCGCGATGCGAAGGACACCTACCGTGTCCCGCCGACCGCCGACTTCGATGCGATGTGGACGGCGATCGAGCGCGAGCACTTCGACGCGCCCGCGCAGCCGGTGCTCGCGCCGCGCCGTCGCGCATGGATGCCTGCGCTCGGCATCGCCGCGACGCTGCTGTTCGGCTTCGGGCTCGGCCGATTCACGACGCCCGCGACGCCCGATGTCCCGATCGTCACCGACGCGGCCGCTGGCACCGCGGCGCCAACCGTCACCGTCGTCGGCGACCCGCTCACCCGCACGACCTACGAGTACATCGCGCGCACCGTGGCGCTGCTGGACTCGCTGCCCAACTCGGGCGGCGCGGGGAAGCTCAAGCGTGACCAGCGCTTCGCGGCTCAGGCGACCCAACTGCTCGGCACGACCCGGCTCCTGCTCGACTCCCCTGCCGCCACCGACCCGCGACTGCGCGACCTGCTCGAGGATCTCGAGCTCGTCCTCGCGCAGGTCGCGAGTCTCCGCACGGCGCCCCGCGCCGAAGATCTCACGTTCATCGCCGAGGCGGTGAACGAACGCGATGTGGTGCCACGGCTGCGCGCCGTCTCCGCGTCGATCACCGCCTCCGGCTACTGAGGACCACCATATGAAGAACCGTTCGCTCCTCCTGCTCGCCCTCATCCCCGCCGCGCTCGCGGCGCAGCCCACGCCGCGGCCGTCGCGCGCGCCGAAGCCCGCGCCCGCACCGCAGGGCGTGCCGATGCCGGCCGAACCGGCGATGCCGCCCGACGCGCCCGACACGCCGAAGCCCGGCGTCGCGCCCATGGCGTTCTCGCTCGCGAAGCCCTTCCCGCAGTTCGAGGACGTGGAGGCGCCGAGCTGGTCGGTGCGCTACCCGCAGGATCCCGCCGACTCGACGTATCGTGAGGCGCGCTCGATGCTCAACCGCGGCGAGTGGCGCCGCGCGGCGCGTCTCTTCGCCGACGTGGGCAAGCGCACTCCGCCCTCCGCGTACTCGGCCGACGCGCTCTACTGGCAGGCCTTCGCGCTCTATCGTCTGGGCAGCACCGACGACCTGCGCGAGGCGCTCCAGGCGCTCGATTCACGCAAGGCGAAGTTCCCGCGCGCCGACAACGCCGACGAGGCCGAGTCGCTCGCAACGCGCGTGAGCGGTGCGCTCGCCTCGCGCGGCGATGCGTCGGCACGGTCGCGCGTCCAGACGACCGCCGCCGGTGGCGGCACGAGCTGCGACAGCGAGGAACTCTCGGTGCGCGCCTCGGCGCTGAGCACGTTGATGCGGAACGACCCCGACGCCGCGATGCCGATCCTCGTGAAGGTGCTCGACCGCAAGGACGAGTGCTCGACGTCGATGCGAAAGAGTGCGGTGATGCTCATCGGTACCAAGGGTGATGCGGCCGCAAAGGCCAGGCTCAACGACGTCGCGAGGAACGACCCGTCCAACTCGGTGCGCGTCGACGCGATCGGCTACATCGCGCAGTCGAACACGGACGAAGCGGTCGCGGCACTCGACGCCATCACGCGCAGCGAGACCGAGCTGAGCGTGCAGCGCTCGGCGGTGCGTGCGCTCGGCTCGATGGAGAACGCGAAGGCGCGGACCGCGATCAAGGCGCTCGTCGAGCGGTCGACCGCGCCCGAGCGCCTGCGGCTCGACGCGATCGCGAGCTTCGACCGCCGTGCGGGGACCTACTCGTACAGTTACGCCTGCAGCCCGGGTGCTGACTGCCGCGACCTCAACGTGAGCATCAACGCCGACGTCCGCGCGATGCTCGCGCCGGGAGTGGCGCCGGTCGCGATCGCCGCTCCGTCGGTCACGCCGGTGCCGCCCGTGCCGCCCGTGGCCAGCAGCCGCGCGGTCACGTCGCGCGCAGAAGAGGCACGGGCACGCGCCGAGGCAAGCGCAGAGGCGCGAGCTGAAGCGCGCGCGCAGGCGGACGAAGCGCGCGCTGCGGCAGCCTATGTGCGCTCCACCACGCCGCGTGCGTACACGCTCGGCGGTGACGAAGTCCGCTGGTCGAACGACGACGATGACCGTCGCATCTCGCCCGAGGACGCGGCCTGGCTGCGCGGAGTCTACCCGCGCTTCGAGACGACGCGCCTCAAGACGGCCGCCATCGCCGTGCTCGCCCGCGCCAAGGACGAGCCGACGCGCACTTGGCTCATGAACGCGGTGTCGCGCGAGGAGGAGCCGGCGGAGGTGCGCTCGGCGATCCTCAGCCGCCTTGGCCGTGAGCTGCCGATCGCGAACCTCGTCCGCTTCTACGACAACGCGTCGGGTCGGTCGCAGCGCCAGGAGATCGTGAACCTGCTCGGCAACCGCAGCGAGCCCGAAGCGACCGACAAGCTCATCGACATCGTGCGCACGGGCACCGACCCGCAGCTCCGCCGTTCGGCGATCAACGCCCTCGGCCAGAAGAAGGATCCCCGCACCACCCAGCTCCTGTTGGAGCTGATCGACAAGTGAGGTCCCCCATGATCGGGCTCGGCGCGGTCGCGCTGGGCATGATCGCCGCGAGCGTGGCGTGTGCGCAGGGCAGCGCGCTCGACCGGCGGGTGATGGCGGTGGCGGACGGGCGCGTGGAGTTCAACGTCCCCTCCCGCGCCGATGCGTGCGGTGACGGCGCGCACTGGTACCGCGTGTCGAGCGACGTCTGGTTCGGCCGCTCGGTGAACGACGGCGACGGCTCGATGACGATGATGCAATGCGAGGCCGGACCGCTCCGCGTGCGCGTGACGCTCGTGGCGCGGGAGGTGGTGCGGATCGAGAACTTCATCGGCCCGCTCAAGCACGATGAGACGGCGACCGACCTCGGCGCGACGGACGCGCGCGAGGCGACGGCGTGGCTCGCGACCGTGGCGCGCAGCGCGAGCGGCCGTCCGGCGCGCGATGCGATCAGTGCGGTGACGCTCGTGAAGGGCGGAGCGGCGGCGGACGGGCTCGCGGCCATCGCCCGAGACGAGGACCGCGCGCGCGACACGCGCCGCGCGTCGCTCAGTGCCCTGCTGCGGCTCGAGGACGGCAGCGGCATGCCGTTGCTCATCACGCTCGGCGAGGCCGGCCGCGACACCTGGCTCGGCGCCGAGGCGACGAGGGTGGTGGGCAGGAGCGGCGACCCGCGCGCGCGCCGGCACCTGCGCGCCGTGCTCGCCGACCGCGCGCGACCGCAGGAACTGCGCGCGGCGGCGGCGGCGGGGCTCGGCAACGAGTACGCGACGGGCGAGGATGCCAAGCTGCTGCGCGACCAGTTCGGCTCGTTCGAGAACGACGAGACGAGGGGGACGGTCCTCAACGCGATCGCGGCGGTGGGTGGACGCACGAACGCCACGTGGATCATCGCGCTGGCGAGGGATGAGACGCAGTCGACCAACACGCGGCGTCGTGCGGTCTCGGCGGCTTCGCGCGCCGGGGCGACGGGAGTGGACCTCGCCGCGCTCTACGATGCGGCGCCGGATACGGAGACGCGCGGCGCGGTGATCACGGCGCTCGCGAACGACGGGTCGCGGCCCTCGCGCGACAAGCTGCTGGCGATCGCGAAGTCGACGGAGACGGCGAGCATCCGGCGGCGCGCGGTGTCGGCGTTGGAGCGGTTCGATTCGCCTGAGGTTCGCGAGATGCTCACTACCATTGCGATGCCGAGGCCTTGAAGGGGACGAAGGCAGAAGGATGAAGGATGAAAGTGAACGGCGATGCAGGGTCCAAGCTCCGTATCGCCGTTCACTTTCATCTTCCATCCTTCTGCCTTCGTCTGGATCAGTGTCGGGCGAAGACGGAAGTTCGGCCCTGCGCCGTGAACGCCGTCACCTCGTACGCATCCTTGCGCGCCCCCTGCTCCATCCCAGGCGACCCGACCGGCATGCCCGGCACCGCTATCCCGCGTATCGCCGGCTTCTCCGTCAGCATCCGCTTCACATCGGCCGCAGGCACGTGTCCTTCGACGAGGAACGAACCCACCACCGCCGTATGGCAGCTCTGCAGCGTCGCGGGGACTCCGAGGTCCGCCTTCACGCGCGCGAGGTCCTCGGTATCGATCGTCCGCACCGTGAAGCCGTTCGCGCGCGCGTGGTCGACCCAGTTCTTGCAGCAGCCGCAGCTCGCGCTCTTGTAGACGGTCATCGGGGGCAGCGGGGCCGGCTGCGCGGGCGGCTTGCCCGGCGTCGCCTGTTGCGCGTCGGCGGTCATCGGCAGCGCGCCGAGTGCGGCGCCCACGCCGAGCGCACGAAGGAAATCGCGACGGTCCATTCGAGTCCTCACTTGGCGACGCCCACGAGCGCCATGACGATGAGCAGAGCGAGTTGCGGCCCCTTGTAGCTGTCCGACGTCTCGAAGTACGCCTCTTCCGTCCCGTGCGCCCCGGTGCTGCGGCCGCCGCCGTTGATCGTGATCGCCGGGATCCCCATCGCGATCGGCAGGTTCGCATCGGTGCTCGACGCGACCGTCGCGGGGAGCCAGCCGATCGCCTCCACGGCCTTCCACGCCGTCTGCACGATCGGCGCATCGTCCGACTGGCCGCCGGTGGGGCGGATGCCGATGGTGTCGTACTTCACCGTGATCGTGGCGCGCGAGCTGGGCCAGCGCGCGCGCTCGGCGGCCGCGCCCTTCTCGATCGCCTCGCGGATGAGCGCGTCCACCTTGCCGAGTTCCTCCGCCGACTCCGAGCGCATGTCGATCTCCATCTGCGCGAGCGGCGTGATGGTGTTCACGCTCGTGCCGCCGCGCACGATGCCGACGTTGAAGGTCGTGCGCGGGCGCATCGGCACGGGGATGTCGGCGATGTTCGCGATCGCGCGTCCCATCGCATGCATGGGGTTCGCCATGCCGAAGGCGCCGTAGCTGTGGCCGCCCGGGCCCTCGAACGAGACGGTGTAGCGATGGCTGCCCACCGCGCGCGCGGTGATCGCACCGCCGCCGGCGCCGTCCACCGAGATGAAGAAGTCGATCTTCCCGACGAACTCCTTCGTGAAGAGGTGCCGCACGCCGCGCAGGTTGCCCGGTCCTTCCTCGCCGACGTTCGCGACGATGAGCAGCCGGCCCTGCGGCACCACCTGGGTCTCCTTGAGCACGCGCGCGAGCGTGAGCACCACCGCGAGGCCGCGGCAGTCGTCGCCGATGCCGGCGCCGGCGACCTTGTCGCCCACGCGCGTGGTCCGCACGTCGGTCCCCTCGGGGAAGACCGTGTCGAGGTGGCCCGTGATCAGCACCGTCGGTCCGCTCCCGCGGCCGAGCTCGGCGATCACGTTCCCTTCGGTGTCGATCCGCGTGTCGGCATAGCCGAAGCTCACCATGCGCCGCTGGAACTCCGCGGCACGCGCCTGCTCCTTGAACGGCGGCGCGGGGATCTCGCAGATCGAGACCTGCTGGTCGAGCGTCCATGCCTGCAGCGATTGGATCGCGCCCATCGCGCGCTGGACGGCGGGATCACTGAGGGGGATCGGCTTGCCCTGCGCGGCGACCGCGAGCGGCGTGAACAGGAGCGCCGCGAGCGCGGGCGCAAGGTGCGCAGCCCGGCGTCGTGCGGGGAGTGCCCGGCTGTGGAGTGCGGTGGCGATGTGCATATTCGGAATCTACCCTGGCCCCCGATGAACGCCCAACCCTGGATCGCGCAGTACGACGCCGGCGTGCCCGCGTCGCTCGAGCCCTATCCGCAGCGCACGCTCCTCGAGTTCCTCGATGATGCGGTCGCACAGCGGCCCGGCGCGCCGGCGCTGCTCTTCAAGGGCGCGGCGATGAGCTGGGGCCAGCTCGCCGCCGCGAGCGATGCCTTCGCGAGCGCGCTCGCCGCGCTCGGGGTGAGGGCGAAGGACCGCGTCGCACTGCTGCTCCCCAACTGTCCGCAGTTCTTCATCGCCGAGCTCGCCGCCTGGAAGCTCGGCGCGATCGTCGCGCCGATGAACCCGATCTACAGCGCCGAGGAGCTCGAGGTGCCGATGCGGACGACGGGCGCGAACGTCGTCGTCACGCTCAGCGCGTTCTACGAGCGCGTGAAGCAGGTGCAGCAGCGCGTCGGACTGCAGCATGTCGTCGTGACGAACATCAAGGACCACTTGCCGCCGCTGCTGCGCTTCGTCTTCACCCTCGCGCTGGAGAAGAAGGGTGGGCATCGCGTGTCGCCGCGCGACGGCGACCCGACGATGAAGGCGCTGCTCGAGGCGCACGCGGGCCGCCGCCCCGCCGTGCCTCGCCCCACGCCCGACGACGACGCGCTCCTGTTGATGAGCGGCGGCACCACCGGCACGCCGAAGGCGGTGCGCGTGCATCACGGCGGTCTCGTCCGCACGGGGATGCAGGTGCGGGCGTGGCTCGCGCGCGCGCTGCCGGTGTGGACGGGCGTCTACTGCATGCCGTTGCCGATGTTCCACTCGTATGGCGCCGTCGGTGTGCAGTCGGTCTGCATCATCGGGCGCAACGCGATCGCGCTGGTGCCCAACCCGCGCGACCTCGACGATGTGGTGAGGACGATCGAGCGCACGAAGCCCGCGGTCTTCTGCGGCGTGCCCACGCTCTACAACGCGCTGCTGGAGCATCCGCGGGTCGCGGCGGGGAAGGTCGACTTCCGTTCGATGGAAGCCTGCGTCTCCGGCGCCGCGCCGCTCCATCTCGAGACGCACCGGCGATTCACCGCCGTCACCGGCGCTCGCGTGATCGAAGGCTACGCCCTCACCGAATCGGTGCTCGCCGCCACACTCTGGCCGCTCGACGGCAAGCAGAAGATCGGCTCGGTGGGGATCCCGCTCCCCGACTGCAGCGTGCGCATCGTCGACGCCGACGATCCGACCAAGGAGGTGCCGGTCGGTGAGGTGGGGGAGATCCTCCTCACCGGTCCGCAGGTGATGCGCGGTTACTTCAATGCCCCCGAGGGCACCGACCCGATGCTCTCCACGCACGCCGACGGCACGACGTGGCTCCACACCGCCGACCTCGGAAGGCTCGACGAGGACGGCTTCCTCTTCATCGTCGATCGCAAGAAGGACCTCATCAAGATGGGCGGCATGCAGGTCTGGCCGCGCGACATCGAGGAAGTGATCGCGCGGCATCCGGCGGTCGCCGAGGTGGGCGTGCGCGGGTTCCCCGACGAGAGGCGCGGCGAGGTGGCGGTCGCGTTCGTGGTGCGACGCGCCGGCAAGGCGGTGACCGGCGACGAGGTGCGCGCGTGGTGCAAGGAACACCTGCCGCCGTTCAAGGTGCCGGCGCGCATCGCGTTCAAGAAGGAGCTTCCCAAGACGCTGGTCGGGAAGGTGCTGCGGCGCCTGCTCGTCGAGGACGAGGCGATCGTCTCGTGAGGTCGCATCTCATGCGCGTTCAGCGTGCGGTCATCGTCACCGCCTTCGCGTTCACCGCCGCCCTCTCCATCGCATGCGGTCCGCGCGCGCACGCCGCCTCGAACACGGCCGTGCCGGCCGGGAGCCAGCGCCAGCGCGTCCTCCTCGTCTCGTTCGACGGCTTCCGCTGGGACTACGTCGATCGTCCCGGGGCGGTGCACCTGCGTGCCCTCGCCGCGCGCGGGGTGCGCGCCGAGCGCATGATCCCCGCGTTCCCGTCGAAGACCTTCCCGAATCACTACACGATCGTCACCGGTCTCACGCCGGAGCACCACGGCATCGTCGCGAACAGCATGCGCGATGCACGACTCGGCGATTTCAGGATCGGTTCGAGCCCCGCCGTCACCGATGCCCGCTGGTGGGGCGGTGAGCCGATCTGGGTGACGGCGGAGAAGCAGGGCCGGCGCGCGGCCAGTTACTTCTGGCCCGGATCGGAGGCGGCGATCGGCGGCGTGCGGCCCACCTGGTACGAGACGTTCGACGCGTCCCGCCCGAACGCGGTCCGCGTGCGACAGGTGCTGCACTGGTTGGCGATGCCGCCCGATTCCGCGCCCGGGTTCATCGCCGTCTACTTCGGCGATACCGACGAAGCGGGGCACGAGTTCGGGCCCGGATCGCCACGGACCGATGTCGCAATCGAACGGGTCGACGCGATGGCCGGGCGCCTCGTCGAGGGCATCGACTCGCTCGGGCTCCGCGAGGTCGTCAACATCATCATCGTCGCGGACCACGGGATGTCACAGCTCAGTCCCGATCGCGTGATCGTGCTCGACGAGTACATCGACATGAACACGATCGATGTCGTCGATGGCTCGCCGGTGGCGGCGCTCGTGCCGCGCGACTCGAACGTCGAGCGTGTGTACGCGGCGCTGCAGGGGCAGCATCCGCACCTGCGGGTGTACCGGAAGGGCGAGGTCCCGGCGCGGCTGCACTTCAATGACAATCCGCGGATCACGCCGATCGTCGCGATCGCGGACGACGGCTGGACCATCACCACGCGGCGCGCGCTCGCTGCGCGCGGACGCGCCTCGCTCATCGGCGGCGCGCACGGCTACGACCCCGAGCTCCCCTCGATGGGTGCGGTCTTCATCGCGGCAGGCCCGGGCATCGCGCAGGGGCGGGTGGTGCCGCCCTTCCGCAACGTGCACGTCTACGCGCTGATGGCGCGACTGCTCGGCCTGCGTCCCGCGCCCAACGACGGCGCGGTCGATTCGGTGAGCGCCGTGCTCAGAACTCCCGGCGCTTCATCTCCTTGAACATCTTGTCGCGCTCCTGGGACTGGTCGTCCGCGGCGCGCTGTGGAGCGGTGGCATCGTAGGTCTTTGCTTCGAGGTTCCGGGGCTTCGCCTGCTTCTGCAGCTTCTTCACGAGATTCTGGATCGACTTGTCGTCCAGGCCTGACATCGGTCCCCTCCGGGGGAAGACGGTATGGAATGCTACCCCGCCGACCGCCATTGCGCACCGGCTGTTCCGACCGTAGTTCATGGACAGACCCGCTGAGCGGGGGGAGGCTCGGCTCCATGCACGCGAATCGCAAGCCGCGGGATGATGAGATCGACGTCTACGGGCTGACGCACCAGGGACATGTCCGGAAGGACAACCAGGACCAGTTCCTGCTCGCGACCGTGAACAAGCGTTTCAACATCCTGTACTCCTCGCTGCCCGAGAGTGCGCGGCTGCCGCTGCCCGACGAGCGTGTCGCCTTCCTCGCGATGGTCGCCGACGGCGTCGGCGGGGGCGTGGGCGGCAAGAAGGCGAGCGCGACCGCGCTCGAGGTCGCCACCGAGTATGTGACGACATCGAGCGCCGTCTTCCTCGAGGCTGACTCGGGTGACCAGGAGTTCATCCAGACCCTGCAGTCCGCCGCGCTCAAGTCGCACGAGGCGGTGCGCGCGCGCGCGGCGATCGAGGCCGAAGGCCGCGCGATGGCCACGACGCTCACGCTCTACATGGGCATCTGGCCCTACTACTACATCCTGCAGGTCGGCGACTCGCGGTACTACCTGTACCGCGAGGGCACGCTCACGCAGATCTCGCGCGACCAGACGATCGCGCAGGACCTCGTCGACAAGGGCGTGCTCACGCGCGCGGTCGCCGAGCGCTCGCGGTTCGCCGATGTCCTCTCGAGCGCGATCGGCGCGGACGAGGCGATGCCCGTCGTGACGCGCCTCCGCTCCGAGTGGGGCGTCACGCACCTGCTCTGCAGCGATGGGCTCACGAAGCACGTGACCGACGAGCGCATCGCCGAGGTGCTGCGCACGAAGACGTCGGCCAGGCAGGCCGCCGAACAGCTGCTGCAGGAAGCGCTCGACGGCGGCGGCACCGACAACGTGACGATCATCGTCGGTGGCACGCGGGAGAAAGGCCCGCCGGATTGAGTACCGCGCGCGGCGCGTGAGCTCCGCGCGGCGGGCGGCACTCGCGCTCAGCTCGCCGCGGGAGCCTCGGTGGATGCCGCCGGCGCCGGTTCCTTGCTGCGCATCAGCCAGCGCACGAGCAGCACCACGAGCGCGATCGGCACGATGATCTTCGCGAGCGCGATGCCCACGGTGAGGACGGTGCCCACGAGCGCCATCAGCGCGCCGCCGACGACGAGCACGAGGAAGATCGGCAGCCCGACGATGAAGAGCAGGATGAGCACCGGCAGCGCGAGCACGCTGAGCACGGCGAGGAGCGGCAGGCCGATGAACTTCAGGATGAAGCCCGTCGGGATCAGCCACGCGAGCCAGCCGAACGCGCGCAGCAAGACCTTCGCGAGGACGCCCTGAACGAACAGCGTCTTGAGGATCGACCACATGTGCCTGCTCCCGGGGAGGGTGATGCCTTCCTTACGCGGTCGGAGGGGCCGCGGTGTCAACGCGGGGCGTCGAGGCGCGGCAGCAGCTCCTGGGTGATCCAGGCGTGTCCAGGGGACACGCGGAGTGCTTTCATGAGCGCGCTCCGCGCCTCGCGTGTGCGGCCGAGCTTCTCGAGGGCGATCGCGTGCCAGATGAGCGCGTCCACGCGTCCCCAGGCGGGAACCCGTCCGACCGGCCGATCCGTCTCGAAGAGGAGCACGGCGCGTCGCAGCTCGGGCTCTGCCTTCGCCGCTCCGCCCCCGAAGGCCGGAGGTGCGTTGAGGCGGGTGATGCCGTTCAGGAGCGCCACACGAGGGTCGCGAGGCGCCACGGCGAGGGCGGTATCGAGCTGCTTGAACGATCGCCGCCCCATTCGCATCACCGTCACGATCCCGTCGAGGCCCGCGAGCTGGCCCGTCACCGCGCCGCGCAATCCGAGCGCCGCGCCTCCGCCGCCCAGTTGCTGCGCTTTCACGAGCTCCCGGTCGGCCTCTTCGAGCAACGGCCTCGCCTGCTCATCCCGCAGCTCGACGAGCAGCTCGCTCGCGCGACGATGCAGGACGTAGGCGAGGTCGTAGTGCGTCCACGGGTCGTCCGCCGCCGGCCCGTTCGCCTCGGCGCGAAGCCTCGCCGCGATGGGATCGAGCGCGTTCCAATCGGCGCGTGCGACGGCGGACTCCACGCGCGGGCGCAGGGAGTCGAGCAGCGTGGACTGTGCGTGCAGCGGCTGCGCGAGCGCGAGCAGCGACGTCGCGACGCCGATGCGCGCGGCAACGCGCATGAGACGACCGGTCACCGCCCGCACCTCAGCGACCCGTGCGCGCCGCGCGGCGCAGGTACCAGGAGAAGCACGCGGCGATCGCGAGGATGGCCGCGGCGCCGTAGTACAGTCCGGGCCACGCGTCGCGCTCCAGTTCGAGCACCGGCCCGAGCGTCCCGACGAGGATCGCGGAGAGCGCGCCCCACACCAGCGTCGCGATCCACGCCGGCGCGCTGTCGCGCCATGCGAGGTATCCCGCGTGCACGCCAGCCGCCCCGACGAGGAACTGCTCGAACGAGAGCAGCGGCGGATCGCCGCCCCATCCCTCGATGAACTGCGGCACCTGCGCGAGCGCGTTGAGTCCCATGCCGAAGACGAGGACCGCGATCACGCGGGCGGGGATCCTCGGCTTGGCCTGCGTGCCCTGCTCCGTCCCCGTCATTCGACTCCCTCGTCCCAGGTCACGGCGTCGCCGACGGTGAGCAACCCATCATCGAGCACCTCGCCGAAGGCGCCACCGCGCCACTCGGGATCCATCGCCGTACGCAGTCCGGGCAGCGCCTCGTCCATCCGTTCGCACGGCCGTGTCTCGCCACGGATCCGCACGCGCACCGCACCCAGGCGCAGCACGCGCCCGCGTGAACCCGCGAGCTCGACGCCACTCACCAGGATGTTCGCGCGCCGCGCCGAGGGATCGACCGTGGCACCGAGCTCGCGCATCATCGCGTCCCACTGCTCGCGCGAGATGATCGTCACCTGTCGCGTGCTCGAACGGCAGGTGTTACCCTCGATGCCGAGCCCCGCGACGCAGTTCACCTCGACCTGCGCGTCCATCACGCCGAGGTGCGCGCGCTTCGTCCAGAGCGCCTCGACGCGGCCCAGCATCACGCCCTACGCCGCGCACCCGCGCCGCGATTCACTTGAGCCGCCCCGCCTTCCATGCCGCGTACTCGTCCGGCATGCACACCTTGCACGGGCGATAGCCGGCCGACCGCGCCGTCGCCTCGTCCTTGAAGAAGACGCGCTGCTGGGAATAGGATGTCCCCGTTCCCAGCGCGCGCCGGGCCGCCTTGCAGTCGAGCCGGCCGTACGTGCGGTTCTTGCGATGGCCCCCGATCGTGCCGCGGGTCGCGCTCGAGACTGCACCGCCGTCGGGACCGACCAACCGGTAGAGCTTGCTCAGAAATTCTCCATGCGTGGCTTCACCATGTCACGCGTCGTCGGATACGCGATGCCGAGCTGCTCGAGGTAGCTCTTGTACTTCTTCGGGTCGTAGTAGAACGGCTGCAGCTGCGGCTTGAAGCGCGCCATGATCTCGGCATTCAGCCAGATCGGCGGCTGGTCGGTCGGCGCGATGAACGGCGTGTACTGCACGTCCTTCGTCTGCACCTCGCGGAAGTACTTCCACGCGTCAACGACGACCTGCGGCCTGGAGACGATGTCGAGGATCGTCAGCGCCTGGACCTTCGCGCCGGCGAGTGCGCCCTTGTGCGCGATGGGCGTCGCCATCACGATCGCGTTCGCCCAGTTGTGCCCCGGCGGTCCCGGGATGTTCGACGGGAATCTCAGCGTCACCGTGGGCACGTTCCACGCCACGTCGCCGATGTCGTCCGAGCCGCCGCCGGTGCGCTGGCTCTCTGGCGTCGGCAGGCCGAGGTTGAACACGCCGCGCTGCTGCAGCCCGGTCTCGCGCACGCCGAGGTCCTTCTGCACCGCCTTCGCCATCGCCTGGTCGTTCTCGTCCCACTCCGGCATGCCGACGCGCTGGATGTTCGCGAACGTCACCTCGGCGATGGTCTTGTTGAAGTGCGCGCTCCATCCCGAGCCGACCATCATCACGGTGTCGAGCTCGACGTTGGCCATCATCGCCGCGCCCTGCGCGATGCGCTTGCCCTGCTCGAAGAGCGCCATCGTCCGCGCGTAGTCGCGCTCGCGGAAGTAGAACCAGATGCTCGCCGTGCTCGGCACGACGTTGGGCTGGTCACCGCCGTCGCGGATCACGTAATGCGAGCGCGCGTTGATCTCGATGTGCTCGCGCTGGTATTCCCAGCCCTGGCCCATCAGCATCGCGGCGTCGAGTGCCGACCGTCCGCGCCACGGGGCGCCGGCGGCATGCGCGCTCGTGCCCTGGAACTTGAAGATCGCCGAGATGAGCGCCGTCGAGCTGCTCTGGCCCCACTGCACGCCGAGATCGGAGCCGACGTGCGTGAAGAGCGCGACGTCAGCGTCCTTGAAGAGTCCGGCGCGCACGAGGAACGCCTTGCCCGCCATCTGCTCCTCGGCGATGCCCGGCCAGAGCACGAGCGTGCCGGGGATCCGCTCGCGCATCATGATCTCCTTCGCGACGAGCGCGCCGACGATGTTCACCGCCTGGCCCGAGTTGTGGCCTTCTCCGTGGCCCGGCGCGCCGTCCACCTGCGCCTGGTGGAAGGCGTACGCGGGCATGTTGTTCGCCTGCGGGATGCCGTCCACGTCGGAGCCGAGCGTGACGACGGGACGCGCACCGGCGGGACTCACCCACCGTGCGACCCACGCGGACGGCATGCCGGCATAGCCGCGCTCGACCTTGAAGCCGGCCTGCTCGAGGATCCCGCTGAGGTAGCGCTGCGTCTCGAACTCCTGCATGCCGAGTTCGGAGAACGAGAAGAGCATGTCGACGATCTCCTGCACCTGCTTGGCGCGGCCCTGCACCTTGGTCACGGCCTCGGCCTTGAGCGCCTCGAGCTTGGCGGAGTCGGGGAGCGTGACTTGCTGCTGCGCGGCGACGGTGGAGGGCAGCGCGGAGAGGGCGGCGGTCATGGCGGCCGCGACGAGGGCGGTGCGCACATGGCGGACAACGAGGGACATCGACGGACTCCTCTGGTGGGGTGCACCACGGATACGCCCGGCGGCGTTCCGTGGTTGAGGGGAATGGAGCAGATTCCCGCGGTGGGCGCAACGTCCCAAGCAACGTCCCGCGTACCCTCCTCGTACCTCGCACATGAGCTTCTCCTTCCTCACGCGCCGCCTCCATCGATGGGGCGCCATCGCCATCGGCGTCCCGCTCCTCTGCGTCGTCTCCTCGGGCCTCCTGCTGCAGGTGAAGAAGCAGTTCGCCTGGATCCAGCCGACGGAGCACAGGACGGCGGTCCCCGCCCCGAACGTGCCGTGGGATGTCATCCTCGCCGCGGCGAAGGCGATGCCCGAGGCCGGCGTGCAAGGATGGGAGGACATCGAGCGCGTCGATGTGCGGCCGGGGAAGGGGATCATGAAGATCATCACCCTCTCGCGGTGGGAGGCGCAGCTCGCGCTCGCCGACGGGCAGGTACTGCAGGTGGCCTATCGCCGGTCGGACCTCATCGAGCAGCTGCACGACGGCTCGTTCTTCGGCGACGCGGCGAAGCTCTGGATCTTCCTGCCGTCGGGAGCCGTGCTGTTCGCGCTGTGGATGACCGGACTGTACCTATGGATCCTGCCGTATCTCACGCGTTGGAAGCGGGCCAGACTGCAAAAGCAGATGTGAGACGTTCACTCACATCTCACATCTCACATCGCCGTTCCCTGAGAGACAAATGAGCCTAGGTCGAGCTGCCGCACTCCTCGTACTCGCCGTCGTTCCCGCATTCGCCCAATCCCGCGCGCGGCCCGCGGCAACGGCTCCCGTCCCCTACGTCCCCGGCGCCACTTGGGAACACCGCGCCCCCGCATCCCTCGGCGTCGACTCCGCCAAGCTCGCCGACGCCATCGCCTTCGCCGTCAGGAACGACGCCCGCGGCAGCCGCGACATGGAGGAGAACCACTACCGCTCCTTCGGCCGCGAGCCGTTCGGCCAGGGCATCGGCCCCTTCAAGCCACGCGGTGAACCCAGCGGCGTGATCGTGCGCGGTGGCTACGTGATCGCGAGCTGGGGCGAACCCGACCGCGTCGACATGACGCATTCGGTCACCAAGTCCTTCCTCTCCGCCACGCTCGGCCTCGCCTTCGACCGCGGCCTGATCGCGAGCGTGCGCGACACCGTGTGGAAGTCGCAGGCGCCCACGTACGCGCTGCGCATGAGCGCGCCGGGTGAACCGGGCTCGCGCTACCTCGACCCGATGTTCCTCGACCCTTGGGCCACCCCGCACAATCGCACCATCACGTGGGACGACATGCTGCGGCAGACGAGCGATTGGGAAGGCACGCTCTGGGGCAAGCCCGAGTGGGCCGATCGCCCCGCACCGGACGCGACGACGTGGACCACCCGCGCCCGCAAGGCGCCCGGCACCGCGTACGAGTACAACGACGTGCGCGTGAACATGCTCGCGCTCGCCGCGACGAATCTCTGGCGCCGTCCGTTGCCCGACGTGCTGCAGGAGTACGTGATGGGTCCCATCGGCGCGTCGCGCACGTGGCGCTGGTACGGCTACGACAACGCGTGGATCACGCTCGACGGGCGCGCCGTGCAGGTCGTGAGCGGCGGCGGCCATTGGGGCGGCGGGATGTTCATCAACGCGTGGGACATGGCGCGCTTCGGCCTGCTCACGCAGCGCCGCGGCGTCTGGGGCGACAGGCGCATCCTCTCCGAGGAGTGGGTGAAGCTCTCGCTCACGCCGACGGTGCCCGAGCCGACCTATGGCTACATGAACTGGTTCCTCAACACCGACAGGAAGTGGATGCCGAGCGCGCCGGCGAGCGCGTTCGGGCACGTGGGGAACGGGACGAACCTCGTCTTCGTCGCGCCGGAGCAGGATCTCGTGATCGTCGTGCGGTGGATCGAGAACCGCGCGGTCAATGAGTTCCTCGGCATGGCGCTGGGGGCGATCAAATGATCACGCGCGCCCTCGTCGTCACCGCATTCCTCCCGTTCGCGCTCGCGGCGCAGCAGCCGGAATGGACGCTCCTCATCCGCAACGGCACCGTCGTCGACGGCACCGGCGGCGCACGCTACGCCGCCGATCTCGCGATCAAGGACGATCGTATCGTCGCCGTCTCGCGCACGCCGCTCGATGCGTCGCGCGCCGCGCGCGTGGTCGATGCACGCGGGCTCATCGTCGCGCCGGGTTTCATCGACCTGCACGCGCACATCGATCCGCTGCTCAGCATGCCCGACGCGAAGAGCGCGGTGACGCAGGGCATCACGCTCTCGCTCGGTGGCCCCGATGGCGGCGGACCGCTCCCGCTCGCACCCTACCTCGTGCGCGCGCAGGCGGCCGGGCTCGGCATGAACGTCGCGTATCTCATCGGCCACAACGTGATCCGCGAGAGGGTGATGGGCACCGAGGAGCGTGCACCGACGCCGGCCGAGCTCGAGCGCATGATCACGCTCGTGCGCGAGGGGATGGGCGACGGCGCCTTCGGCATCAGCACTGGCCTACGTTACGTGCCCGGCTACTACTCCAAGACCGACGAGGTCGTCGCACTCGCGCGCGCCGCGTCGGACTCGGGCGGCATCTACACCTCGCACCTGCGTGAAGAGGGTCTCGGCCTCATCGAGGGCGTCGCCGAGGCGATCACCATCGCGCGCGATGCGCGCATCCCGGTCGTGCTCACGCATCACAAGGCGGTCGGCCAGCTCATGTGGGGGAAGAGCGTCGTCACGCTCGCGATGGTGGATTCGGCGCGCGACGCCGGACTCGACGTGATGGTCGACCAGTATCCGTATACCGCGAGCCAGACCTCGCTCTCCGTGCTCATCCCGCCCTGGGCACTGGCGGGTGGACGTGCCGCACTCAAGCAGCGCGCGCAGGATCCCGTGCTGCGCGACAGCATCGAGCGCGGCATCGTCACGCTGCTGCGCACCGATCGCGGCGGCGGCGACACGAGGCGCGTCCAGTTCGGGAGCGTCGGTTGGGATCGCACGCTCGAAGGGAAGACACTGCACGACCTCGCCGAGCGGCGGGGAGTCGGCGAGTCACTCGAGGCGGCGGCGAAGCTCGTGCTCGAGGGCGAACTCGCCGGCGGCGCGAGCATGGTCTACCACATCATCGACGAGGGCGACGTGCGCCGCATCATGGCCCATCCCCAGACGATGATCGCGTCGGACGGGCGCCTCACGCGCCCCGGCGACGGCGTGCCGCATCCGCGCTCGTACGGCACCTTCCCGCGCGTCCTCGGCGAGTACGTGCGCGTGCAGCACGTGCTCACGCTCGAGCAGGCGGTGAACAAGATGAGCGGCATGCCGGCCGCGCGGCTCGGATTGCAGGGCCAACGCGGCTGTATCGCAGTCGGCTGTTTCGCCGATGTCGCGATCTTCGACGCGAACACGGTAGGCAGTCCCGCGACGTTCACCGAGCCGCACCAGTACGCCACTGGGATCCCGTTCGTCGTGGTCAACGGGCAGCTGGTCATCGAGAACGGCGCGATGACGGCAGCCCGCCCCGGTCGCACGCTGAAGCGGCCGCCGCGCCGATGAAGGCACAAGGATGAACGGAGCGAGGCCGTACGGCCTCGCGACTTCCATCCTCCATCCTTCATCGTGAGAAACTGAGAACCCCCGCGATCGATCCAACCGATCGCGAGGGCTCTCGTTCCGCTGGTGGCGGAAGGGACTTCTGGTTCGTCGCCGCCGAAGCGGCCAGGTCCCTGCTCCTTCCCGGTGATGGACGGCCCATCATCGAGTGCCAAGCTGTTCGCTTGACTCCGGTCACGGCCAGCGACCCCGTGATCGATGCAGTGGTCGAACGGCCACTGCATGTTCCTTTCGACAGCGTCCTGCGGAAAGGATCCCGTACAGGATTTCCAGCCGCCTCCTGCACGCGCCTCGATTATTCAACGTCCCGGTCGCCGCCGCAAGAGTGGTTTCTCGGACGGCCGGGCTCGGGAATCCCTAGGGCCGTCCCGCACTCGCCCCATCGACCACGGCCTCTGCCTTCCGGACATGCGCCTCGAGGAGCCGCACGCGCAGCTCCTCGCTGCTCCGCTCCGTCGCCGAGGGCATCCGCGCGAGCATGGCGCGCGCCGTCGCGACATTCCGCGTATGCAGGTTCGCGACGATCGCGATGTCGTAGAACGTCTCCGCGGCGAGCCACTGCCGCCCCGCCGCGCGCGCTGACATCTGCATCGGCAGTTCGCGCGCGACCATCGGCCAGTCGTATTTCGACGCCGCGCGCAGGAAGCGCAGCGCCGAGATCCCTTCCTCGGGTGCGCGCTGCGCGACCATGTAACGCTCGACCGCCGCGTACCATGCCTCGTCCACCGAGCCCATCGTGCCCGCGTGCCGGTCGTGCTCGACCGTCATCATGTCCGAGAACCACGAGAACCAGTCGGTCGGCGGGCGTCCCGAGGCCATCCACATGCGCAGTTGCGCCTCGCGGATGCGCGCGCGCTGGAACGGACGGTTCGCGACGGTCGTGTCGTTCGGCGCGAGCGCCTCGGACCCGCGCAGTCGCGCGGCGAGCGCCTGTGCCTCCACGCGCGGCAACTTGATCGCCGCGAGCCGTGATGGCGCGAGCGGCACCGGCCGGTCGTCGAGCGCGGCGCCCACGTCCCAGCGCGCCGTCGACAGGCCGAGGAACCCCGTCGCCGACTCGCGCAGGTACCGGGTCCGCTCGGCGCCCAGGTCGAGCACCGGATAGAAGTCGGAGTTCACGAACGTCGTGCGGTCGAGCAGCGGCGCCAGCTCGGCGCGAGTGAGCAGCCGCGCCGACTCGAGCGCCTCGCGCGAGAGCGGGCGGAAGCGCGCGATGTCAGTCGCCACGTCCGGCGACTGGAACACCGACCAATCGGGCCGCGGCATCCGCTCGGCGTTGCTCGCCACGACGAGCACGTCGACGTCGTTCATCAGGTAGACGTCGTACGACTGGAAATTGCGATGCAGCGCGGCGAGGACGCTGAGCACGAGGTCGTCGTCGATCTCGTAGAGGTGCAGCCACTGCCCGAAGATCCCGTCCGGCGCGAGATAGCCTGACACGCGACCGTAGAATTCCTCGGTGAAGAGTCCCGAGACGCCGCTCACCCACGGATTCGACGGTTCGGAGATGATGAGGTCGAACTTCGTCACCGATGCGGCGAAGAACGACTTCGCATCATCGTGCACGAAGCGCGACCGGGGATCCTCGAACGCGCGCTGGTTCGCCGGCCGGAAGAGCTTCGACGCCTCGATCATCTGCGGCTCGATGTCGATCGTCACCACGTCGTCGAGCGTCTCACTGCCGAGCAGCATGTGCGTCGTGATCCCCGACCCGTTGCCGATCACCGCCGCCTGCTTCGCCTGCGGCACGTAAGCGAGCGAGATCATCGGCAGCAGCACCTGCGTCGACTCGTCGCCGCCGAGCGGTTCCTTGAGCGAGTCCACCGTCGGCGCCTCGTCGAACCAGTAGCGCGAGATCGAGGCGTCGGGCTTGCCGTTCGTCGCGAGCGAGTACGCGCTGTCGCTGCCGAGCCGCACGCTCACCGTCGCCGTGCGGCCGTCCTCGTAGAAGACGATCTGTCGCGCGCCGCGTTCGGGCACCGTGCCGTAGCGGAACACGCCGCTCGTGAGGATGCCCGGGTCGAACGGCCGGCCAAGGAGGCTTCCCGCCACGACGAGCGCACCGGCAACGCTCGCGAGCACCGCCGTCTGCTTCAGCGCCGGCCGTCCCTCGGCGCGGAACCAGAGCAGCCACACGCCAAGCGCGAGGTCGATCGTCCCGCCGGCGATGAGCATCACGCGCAACCCGAGCAGCGGCATCAGCCAGAGCGATGCCATCGCCGCGCCGACGATCGAACCGAGCGTGTTCCATGCGTACACCGCGCCGATCGCCTTCTCGCCGTGTCCCGCGCCGAGCAGCATGCGCGTGATGAGCGGCAGCGTGATGCCGGCGCAGAAGGTCGGCGGCAGCATCACGGCGAGCGAGATGCCGTAGCGCGCGACGTTGTAGACGCGATACCCCGCGGCATTCTCGTCGAGCGCCTCGATGAGCCCCGACATCCAATGGAAGGCGTCGACGTAGATCGCGAGCGTCGCGATGGCGAGCGTGCCCATCGCGAACTGCACCACGCCAAGCAGCCGCATCGCATCGCCGGTGCCGTCGGCGCGCCGCCGGATCCAGAAGGCGCCGAGCGCGAGGCCGAGGATGAACGCCGAGAGCATGAGCTCGAAGGCGTGCGTCGCGCTGCCGAGCACGAGCGCGAGCATGCGGATCCACGCGATCTCGTAGATGAACGACGCGACCGCGGTGCCGAAGCTGACGGCGAGGAGGAGCTTCCAGAGCGTCGCGCGCGCGCGGCGCTGCGTGTCCGCCTCCATCGGCGTGGGCGCGGGCGTTGCCGCCGGCATCGCGACCACCGGTGGCTCGTCGGGAACACCGAGCGGCGCGCCGAGCACCGCGCGGTCCATCGCCTGCTCCACTTCATCCACTTCGTCCGCACTGCGGTCCTTCCAGGCGCGCAGCGCGAGGTAGGTCGCGACCGCGGCGATGATGTTGAGCATCGCGGCGGTGAGCAGCGTCCCCGGGAGCCCGATCGCCGCGATGAGCCAGAACCCCGCGACGAGCACGCCCACCGCGGCGCCGATCGAGTTCGCGAAATAGAGGATGCCGAGCACGCGCCCCGTCGCGGCGTACGGGTCCGCCGGGGCGCGCGGCAGGCGCCGCAACAATCCCGCGCTCATCAGCGGGAACGTCACGCCAAGCAGCACCGACTGCGGCAGGATCAGCGCGCCGGCGATGGACCACTTTGCCGCCGCGACGAGTCCGGTGCCGGCGAGGGCGGGGAAGATCGAGCCGTAGGCGAGCTCGCTCGCCACGCCGAAGATGTCGTGGAAGAAGAGCCCGATGACGCCGACGATGAGCTCGACCACCGCGTACCAGAGGAGCGGTTCCGCGATCCGCGACGAGCGCCGTCCGGCGAACGTCGCCCCGGCCGACATCCCGCCGAGGAAGATCACGAGTACGATCACCTGCGCGTACGCGCTGTGACCGACGAGGAGCCCGAGGTAGCGGCTCCAGATGCTCTCATAGATGAGTCCCGCCGCACCGGACAGGACGAAGACGAGCGTGAGGAGGAGGGTCACTTGCGCGAATTTACCGGGGCGGACGCGCTGCGGGGAGCGAGTCGCGGGCGAGCGAGTCGGGGCGCGCGCCCGTGTAGACCACTCCCTTGTTCTGTTGCCGCTCGACGAACACGAGCGTCTCCGTGCTCGTCCGCCCGATCTGCGCGGTGTTCTCCGCCGTCAGCAGCTCGAGGACGGGCACGAACGGGATCAGCTCGAGGTAGCGGGCCGAACTCGTCGAGTGGAGCAATCCGCGCACCTGCGGCGGAGGCCTCGTCAGCGTGAAGGTCGCGTGGCGCAACCGATACTCCGTCGGGTCGAGCCAGACGACGACGTTCACGTCGACGCCTCGCAGTCGCTGGGCTGCGACGATGTCGATCCGGAGAAGTCGCACGTCCTCCTTCAGTTCGAGTCCCGCCACGTGGAAGCAGTGGTTGTCGACGAAGGCGTCCTCCGCGAGGTCGCCGATCGACGGGATGCGCATGACCCATTCACGCCCTTCGCGCGCGACGAGCGTCCCCGGCCGATAGTTCCAGGAAGGTGTTCCACTCACCATCATCGTCGTGCGCTGCTCGGCGATGTAGGAGCCGTCGCTCGCACGAGAGCCGTTCTCGCGCTCCATGAGGTAGGTGAACGGATAGGTGCGCGTAAGCAGCCGATAGCGTTCGGCGTTCTGTCGCAGCTGGTCGACGATGCCGCGCACCTCCGCATCGGCCTCGCGCATGCCCGGTCGCGTGCACTCCGGCCAACCGACGATGCGCACCTCCTGCAGCCGGAACGACACGCGCGCGAGCTGGATCGTGACGACTTGGGACGGCGCGCCGCCGACCATGACGATCGTGTCCTTCGGCGTGAAGCCGAGCCGCTTCACGATGAGCCGCAGCGGTCCCGCGCCCGGAACGAGGAGCACGACCGCGCCGGAGGCGCCGGTGAATCGTTCGATCGCGATCGCCGGGAGCGCGACCACGGCGTAGCCGAGCGGTGCATCCTCGGCCGCGGTCTGCACGCGCACGAGCAGGTTGCGCGGCGTGCCGGCCGGGAGCGACTGCGCGCTGCTGCCGCGCGCGGTGCACGCGACGAGCAACAGGCCCGTGAGGAGGCGTCGCATCCTCGCTCGCCTACCGTGGCGCCGGCAACAGCGTGCGCGGCATCAGCGCATCGCGGTTCGCGACGTGGTAGACCATCGACGCGAGCACCATCGCCGACTTCTGGAGGTCGGCCTCCACGAGGAACCCCGCCCCGTCGAGCGCGGTGTGATGTGTGCGCGATTCATAGTCGAGCTCGTCCTGGATCGCGTTGAAGCCCGGGATGCCGACCCCGGTGAACGAAATGTGGTCGGTGCTGCCGCGATTCTGGGTGTTGAGCACGGTGGTGCCGAGGCTGTTCCACGGTGCCATGTACGTCGCGAGGATCGGACGCGTCGCGGTGTTGCCCTGCAGGTACCAGCCGCGGATGGGGCCCGTGCCGTGGTCGACATTGAAGTAGGCCGAGATCCGCGCGTGGTCGGGGAGCAGCCGCATGGTGACGTGGTCGGCGAAGTGGCGGTCGACGTAGCCCACCGAGCCGAGGTAGTCCTCCTGCTCCTCGCCGTCCCAGAGCCCCACGCGGATGGTGCGGCGCGGCTTGGCCCCGATCGCGACGAGAATGCGCAACGCTTCCATCGCCACCGCCGATCCCGCCGCGTTGTCGGTCGCGCCGCTGGCGGCATGCCAGCTGTCGAAGTGGCCGCCCATCATCACCACTTCGTCCTTGAGTCGCGGGTCGCTCCCCTCGATCTCGGCGATGACGTTCACGCCGATCGTGTCGGCGTGGTCCTCGCGCGTCGCGAGCGCGAGCTCGAGCGTCACCGGGTCGCCGCGCTCGACGAGGAACTGCAACCGGCGATACTGGTCGCGCGCCACGACGAACGACGGGATGTTCACGTCTCGCGGCGAGACCGCACTGTTGTACTGCGTCATGCGGATCGTGAGCTCGTGGCCGCTCGCCTCGACGACCGCGGCGACCCCTTCGCGCGCCATCCACTCGAGCCGTTGGCGTCGCGCCTTCAGTGCGGCGTCCCAGTCGTTGAAGTCCTCCCAGTACGTCTTGGGCGAACCGGGCGCGGAGATCCGCGACATCGAGTCGAGTTCGGCGCGGGTCCAGCGGCGCGCACCCGGCGCGTGCCGGTCCTCAAGGTTCGCCGCGTCTCCTACTGTTCCGAGCATCACGATCCGGTCGCGCAGCTTCCCCGCCCAACGCTGGCGCTCGAGCGCGTTGCCGAGCGCGGGCACGAGCACCGGCGTGCCGCGCAGCGTGGAGGCGAGCGGAAGGCTCCACGCCTTCGGCAGCGCGTTGAGCCGGAGATAGAACGGCGCCGTCATCTCGGCGGAGTGTCGCGTCGCTTCCCACGCCGGCCCGCGGCGGCCCCACGGTTCGAGCCCCGCACGCGTGGCGCCGAAACGAGTGAGTTCACGCACCGCCCAGTTCGCGGCGGCGGTGTAGCCCGGTGAACCGGAGAGCCGTGGGCCGAATCCGTCGGACAGCGTGCGCGCCGTGGCGAGCACCTGCGAACGCTTCGTCGCCTCCTCGCGGATCCGCGCGTTGATCCCTGCGTCGACCTGGTCGCGGGACGCCCCGCGCGTTGGCGCCTGCGCCTGCGCCGGCGCCGGTGCCTGCGCTGGTGCCTGCGCGCCAAGGATCCCGGCGGCTGAGAGGAGCGCGGCCGCGAGCAGTGCGCGGCCGGGGGCGATGGAGCGGTGGGGTCGGCGCTTCATTCGACCAAACTATCGCGCGCCGCGCCACTCGGGGTACTGCGCCGGCCGCGACTCAGCGGCGCTTCTGCATCGCCGCGACGAAGTCCTTCGTCCAGTACATCACGAGCGCGCAGGGCTTCTCCTGTCCGTTGGGCCACGCGAGCCGCTTGTAGGCGGCGGGCACCTTCTCGTAGAGCTCGTAATGCTCGATCGCGAAGATCTGGTCGGGACGGACGTTCTCGAGGTCCGCCGTCCTCTGTCGCCCGTTCCATCCTTCGGTGAGGCAACGCCAGCCCGTCGTGGACGCCGGCAGCCAATCCTGGCCGCCCACGGAGTCGCGCGCCGGTTCGCGGCGAAGCCCCGGCATGCCTTCGAACATGTCGAAGAAGTAGTAGGCACGCAGCGCGCCGAGCTCCTCGGGTCCGCGGAACTGTCCGATCCCCGCGCGACGCCGGCACTCGAAGCCCGCGAAGTCGTACGCCGCGCAGCCATCGTGCGACACGATGCGCATCGTATCGAGCGCCTGCACCACGCGTCGCAACTTGAGCGTGAGCTCCGGCACGTTCGCGTCGAGCATGTTCACCGCGCGCTCGGCCGGCTGGTAACCCGGCATGCGCGCCGTGATCAGCTGTTGGCCGAACGGGAGCTTCGCGAGCACGAAGCGGCCGTCGCGCCCCGTGCGCGACGACCGCTTGGCATTCACCGACATCACTTCGACGTTCTCGAGCGGCCGGCCCGCGGAGTCGGTCACGATGCCGCGCACCACGCCCGCCTGCGCCTGCGCGAGGGCAGGGACGAGGGCGAACGCGATGAGGGAACAGGCGAGGGCGCGGATCGGGCGCATGGGCTGAATTTACGCCGGCCGACCCGCGAAGTGCCGTTCAGCGCCTCGCCAGCTTGTCGAGGAAGAGCTTCCGCGCCTTCGACACCTTCGGCGCCACCACCACCGCGCAATACGGATTCCCCGGATTCCGCGAGAAGTAGTTGTCGTGGTAGTCCTCCGCCGGCCAGAAGCGGTCGAGCGGCGCGAGCTCGGTCACGATCGGGTCGTCCCAGTGCGCCTGCGCTGCGGCGAGCTGCCCGCGCGCCACGCGCTCCTGCTCCGGCGAATGGAAGTAGATCGCCGAGCGGTACTGCGGCCCCACGTCATTCCCCTGACGGTCCTTCGTCGTGGGATCGTGGATGGTGAAGAAGACCTCGAGCAGTTCCTGGTAGGTGATCTCCGAGGGATCGAACGTCACCTGCACCACCTCGGCGTGTCCGGTCTTCTTGCCGCAGACCTGCTCGTATGTGGGGTTCGGCACGTGACCGCCGGCGTAGCCGCTCTTCACCGCGTGCAGGCCGCGCAGTTCGAGGTAGACGGCCTCGAGGCACCAGAAGCAGCCGCCAGCGAGGGTCGCGACATCAGGGGTGCCGTTCACTTCGCCTCCGCCTTGCGACGCGCCTGCTCTTCGAAGAGCGGGACGAACTTCTCGTAGCCCGACTCCGCGAGCTTCGCGACGGGTATGAACCGGAGCGAGGCGGAGTTGATGCAGTAGCGCAGGCCCATCGGTCCCGGGCCGTCATCGAAGACGTGTCCGAGATGCGAATCGCCCTCGGCCGAGCGCACCTCGGTGCGCACCATGAAATGCGATGCGTCGCGAACCTCGGTGACGTTCGCCTGTACCACCGGCTTCGTGAACGATGGCCAGCCCGTGCCCGAATCGAACTTGTCGAGCGATGAGAAGAGCGGCTCACCCGATACGACATCCACGTAGAGACCGGGCTCGTGATGGTCCCAGAACTCGTTGCGGAACGGCGGCTCGGTCGCGCTGCACTGGGTCACCTGGTATTGCATCGGCGAGAGCTTCTCTGCGAGCACCGGGTCGGCGGGCTTCTGCTTCGTCATGGATCCTCTGGCATTGGCGGGGAGCTGACGGACACGAGTGGCGCGTCCGTCTCCCCGTCACAGTGAGAAATCGGCGGCGAAATGCCAAGGTTCCGGTCTCATCGGTCCCGCGATGACCGAAGACTGGAGCCTGAAGACCGACGACGGATGCGCGGAAGCACTTGACGACCCGAACGAAATCCGAAATACTCAGGACATGCTGTCACTGCAGGCCGCGTCACAGTCAGGTGAAACCCGTAAGAGAGCCCTTGCGTTGTAAGCAAGCAGTCGCTTGCATTGTGAAAGTCTTCACAAGAACCCATGACCGATCCCACTCGCCAACAGATCATCGAAGCCGCCGCTCGCGTCTACTCCGAATCGGGCTTTCGCGGCGCCACCACTCGTCGCATCGCCGATGAAGCCGGTGTCAACGAAGTCACGCTGTTCCGTATCTTCGGCTCCAAGGCGGCGCTCATCAGCGCGGCCCTTCGCGCCGATGCGGCCGTGGTCGCGATGGAGCCGCTGCCCGAAGTGCCAGGCGACCCTCAGGCCGAACTGACCGAGTGGGTCGCGGCCGAGCACCAGTTCCTCACGAACTGCCGCGGCATGATCCGCACGACGATGGCCGACATGCACGAGCGGCCCGAGTGCGCCGAACCCACGATGGCTCGGCCCGCGGAGCGGCATCGCCGCCTCTGCGGGTACGTCGAGAAGCTCCTGAGTCAGCGCTCGATCCCCTTCACCCCCGATGCGAAGGCAGCCGTCACGATGCTGCAGGGTTCGATCTTCGCCGATGCGATGGGCCGCGACATGATGCCTGAGATGTTCCCTCCCGTTGACCGTGCACCCGCCACCTACGTGCGACTCTTCCTCCGCTCCCTTGGCGTCGCCGTCGCGTCGCTCCTGCTGCTCCTGCTCCCGTTCACGGCGCACGCGCAACAGCCCGCGCCCACCAACGGCACCCTTTCGCTCTCCGACGCGCTTCGCATCGCCGAGCGGAAGTCCGAGGGCGTCGCGATCGCCGGCGCCGGCGTGACGCGCGCGCGCGGCCAGCAGCAGCAGGCCGACGCGCAGCGCCTCCCGCAGGTGAACGGCACCGCCGGCTACCAGCGCGCGATCCAGAACCAATTCCAGGCGATCACCGAGAAGTTCGCCGACCCGAACGACACGACGAGCGGCGGTGGCCTCGAGGACTCGCCGATCGGGCGGATCTTCGCGGCGCCGAACACGTTCACGTTCTCGCTCAGCGCGTCGCAGAACCTCTACACGGCGGGCAAGCTCCCCGCGGCGCGCGCCGGCGCACGCGCTGGCCGCACCGCGGCCGACATCGCGTACGCTTCGGCAAAGGCGCAGGCGGCGCTCGATGCGGCGCAGGCGTACTTCGATGCCGTCGCGTCCGACCGCATGCTCGCGATCGCCGAGAGTTCGCTCGTGCTCACCGAGCGCACGCTCACGCAGACGCAGGTCGCGCGCGAGGTCGGCTCGGCCGCCGAGTTCGACTTGCTGCGTGCTCGAGTCGCGCGCGACAACCAGCGGCCGGTCGTGATCCAGGCGCGCGGCGCGCGCACCACGGCGTACCTGCGCCTCAAGCAGCTGCTCGACCTCCCGCTCACGCAGGAGCTCGCGCTCACGACGCCCATCCGCGACGACTCGACGGTGGTGCGCGACCTCACTGCGCCGATCACGCTCGCCGACCAGCGCGTGCTCACGCCCGACACGAGCGTTGCCGCGCGCGCGACGGTGCGGCAGGCCGAGGCGCAGGTGACGGCGAGTGCGCAGGCGCTGCGGGCGGCGCGGCTCGCGCGGCTCCCGTCGGTGCAGCTCACGTCGCTCTACCAGCGCTTCGCCTATCCACCCGAGGGCACGTTCCTCCCCGGCGCGATCGACCTCTACTTCCCGAACTGGAACGTCACGCTGGGCCTCTCCTTCCCGGTGTTCACGGGCGGACGGCTGCGCGGTGAACGCCTCGTCGCCGAGGCGAACCTCACCGAGGCGCAGCAGCGGCTGCAACAGACTCGCGAGGGCGCGTCGCTCGACGCGTTGCTCGCGCTCACCGAGCTCGAGGCGGCGCAGGCGTCGTACCTCGCCTCGGTCGGCACCGACACCGAGGCGGCGCAGGCGTACCGCATCGCCGAGGTGCGGTTCAGCGAGGGCATCTCGACGTTGATCGAACTCAACCAGGTGCGGCTGCAGCTCGAGCAGTCACAGCTGCAGCGCGTGAATGCGGCGCGCGCGCTCGAGATCGCGCGCCTGCGGCTCGCGCTCCTGAAGGACCTCCCCCTGACCGCCGGGGGACGCTGACCATGACCGACGCTCCCATCAACAACCTGAGGAAGTCCCCGATGTCCCGTCGTATCCTCGGCCTCGTCGCCATCGCCACGCTCACGATCGCCGCCTGCGGAAAGCAGGAAGCAGGCGCCTCGGAGGCGCCGTCGGAGGTGACGGTGCAGGTCGGTCCCGAGGCGATGACCGTCGCTGCGAAGACCGTCCTCTCGAGCGGCCCCATCCTCTCGGGTTCGCTCGTCGCCGAGCGCACCGCGCAGATCCGCGCCGAGGTGCCGGGCTCGATCATCCAGGTCTTCATGGACCCGGGTGCGCGCGTCACGGCCGGCACGTCGCTCGCGAAGATCGATGACCGCGCGATCAACGACATGTACCTCTCGGCGCGCTCCGGCCTCACCGCCGCGCAGACGGCCTCCGACATCGCGACGCGCGAGCTCGCGCGCGCCGAGGCGCTGCTCAAGGCGGGCGCGATCAGCGAGCGTGACGTCGAGAACGCGCGCCGCGGCGAGCTCGCCTCGCGCACGATGCTCGACGACGCGAAGGCGCGCCTCGCCTCGGCGCAGAAGCAGCTCGACGCGACGAACGTGCTCGCGCCGTACGACGGCATCGTGAGCGACCGCTTCGTGAACCCGGGCGATGTCGTCGCGCCGGGCTCGCCGCTCATGAGCGTGGTGGACCCGCGCACGATGCGACTCGAGGCGGCGGTGCCGGCCGAGGAGCTCAGCGAAGTGCGCGTCGGTGCGCCGGTGCGCTTCTCGGTGACGGGCTATCCGGGCCGCACGTTCGAGGGCCGCATCTCGAGCGTGAACCCGAGCGCCGATCCGCAGACGCGGCAGGTGCGTCTCTTCGTGCGCATCCCGAACAGCGGCAACCAGCTCGTCGCGGGTCTCTTCGCCGAGGGCCGCGTCGCGAGCGATTCGCGCGA
>Ga0137353_1000022_pt1 | contig 34312 bp, 41 predicted proteins | sample EasRivERMLT760_2_FD_104759 | JGI IMG/M metagenome (GOLD analysis project Ga0137353, IMG submission 104759) | Soil microbial communities from meander-bound floodplain in the East River, Colorado, USA - East River MetaG ERMLT760_2 | ecosystem: Environmental > Terrestrial > Soil > Floodplain ...
ACACGGCGCGCTACAAGCTCGTCGACGGCGAACTCGTCTGGGACCGCGGCTTCGGCCGGCCGATCAACACGGTGGTGTTGCCCGCGGGGTGGATCCTCACGAACTCGTCGATCCCCGCGGTGGTGCGCACGCGCGCCGACGGGCGGGTGGAGCTCGAGTTCGTCAATGCGCGTCCTGACGAGATCCAAGTGCTGATCACGGCGCGCCGGCGCTGATCGCGCGCGCGTAACGCCGCGCGGCCCACCGCTCCGGGAGGAGCGGCGAGCCGGGTCGCATCGAGCCGCTCCGAGAGGGGTGCCGCTTCGCCGGGCCAGCCGCTTACACGCTTCGAGCCGGCCGCAACGGCGCGGCCGTCTCTCGCTACGCGGCGGGCCCGGCTCTCGCGGCACCCCTCTCGTCGCTCGCCTCGGCGCGGGTAGGCTCACGTCCCTCTGCGGGCGCGCGGCGCACGAGCGGCGGACGCCGAGCGCGGACGCCAAGCGTGAACGCACGCCGCGTCGCCGAGGCCGGGGAGCGAGCCGAGGAGGCTCCGCAGCGAGCGGCCCCGCGCGAAGCAAGAGACTCGCGCGCTCCTGCGCGAGGCTCGCAGCGTGTAGCGCGTGGCCGCGCGCGGAGGGGCCTCCTCGGCGCGCGACCGCGCACCGAATCGAACCGAACCGGACGGAGCGGGGCTTAGCGCCGCGTCAGCGTCACCCGCGCGAATGGCCGACGCACGCCTGAGCTGTCGTTGTCCATGTGCCACTGCCAGGTGTCGTTCGCCTTGCTGTACACGAACGTCGTGTGGAAGCGGTCGGTGGCCGAGTAGTTGAAGAGGAACGGGATCGAGTCACCCGCGACGAAGCCGTGGCCCGTGCCCGCCGGATCGAACGCCGACGTGCCCGTGTTGTCGAGCCACAGGCAGCCGTACTCACCCGTCTTCGGGTCGCGGCCGAAGAGGACGATCGCTTCGTAGCTCGGCTTGCCGTCCGGCTCGCGCTCGCGCGAGACCTCGTGCATGCGCACGTAGGAGCGGCCGAGCATCCACTCGAAGGTGATGTCGTGCGTCGTCTGCTGCCGGGCGATCGTGCCGCGCAGCACCCACGTGCCGATCAGCCGGTCGAAGAGCGAATCGGGGTGGAGCGATTGCGCCCGCAGCGGCTGTGCAGTCAGGGTCAGTGCGCACGAGAGGATGAGTGCATGACGCATGACGGTGTTCCCCGGATGGTGCCGTCTACTGGGACAGCCGCACGAGGAAGAAGATGAACATCAGGACGACCACGAAGCCCCCGAGCACCGCCATCGCGGTGACCAATCGGCGAGAGGACCCTGCGCGTTCGAGCGCGCTGTGCGCCGCTGCCGGATCGGAGTGGGGCGGCAAGAGCGCCGCGGCGCCCGCGGCCCGATACTCCGAGAGAGCCTGATCGACCGCCGATTCCGGTATCGACATCTCCGCGGCGATCCCCCGGACCTGTGCCACGGTGAGCGAAGCCGCGTGCTGCGCCTGCAACTCGAGCGCGCGGGCGAGCACCTTCTGCGCGTCCGCGTCGTTCAGTCGTGACTCGAGATCCGCCATGGATCGCTTCCTTAGCGCCGCAGCGCTACCGCCAGCCGCTCGCCGAGCTCGGGTCCCAGTGATCTCGAGAAGCTGCGACTGATGTGATTGTCATCCGTGTAAAGGATGAGCCCGCCACGCTCCGTCGCGCAACGTCCCGGCCCCGCACCGCATACCCGGTCGTTCATGTCCACGAAGCGCACCGGGATCCCGCGCGCGGCGATGTCCTGCACCCGCCGCGCGTGCGCGCTGTACTCGCGATCGGGCACGAACGCGCAGCCGGTCGCGAACGGCAGTCCCGCCGCGGCGCGCGAGAGGCAGCTCGGCACGTTGAACGGCACCCAGGGCAGCCCGCGCAGCACCACGATCTCGATCCCCATGCTGTCGAATCGCGCGTAGGTGCGCCGCAGCGCCTCCGTCCACACGGCCTCGGTCAGCCCGGGCACGCGCATCAGGCCGCGCTGCGCGCGCATGTAGTTGTCGGAGTTCGAGAGGATCACGGCGCGCGGCCGCTCCGCGGCGAGACGGCGCCACGTCTGCTCCTGGAAGGCGGCGCATTCGCGATACAGGCGACCCGCTGCTCCGCTGAGCAGCCCGCGCAAGTCCGCGACCGGGCACGCGCCCTTCACGAACGGCTCGATCCTCCAGCCGTGCGCCTGCCCTGCGATCTCCAGCCCGCCGAGCCAATGCGAGGCGTGCGAATCGCCGAGCAGGGCGATCGTCTCGCGAGACCCGGTGGCACCGAATGCGCACGCCTCGCTCGACGACTCGCTCGGCGAGCGATCCCAGCAATCGTGCCCCACGCGATCGTCGCGCGCGGCGAGGTAGCGGCGATGCACGCTCTGCTCGACGTAGTGCTCGCTGCTGCGCACGGCCGCGACGCCCACGAGCGCGAGTGCCGCGCTGACACCCACGGCCGTGAGAAGCGGCCGGCCCGCGATCACGCGCGTGAGCAGCTCCACCACGCGCGGACTCTCGAGCAGGCGATGCGTGAGCACGGCCGCGAGGAGTCCGGCGAACCCGAACGCCAGCTTGCCGAGCACGCCGATCCCCGGTAGCATGACGCCGCCGAGGACCATCAACGGCAGGTGCCAGAGATACCACGCGAACGACACGCGACCGAGCTCGGCGAGCGGGCGTGAGGCGAGCAACCGTCCGGGAAGCGACGTCGTCGCGATGTCGCCGCCGGTGAGCAGGAGCAGCGTGCCGCCCACCGGCGCGAGCGCGACGATGCCCGGATACGCCAGCGTGCTCTCGTACAGGAACGCCGGCAGGACCAATAGTGCAAGGCCCGCGACCTGGACGAACGCGAGTCGCGACGCCGATGCACCCACCGCACTCTGCCCGCCGCCGGTGAAGAACGCCATCAGCGCGCCGGCGCAGAACGACCAGAGCCGCGTATGCGGACCGAAGTAGGCCCACATGGGGCTGGTGTCGTTGATGATCACCGCGAGCGCGAACGAGATGGCGCCGACCACCGCGAGGCCGAGCATCACCGTGCGCATGATGATCACGCGGCGTTCGGCGCCGATCTCGGTGGCGGCGCGACGCTCGCCCCAGGCTGCGAAGAGCATCACGAGCAGCGGGAACAGCAGCACGAGCTGCAGTTCCACGCCGAGCGTCCAGGTGTGGAGCAGCGGGTTCTCGCCGGCGCGGAAGTAGTTCACGCCGTCCGCGGCGAACGTGATGTTGCCGACGAATGCCGAGACCGGGGCGATGTGCTCGGCGACCGCCGCGCGGTCGATCGGCGCATAGAGCAGCGTCGTCGCGAGCGTGCCGAGCAGCACGACGACGAGCACCGGCAACAGCCGCCAGACGCGGCGCACCGCCAGGTCGGCGGGACGGATCTCCTCGCCGGTCGCGAGGCAGCGCGCGAGCGTGGTGGCGAGGAAGAACCCGGACAGGACGAAGAAGACGTCCACGGCGACGAACGCGCCGCTGAGCGCCGGCACGCCGGCGTGGAAGCCGACGACGAGAAGGACCGCGAGACCCCGGAGTCCGTCGAGGTCGAGACGCCTGTTTCCGGCCACGGAGCACCACTATAGATGGTGGGCGTGCCTACGGGGCGGCCCGTGCCGGGGTTTCGGGCCCAGCGTGACCCAGCGCCGGACTAGTGCGGCGTGACCGGGCGCTCGATCCGCGCCGGCTCGGGCGCCACTTCGCCCTTCGCGAGGCGCGCCGTGAAGCGCTGCCGCTCCCCGTTCCGCTCGATCTCGATCGCGATGGCCTCGACGGCAGACTCGATCCGCTCGAGGCGTACCTCGAGATCGGGCTGCGGCGGCGCGGTCCGCAGTTGGCGGACCCGCACCACCGCCCTCGCGACCGTCCAGACGATGAAGGACGCAGCCGTGAAGAGGCCGAGGATGGCGATAAGGAAGGTGCGGCTGTCCACGCGCGCTGCGCCCCGATGGGAGACGCGCTCCCTACGGCGCGAAGGGACTCCCGGTGTCAAACGGAGCGGCCACCCTCGCAGCGTCCGCTAGCGCGCGACGACCGTGATGAACATCGGACCGAGGTACCCGTGGTGCGCGTCCGCCACCTGCACCGTCACGGCGCCCACGCCGACGGCCGTCAACGACCTCAGGTCCGCACTGGGAACGACGACGGCGCTATCGGGGACGTAGAGGAGCAGCTGCGCCGGCTCTCGATCGCGCCCGCCGCAGGTGGCGATCGTGCCGCGTGGCGTCAGCGATTCGCCGACCACCAGCGTGCGCGACGACGGCGAGATATCCCAACGCAGTTCGAGCGTGCAGGCAGGATCGAAGATGAGATCACATGCGCCAGCTGACGCGGACAGCGCCAGGACACAGAAGAGAACCAGTCGACGACTTGAACGCATCAACGCGAATCCTCCCTCTCTCATTCTCTCTCTCTCCATCCGACTGTCTACACTTCGTCCCCGCTCAAGTGCCCCTGTTCGGTGACATGGACGGCGACGGAGCCATCGCGCTCGGAGATGAACACGAGTGCATCGCTCGCCGGCGACCACGCGGGTTGGTCGTTGACATGTTCCGACCGCCGCCGTACCGGCTGGTAGAATGTCTACTAAAGCGACCCCGCGCGCGACAAAGGTGGACCCGATGGAGACCCTGCGGGTGGAGTAACGCTGCCGCTCAGGACAGGATCTCGACGTACCCCTCCGTTCCATGCACGCGGATCCGCTGGCCGTCCTCGATGAGCCGCGTCGCGTGCTCCACCCCGACGACGGCGGGCAAGCCGTACTCGCGCGCGATCACCGCGCCGTGGGTCGTGAGGCCGCCCACCTCGGTGACCAACCCCTTGATCGCGACGAAGAGCGGCGTCCAGCTCGGGTCGGTGAAGGTCGTGACGAGGATGTCGCCCGTTTCGAGGTCGGCCTTCGCCATGTCGAGGATCACGCGCGCGCGCCCTTCGACGGTGCCGGCGGAGACGGGCAGGCCGACGAGTGCTCCGGCCGGCAGGTCGTCGCGCCGGTATGCGCCGGTGATCGCCTCGCCATCGGAGGTGGACACGCGAGGCGGCGTGAGCGCGCGATACGTCTCGAACTCTTCCTTGCGCCGGCGGATGAGCTGCCCGTCCGCGCGCTGCGTGCGCACGACCTCGTGGAGCTCTTCGAACCGGAGATGGAAGATGTCCTCCCTCTCGCGGAGCACGCCGGCCTTCACGAGGCGTTCGGCCTCCTGCATCAGCGCCTTCTTGTAGACGAACTCGCGCTTGATCTTGGCGTACTTCGGGTACTCGCGGTATCCGGCGAAGGTGCGCACGCGGTCGATCATGCGCTTGGTCTCCTGCGCCTTCTGCTCACCGTCGGGCAACGCGTGCAGGCGCTGCAGGACGTCCTGCTCCTTCCTCGACGCCGCCTGGCGCCCTCGCTCGAAGCGCCGCGCGCCGTCACCGGGCTCGGAGGTCCTGATGTTGTTGAGGATCATCGGCACGAGCATGGTGGGGCGTTCGCTCCAGCGCGGCCGCGTGATGTCGATCTCGCCAGCACCGCGCATGCCGTACTTCCCGAGCCACGCGGCGATCGCGTCTCGTGCCTCGGTTCCGCCCGCGAGCTTGGGCAACTCATCGAGGAAGCCATCGTCCCTGACCTGCTGCAGGAATGCCACCACGCCGGCGTGCGGACGGATCACGTCCGCGACGTCGAGCAGCGCGAGGCCCATCTCCGACGTGACGTTGTTCGCGACGGACTGCGAGAGCGTGTCGGCGGCGTTCTTCTCGCCGAGCCATTCCTGCAGGCGGTCGTTGAGCCACCAGGCGGAGTCGATGCCCGCCATGATCACGTGCATGCTCACCGGATCGAAGAGGAACTTCTTGTGCTCCTGGATGTCGGCCAGGATGAAGTCGAGCAGCGCCGTCCCCGTCTCCGTCCGGATCTCGCGCTCGAGCGCGGCGATGGAGTCCTCGCATTTCGCGATGAGCGCGGCGGGGATGGCCGGGTCGGTCTCGATCGGCACGGCCGGCGGCGCGAGGAGGGGCGCGGGCGCCGCGGGGCTCGCATCGGGAAGCGGCATGACGAAGTCGCCGCGCTCGAGGATCGTTCGCAGCGCGTCACCTGTGAGCGGATCCGACCGTCCCGCCAGCTCGAAGAGACGTGCGCGACTCGCCGATGATGCGAGCTCCTTGGCGACGTCGACGAACAGCCGTCCGCCGGCCTCGTACATCGGCCGCATGGTCATCAGTTGCCAGAGGGAGATGCCCAGCGGCCTCCAGGCATCGGTCATCATCTGCTGATGGCCGACGGAGAGATAGACGTGATTCCCCTGGTCGGTGGCGACGGGGATGGGGAAGAGCGTGGTGATCGGACGGCTCTGCACGATGTGGAACTCGTCGTGGACGAGGCACCACTCGATGTCCTGCGGACTGCCGAAGTGCGCTTCGATGCGGCGGCCGAGTGCCGCGAGCTGGACGGCTTGGCGGTCGGTGAGCGTCGGCTCACCGTGCGTGCTCGTCTTGCCGCGCACTTCCTTCGCGATCACCGCGCCGTCGCGCACCTTGAACACGTCGGGATTCACGAGCCCGGAGACCAGCGCCTCGCCGAATCCGTACGTGGCGTCGATCGAGACGACCTTCCGATTGCCGGTGACCGGATCCGCGGTGAACAGCACGCCTGCCGCGTGCGGCGAGACCATCCGCTGCACGACGACGGCCATGTGCACCTTCCGGTGGTCGATGCCGTTGCGCAGGCGGTACGTCACGGCGCGCTCGGTGAAGAGCGAGGCCCAGCAGCGGCTGACGTGCTCGAGGATCGCCGTGGTCCCGACGATGTCGAGATACGAATCCTGTTGGCCCGCGAATGACGCGGTCGGCGAATCCTCGGCAGTCGCACTCGAACGCACGGCGTAGGCTTCCTTCTCACCGAGCCGCGCGATTGCGCGCGCGATCTCCACGGCGAGATCGTCGGGCATCGCAATGCGTTCGATGCTGCGGCGGAGCTCGGCGCTCGGCGAGTCGATGGACGGCACATCGGCGATGATGCGCCGGAACGCGTCGGTCGTGATGCAGAAGCCGGCGGGCACGCGGACGCCTTCGATGCGAGACAGCTCGCCCAAGTTCGCGCCCTTCCCACCGACGAGATCGACCTGTGTCCGGTCGATCTCGTCGAGTCCCAGCACGTAGGAGCGTCCGGAGCGCTGGCTCAGTGCCAGCTGAACCCCAGGCCGAACTGCAGCACGTTGACATTCAGCCTGTCCCCGGTGCCCACCCCATTGACGTGTTCCTCCGCGCCGACCGAGCGCAGGTAGTTCACGTACGGCGTGAGCGAGAAGCCCCGGGTCAATCGCCAATCGTACCCGATGCCGAGATTGATCCCCAGGCCGGTCGACTCGAACTCATCGACGCCATCGTCCGCGCGGCTCGAGGCGAAACCTGCCCCGCCCTTCAGGTACAGCCCGGTCTCGACGTTCGGATACCACTGCACGACGGCCGAGAGGAAGTTCGCGGTCTCATCCACGCCGTTCACGTTCTTCGCCCAGCCGTTCGTCTCGCCAGCGACCATGAGGTCGGGACGGACGTAGCCGCCGACCCGCAGGTAACCCGACGCTCCGCTCTCGCGGTCGCTCGTGCAGCCGTTGCACTCAAGGCCGTTGCTGCCTCCGCCCACTCCGAAACTGATCCCGAATCCTTGCCGGGTCTGCGGGACCTGCTGCGCGTCGATGGCGGCAGGCAACAACACGAGGATCAAGAGGGCGCTCAGGGTCCGGGTCATGGGGTCTCCTCGATGGTCGTGGCGGCAGTGAGTGCGATACGACGGATCACAGGAGTGTCCTCACTGGTCGCGGGTCGTTTCGGTCCTACCCCGACCGCCCGGTGATTGGTTCAGCGAGTTCCCTCCGCGGTCACCTCACTGACCTTCCGGCGGCTGCCAGAGCTCGACCTTGTTGCCCTCGGGGTCCATGACCCAGCCGAACTTCCCGTACTCGGAATCGTCCATCTTCTCGAGCACGCTGCACCCTTCCTCGCGCAGCGCCTTCAGCAGCGACGCCAGGTCGTGGACGCGGTAGTTCACCATGAACGACGAAGCGCTCGGCGCGAACTGATTCCCGCTCGCGGCGCCGATGGACCAGACGGTCGAGCCCTTCATCGCGTTGCCCGCGCCATCGGTCCACGTGAACGCGGTGCCACCCCACGACTGCACGTCGATGCCGAGGTGGTCCTTGTACCACGCGCGCAACGCGACCGGGTCCTTCGCCTTGAAGAAGATCCCGCCGATGCCGGTGACGCGCTTCATGCGCGACCCTCGAGTTCGTTGCGGCGGAGTCCGTAGACGACCAGCGCGAGCGCCACGATCAGCACGATCCCCTGCGACACCTGGATGAACTCCGCGACGGTCTCCTTCCACGGCGCCGTGCCGAAGCCGGCGCCGGCGAACGGCGTGCGACGATTCGTGCCCCACGCCGCGGCGAGCAGCGAGCCCGCGAGATTGGCGTAGGCTCCGCCGATCGCGAGCCGCAGCGCCAGCGTCCGCTGGGTGACGGAGAGCGTGAGTCGGCTCCAGAGCGAAGCCAGGGCGATGAGCAGCAACCCCGTCATGATCGACGAGACGTGCGTCGAGAGCGCCTGGCGCGGATTCGTGAATGCCGGGATCGCGATGCCGGTCACGAGTGCGATGAGGATGAGCAGGGCCCCTGCGCGCGAGAGCAGGTGTTCGTTCTGGCGATCCGTCATTCAGTGCTCCGGAGAGGGTGGGCGCGACGCGGCAAATATCGCATCGCAACCGCCGCCGTGCCGAGTTCCCGGGGCACCAGTCATTGGATGATCTTCCAGAACGAATCCTTGCGCGTGATCCTGCCGTCGGTGAACGCGTACAGGTCGATCCCGCGTACATGGTACTGCTGGCCCGTGACCGCGGTGCCGGTGAGCGTCCACTCGGAGACGCCATGATCGGCGCCGACCCAGTGCGCATCTTCTCCGTAGTGCACGTTCGGGATGCCCTGGAATCGCGTCGCCAATCCAGCGCGGACCGCCGCCTTCCCGACGTAGATGTCGCCGCGCGGGCCGGCGCCCCTCGGCATGTACAGCACGCACTCGTCCGCGAAGAACTCCATGATGGCGTCGAGATCGTGGCGGTTGAACGCCGCGAGGATCTCCTTCAGCAGTTCGACTGTCACCCGTGCGGCCATGCCGCCACCTCGTCAGTGAACTCCGTGGGACGCGACCTCGCTAGGTGCAGACGCGCTCGAACGCGATCCGCCGACGCACACCGTTGTCGACGAAGACGGCACACGCGGCGTAATCGGACTGACTCAATACCGCGAGCTTCGGGCACTCGAACGGCTCGAGCGGCGCGACGGGCAGGTCCGCGCGGAACCGGAAGGTGCCGTTGGGGCGCACCGCGAGCAGGATGTCCTTCGCGGGCCCGGTGACGACGAGTTCGTCGCCGCGCACGGCGACCGGCATCCGGTCTGTCGGCACCGGCCAGCGCCCCACGACCGTCCCGGATGCGTCGAGCTCGTACATCCATTCGTTGTCCAGGACTCGATGCCCCACCGGGATCCGTCGAACGAGGGCGACCGTGCTCTCTCCGCACGGATGGTCGGTGAGCTTCATCTTCCCGCGCCGCGCCTCACTCAACGAGTCGGCGGGCCAGAACGGCAGCAGCGCACCATGCCGGCGCACGAATCGCTGCACGCGCGCGGTGCGATCGCCGAGCGGCGAGGAATCCGTCTCGATCGAATCCCATTCGTTGGCCACGGCGTTGATGCGACGTGCGCTCGTGACGGGACCTCGCCAGAGCGTTGCGCAGCCACACAGCAGCAGGACACCGAGGAGCGGGATGCGGCGCATGTATGCCTCGTGGGCTGAACGCCAGACCGACCAACATCATACACCGGCGGCACGATTCCTACACCCGCAGGATCTTCTCCATCGCCCGGCCCTTGGCAAGTTCATCCACGAGCTTGTCCATGTACCGGATCTTCCGCATCAGCGGGTCCTCGATCTCCTCGATGCGTACCCCACAGATGACGCCGGTGATCTTCGGTGCATTGGGATGGAGCGCCGGCGCCTCGCGGAAGAAGGTCTGGAGGTCATTCTTCTTCTTTATCTGCTCCGCCAGCGCCTTGGGTGTGTAGCCCGTGAGCCAGCAGAGGACCTCGTCGAGTTCCTTCTTCGTGCGGCCCTTCTTCTCCACCTTCTGGATGTAGAGGGGATAGATGCTCGCGAATGACATCTTGAAGACGCGCTGCAGATCCATGTGTGCCTCTTACGGGCGGTACGTACTCAGGACGAGTCCGTCCTTCGCCTGAGCCGCGTGGCAGGCGAAGCACTGTGACGGTGTCGGTGCCGCCGCGTCCTGATCGTGACTGTCGCCTTGGAAGCGACGGAAGCCCCAGCCGCCCGTGCTCGCAAAGCGAACCGAATCCCGGACCATCACGTCCAGTTGGCGCCGGGCGCCTTCACGTGAAGCCCCGGCTTGCGTGGTGAGGTCGAGCCAATCCACCACGAGCACCGACCCCTCGGGAAAGACACGCGTCCGATGGCCGCGCATCGCTTCGGCGTTGGCGTAGAAGTGCTGGAATCCGCCTATGGAAGCGAAGCGTGGGTGAGTGGAATCGACGAAGGTCGTGCGCACGTGGGCCCAGCTCCGGTATCCCTCGGGATACGCGACGACGTCGGCGGCGTGATGACCGGGCGCGGCGAACACGGTGAGTCCGAGCAGGGAGAGCAGGACGATCTTCATTCGGTCCTCGGGGAATGGCGCCTGTGCGAGCTGACTCCGTGACTACTCGTTCAACTGTGCGCGCGTCACGGCGTGCCGCGGTGGACCCGCCTCGTCAGCAGCGCGTGCGTCGTGAAGGCGTCGAGGATCCTATGCCTTCGCCGCTGTTGAGGACCGTCCTGACCCCAAGCGACGGCTTGAACGTCACGACCTGCCGCACCAGGCGTCCCTTGAGCTGCGCAGGCGCGAAGCGAAGGTCGGGGACGAGCGCCATGAAGGCTGCGCCGAATCCCGCATTGTTGGTCGAGATGAGCGCCGCCGTGCCTCGCTCGGGCACGCCGAGCGTGTCGACGACGAATCTGATCTCGACCCGGAAGCAGGCGTTCCGGTTGACCTCGCCTGCCGCAGGCTCCCAGTTGAGCACCGCATTGCTCCGGATCTCCCGCGCCTGGCGGTCGACCTGGCAGGACAGGAAGACGGGCGGGGTGCCGTCGGTCGAGACCGGCAGCGGCGGGCACATCCCGCGTTGCTCGTCGGGGAGCGGCTTGACGACGTTCGGCGCCAACATCGCGACCTCGCCGAGCACGAACGAACTCGAGCGCTGCGTGCCGGCCGCTGCGAGCTCGAAGACGTACGGCAGGACGAGCAACGAGCAGCGCGGCTGTCCGTCGACCTGCACCGGCTCGAACCGCATCAGTGCGAACGCCTCGCGCACCGATGCCTCGAACGGTTCCGCCGAGGCGTAGAGGAACGAGGTCAGTGTCGTGTCGACGCGCCCATCGGCGGTCACGACGACGGCGACCACGATCCCGCCTTCGAGGCCGCTGTCGCGCGCGGCCGCGGGATAGCGTGGCACGCCGCTGTTCCTCGCCAGCTGTGCATACCGCTTGTCACTTCGCGCGGCGTCCACTCGCTCCACCAGGGAGTCGACGGAATTGAGCGGGACGGCGAAGGTGCGATCGACATCCGACGCGGGGTGCAGCGAATCGAGCGGAGCGACGGCCTCGACCATGCCGAGCGCATTGAAGGCGACGACGTATCGGCCCGCGGCGGGGGCGACGAACTCGAACGTGCCGTCCTCGCGCGTGAACGTCCGGGCGACGACGGTGCCGTCGGTGCGGCGGAGCGCGGCGTCGGCACAGGGGAGCGGCCGGGTCGAGTTGGGCAGAAGGGCGCGTCCCGAGACGATGCCTTGCGCGGGAAGCGCGGAGGCGGTCGCGAGGAGCAGTGACACTCCGAGCAGTCGTGTCGTGCGAGTCCAGCACAGCGGCATGCGTTCTCCAATTGCAGTCACGGAAACTTGCGAATGCGAAATCTGCGGGACCGGTGTGGCGGAGTTCAACTGTTGGTGGTGATTCGCCTCATCAGGGCTCGCTCGCTTCACCGCGCGTGATGCGGTAGTACACGCCCTTCTCACCCGCCGTGCAGCTGACGCTGCGGTAACCAAGGCGCGGAAGATCGAGGCCGGCGAACAGTGGCTCCCCCGCTCCGAGGAAGCGCGGCGAGACCGCGATGTGCAGCTCGTCCACGAGGCCGGCCTCGAGGTACTGCCGGATGGTCGAGGCACCACCGAGCAGGCGAATGTCCTTTGGCCCGGCGGCGGTCCGGGCGCGGTCCAGCGCGGCACGGATCCCGTCGGTGACGAAGTGAAAGACGGTCCCACCCTCCATCTCCTGCGGCGCTCGCGCATGGTGCGTGAGCACGAACGTCGGCGTGTGATACGGCGGATTCTTCCCCCACCATCCGCGCCATGAATCGTCGGGCCAGGGACCGCGCACCGGACCGAACATGTTGCGACCGAGGATGAACGCGCCGACATTCGCCATGCCCTCCTCGGCGAAGTCGTTGTCGATGCCGGTGGTGCCGCCCTCCTGTCCGACCATCTGCTTGAAGAACCGCGTCCCCACCAGCCACTCATGCAGTTCCTCGCCGCCCTCGCCCAGCGGCGTGTCCTTCGACTGGTTCGGCCCGGCGCCGTAGCCGTCGAGCGAGATGGTGAAGCTGTGTACGATCAATCGCGTCATGGCGCGCTCGGCGGCAGGGAGGTCGTCATGTCAGTTCTCGTCTTGAGCATTCCCGTTGCGGCCAACAAGCCGAGCAGCAGGGCAAAGGCGCCGATGAACGTCAAATGCTGACTCATCGAACCAACGAACTCGGTCAGCGGGCCGATCAACTCGTTCCTGGCCAGGGTGGACCTGATCCACTCGTTCAGGAGGAAGAAGAGGGCCGCCAACAAGAACGGCCAGCCATTCCTGAAGTCCTTGATGAAGAACACCAGGCCCACGACGAGACAGATGACCTGTCCGGCGATGGCGGCGTCCGCGAACCGGTAGAAGGTCTCCGGTCCCTGGATCTCGTACCGCGGGACGAAACTGATAAGCGTGAAGAACAGCGCGATGCCCATGAACAGGATGGTCGTGCTCATCATCAACGAACCATGCAGCTTCCGGCGTTTCCTCAGCACGAACGCGAGGAGGATGATCGCTCCGAGCTCGAGGGTCACCATCACGTTCTGCACGATCAGGAAGTCACCCTCCCCCGATACGAGCCCCTTGTGCGCCGAGTACACGGAGAGCATCGCCGCGGTGGCGAACAGCAATGGACCGAGGACCAGGACAGCGAGGCCCATGCGCCTGTGGTCCGCATGCCTCTTGTTCCCGGTGAGGGTGAGCTGGTACAGCAGCAAGAACAGCCAGATCGAATTGGTGATCACATGGAGATAGTGATACGCATTCGGAGCGGCATCCTCCCCGACGTAGATATCCCAGAATCCCAGGACGGTCAGCAGCATCGTTGCTGCGAGCAGGAAGTGCTCGAACGGATACTGTCTCACGCTCTTCATCACTTGATCGATTCCTGGCGTACAGTGTTCAAGACTGCGATCGGGCGGCGAGCGCCGCGATCGGTCGAAGCTCGCAGAAGCTCCACCACCCGCGACGACCCGTCGTCTCCGTATCGACGCTCGGTCACGGCTGGCGCCGCGCCGGCCGACTGCCGTTGTCCATGTCCGACGCGATGAGCCAGGGCCCATCGCCACTGCGACGCAGCGTCAGGGTGAACTTGCCCTGATCAACCGGGTCGTCGCCGTACCCGTAGGCGCCGATGATGTAGCCGACGGAGTCCGCGACGGCGTATGCGAGAGGCCGCAATCGCAGCGGACCTCCACCCTGCCCTTGGTAGACCTCGGCGAGCGCAGCGTGTCCGCGCGCCGGGGGACGTCCAGGCTGCAACACGAAGCCATCTGTGGTGAACAGCGCGACGAGTGCCTTCACGTCGTTCGCGCGCCACGCGCGCTCGTAGTCGCGAAGCACGCGATCGAGCGCGGCCGGCAACGCGATGGATGGCAGCGCTTCGATCGCGGCCGGGCGCGCGGGCGGTTCCTGCGCGCGGACGGGAGCCGCGACGAGATGGAGCGTCACGCACAAGGCGGCGAGGATGTGGCGTCGGTGATTCAAGGAGACTCCTTGACGATGCGTTCCTTTCCTGGCTCCAGCTGCCGGCGTACCAATAAGGTGCGGCGGCACAGCCGCCGCTACCATGGCCGAGCACATCCCGGTCGGGCGGCACATGACCACGCGCTGCGCAGGGTGGTATGCTATGCCTCCTGGACGGCGTCGTCAGATCCCCGATCCGAACGAGAGAGTCATCACATGCCGCTGCATCCTTCGTTGGTGCTCCTCGTCCCGATGACCGCCTTGCTCGTCTCTGCGGCGTCTGCCGTGCCGGCACCGGCGCAGGCGGCCGAGGCGACCAAAGCGCCTGCGGCGAAGTCGGAGACGGTGTTCGGTGTGGGCGTGTGGTCGAGGCCCGCTTATGTCGGCTCCGACGCGCGCGTGCTGTCGGTCATCCCGATCATCCGCTATTACGGCAGCCCATGGTTCGCGCGCACCACGCAAGGGATGCTGGAGGCTGGCGCGCGAGTCGCCGTCGCCGGGGGCGTGAGTATCGGGGCGCAGGTCGCCTACGAGGTCGGGCGCGACAGCAAGGATTCAGACTTCCTGGCGAGCCGCGACGTGACGACGTTGCCGAGCAGTGCATCGATCGGGGTGCATGCAGGCTGGGATACCGAACTCGGGCCGGTTCCGCTCACCGTGCTGCTGCGCTACCGTCGCGAGGCCGTCTCCGAACGCGGCGCACAAGCTGACCTGCGCGCGGCGATCGGGCTCCATCGCGGAGCCCACCTGAGGTTCGGCCTGTTCGCGCAGTCCACATGGGCGAATGCCGAGTCGAACCAAGCGTACTACGGCGTCAGTGCCGCGGACGCCGGCGCTCCAGGGCTGTTCGCGTTCGACAGCGACGCGGGCATGGTGTACGTCGCGGCCGGGTTGCCGTGGTCGTATGAGCTGGGCTCGAAGTGGATGTTGCAGGGCAACCTCGAGGTGCGCCAGCTCTCTGCCGAGCTGTACCGCAGCCCCCTCACGCAGATGCGCGTCAACTCGTACGCGAGTGCGGGACTGGCGTATCACTTCTAGCGGGCGCGGAGCCGACTGAAGGAACGAGAGCACAGAAAGGCCATGCACGCGAACCCGAGAAAGCTGAAGCCTGCGTCGGGCAAGTCGTGAAGGTCGAGTGGACCGACGCAAACGAGCAGGAGATAAGCGAAGACGAGGTTGCAGAGCGCCCAGGCCACGTTCACCGCGGGTGAGGACATCCCCCTGAACGGCGGCGAAGCGAACGGGCTCTGCAGCGGCCGGCCGGCGATGCCCGCCATCAGGTGAGGGAGCGCATTGGCGATGAAGGCACCGCCGAAGACGTGCGCGAGGTAGACGTGCCATGTCATCGCGCGCTCCACTCGATCGCGGTCAGCGGTGGCAGGAGAAGGATGTTCGACATTGCCGCACCTCGTTGCAGGTGTCGCCGCTCAACGCCCCAGCTCAGCGGCAACGGACTCCGACAAGAGTGCCGGTGGAGGCGGAATCGTGCAACGCCAATACTTAGGTATTGACAGAAGTATTCCGCCACCTTAGAGTCCTCCATCGAGTCGGTCAACCCGAGCATGGATGGTGCCGGAATGGTCCAGTCCGCAGCCACTGACGAAGTCTTTCACGCCTTGTCCAACCCGACTCGGCGAAAGGTCCTCGAACGACTGTCGGTCGGACCGGCCACGGTCAGCGACCTCGCAGCTCCGTTCGACATGCAACTCCCGTCGTTCGTGGCGCACCTCTCGGTGCTCGAACGAAGCCGACTGGTGCGGTCGAGGAAGCGCGGGCGGGTGCGGACCTATGAGATCGCACCCGAACGGTTCAGCGTCGTGGAAGACTGGCTGACCGCGCGTCGCCGGGAATGGGAGGCTCGACTGGACCGATTCGACACGTACGTCAAACACCTCAAGGAGAAGGAGTCAGGATCATGAGCAAGCAGCCCACGATCGACCCGAAGCTCGATTTCGCCATCGAACGATTCATCGACGCGCCCGCGCGGCTCGTCTGGGAAGCTCTCACCAAGCCGGAGCATCTCAAGGAGTGGTACATGCCCAAGGCGTGGGGCCGTGTGTCGCGCGCCGAGATGGACCTGCGACCGGGCGGCAAGTTCAGCATCGACATCGCCGTGGCCGGCGGTCCCGATGCGCCCAACCTCGGCTGCTTCCTCGATGTCGTCCCGATGGAGCGGCTCGTCTGGACCTCCATGCTGTTCCCGGGCTATCGTCCCGCGGTCTTCGACGACATCCCGATCACCGCGATCGTCACGATGGAGACCGTGGGCACCGGCACGCGCTACGTGTTCACGGCGCTTCACCGGAACGAAGCGGACCTCGCGACGAACAAGGAGTCGGGTTTCTATCAGGGCACCGAGATCGCGGTCGACCAGTTCGTCGCGCACGTGAAGTCGATGCAGTAGTCCAGACCAGGAGACCCGCGATGGCGAAGCTCGTGTTCGGCATGATGCAGTCGCTCGATGGCTACGTCGCCGGTGCGCCCGGTGGCCCGCAGCTTCCGCCGCCCGGCGATCAGCTGCACCGCCACTTCAACGACACGGTGCGTGCCTTGACCGGCAGCATCTGCGGTCGGCGCATGTATGAATTGATGCGCTACTGGGATGACGACCAGCCGGAATGGGACGCGGTCGCACGCGACTTCGCGGCGGCGTGGCGCGCGACGCCGAAGTGGGTCGTGTCGCGCACGCTCGAGTCCGTTGGGCCGAACGCCACGCTGGTCCGTGACCACGCCGGGGCATTCGTGCGCGCGCTCAAGACGCGGAACGACGGTGTGATCGATGTCTCCGGACCCGAACTCGCCGGCAGCCTCACCGCACTCGGCTTGATCGACGAGTATCGCCTCTACTTCCGGCCGTTCGTCCTCGGGGGCGGCAAGCCGTACTTCTCCGGTCCGCGGCCGCCGCTGCGCTTCGTGGGCGCGGAGGCCGTCGGTGAGGACGCAGTGAGGCTGACTTACGCCACGTTGACTTGAGGTGCAAGGACGAGTCACTCATAGCGTGGGCCTCCTAGCGCTGCGCGTGATACACCTTGCTGGCGATCAACCACTTCCCGTCCGATCTGAGCAGGACGAAGTAATCCGTGAACGTCGTCGCGCCGTGCTTCAGCGTGGCCCTCACCATGGCCGCGCTGCCGCTCCTGTCCACGCTGTCGATGACGCGTACGCGCGTGGCCTCGTCGGGTGCAGGCGTGCCACTGAACCCCGCGACGTACTGATCCACGGTCCAGGACGTGAAAACGCTGCTGCGGACGCCCTCTATGCGGGCCGTCGGGAAGAAGGCAGCGCGCATGGTATCGGCGTTCGCGGTCGCGTGTCCACGGAAGTACACACCGATGACGCGACGGATCTGTGCGTCATCGTCGTCCTGGGCACGCGCTGCCGCTGGGAGCGTGAGGACGGACAGGACGGCGAACGAGGCCAGCGCTCGCGTGAGAGTTGCGGTCATGGCTTTCCTCGAACTGTAGGTTCGACGCGAGCACCGGCGGTGCGACGCGGCCGACGCTTCTTGGCCGCGGTCGATCGAATGACCACCGACCCGCGACCGGCGCCGTCGAACTGCACGCGATTGCGAGCGATCGCCTCGTCGATCAGGCGCGCGACGGCCGGACGAGCGAGCGTGCGCGCGCCCTCCACGCCGATCCAGCGCACCTGGTTGGCGGACCCCTGCAACAGCTTCTCGGGATCCTTCATCCCCTTGCCACCATTGAAGTAGAGCTTCACGCCGTCCGCGCTCCCGCGGATGGACAGGACACCCTCGTACCCGCGCTCGTTGGGTGAGAAGCTGATGACGAAGCAATCGCGATACTCGTACACCACTTCATGGGCGGTGGGGAGGCGCTTGCGCAGCGCACGTCGCACAGCGGCAATGAGCCGTTCATTCTTGGGCGCGAAGGTGGCGACCAGCGTGCGCAACTCGGCGCCTGCCGCGCGTCGCGCCGCGGCGGACTGGGTGCTCGGCGGTGAAGTGCTCATGGTTCGAGGCTCCGGTCGATGTCAGGTCGGACGTTCCATTCCATGGCGCGCTCCCTATCGGACCGTTGACGTGTGCTCGGCGATGATCTGCCAGCCTTCGCCCCTGGAGACCCAGGTCCTCGTGTAGCGCATGTTGGTGTCGATCGGCTTGCCGGCACTGGTCCCGATGTACCTGACCCTTCCGGTCTCGATCGCGGCGTAGTTGTCGATCGCGAGCACCTTCTGCTCGAGGAGTTCGGCCGACGCGAGCGTCGTCTGACCGGTGCGGAAACTCTCCAGCTCCTCGGCCTTGCCGGTGATCCGGTCGCCGCCGCACGTGCAGGCGTATTCGTCGGACAGCAGGCGAGCGAGCGCAGCGATGTCACCGTCCTTCTCGAGTGCCGCGTAGCTGCGCCCGTCCCTGAGGCGTCTCATCAGTTCAGTGTGATCGCGGCTGGCCTTCGCGACCTGGCGCTCCATCAGCTTGTCGTCGTGCACCTGCTCGGTGTCCTGTTCGGCGATGACCATCCATCGCCCGTCACGCTTCTCGAAGACGCCGGTGTGGCGCCCGGTGTAGCTGTCGGGCTCGGCGTCGGGCGCATCGATGGGTGTCGTCCGCGAGGTATAGTCGTTCGTCACCACCGCCATGCTGCCGACGACTCGCACGTTCACGTTCTCGTGCTTGAGCGAGACCATCCGATAGGACGGCCGGTCCCTCTCTCGCGTGAAGAACCGCAGGACCTGCGCGCGGTCCGACTTCCGGCCACTTGCCCCCGTGAAGACGAAATCCTCCGGCAGCACGCGCTCGAGGAACGCGATGTCCCGGCCAGCGACGGCCTTGTCGTATTCGGCGAGGAAGGCGAGGAAGGCGCGGAACGCTTGTTCCTCGTTGCTGCCCTGACCGACGGCGGCAAGGGGAAACGCGACGATCAACACGGCGAGGGCGAGCAGTCTTTGCAAGAGCGATCCTCGGAAGGCGCGTGCGGTCGGCGGCGCATCGGTACTCCCCGACGCGCCGACCGGCTGCCGCTCCCCCTAACGTGCTCCGCCGCGCCTCAGGCCGCCACCGTCACCTTGAGGAACGTCGCAGGGATCACCGTGGCGCCCTCGTCCGCGCTCCGATTCTCGCTCTGGAACAGCTCCTCGAGCTCCCGCTGGAGCTCGGCGGCCTTCCCGTTCTGCTCGGCGGCCGCGAACGCGTTCATCGTCGGGCCGTAGTAGGTACGGAAATCCGCGAGGAACGCCGCGGGCGCACGCGGCGTCCTGAACGTGTACGTGTCGCGTTCGAACGAGATCCGCTCGGCCGGGACGCCGGCGCTGCCGAACCGCTCGATCACGTTGGCCTCGATGCCCCAGGTCACGGGGCTGATGAAGCCCTCGGGCGGTGGCGGCGAGTACGAGGCGCTGACCTTGAGCAGCTTCGCGATGAGGGTCGGGTCACCCGGGATCCAGTTGCCCATGACGACGCGTCCGCCGGGCCTGGCGACGCGGACCATCTCCCTGGCCACGTCGAACGGCCGCGGGGCGAACATCGCACCGAAGATGCTGACCACCAGGTCGAAGCTCGCGTCGGCGATGCCGGCGAGGGTGCTCGCATCGCCCTCCTGGAACCGGACGTTCGCGAGGCCTTCGGCCCGGGCGCGCCGATTGCCGGCCTCGACGAGGTTGCTCGCGATGTCGACGCCGAGGACATCGGCGCCACGCCGCGCCTGGGGCAGCGCGGTGGTGCCGTCGCCGCACCCGAGGTCGAGGACCTTCATGCCCTTGGTGACGCCGAGGGTGGCGACGAGGGCGTCGCCACTCTCGCGCATGGTGGCGGCGATGCGCGTGAAATCGCCCTTCTCCCAGAGTGCCTTGTTCGGATTCATGTGACGCGGTCCTCATGCAGGTGGCCCAGCGGGGTTGCCGGGGAGGTCTTGAGCCACTATTCTATGGTTTGTTGGAATAACTGTCAACCCCACCCAACGCCAATGGCCGACCACCGCGCGTTCAAGGACTCGCTCTATGCCCAGTTCGCCCGCATCGGGCACGCCCTCGCGAGCCCCACACGGATCGAGATCCTCGACCTGCTGGGCCAGGGCGAGAAGACGGTGGAGCAGCTCGCCGAGGACTCGGCGACGCCGATCAAGAGCACGAGCGCGCACCTGCGCGTGCTCCGCCAGGCGCGACTCGTCGAGACGCGGCGCGTGGGTACGTACGTGCACTACCGGCTCGCCGACGACGACGTGACCTCGGTGGTGCGGGCGCTCGAATCGCTGGGGCATCGACGACTGGCCGACGTGGACCGCGTGGTGGACCAGTACCTCGACGGGCGCGACGAGCTCGAGCCGGTGAGCCTCAAGGAACTGCGGCGCTTGATGCGCGACGATGCGGTGACCGTGATCGACGTGCGGCCGCCCGACGAGTATTCCGCCGGGCACATCCCGGGCGCGCGGTCGATGCCGGTGCACGAGCTCCGGCGTCGGCTCAAGGAGATCCCGAAGGGTCGCGAGGTGGTCGCGTACTGTCGCGGGCGGTATTGCGTCTACTCGCTGGACGCGGTGACGCTCCTGCGGAAGCAGGGGTACCGGGCGCGGCGCGCGGTGGAAGGGCTCCCCGATTGGCGCGCGGCCGGCTTTCAGGTGGAGCAAGCGGTGACGGCATGAGCGAAGGGGTCGTGCTCGGGCTCCGGGCGAACTGGCGGCAGTTCACGCTGCTCGTGGTGGTGAACGCGTTCGTGGGCGCGATGGTGGGATTGGAGCGGACGGTGCTCCCCGTGATGGCGGGCACCGAGTTCGGGATCACGTCGGCGACGGCGGCGCTGTCGTTCCTCGTGACGTTCGGGCTCGCCAAGGCGGCGACCAATCTCGCCGCGGGATGGATCGTCGATCGCGGACTGCGGCGACCGGTCCTGCTCGTCGGGTGGTTGCTCGCGCTCCCGGTGCCCGTGCTGATCCTCAACGCGCCCAGCTGGGCGTGGATCGTCGCGGCGAATGCGCTGCTGGGCGCGCAGCAGGGCCTCACGTGGTCGACGACGGTGATCATGAAGATCGATCTCGTGGGTCCGCACCGGCGGGGCCTCGCGATGGGACTCAACGAGTTCGCGGGCTACGTCGCGGTCGGCATCGCCGGCCTGGTCGGTGGCTTCCTCGGCGCGACATACGGAGGGCGAGCGGCGCTCGGTTTCGGCGGGCTCGCGGTCGCGACCGGTGGACTGGCGCTCTCCTGGTTCGTGCGCGACACGACGGCCCATGCGCGCGTGGAGGCGCGGGGCAATGCGGTGGCGCGCCCGCCGATGCGCCGCGTGCTCAAGCGTTCGTTGTGGGCCGATCCATCCCTGTTCAGCATCAGCCAGGCCGGGTTGGTGAACAACCTCAATGATGGATTGGCGTGGGGTGTGTTCCCGCTGCTCTTCATCGGGGCCGGACTGTCGCTGCGCGAGACGGGACTCGTCACGGCGGTGTATCCGGTGACGTGGGGACTCGCGCAACTCGTGACCGGCGCGCTCAGCGATCGCTGGGGACGGAAACGCATGATCGTGGGCGGCATGCTGCTCCAGGGCGCGGCGTTGATCGGCGTCGCCGAAGCGGAGGCGATCGCCGATCGCGTGCTGGCGCTCGTGGGGCTCGGGATCGGAACGGCGCTGGTCTATCCGACGTTGCTGGCCGCGATCGGGGATGTGGCGCATCCCTCATGGCGAGGCGCCGCGATGGGTGTGTACCGGATGTGGCGCGACCTGGGCTACGTGGCAGGGGCGCTGCTGGCCGGGATGCTCACGGACGCGTTCGGCGCTCCGGCGGCGACGACGACGATCGGGGTGATCACGGCGATGTCGGGGCTCGGCGTCGCGGTGCGGCTGCGGGAGACGCGGCCGATGTCAGGGGGACTGATCGCCGAGGCCGCGAGTCCGCCGGAACGTGGAGTGCTCATGGCTTGGTTCGAACGCCCGGTGTGAGGCGACGGAGATCGAGTGCGACGGGCCCGCGTTCGAGGAACGTCGTCCCGAGCGCGCCGTCGATGATGAAGTCGCCCACGTGAGCGCTGTCCGAATACGGAGCGCGCGGACCGACACGCAGAGGCACCGTTGAATCCGAGGCGAAGACGAGCAGGGACTCGCGAGGAATGTGGGCGTCGATGAGCGTGCCGCGAAGATTCCCGCTGTCGATCAGCAACCACAAGGCACCACGTCGGCTGCCGACCTCCGCAAGGACGGTGAGCGTGCGGCCGTTGTCGCCGGTCGCGGCGCGCAGCGGGATCCCGTTCGCCGCGAGCGCGGCCGCGCTGGTGCTCGCCGCGTGCACGGTCAGTCGCCGAGCAGGCCAATCGATGGTCAGGACGTTCTCGTCGAACACGTCCAATGCGAGTACTCCGTCCAGTCGCGGGAGCTCCGACGGAAGCAGCGCGTTGACGTCGAATACTCCCACCGGCGCCAATCTTCGCTTCCATCCTGCGAGGTCCACGGTCAGCGAATCGCAGCGTTGGAAGACGACGCGCTCCCCGTCCATCCGCGACGCGACGTCCCGGCCGAACGGTCGACAGCCGAGTCGCGCGGCCACGGTCGGCGTGATGAGCGTGGCGCCGCCGCCGGTGTCGAGGAGAAGGGTGAGCGTGTCACGGTCGAGCCCGACTCGCACCGTGCGCAGGTCCCGAAAGTATGGATGCAACACGATGAGCACGTCGGCCGCGGGCTGCGCGACCGACCCCGCCTCCGGACCGCCGCACGCGGCTGACAGGGACGCTACGACCAGCAGGCGGTTCAAGTGCCTCATGCCGCGCTCATATCTCGAGAAGGTCCTTGCCGACCGTCACTCGGCCGCGGAAATGTACGCGTGCCGCGCCGATCCACATCGCCTCGGTGATGGTGGGATCGTCCGCAGGGACCAGATGAGAGAGCACCAGGTGCTTGACGCCTGCGGCCTGGGCAACACGTCCCGCATCTTCTGCGCTGGTGTGGCTCGCGAGGATGTGCTCCTTCAGGCGCGGGGTGTTCGGCGCGCGCGCCACGAGCCGGTCGATCGCCGGCAGGTACATCGCCTCGTGCACGAGCACGTCCGCACCCTTCGCGAGCTGCGTGAGCGCGTCGGACGGGGCGGTGTCGCCCGAGATCACGATCGAGCGGTCACTCGTGTCGAAGCGATAGGCGAGCGCCGGCTCCACCGGCGGATGGGCGACGAGCGCCGCAGTGACCCTGACTGCGTCGTCCTCGAACACCTTCCCGCTCGCGGTGATCTCGTGGGAATGCACGAGCGGCGCGAGCGGGGGCTTGCCCTCATCGGTGGAGCGAATGGCGATGTCGTAGGCATTCATGTCGAAGAACGCCTTCGTGATCCTCTCGAGCGGCGGCGGTCCCCACGTGTCGAGCCTCGTCTCCAAGCCGACGGTCCACGCGCCGAGGATGAGGTTGCCGTAGCCGGCGTTGTGATCCGAGTGGTGATGCGTGATGAGGATGTGCCGCAGCCGCTCGAGCGGCACTCGCGCGGCGACGAACTGTCGAGCGACGCCATCGCCACAGTCGACGGTGTAGACGGCGTTGTTGACGATGATAACCTGCGATGATGCGATCCTGTTCGTCCGCGGTCGCGGGCCGCCGCCGGTGCCGAGCAGGATGAGGCGCGTCTTGCTCGCCTGTTGGTGGCTGACGAGTGCGGAGCGCCACGGTGCGACGAGCGTGGCGGTGCTTGCGGCGACGAATGTGCGGCGATCCATCGCGTGCCTCCCGGCGAGATGTGCTGGCCAACCTAGCGAGAATCGGATCGGCCGGCAGCGGACGCGGCGGGGCTGTCACGCCTAAGAATGCCGGTCAGACACGACGATTGTTACAATCGGCATTAATAAGAATCGCCCGTCAAAACCGTTTCTATTAGTAGAGGGCACGATCAGCCGGCGAATCAGGTGCCGCCGGCCGGCGCCCCGAAGCCGCGGGCAGCGAGGGTAGAAGCAGGCGCTGCTAGTCGCGTGGAAGGTCTGGACCGGCGGTCGCCCGAGCCGCTCAGCCGAGTCCCCGAGCCGGTAAGCGCAGCCCCCGAGCCGACTTATGCGGTCTCCGGACCGATCAACGCAGTCGCCGGACCGTTCAACGGAGTTGCCGGACCGTCTAACGGAGTTGCCGGACCGATCAACGCAGTTGCCGCACCGATCAACGCAGTTGCCGGACCGTTCAATGGAGTTGCCTGACCGATCAACGCAGTCGCCGGACCGATCAACGGAGTCGCCGGACCGATCAACGGAGTTGCCGGACCGATCAACGGAGTTGCCGGTCCGATCAACGCAGTTGCCGGACCGTTCAACCCTGTCGCCGGACCGATCAACCCAGTTGCCGGACCGTTCAATGGACTTGCCGGTCCGATCAACCCAGTTGCCGGACCGATCAACGGAGTTGCCGGACCGATCAACGGAGTTGCCGGACCGATCAACGCAGTTGCCGGACCGTTCAACGGAGTTGCCGGACCGTTCAACGGAGTTGCCGGACCGATCAGTGTAGTTCCCCGTTCCGCCGCCGTCCCCAACCATGAGGAGGAGAGATGTTCGCCAAGCAGAAGCAGGTCCTGGATTCCTTCGTGCGGGTCCGCGAGTTCGTCGACGCGCATCCGGTGGTGGGCGGACGGCTGCGCGCCGACCCCGCGCGCGAGATGTTCGACGACGCACTGCGACGTGCGCGCGCGCACGCGGGGACGCAGGAGGGGGCGCCGGGATTGGGCCGCGCGGAGCTGCTCCGGCAGCAGTGGCTCGTCCGGTGCCTCAAGGATGACTACATGCGGCCGATCGTGACGATCGCGAGAGCGCAGATCGATCCGGGGTCGAACGTCGGCCTGCGCGCGGCGCTCCGCATGCCCGCCAGCCGGCTCAGTGTGCAGCACATGCTGCAGGCCTGCGACGCGATGATCGAGACGGCGCGCCCGTTCGAGGCGCTGCTCATCGCCCACGGGATGCCGGTGGATTTCCTCGCCCGCTTCAAGAGTGCCTGCGACGAGCTGGCGCAGGGGATGGGGACGCGCGCCGGGCTGACCACGGCGCACGTGATGGCGCGAAAGGGGCTTCAGGTTGAGCTGAGTCGCGCGCGGCTGGCGGTGGATCGGCTGGATGCGGTGGTGCGCGCGGCGTTCCGCGGCGAAGAGGCGTTGCTCAAGGCGTGGCGCGCAGCGAAGCGCGTCCACCGGCTGACCGGAGGCGCCGCGACTCCTGCGCAACGGCACGACTCGCCGGACGCGTCGGGTGCGGAGAGTGTGAACGGCGTCGAGCTCCCGGTGGGGAGCATCGACGATACGTCACTCAGGATCGATGATCGGTGGTCGCGGGAGCGTCTCCATGCCGCGTGATACTCGGCCCTGCGCTCAAACCTGAACTCAGGTGGCGTCGACTACCACGGATGCGCCGGCACCTCAGCACAGGATACGCGCACGAGCAACACCGGCCAGCGTGAGACATGGCGCTGGCCGGTGCGCGAGTCGATCATGTCGTGGCCCAACACGCCCTCTCCTTCAAGTCCCAGCGGCGTCCGCTTGAGCCGCCAGTCCACCGACGGGAACGTGCTACCCTCGCGGAACGCGACGCTGTCCGGCGGCACCTCGACCCACTGACCGGAGGTCTGTTCGACGGAGTCGCCGCGCTCGACGAGGACCGCGGTGCGCATCTCTCGCTCGATGAAGCGCCGCTCGACACCAAACTGGCGCAGTTCCTGGCGCGTGAGCGAACTCAGCACGAGCCAGGGACCGCGCATCGCCGCGGAGTCACCCGGTGCGAGCGGTCCGTTGTAGCCGCGAACCAAGGAAGGGCCCGCGAAACACCCGTCGCGTCCGAAGCCAGGCCAGGGCGCCGAGCCTGCCGACGCGACGGGGGCCGCGTGTGCGCAGCCGCACAGCAGAACGCCGATGAGGGGTCCGAGCTGTCGCTTGAGCACGCTCACAAGGTCACTCCTGTCCATCCAGCGTCAGGTTGCGCGGTGGCCGTTCAAAAAGCGCCGCGGCGGCGTGGCTGCCGCATCAGTAGCGTGTCCGCCTTCACCAACTGCCGATTGGCCGCGCACAACCGAAGTCACGGCGGCAAGAGCGTCGCCGACCTGATACGAGCGAGCTGTTCGGATAAGAACAGGAGAGCTCCACCGGGCGGCAACATCGCCCCGACGAGACCGAAGTAGGCCAAGGCAACCTCGGAACCGTCGGGGTGCGTCGATTGCTGCAGCGAGCGTCCGCCGTTGGCGAAGAAGCCAAGCGATCTGCCATCAACGGATACGCGCGTCGTATCACCGCCGACTGCCCCCGGAGTGTTGTCGCTGAAGTCCGCCACGAATGTCGAGACCGGGATGGGAGGGGCCTTGCGTGAGACGACAACGTGCACGGCGACGAGCGTAGAGCTGCGGCTGACGGTCCATTCCACGACGTAATCAAAGCCGTTCGCGGGCTCCAACGTCCATTGCGAAGAGGTGAATCCGCGCGACCCCGTCGCGTCGTTCGTCAGCTCCTCGCTCGCCAAGACTGCATAGTGCGGGAATCGACCGACGATCGTCCGGAGACTGATGATGGTCCCCACAGCGCCCACGGAACCGACCGTGCGAATATCCGCCTGCGCCGAATCGCGATCGGTGAACCATCGAGTGACAAGTCTTGTGCTGCCAGCACCTGTGCTGTCGTGCACGATTACGGTGCCGATCGAGTCGCCCAGTGCGCCCGCCGACCCGATCCCGTGGAGACTCAACTCGGCGGCGCGGGCCTGTACCGCGCTGAACGGGCCGAATACCCAGCCGCCGATGGGGCGCCAGCTGTATCGGTACGACATACGGTCGATTGGGATGAAGTACCCGCCAGAGTCGGCGGCGAAGAGGGGGTTGATTGGTTCGAGTGCCGGAAGGCCGTCGAGGGCACCCGGTAGCGCAATATCCAAAGCACCGACTCCGGAGAACACAGCACGCGCATCGGCAGGGATCCTGCCAGCAATGACAGCGCTGTCAGCCCGCAGGGCGCTCGCGGTGACCCGCAGCGGCTGCAGCGGAGGTGATGTGTCTCCCGTGGGCGCCGCACCATCGCAAGCCGCGGCGGTGGGTCCACCCAACAGTGCGACGAGTTGCAGCACGCTGATCGAGCGTCGGGGAACGGTGGTCACGGTCCTGCTCAGGATGGCGGTTCGCCCTTCGCCGCCGACATGGCCGCGCAGGGGCGTATGCGTCGCGCGAGGGGTCAGAGTCCCTGCAGACCTGAGCCGTTGAACGTCAGAATCCCCCATGTGAACGCTGACACCTCAGTCGAGAGAAAGGGAAAGATACCGCATAGTCCATCTGATCCGGTCCGGTGAACATGTGGTTGTTCTGGTCGCGACGGCAGAGCCATCGGCACCAACCCTCGTCAGCGCGCCGGCGGACGAGCACTCCCCACCGGTACGGTGTTCGCCTTCCCTTCCTCGCCGATGTAGACGACCAAGATGCGCGCTCGCGTGGTCGCGCTCGGATTGCGAGCGACGTCGTGCACCGTGCCCGGAGCTTCCCACCAGCTCTCCCCCGCGCGATAGACCCGCGGTGCCCCGCCGTCAAAGCGATTCTCGGTCTCGCCCTCGAGCACATAGACCAGTACCGCGACGTCGTGCCGATGCGGCGGCGCACCAGCGCCCGGCGCGAGCTCGATGACGGCGGCTTGCACGTTGCGGAACTCTCCGGGCGGGAGCAGTTGACGCATGAGATCGGTGCGTGTGATGCCGGCGGGAGCGACGGGCGACTGTGCGAGCGCGTCGTCGGGCATGATGAGCGCCATCGCACACGCGAGGCTGAGGCGCGCACAGAACTTCGTGGTAGGTGTCATGTGGGCACTCGCAGGGTGGAGGTCGGTGCGATGTCTTGGTCAGTCGAGTCGCGTTCGAGCGTCAGGCCGTGCTGCGGAGCGTATGAAGCCGACCATCAGTGACCGACCGCCTTTCGCCCGCGGACCACCGCCTTCATCAACGGAAGTTGAACGCGAAGGAGTGCCCGACGAGATCACAGACCGCGCGATCCCCAACGCGTCCCGGACTCCAGATGGATCTCGCCAGGTAACGTCTCGTCATGGTGTCCATGTCCGGGCTGTCGGCTCGGATCATCACGATGCTCGTGGTGTCGACTCGGCCCGCGGTATCGACCGCGAATCGCACAAAGACGTCGCCCACGCGATCGAGCGCCAGCTGGGGCACGCGTCCTTCGAACCGCAGCAGGAGGGGCGGCACATCGATGCTTGGAATGCGCGGCTTCACGCGATCGAGCGTGTCGAGGTCGGGGTAGAGCCACATGCCGTACATCAGCGCCGAGTGCTCTCCGAGCCCGATCCGCTGCACGCCCGTTACGACGGGATGGAATCCCCAGGCCTCGAACCGCAGACGGTACGCTCCGGAGTCACTGAGGCTGAACTCGAACCTCCCGGTGGCGCTCGCGCGCGTGCTCGCCCGGAGACTTGAATCCGCGCCGAGCAGGCGGACGGTGATGCAGGGTAATGGTCGCTTCAGCCGGCTGTCGACCGCGACACCGCCGACGGTGACCTGCGCGTCGACATCGCGTGCGAGCACGATGAGGAGCACGACGGAGAATACTCGCAATGTCATGAGTGCCGGGAGCGATTACGCGAAGACGTTCCGCAAGACAACGAATGCGCAGATGGCGTGTCCGTGTTCCAGGGCTGGCTGAAATCGCTGATAGCGAAGCACATCCGTCACGGCTCGGCGCGCGGCGGGGTGCGACGAATACAGGTCGAACACGGCGCGCCGGTCGACTCGGCCACTGTCGTCGACCGCGAAGGCGATCACGGCGGTTCCACCCTGGCCCGACGACCGAAGCTCGTCGGGATACGCCGGCGACCGGAGTCCGGGAATCGGCGAGAGCGGTACGTAGCCCGGCGAGAATTCCTCGGGTGGTGCACCGCGCTCCGTCATTCGAGCCGTCAGCGTGACGAGATACCGGTGCGCAGCGACTCCCGACCCTTGCGTGGCCATCACGACCGTCTCGAACGGCAGCAGCCCCTGAGCGGCGAAACGGAGCCGCAGCGCGTCACGCGGTGCCTGGGCGAACTGAAACGCTCCGGATCGTCCGGTGCGCGTTGTCGCGCGCACGGCGCCCGTGGAGTCGAGGAGCGCAACCTCCACGCACGGGAGTCCCCGCTTGGAGCGCGCATCGACCGCGACGCCGGACACCGGCGCTTGCGCGGTGACGCGGCTCGCGAGCACGACGACGAGCGCGATTCCGTGAAGCACACGAGTCATGAGGGTCAGGTTGAGGTCACGTTGTGCTGCGGCCGTTCCAAGGGTAGCGGGGCCGACCATCAGTCACCAACCGCCGTCATGCCGCCGCACCGATGCCCGTCGCGGCCGCCTGTTCGCGCACGGCAACGCCCGCGGCCACCGTCCCAAGCGCGAACGCGCCAAGCCACAGGTAATAGCCGATGCGCAGATCGGGTCGCATTTCGGGGAGCCAGTACCAGTAGGCGTTCACCGCGGTCGCGGCCGCGAGCGACCACACGAGGCGACGGCCGGCCGCGTGTGGGCGCCAGCACACGAGCACGAGCGCCAGGACGAGCAGCAGGTTCGAGGCGGCGCTCGTCACCATCCAGAGCAGCAACGGAAGGCTGCCGTCGATGTCGTTCCCGAACAGGGGACTGAGGGCGAAGACAAACGCGCGCCACCCCTCGGACTCCCCGCGAAAGAGGTCGCCGGACGTGTGCGCGGCGGGCAGGAACCACGCGGGCACGAAGAGGAGTGCCGTGACCGCACAGAGGTGCCGTCCGCTCAAGCGCAATACGCCTCCATGGTCGGCGAACGTCAGGTCGTGCCGTGGCCGTCAATATCGATGCGGCCACGCGATCGCCGCGGCCCTTGCCCTTCCAACATAGGCGGCGGCCCCAGCCGCCGCTTCCGATGCCGGCCATCGGCACCAACCATCGTTTCCAACCGTCGTCAGGCAGCCGAGGACAGCGATCGGACTACGACTTGACTTGCGCCTTGATGCTCGAGGGCAGCACGACGAAGTCACTGGTGCGGTCGAGCAAGTGCATCGCGGCGAGCAGCGCGGGTGGCGGTACCATGAGCTTGCGCTGGGACAGATCGAGCCACCCACCGAGGCTTGACACTCGAGCACTGAGCGCGCCATCCGGCCGGAAGATCTCATGCCGAAGGAGGAACCGGCTCCCATCCTCCGCGTGACCTGCGAGCGCGTAGGTGACCCGGATGCGCTGCTGAAGTCCGATCTCCTTGAAATACTCGAGTTCGTCCCGCATCACGACAGGCCCGATCCTGAGTCGGAGGAACTCCTCGATCGGGAACCCGTGCTCCGCGAGGAACATCTGGCGCACGTCCGCCGACTTGTCGAGATACGCGGTGTTCTTCATGTGCGAGTTGAAGTCCATGTCAGCCCAGCCCGCATAGAGTGTCTTCTCGTACATGCGCCGCCTCCTCGTCGCTCATGGGCGTGATTGGTGTGCAGAACATCAGGTTGTGCTGTGGCGGTTCCAATGGTTGCGGGGCGGCGGCCACGCCGACCCTTGCTGTACTTGCATGGTGGGGCCGCCGCCCCGCCACATCAGCCGACCACCAGTCACCAACCGCCGTCATGCCTGCGGCGCGCCGGAGTCGAGGCCGCGTCGCCGCACGAGCGCGAAGATGAAATACCACACAGCCACTTGAATGACGATGGCGAGTGCGACGCGTCCGAGGAAGAAACGTTCGCTGGGTATACCGAAGATCACGAGAATGCCGGGGAGGTTCAGGATCCACGGCGTGGCGCCCAATCCACCGTGAGGGCCACCGAAGACCGCTGCAGTGGCCAGCACGCTCTCGACGCCCACCGCATACGCGAGGGCGCGACCGTCCACACGCAAAGGACTTCCGGGAGTCGGCATAATGTCGGGTTGTGCTGTGGCCGCTTCCATAGAATACAGGTGGGCGGCCGCGCAGTACCGAAAGGTACGACCGAGCGCTGCCGCCCACCTGCTTCCCTGCCGCGGCCATCTGCACCAACCGCCGTTACACGGCGCTTCCGGCGGGATCTTGCCGGTAGAACTCTCGTAGCACCTCATACAGGGCTGCGTGACGACTCCGGAGTTCGACGGGGCGCTCAAAGAAGTGCTCGGTCAACACCGCGAAGAATTCCGCTGGATTCGTTGCACCATACGCGTCGATCGCCGTCGGACTGCCTGCGGCCACTGCGGCCTTGTGAGTTTCGAACTCCGCTCGCATCGTTCGCCCCCACGCCCCGTACGCCGCCCGGGTCGCGAGGAGCGGTGTGCCGTCGAACGAGCGATCCTGATAGTCCAGCTCGTGTGCGAACTCGTGCAGAACCACGTCGTGCGCGTCGCCTGGCTCCGTGAGACCGCGTGTCACGCTGTCCCAGGCGAGCACGATGGCACCGAGATGGCCGGTGGCGAGCCCCGACGCCGCCATGTGGGACTCCTCAACTATTCCTCCGCCAAGATGCGCGGTCGCGTCGTGCGCGACTGCCGCTGGATAGACCAGGATCGACGTCACCGTCGGGAAGTAGTCGTCGTCGCGGTTGACGAGCAACCTCGCGGCTTGCACCGCGATCGTGACGCGGATCTCGTCCGTGAGCTCAAGTCCGCCACACCCCTCGAAGTGCTTCTCAGCGAGAAGGACTTGGGCGTGACCGAGAACTTCCGCCTGTTCCGCGGCGCTGAGACGAGCGAAGTGCGGGATGTTGCGATCCACGTACTCACGCCAAGTGCTTAGGAACGGTCGTGTCCGCACTCTGCGTCGGCGCCGACGTCGAAGGAAGTCGAGGACCATACACTCCGTCTTTGGTAGAGGTGCGCGGCGTCCAAGACGTGTGCTTCTGCCGTGAACGCCTCAATAAGACTCGGTCGTGGAGCGGCCGCCAGGCCGTCACATGCCCCACAGGGCGGCCGCCCCACAACGTCAGCTTGCGCTCGAAGTATTCGTCTTCCTTCATCGACGCGGATCCCGGTCTGACCTTGGGTGAGGGTCGCCATGCGTCCGACCCGTCATTCGTCGCGGAGGGCGCTGACGGGGTTGATTCTCACCGCGCGCCGCGCCGGGAGATACGCTGCCAGGACGGAGACTCCCAGCAAGAGGGCGGACACGAGCGCGAAGGTGACGGGGTCCGTCGCGCTCACGCCCACCAGATAGCTGCTCACCACACGTGTCAGGGCCACCGAAGCACCGAGGCCGAGCAGTATCCCGATCGCGGCCATGATCATCCCCTGGCCGAGGATCAACCGCTGGATATCCCGGTCGCTGGCACCAAGCGCGACACGCACCCCGATCTCGCGCGTGCGCTGCCGCGCGGCATAGGAGATCACGCCATACAGGCCGAGGGCCGCGAGGACGAGCGCCAGGCCGGCGAAGGTCCCGGAAAGGGCGAGCAGGAACCTGGTCTGGGACGTCGCCTCGGATACCCACGCCTCGAGCGTCTTCAAGTCGGCGACCGGCACGTCAGGATCCAGGGCCTTGACCTCGCTCCGGATCTGTTCGACCAGGCTCTCGGGCGCGATCGCGGTGCGCACGGTGAAGGTGACCGGCAGGAACGCCTGAAAGACGTACGGCACGTAGATCGTCTCGCGGCCCTCGACCGCGAGTGACGCTGACCGCACGTTCGCGACGACACCCACGATGGTCACGGGAGCCCGCTCGACCTGGAACGTCTGCTCATTGAAGTGGTCCACGAGGATCTGGGCCCCCAGCGGATCCTCGCTGCCGAACAGGCGCGCGGCGAACTTCGCGTCGACGATCGCGACATCGAGCGCCTGCTCCTCGTTGTCAGACCGAAGGAAGGTGCGGCCCGACACGACCGGGATGCGCATAGCCTCGAAGTACCCCGGCAGCACCGCCTTGAAGTCCGCCTTGTTGCCCCGGTAGACGTCGTCGGCCTCGCCGACCCTGCCGTACGAGCCGACCGAGTACTGTTCGCCGCCCGCCAACGGCAGGGGCGTGACGCCTCCCACGGTCTCGACGCCCGGGATCGCGGCGAGGCGATCGCCCAGGCGGTTGATGAACGTCGCCCGCGCCTGCGAGCTCAGGTACTTGAGGAACGGGATGGGTGCCGTGAAGGTCACCACGTTCCTGGCGTCGAACCCCGGGTTCACCCGCTGGATCGCCGCGAAGCTGCGTACCATGAGTCCAGCGCCGATCAGCAGGACCAACGAAAGCATCACCTCGCTGACCACGAGCGCGGTGCGAAGCTTGTTCCCGCGGATCCCTCCCGTGTCCGTGCCGCGGTCGCGCAGACCGTCCGCCAGGTTGCCCCGAACCGCGCGGAGCGCAGGCGCGAGGCCGAACAGGAGCGCCGCCACCAGGGCGGCGGCGGCGGCGAACGCAAAGGTGCGCGCGTCGAGCGAGACACTCTCGATACGCGGCAGGTTCGCCGGACTGAACGCCCTGATCACGCCAATCCCCTGCCACGCCACGAGGAGCCCGAGGACCGTTCCGACCGCGGCGAGCACGAGGCTCTCGGTGAGCATCTGCCCCACGATGCGGGCCCGCCCGCTCCCGAGGGCCGCCCGCACGGCGATCTCGCGCCCGCGCTCGGAGGCCCGCACCAGGAGCAGGTTCCCGATGTTCGCGCAGGCGATCAACAGCACGAAGGCCACCGCGCCAAGGAGCGCGACCAGTGCGGGTCGCGCGTGCGCCACGATGTCGCGATGCATACCGGCCACCACGATCTGCGTATTCTGCGTCTTGTGGACCTGGTGGACCTCGCGCAAGCGAGCCGCCAGTCGATTCATCTCTTCCTGCGCCTGCGTCAGGGTGACGCCGGTCTTGAGTCGCGTGACCACGGTGAGGAAGGCGGCTTCCCGCTGGAAGTCCGCGAGATTGTTCGGAAGGATGCCCCAGGCGTCGATGTTCGCCGGCATCGCCGCGTCCGCCGGGAGATAGATGCGGAAATCCCGCGGAAGCACGCCGATCACGACGGAGCCCCAGCCATCCATGAGGATCGTCTTTCCGATCACCGCGGAGTCACCGCCGAAGCGACTCTGCCAGAGACCGTAGCTCAGGACCACCTTGTTGGGCGGGAGTTTCGGATTTGGATTGCCGAACTCCCTCGGGTCCATCGGGAAGGCATCCTCGGTCCGGTGAGTTCGGCCCAGGAGCGGCCGGACCCCGAGAAGGTCCAGCAGATTCGAACTGACGTAGGCGCTGATGATCCGCTCCGGCGGCCCGTCTCCGGTGAGCGTACCCGCGACGGCCACAGCGGCACCAAATCCCTGGAACCCGCTCGTCTCAGTCTCGAAGTCCTTGAGGTCAGGGCCCGAGACCAGGGAGCGCGCGACGTTGGTGTTCGGGAGCCGCGTCCAGACGAACGCCAGG
>Ga0137353_1000023_pt1 | contig 32361 bp, 23 predicted proteins | sample EasRivERMLT760_2_FD_104759 | JGI IMG/M metagenome (GOLD analysis project Ga0137353, IMG submission 104759) | Soil microbial communities from meander-bound floodplain in the East River, Colorado, USA - East River MetaG ERMLT760_2 | ecosystem: Environmental > Terrestrial > Soil > Floodplain ...
AGCGCCGGCTTCGCGCGGGTCGAGAGCGCGGCCGGCGACGTCGCCGCCTTGGCCAAGCTGGCGGCCGAGCGGCTCGATCCGAAGGCGGGTGCGTTGTTCCACGCCGCCGGCAGCGCGGTGGCCGGCGATCTCGCGGGGTCGTACGTGAAGCGGCTCGCTGGGATCAAGGACTTCTCGTCCGTGCTGCCGGGGCAGGGCGGCATGCTCGACCGCTTCAACAGCCTGCTCGCCGCGCTGGGCCTGGTCGGAGCGTGGCTCTAGCGCACGCGGTGCGTGAGGCGGCCGGTTCGGCTCGTGCCCTCGCACAACGGCGATCTCAGACACCGACCTGTTGGGCCGCGCTCCGCCGTCGAGCGGAAACCGTCCGCGCGGACGCGCCGTACGGCACCGGCGATCCCCTCCGACCCTTCGAGCACGTGATCCAGTCCCTTCTGCGTCAGCGGCTTCCGGCGAGCGCCATCCGCATCGTCGATCCGGCGCGCGAGACGCGCCTCGCGCTTGGCTTCTCGCTCGCGTACGTGCTGGCTGCGGCGCTGACCGCCTGCGTCGTTCGGTCGTGGCCCCTCCCGCTGTGGGGGGCCACCTACCTCACCTCCGACGCGACGTATGCGCTCGGATTCAAGGTCGGGCTCCTGTTCATCCTCCCTGCGGTCCTGATCCATCGCGCAGGGTATCGGCTCGAGGACCTCACGCTCGGCTGGCGCGCGACACCGCGCACCCTCCTGTCGCTCGCGGTGGCGCTGGCGCTCGCCAGCGTGCTCAATGCGAGCCACCTCGGTCCGATCCGCGCGGCCTTTGCCACGATGCCGCTCGCCGAGGCGATCGCGAGGGTGAGCCTCGGTGCAGTGCTGGCACTCGTCGCCGCGGCCATTCCCGAGGAGCTCGTCTACCGGTGGGGCGTGCAGACGCGATTCGAGCGCAGTTGGGGGCGGCTCGCTGCGATCGTCCTGACGGCCGTGTTCTTCGTCGCGTGGCATCTGCCGACACGCCTCCTGCTCGCGAGTGGCGCCGAGGGAACGGCATTCGACCCGATCTCGGTGCTCCTCGGGACCGGCGTGCCGGTGTTCGTCGTCGGGCTGCTCTTCGGCATTGCGTGGGATCGATGGCGAAATCTCCCCGTGCTCATCGCCGTTCATTGGGGGATAGACCTGCTGCCGTCGATCGCGTCGTTCCTGATGATCCCGCCGACCGTGCGCTGACCGGCGGGCCCGCCGGGTCAGGTGCCCGCATCACCCCAGCCCACCCATCGCCACGTACTTCACCTCGAGGAACTCCTCGAGTCCCTGTCGCGCACCCTCGCGACCGATGCCGCTCTCCTTCATGCCGCCGAACGGTGCTTCCGCCGTCGCGATGAGTCCCTCGTTGATCCCCACCAGTCCGTACTCGAGCGCCTCGGCGACGCGCCACGCGCGCGCGAGATCGCGCGTGTAGGCGTAGGCGGCGAGGCCATAGGGCGTGTCGTTCGCGAGGCGCAGCGCCTCGGCCTCGTCGGTGAAGCTGAGGATCGTCGCGACGGGGCCGAAGATCTCCTCGTTCGCGATCCGCATCTGCGGTGTCACGCCGGTGAGGACGGTGGGCGAGAAGAAGTTGCCGCCCAGGGCGTGGCGCGTGCCGCCGCAGACGATGTGCGCGCCATGCGCGGTCGCATCGGCGACGAGCGACTCCACCTTTCCAAGCGCACGCGCCGAGATGAGCGGCCCCTGCGCGACGCCTGGCGTCATCCCGTCGCCGACCTTGAGCGCGGAGACCGCAGCGGCGAGCTTCGCCGCGAACGCCTTCGCGACTGTCGACTGGACGAGGAACCGGTTCGCGCAGACGCACGTCTGTCCTGCGTTGCGGTAGCGGGAGGCCACGGCGCCGGCGACCGCGGCATCGAGGTCCGCATCCTCGAAGACGAGGAACGGCGCGTTGCCGCCGAGCTCGAGCGAGACACGCTTCACGGTGCTCGCGCACTGCGCCATGAGCAGCTTGCCTACCGCGGTGGACCCGGTGAACGAGAACTTCCGCACGGTCGGGCTCTGCGTCATCACCTTGCCGACCGCATCCGCCTGCGTGGACGGGATGACATTGAGCAGCCCCGCCGGCACGCCCGCGCGCTCGGCGAGCACGCAGAGCGCGAGCGCGCTGAGCGGCGTCTCGGCAGCGGGTTTCACGACGAACGAGCAGCCGGCCGCGAGCGCCGGCCCGGCTTTCCGCGTGAGCATGGCGATGGGGAAGTTCCACGGCGTGATCGCCGCGACGACGCCCACTGGCTGCCGAAGTGCGAGGAGGCGCCGTCCCGCGACCGGCGTTGGGATCACCTCACCGTAGGCGCGCTTCCCTTCCTCGGCGAACCATTCGATGAAGCTCGCGCCGTAGACGACCTCGCCGCGCGCCTCGGCGAACGGCTTGCCCTGCTCGCTCGTCATGATCGCCGCGAGGTCGTCCTGCGACGCGACGATCAGGTCGGCCCACTTCCGCAGGATCGAAGCGCGTGCCTTGGCCGTGCGTGCCGCCCACGCCGGCTGCGCATGCTCGGCGGCGGTGATCGCTGCCGCGGTGTGGTCGGCCCCGAGGTCGGCGACGTCGGCGAGGAGCGCGCCCGTCGCCGGGTTGCGCACCGCAAAGGTCGCGGCCGCCGCCACCCACTCGCCGTTCACGTAACCCTTGTCCCGCAGGAGCGCGGGGTCCTTCACGTCGATCGTCGTCATGAACGGGCGTGCCCCATCATCGCGGCTTGGGGACGCTCGCGCGGGAGTCCGAGCTGCGATGGTCGTTCGCCGCGCGCGCCGTCCGCGTGGCCGCGTCGTAGACGATCGAGTGCGCGTCGCCCTGCGAGTTCGGCTTGTCGACCGTGATCGCGTGGCCCATCGCGCGCAGGGCGGCGAGCACCTCGGGCGTCGCCGCGCCCTCCTCGAACGACGCCGTGTCGGGCAGCCACTGGTGGTGGATGCGCGGCGCGTCGACCGCCTGGCGCGCGCCCTCGCCGAACGCGGTGACGCCGAGCACGACATTGAGCGTGGTGTTCGGGATGGTGCGGCCACCCGGTGAGCCGGTGATGAGGCGCAGCACGCCGCCCTTCGTCACGATGACCGGCGCCATGGAGCTGAGCATCCGCTTCCCGGGCGCGATCACGTTCGCCGGCGTGCCGATGTTCCAGCCCTGGTCGGTGAAGCCGGGCTTCTTGTTGAAGTCGCCCATCTCGTTGTTGAGCAGGAAGCCGGCGACGGTGACGCCGGAGCCGTACCAACTCTCGAGAGTATACGTGCTCGAGACGGCGTTGCCCGCGCTGTCCACGACGCTGAAGTGCGTCGTGTGCGCATGCTCCATCACGGGCGTGACGATGTCCTTGCCGAGCTCGGCGCTCGAGCCCGCACGCGCGGTGTCGATCGCGGCGGCGAGTTCGCGCGCGTGCTCCTTCGAGATGAGCAGCTCAACCGGAACCTTCACGAAATCGGAGTCGCCGAGGAAGCGCGCGCGGTCGAGGTAGACGCGCCGCGCTGCCTCTATGCGGAGGTGCAGCGTGCGTGCGTCGTTGCGGGCCATGCGGTCGAGCCCGAGCGCCTCGAGGATGTTGAGCGTCTCGATGGTGACGATGCCGCCCGAGCTCGGCGGCCCCATCGCGATGATCTCGTGGCCGTTGAACGTGCCGCGCACCGGCGCTCTCTCCACCGCGTTGTACGCGGCCAAGTCGGCGCGCGTGATAAGGCCGCGGTGCAGTCGCATATGCGTATCCATAGAGTCGGCGATCCAGCCCGTGTAGAAGGCGTCGGGTCCGTCCTCGGCGATGGCGCGCAGCGCACGGCCGAGCTGCGGCAGCTTGAGCGTGTCGCCCGCCGCCCACTTCCCGCCGCCCGGCTTGCCGTACGTCTCCACCGATGCGGGGAACGGCGCGAAGATGCGCTCCACCACGTAGTTGAGCTCGCCGGCGAACGCGTCGGTGAGCGCGAAGCCCTGCTCCGCGAGTTCGACGGCAGGCATCACGACATCCTTCCACGGCAGCTTGCCGAAGCGCGCGTGCGCCATCGCGAGTCCGCGCACCGTTCCCGGCACGCCGGGCGCGCGCCATCCCGAATCGGTCGCCGTCTGCTGGATCTCGCCCTTCGCATCGACGTACATCGTCGGGGTCGCCTTGAGCGGCGCCTTCTCGCGATAGTCGAAGGTGGTCGCGGTGCCATCGGCCATGCGCACGATCATGAAGCCGCCACCGCCGATGTTGCCCGCGGCAGGATACGTGACGCTCAGCGCCATCGCCGTCGCGACGGCGGCATCGACGGCGTTGCCGCCCTTCGCGAGCATCGCCGCGCCCGCGTCGGACGCGAGGTACTGGGCGGAGACGACGACGCCGGTGGACGAGACGGTCTCGTCCACCGGCGCGACTTCCTGCAGCGTGCACGCGGCCCCGATCAGCAGGGCGGCGAGAAGTGTCCTGGAGCGCATCGGCGGAGGGCTGGGGTGATGGCGGAATCTACCGCCTCACCCCGCGCCCTGCCGCTCAATGACCGAAGAGCGAGAACGTGAGCCCCACACCCGTGTCGTTGCGGCCATCGGCCTGCAGCAACTGTCCCGCGAACTGGATGTTCACCACGCCGAACTCGAGGCCGAGTCCGCCGCTGAACCGCATGCCGTTGCCCACCGTCGTGACGCCGGCGCGCAGCGGGATGAAGGGGATCAACCTGAGTTCGGCGCCCACGCCGACCTGCGTGCTGGGTCCGAGTTCGAGGCCGTCGCCGAAGCGCTGTCGCAGCTCACCGGCGATGGTGAGGCGGCGCAGGCCGGTCCACGCCACGCCGAGCGCGATGGTCGGCACGGGCGTCGCATTGTCGATGCGGCTGCGCAGTTCATCCTGCAGTGCCTGCGGCGCGGAGTTGAGCGGAAGCAGCGAATCGGATACCTCGCTGCTCGCGCCCTGCTCGAAGGTCGCCTGGATCGGCAGGTAATACAGGTTGTCGGTGTCCCACTTGAAGGTGTTGATCAGGTCGTGGATCACCGCCGACGCGCGGACGGTGCCGAGCGACCACGTCGCGCCCACGTCGAGCCCGTACCCGCTGCCGTTCATCCACTCGGCGGTGTCGGTCACGACGAGCGGCGCGTCGATCGCGAGTGCCACCGGGTTCGACGTGATGGTCGAGCCGTTGTCGCGCAACGATGCCGCGCCATGGCCCATGAGGTACTTGGCGGTGACACCGATCGCGAGATCGCCAATGGGCACGAGCGGCACGCGCCGGCCGTAGGCGAGGCCGACCGTCGTCGTCACGTTGCCGTCGACGGCGAGGTCCGGCATGGTGTAGTCCTGCGGCACGCCGGTGCGGCCGGCATTGCCGAAGAGCAGCAACTCGGCCATCGCCGGCGGGAGCGCGCCATTCGCGCGCATGGTGGTCGTCGCGCTCAGTGCGAAGGGACCGACCGAGAGCGCGAGCGGCGTGATGTGGATGTCGCCGTCGAGGTCCTGGCCACCGTTGTCCTCGACCTTCTGCATCCACTCCTCGCGCACGTTCTGCGGCACGAGGATGCCAGCGTAATCATTGAGGTCCTTCAGCGTGATCGGACCGGTGCCCATCGCCGTCTGGCCGCCGAACGCGATGGAGAAGCGCGAGTTACCGGGAAGGCCGAGGTTGGCCGGGTTCCAGGCGACCGCGTTGAAGTTGCGCGCGAGCACCGTATAGTTGCCGCCCATCGCGGTCGCGGCGGCGGAGGCATTCCCCTGCGCCTGCGCGGCGGTGGAGCCGAGCACCAGCGTTGCCGAGGCCACGAAGAGCTGTCGCATCGAGATCTGCGTCATGGCTCAGGCCCCCACGTTGAGGATGAGCTGCAGCTTCGTGTGCAGGACGATCCTCGCGGAGGGAGTCACCGTGACGGTGTTGCCCGCCGCCGTGCCGTTCGCCAGGCCGGTGACCGTCATCTGCACGCCGGTCTTGCCGACCAGTGACTGCAGTTCACTCTGCGAGAGCGTCACGGTCACGCTCGACGTGGGCGTCGCCGCGATGTTGATGTTCTTGTTGATGAGCACCGCCGGGTCGCTGCCCTGGGCCGGCGCGGAGATCGCGAGCGTCACCGCCGCCGAGGCGGTGAGGGGATTGATGATGTCGATGATGAAGCCGCCCGATTCCACCTGGTCGGCGAAGTCGACGTCCTCGAGGTCGTACTGCGTGGGCGCGGTGGCGATCGACTCGTTGATCACGACCACCGTTGCCTGCGAGACGGTGATGACGCTCAACGCCGATGAGACGCTGAAGCTGTTGCTCGAGCTCATCGAGGCGGGATCGCCGGCCGGCACGTTGACCGAGACGGCAACCGTGATGCTGCCGGTGTAGACGCCCGTCGGCAGCGGCACGGTGAGATCGGTCACGGCGGCGGTGGGCATCGCCTGCGTGGCGCCGTTGAAGTTCGTCGTCGAGTTCACCGCGCCGCTTGTGATCGTCACCGAGATCTGGCCGTAGGCGACCGCGCCGGTGCCGTTCGGGCGGAGCGGGTCGAAGCCGAGGTTGTTCGTGACGGAGATGTTGAGCGTGCCCGAGGTCACCGTCGCCGACGTGATCGCGGCGGGCAGCGAGACCGTGTTGTCGAGTAGACCCACGGGCGATGTGAAGGCGGGGACCGGCGCGACGACCGCGCCGCCCGACTGGCACGCCGGCTGCGCGCAGAGCGCACCGAGCGACGTCGCGACGACGACGGGTGCCCGCGCCCCCACGATGAAGGCAGTCCCGCCGCCATTCACCGCGATGCTGTCGGGGAGGACCTGCGCCACGCCCACGGCGATCGAGTCGCCGGGCACCACCCACGTCTGCTGCAGGATGGGTGCCTCGGACGGGATCTCGCACGCGGCGAGGCCCCCGGCGATGGCCAGGAAAGCGGCGCGCGCTGCGCGCCGCGTGATCGATCGTGTCATGGGGTCCTGGGAGAAAGCGCGCGGGACGCCCGGGCGCATGGGGTAATCAACAGCAGTTTCCGTACCGCCGCCCCGCCACGGCGTGTCCGCACGTCACGCCGTGACGGGGAACGGCCCTTACGGCAGGTCGAATGTGATCTGCGCCCGCGTGTAGACGAAGCGGCCGTTGTAGCCGAACGGCGAGGCGCCGGCCCACGGGAAGATCCCGTAGCCGTTGTCGAGCGTGTTCTCCTCGGGATACGTGTCGAGGAGGTTCCGCACGCCGAGGGTCCACCGCACGGTGCCGAACTGCCGCCCCACCTCCGCATCGAGCAGCGTGCGCGCGCCGAACGTCTGTTCGCAGGTGCCGCAGAGCCCGGGCGCCGAGTTGAACTTGCCGAAGTACGACGTGCGCAGGAGGAAGCTATTGTGTCCCGACGCGTAATCGGCGGTCACGGTGCCGCGCCAATCGGGGCGCTCCTTCTCGATCACGATGCGCATGAACATGTCCACCAGCTCGGCGCCGGTGCCGTTGAGCTCCGGCGGGTTCGGCCGCTGCCCGACGATCTCGTTCGTCGTGTAGTTGAAGCCGCTGTTGACGTTGAGCACGCCGCGCGTGCCGATGGTGCGGCGCCAGTTGCCCGTGAGGTCGATGCCGGTCGTGCGCGTGTCGACGATGTTGGTGAAGTACTGTCCCGCCTCGGCCTGCACGTTGTTGGCGGCGAGGATCGCCTCGACCTGCGGTCCGCTGAGGAAGCCGGTGAGCAGGATCCGGTCATTCAGCGTGATGGAGTAGCCGTCGACCGTCACGGTGAAGGCGTCGGTGGGGCTCCACGCGAAGCCCGCGCTCAGGTTGAGCGACGTCTCGGCCTTGAGCTCCTTCGCACCGAGAGCGACCGCGGCCGGGTCATCGACCGCGAAGATGCCCACCTCGAACGGCACCTGCTGCCCGCTGAGCGTGTCGAGCTTGAAGCTCGTGATGCGACTGCCGTAGTTGCTCTGCGCGAGCGACGGCGCGCGGAAGCCGGTGCTCACCGCTCCGCGCAGGACGAACTGCTTCATCGGCTGGAAGCGCACGGCGAGCTTGGTGCTCAACTGCGAACCGAAGTCGCTGTAGTTCTCGAACCGCGCCGCGACGTTCGCGAGCAGCTTCTGCGTGAGGTCGGTCTCTGCCTCGACGTACGCCGAGATGTTCGTGCGCGACACGTCGGTGGCAGTGGAGGGGAGGAATCCGCTGAAGACCTGCGAGCCGCCCGGCGCGGGGTCGCCGTACTGCGTGAGGTGGCCGCCGTTGATGTACGAGCCCGGCTCGCCCGCGATTAGCTCGAACGTCTCCTGCCGGTACGCCGTGCCGAGCGAGAGTGTGATGGGGCTCGGGAGCCCGGCCTGGAACTGGCGCGAAACATCGAACGCCACCTGCGTCTCGCCGCCGCGCAGTCCGCCGGCGTAGAACTGCGTGCTGTTCGGGATGCCCGGGTCGTCGCCGTTGCCGAAAATGCCGTCGAGTCCCGGCGCGCACGCCGTCACGAGGCACGGACCGAGCGACGTGTTGAGCGTGTTGCGGAGGTTGTACTCGAACGCGTTGTGTCCGGTGGAGAGCGACGCGTCGTAGGTCCATTCCGCGGCCTCGCCCTTCACGCCAGCCGCGAGCGACCAGTCGAGCACGTCGGGATGGAACTCGGGGAGGAATCCCTGCGGGTAGAGCGCGGGCCAGTTGCGCTCCGAGATCCCCTGCCGGTAGAACCCGTTGCCCGTGCCGACGCGGTTGGCGTAACCGCCGAATGCGTAGAAGGACTTCGTGCCCGCGTCGTCCATCGGCAGGCGGAAGTCCATGAAGAGGATCTTGTCGTCGGCGAGGCCGTCGCCCAGGTGGTGGTTCGGTTGCCGCACGGTGTTGTTCTTCTGCGTGATGTGGCCGTCGGAATCCACCACGTCGGCGTCGCCGGGCGCGAGCTGGTCGGCCGCCTCGGGCCACGCGCGGTTGGTCGGCTGCCGATTGCGCAACTCGGCGAAGAGTCCGAGCGAGCCGCGTCCGACCTTGAGTCCCCACCCCGCGTTCACGTTGTAGGTGTCGCCGTCGTCGGGATACTCGCCGACGACGTAGCGACCGAAGTCGGCGACGACGAACGGCGAGAACTCGCCCTGCTTGAGCTGCAGGTTCACGACGCCGGCGATCGCGTCGGAGCCGTACTGCGCGGCGGCGCCGTCACGCAGCACTTCCATCCGGTCGATCGCGCTCGCGGGAAGCGCATTGAGATCCACGCCGGTGGAGCCGGCGGGCATGCCGAAGGCGAAGGTGTGCACGAGCGCCGTGCGATGCTGCCGCACGCCGTTCACGAGCACGAGCGTGTGGTCGGGCGAGAGGCCGCGCATGGTGAAGGGGCGCACGATGTCGTCGGCATCGGTCACCGACTGGCGCGGGAAGTTCACCGACGGCGAGACCGCCTGGAGGATCGCCGAGAGTTCGGTCGTGCCCTGCTTCTCGATCGTCTCCGACGTCACGACGTCGACGGGGACCGCGAGCTCGTTGGCGGCAGTGTGCTGTGCGCGCGAACCCGTCACGAAGGTGGAGGCGAGCTGCTGCGCCGAGCGGGTGAGCCTGAAGTCCTGCGTGGCGGTCTCGCCGGCGCGCACGTCGACGGAGGCGGTCATCGGCGTGAAGCCGATCACGCGCGCGCGCACCGTCCAGGTGCCGGCGGGGATGCCGACCAGTTGATAGTTGCCGCTCGCGTTGGTCTGGGCGCGGACCTGCGTGCGGTCGACCGTGAGGATCACGCCGCTCACCGCCGTGCCGGCGGAGTCGACGACGCGTCCCCTCACCATCCCCGATTGTGCGTGTGCCGCTGCGGTACTCAGTGCGACGGCAAAGGTCGCAGAAAATGCGCGTATGGCGCGGCGTGCCAGCATGCTTCCTCCGGGAGGGTGTGTAAGTTGGCGTACGATACCGCCCGGTCCGGAGGTGCGCTATCTACGGCGTCCGGGCGGCTCCGGCGCGGCGCACGGTGATGGTCCAGCCCGGTCCGGCGCCGATGGAATGGCGCGCGGAGTAGTTGCCCTCGCGAAGCGCGATCGCGAGCTCGAGCAGGCTGTTCAGGTAGGCCACCGGCTCACCCACCTTCGCGAAGCCGAAGCTCTCGGCGAAGGGAACGCGCGGCGATCGGGCGACGACCAGTCCGTCATGCCTGATGGTCACGGCGAGGGTGTCGCCGACCTTGAAGCCCATGCTGTCCACCATCGCCGCGGGGATGTTCGTCCACAGGTTCCCGTATGGGCGGTCGATCATCGCGATCATGCCGCTGAGCACGCCGTTCGCGCGCATCGGCTGCGGCACGGGCAGCTTCACCATCTGCGTGCCGCGCGAGGGGCCTACGTCCTCGAACCTCACCTTCCCCGACGCGAGGCGCGCGCCGAGGTAGGCGAAGACGTCGCGCCCATGGAACGTGTGTGACCGTTCCGATCCCGGCAGGCGCTGGCGCGCGACGTCGATCTCGCGCACCTCCACCACGTCGTCGGCGATGAGCGTGAGCGTGCCGTTGTCGGGCGTGACGATGAGGAGCCCGCCCTTCGTGCGCGCGACGACGCCCAGGCGCGCGGTGCCCACGCCCGGATCGACGATGGAGACGATGACCGTGCCGCTCGGCCAGAAGGGCGTGACCTGCCGCAGGCGATACGCGCCCTCCCAGATGTCGAACGGTTCGATCTGGTGGGTGAGGTCATGGATCCGCAGCGATGCGTCGACGCCCATCGCCACGCCCTTCATTGACGCGACGGCGCCGTCGCGCGTGCCGAAGTCCGACTGCAGCACCAGCAGGCCCTGCGCCCTCGCGGGCGCGACCACCGCGAGGACGAGGGCGCAGAGGCGTACGATGAGGCGCGTCATGCCCTCAAGGATAGCTGACCTGGACCACGGGTGAGAACGAGCTGCCCTTCATCGGCACGGTCTTCTTTCCTCCCGTGCTGAGGTCGGCAGGCGAGTACGCGTTCGCGGGGAACGGCGCGATCGCCATCATGCCCATGTGCATGAGCGAGTCGGCGACGAGGTGCGCGCAGAAGTAGTAGCCGGCGATCGTCGCGTGGAACTTGATCCCCAGCAGCGCGCTCAGGGCGAGGCCCGCGCCGAGGTTGAGCTCGTCGGGCAGCTTGAACGAGGCGCCGGGGAACGGCGAACCGTTCGCGACGCTGATGAAGGTCAGCAGCGACGACTGCTGTGCCGCGCTGACCGGCGCAGCCAGCTGCCGCGCGTAGAGCGCGACCTCCACCGTCATGTAGTAGGCGAGCAGCGTGTCGAGGTCGGCGACGCGCGCGCCGTCATGCGCACCACCACCCGGATAGTACGGATCAGGGAAGGTGGTGCCGCCGCCCGGCGCATCCCAGAACCAGAGCTTGCCCCCGTCCTGCAGCACCATCCCGACGTGCGTGTACGGCTGTCCTTCCTCGAAGCGGATCATCCAGTCGAGCGGCGAGGTGCCGCTGAAGGCGAGGATGTCGCCCGTCTTCAGGGTCGGGCGCAGCGTCGAGTACGGGACCTTCACCGGCGGGGGCGTGGGCACTCGGGACTCCAGCGATGGGAGACGGACGGCGCCGCGCGGAAGTGCGGCGGCCGATACTTGGGTCCGTTCCGTGCCCCAGCGCAACTCGTGCGCGCGCCTCGGCATGGCGCACTCGCGCCGTGGCGTCCATGTTCTTCTCCGCGGTGGTCGAGTGACGGGAGGACGTTGAAGGCCTGGCTCGCGTGGAAGGGCTCGTGGTACCTGCGCCTCTGGTCCGCCGTCTCCGTCGTCACGATCGGGCTCCTCGTGATGGCGGTCGTCGCCGTCGCGCGCGAGGGCGGGGCGCGAAAGCCGCTCGGCTGGCTCACCAGCTTCGACAGCGCCGGCGTCGTCATCAGCCGTGTCGATACCGCAGGCCCCGCACGTGCGCTCCTGCGCGAGGGTGATCGACTGCTCGCGGTGGACGGTCACCGCGAGGCCGCGCGGATCGGGCCGCGCTGGTATCTCCGCGACAGCCCGCAGCGCACGCAGTACCGCGTCACCGTCGTCCGCAGTGACGAGGAGCTCACGCTCGACGTGCCATGGCCCACCGTCCACGACCGTGAGGAAGCGGCGTGGCAATGGGTGCACCTCGTCTCGGCGTTCGTCTGGTTCGGCGTCGGGCTCCTCATGGCCTTCGGGAAGCCGCACGCCTTCGTCGCGCGACGCGCCGTGCTCGTTCTCTTCCTGAACCTGGGCTACTCGATCTCGCTCGTGCTCGAGACCGACTACGGGATCCTCGCGCCCTACCCGCTCCTCATCGCGCTCGGGTACTTCTTCGTGCGCCCGATGCATTTCGTTGCCGGTTACCGGTTCACGAGCGTCTTCCCGCTCGGCGAGGAGCCCAAGGGCGCATGGAAGGCGGTCGAGTGGAGCCTCATCGTCGGCGGCATCCTCCTCTGGGTCCCCTCGGTCACCGGCGCGGTGATGCGTGCGCTCGGCCCCGAGCGCGCGGCAGCGGCGGCCGCGGCGACCTACCCGTTCTCGCTCATCCACGACGGACTCGTCAGCCCGCTCATCTTCCTCTTCGCTGCCGTCGCGAGCATCGCGAACGCCGCGGTGGCGTGGCGCAATCACCGGCTCCTCCCGAGCGGCGACCTCCAGCGCCGACTCCGCTGGATGAGCCTCGGGATCGCGGTGAGCCTGATCCCGATCGTGGTCGTGGCGCCGATGCTCTTCCTCAACGCACTGGCCGGTGACCGCGAACGGCTCGCGCGCACCGTCCACATCGTGAATGCGCTGATCATCGTGAGCCCGCTCAGCGTGGGCTACGCGATCCTCACGCATCGCGTGCTCGGGTTCCGCGTCATCATCCGCGCCGGCATGCGGTACCTGCTGGCGAAGAACGTGCTGCGCGCCGCGATCGCCGTGCCGATCGCACTGCTCGTGTACAAGGTCGCCACGAACCCGACCGCCACCGTCGCCGACCTCGCGCTCGGCACCGTCGGACGCACGAATCTCCTGCTCCTCCTCATCGCGATCCTCGCGCTGCGCTATCGCACCGCGTGGATGGAACGCATCGACCGGCGCTTCTTCCGCGAGGCCTACCAGCGCGACCGGATCTTCGTCGCGCTGGCCGAGGCGATCGCGAAGGTCACCGACATCCCTTCGCTGGCGCGGCTCCTGAGCACACAGCTGCAGGACGCGCTCCATCCGCTGCGCCTCATCGCCGTCGCGCGCGACGGCGGGAGCGGACTGCAGGTCGTCTATTCGTCGGACGGCGCGGGCGGGCCGGTGACCGCGGACTCGATCGGGCTGCCGCTGGAGGAACTGCGGCACCTCGACCGCGTCACCGAGCCGCGCGCGCTGCGCGACCTCTCCTCGGATGCCCAGCGCTCGCTCTCGGCGCTCGGCATCGAGCTCATCGTACCGATCCGCGGCCCGAACGAGGGGATGCTCGGCGTGCTGCTGCTCGCCGAGAAGCGCAGCGAGGAGCCGTACTCGGGGAAGGACCGCCACCTGCTCGACACGGCGGCGACGCAGACGGGCGTGGTGTGGGAGAACCTGCACCTTCGCCACGCGCTCTCGCGCGAACAGAGTGCGCGACGCCACCTTACCGCGCGCCTCGACGGCGCCGCGGCGATGGTCCTCGAGTGCCCCTCGTGCGGCCGCTGTTACGACGGCGACGTGGCGGCCTGTCCAGTCGATGGACGCGCGCTGGTCGCCTCACTGCCGACGGCGCGCCATCTCGACGGCAAGTACCTGCTCGAGCGCCTCATCGGACGCGGCGGAATGGGCGCGGTGTTCCAGGCGACCGACCTGCGCCTCGGCCGCACCGTCGCGGTGAAGGCGATCCTCGACGTGCACTTCGACGACGCCGTCGTGCGTCAGCGCTTCGCGCGCGAGGCACGCGCGTCGGCGCGCATCGTCCACCCGAACGTCGTCGGCGTCTTCGACCTCGGCGAATTCGAGGGCGGCGCATACCTCGTACTCGAATACCTCGAGGGCCGGTCTCTGCGCCAGGCGCTGCAGCGCAGCGGACCGCTGCGCCCCGACGAGGCGACGCGGCTGCTCACCGACATCCTCGACGGCGTCGCGGCGGCGCACGCGCAGCAGGTGATCCACCGCGACCTGAAGCCGGAGAACATCTTCCTCATCGAGGCCGTCGACGGTGCGAAGCGCGCGAAGATCCTCGACTTCGGCCTGGCCGTCGCGCGCGACCTCGACTTCGCCGACGGGAACAAGCTCACGCGCACCGGCACGAGCGTCGGCACGCTCGCCTACATGTCACCGGAGCAGTTCGCCGGCGAGCCGGTGGACGAGGGCACCGACGTGCACGCGCTCGGCATCGTGGTGCTCGAGATGCTCACCGGGTCGGTCGACGTGCGCGGGCCATTCTTCGCGCGCGCCGACCGGATCCTCGCCGAGCGCCTGCGCGGACCGCAGGCGAGCCCCGTGCAGCTGGAACTCGCCGACATCCTCGCGCGCGCCACGCATGGCGTGAAGGAGGATCGCTACCGGACGGTGCACGAGTTCCGCGCCGCGGTGCTCCCCGCGGTCATGCGGTGGGCCGCGGCTACTTCTCCTTGAACACCGTGTCGATGGCGATGCCGGCAGCGAGCAGCAATGCGTTCATCGCCGTCGGGAGGCCCTGGGCCTCGAGCGCGATCACGTAGTTGTCGGCCGACGTGAAGAGCTCCTTGCCGATGCCGGCCCACTTCTTGGTCACCGCGCCGAGGCGGCGGCCGGACATGTCGCGCAGCTCGAAGTTCCAGCCGACGAAGTTGCCCTGCACGAGCGCGACCTCGCGGTCATTGCCGTCGAAGACGCGGAACGCGCCGCCGATGGAGAAGAGCTTGCTCTTGAACGAGCCGATGAGCGAACCGTTCGCGTCGAGCACCTTCACCTTCGCATGGAGCAGCGAGACACCGCGCTTGATCGTGAGCAGCGCCGGGCCGCCCTCGCGCTCGCTGATCACGACCGTCGTGGGGAGGAGGCGCTTGTTGATGAGCAGTCGCAGGACCTTGAGGCCGCCGGAGATGCGCTCCTGGGCCATGCCGATGGTCTGCTTCGTCTCGGGGTCGAGGATGTCGAAGGTGTCGGTCAGCTTGAGGACGGCGACGCGTTCCTTCACGAAATAGGCTTTGCGATCGAACATCGAAGGGTCCGGTAGGGGTGGTGCAGGAAAGTAGCGCCCGCAGCGGCATCCGAAAGTCGGCCGCCCGCCTACGTCGTGTGACGTATCCCGGGCTGGCCGGGACCCCCGCACCTTGAGCAGCATCCCCCGTCAGAGGAGTCCGCCGCATGGAGTGGAGACGCTCGTTCCTTCGCCGCCTGGCGCCGCCGGCGCTCATCGCCTGTTCGTTCTTCGCCGCGGCGTGCCTCCACCGGTTCGTCGAGACCACGGCCCGCGTCGTCGAGCGGCCCCTCGACACCAGCACCGACACCATCCGCACGCCGCTCAAGGTCCACCTCGTTGACGGCTCGACCGTCGTGTTCGAGGGCGGAGCACGCGTGACCGCCTCGCGGATCGAAGGGGCCGGGCTCCGCTATCCGCTGATGGCGGTCGTCGGCGCGCCGGCCTCGGCGGTCCCGATGGACAGCGTGATGGGCGTGGAGGCGTTCTCGGAGCGCACCAATCGGTTCGCCTCGGTCGTGGTGAGCCTGGGCGCGACGGCTCTCGGCGCGGTGGTCACGGCCGGACTCCTCGTCGCGATCTTCGGCTCCTGTCCCACGGTCTACGCCGACACGGGGACCGGACTCCTCCTCGAGGCCGAGGGATTCTCGTACGCGATCTCGCCGCTCATGGAGCACCGCGACCTCGACCCGCTCCGCGCGCGCCCCGGCCCGGACGGCGTCCTGCGCCTCGAACTGCGCAACGAAGCGATGGAGACGCACTTCATCAATCATGTCGAGATCGTCGCGGCGCGGCACGCGACAGGGACCGAGGTCGTCGCCGACCAAGGCGGCCGCCCCGTGACAGTGAGCGGCTTCGCGCCCGCGCTCCGCGCCCGCGACCGTGCCGGACAGGACGTCATGCCGTTCCTCGCTTCGCGCGACGGATCGCTCTACTCCACGTCGCCCGTCGTGATCGGCGCGGCGCGCGAGGGCGACCTCGACGATTGGATCGACCTCGACGCCGAGCAACTGCCCGAGGGCGACTCGATCGCCGTCGTGATGCGGCTGCGCAACTCACTGCTCAACACGATCCTCCTCTATGAAGGCATGCTCGGCGGCCGCGACGCGCCCGACATGCTCACGCAGGACCTCGAGCGCATCGCGCAAACGGTGGACCTCGCGCGCTGGTACGTGGGCACGATGGGGATGCGCGCGACGGTGGAGGGCGTGCCGCTCCGGCCGAGCGAACCGTTCGTCGGCCATGCGCGACTCACCGACGTGGGCCCCATCGCGTTCCGCGACGTCGCGATCGTGCTGCCGCGCCCGGTGGCGGCGGCCAGCCGCGTGCGTGTCCGCCTCGCCTTCGTCGCCGACAACTGGCGCATCGATGAAGTGCGCGTCGCCGGCGTGGTCTCCCGCCCCGCGGTCACCATGCTCCCCGTCACGCGCGTGATCGTCCCGACGCCGGCGCAGGGCACCGGTCCGGTGGACGACACGGCGGCGATCCCCGCGATCGCCGACGCAGACGAGAAGTACTTCGAGACGAGGCCCGGCCAGCGCATGACCCTCGAGTTCGCGAAGGAGGCGCCCGCGTCCGCACTCGGCGGGAGCGACGTCACCTACCTGCTCGGTTGGCAGGGCTGGTACCGCGAGTGGCTCCGGCCGAGCTGGCTCGCGCGACCGATGCGCACCACGCCGTTCGTCGTGGGCGATGCCTCGATGCTCACCGCGCTGCGCAGCTGGACCAGCCAGAAGGAGCGGTTCGAACAGGCGTTCTATTCCTCCTCCATCCCCGTCCGGTGAGGCGACCCATGCGACGCGCATACCTGGCCGCGATCGCCGTGCTGTTGACGGCGTGCATCCACGGCACCCAACTGAAGGACTTCCGTCCCGCACATTCGCCGGACGGCGCGCAGCTTCGACTGCGGCTGGTGGACCGGAAGGCCGTCTCGATCGGCGAGCTGTTCGCGGTCGATTCAACAGGCGTGCTGCTCTTCTCCGGACGGCTGACCCACGTGCGATTCGAGCGCATCCGGGCGCTCGACTTCGTGCAGCTCGGCGCGCCGTACGACATGTACACCGGCCGGCTCGGGAGCGCGGACATCGAACACCTCAGGCTCGTGAGCCGCTTCCCGCAGGGACTGGACGGTCCCACGCTCGCGCGCGTGCTCACCGCGCTCGGGCAGGACTCGGTGCAGGAGGTCCCATGAACGCGCTCGTACTGTGCGCGGCCGTCGCGTCGGCGCTGATCGCGCCGGCTGCGCTCGTCGCTCCGCCTGCGCCGGACGACCGCGCGAGGCTCGACTCGATCGCCGACGCGACGGCGCGCGACATCGCACGGTTCGCCGACAAGCGCGTCGCGGTCGCCGAAGGGTATCGCCGCGTGGGTCCGGACTTCCCCGGGATGGGCGAGCACTGGGTGCATCCCGGCCTGCTCCTCGCGGGCACGCTCGACTCGCGGCGGCCGACGATGCTCGCGTACGCGAACATCGCGGGCCGGCCGACGCTCCTGGGTGCGGGCTTCGTCCTGGCGACGCGCGGAGATGCGATTGCCGACGCGCCGGGCTGGCCGACGCACTGGCACGAGCACAGCGGGCTCCTAGCCGAGGCGAGCGGCGTGCGCGCGTCGTCGATCGGCGCGACCGCGACGGAGACACACATCTGGATCCTGCACATCTGGACGTCGCTGCCCAATCCGTCCGGTCGCTACGGCGCGGACAACTGGGCGCTGCCGTTCGCGCAGCATGGCATCGTCGCGCCGGCGGCGGTCGATCATGACGCGGGGCAGGCGGCGGGGCTCACTCTCGCGGGTGGCGACGACTACCTGCGCAATGCGCTCAGTGTCGCGGGCTTACGGACTCCCGCGCGCGAGGCTGAGGTCGATGCTGCGATCGTCGAGGCTGCGGCAGCAGCGACGAAAGTGATCGTGCGGGCGCGCGAGGAGCTCGTGGCCTCAGCCGCGGACACCGAGGCACTGCGAGGCATCTGGGGCGCGCTGCGCACGCGCTTGCGCGCCGCGCTCGGGCCGGAGGTGGACGTGCTGCTCACTCCGGCGCCGGCGCACGCGCACGCACGCTAGGCCGTCGGCTTCTGGAGGACGATCACCGTCGCATCGTCCTTCGCGATGGTGCGCATCCAGGCCGTGAGTGCGTCGCGCGCGTTCGGCGGCTGGAGGCCGTGCACGCCGCGCACCAGCCGACGGACGTGCAGCACGTTCCCCTCCTGCCGGTACTCGGTCTTGTAGACGCCGAAGACACTCGCCGCGTCGACGCCGGCCGGAAGCTGAGCGCGCCAGCCCGCGGGGAGCGTGATCTCCAGTTCAAGGACGCCCTCGCGGTAGCCGAAGAGGCCGATCGGGTCGATCGGGAAGCGGCGCGGCGGCTGCGAATCCATCTCCTTCGCGGCGTCGTTGAACCCGACCATGGTGCCCGCCGGGTTGCGCAGCAGCATCGTCGGACCCGCGAGCTGGGCCGCCCGGCCGTTCGTGATCCTGAGCGCGACGCGCACGCGCGCGCGGAGGTCCTTCCCCTCGAAGATCTCGAGCCCCGAGCCGTCCGCCCCGGGGAACCAGTTGCGCGCGACGTTGTTCGCGAGCTGCGCCTTCTGCGCCGAGTCGAGCGGGTTCTCGAACGTCTGGCGCAGGCCGTACTGTTGCGTCCCCGACGCCGTCTCCTCGTACGTGCCATCGAGGAACCCGTCCTCGCGCAGCGTGCCGACGACGCGGATGGTCGTCGTGTTCTCGGCGACCTTGGTGAGCGGGAACTCGACCTCCTCGACGCGTCCGTCGGGATGCACGACGATCCCGAACTCGCCCTGCTCGCCGAACGGCAGCTCGCCGAAGGGCGTGAGGCTCGCCGTGAGGTCCACGAACCGCCACTCCTTGCTCCCCGGGCGCTGCCAGGCGGCGATCGCATGGTCGAACTGCGAGATGGACGGCAGCTTCTCGAGCACGCCACCGGTGGAGTTGAGCAGCACCGGGCGCGCCATGATCCCCATCTTCTGCAGCATCGCGATGAAGATCGTCGCCTTGTCCTTGCAGTCACCGAACCCGGACGAGACGACCTCGGCCGGCGTGCGCGGCTGGTAGCCGCCGAGTCCGAGCGCGATCGAGACGTAGCGCACGTCCTGCGCGACCCAGCGATGCACCGCGCGGACGGAGTCGTCGAGCGTGCGGGCGTCCGTCAGGAGCTCCGCCATCTTCTTCGCGACGTCGCCGGCGACCTCGTAGCGCCCGCGCGAATAATTGGCGTACCAGTGGCCGATGTCGCTCCACGTGACCGGCAGCGACCAGGCGACCGACATGTAGACGCCATTGGAATCGGCGGCGAGCGGCTCGGGCTTCACCTTCTTGAGGTCCTTCGTCGCCCATGTCAGCGTGCGGCGCCCGCCCGCCACGACCTCGTGCCGCTTGAAGTCGAGGTTCACCTCATGGATGTTGAGCTTCACGCCGGCCGGCACGTCGACGACGTAGCGTGACCGTGCGACGGCGAGTCCGGTGCTGATGCTCCACGAGTTCATCGCGTCGCCCGGGAGGAACGGGTTGAGCTCCTCGGTCGTGGTGCTGAAGTCGACGAGCGTCCCCGCGGCGACACCGGAGATGGAGACGCGGATCACCTTCCGGTCGGAGTAGATCGGGTCGCCCATCTGCGCCGGCACGTCCGACTCCTGCACCTGCGTCGGCTTGTCGCTTATCACCGTGCCGTCCGGCTTCACGACGCGGATCCAGTTGAGCGTGAACTTCTCGTGCTTCGGTGCGTACGAGAAGCGCATCTCCTGGTAGCCCTCGGCCCCTTCGGGACGGAGGATCTGGATGATCTGCCGGTAGGTCGTCGTGCCGCGACCCGCGCCGTCGAGCCGGATCACGCCGTCATCGAGCAGATAGCGCCGCACCTCCTCGGGGAAGTCCTTCGGATCCACCGCGAGGCGGTAGATGGAGTCGGGAGCGACCGAGGGATCGCCCGACGCCGTGATGCGCGGCGCTTGCGCGGCCAGCGACGCGGGGAACGCAAGGACGACGAGGGCGAGGAATGCGCGGGACATCGGTTCCACCTGCGGCGATTGGTCGATTCGAAGGGTGCCGGCCGAAGGTAAATGCGGGGACAGGAGGCCGAAAGTCTCTGGCGATTCGCCAGCGCCGTGCTCGCTCGACATCCGTTCGGGCGCGCGCCACGTTTCCCCGACTCCCTCCCCCTTCCGATGACCGAAGACCTCTCCCGCCGCGACTGGATCAAGACCGTCGGTGCCGCCAGCGCCGGCGCGCTCGTGCCGATCGCCGGACAGTCCACCGATGCCGCGGCGGTCCCTGCCGCGACGCCTGTGCCCGCACCGCCCGCCGTGCGCGCGGTGTACGCCCCCGGCGACATCGTCGAGCTCTACTCGACGAGCGACGTCTTCATCCCGCCGCGCGGCAACTCGTGGATGAAATTCAGCTTCGACTTCCCCGAGCCCGCGGTCGTCTTCGGCGAGCACCGCTTCAGTGTCCTCCTCTTCACCGAGGAGAACACGTACACGCTCGACCGCGCACTGATGCGCGCGAACGGCACCGACGACGCGCTCGAGCTCACGTGCACCGGGCTTGTCTTCGCCGGCGGGCAGGAGAAGGCGCCGGGGCGCGTCACCGTGCGCTTCCTGCGCGAGCACAACGTCATCTCGTGGGACATCGTCGCCGAGATGCAGAAGCCGATCAAGACGGTGACGACGGTGATCCGCGACGTGGCGCGCGGCCAGGTCTCGTTCGGCGGCTCGCCGCTGCGCGACACGCGCGACGGCGACGCGCTTGGCGGCTACACGTTCGGCGCGGGCGACCTCCATGGCGCGGGCACCCCGCAGAGCATGACGACCGCCGTCGCGATCATCCAGCAGGCCGAGAACGACTTCATGTACTTCACCACGCAGGACACGCGCGTCCGGCCCAAGCGCTACTACTTCCAGGCCGGCGAGCGGATGTTCCGCACCGAGGCGATCTACGAGCACGACGCCTGGCGCAACGACATGCGCGTCGTCGTGCCGCGCTGGCAGATCGGCCACGCGCCGACGTTCGAGGCCGCGATGGCGCCGCACATGGCGCACGTCGAGCAGGCGTTCAAGCTCCCCGACTGGGAGTCGCGCACCGACGTGCCCGCCTGGATGCGCGACATCTCGCTCGTGATGACGATGCACGGGATGCACTACACCGGCTTCATCTTCAACGATTATGCGCAGCAACTCGCCATCCTGCGCTGGGTCGCAACGCAGATGCCCCCCGAGCGCGTGCTCGTGTTCCTCGCGTCGTGGGACGGGCGCTACTACTGGGACTATCCCAACTACCAGGCGCCGGCCCGCATGGGCGGCGAGCGCGGCCTCAAGGAGCTCATCTCCGAGGCGCGCAAGCTCGGCTTCAAGATGATGCCGATGTACGGCACCAACTCGGCGAACCGCAAGCAACCCATCTGGCCGAAGATCGCCTCGGGCTCGACGCACAAGATCGACGGCGACATCTACAACCTGAACTGGGTCGACTGGAACAACGACCGGCACCAGGATGGGTGGCTCACCTACATGAACCTCGGCGACGACGCCTGGCGCAATCATATGGAAGGGCGCATCGCCGAGATGATCGAGAAGTTCGACGTCGATGCGTATTTTCTCGACATCGTCGGCGGGCACGTGAACTCGACGACCGGCGACATGCACGAGGGGACGCGGCGGCTCATCGCGAACCTGCGGCAGAAGTATCCGAAGGTCATCGGCGTGGGCGAGATGCCCTACGACGCGCTGCACGAGTTCATCCCGATGTACCACGCCGGTGGTGGCGAGCGGTGGCGCAAGTACTCGCGCTTCTTCTCGCACCTGAGTGCGCCCGCGCCGGGCCGCGGATCCTCCGGAGTGCATGAGGCAGGATTCGGGCGATTCAACACCGAGACGCTGGGCTTGAGTCCAACGGGGATCCCGACGCTCCAGGTCGTCGAGGACACGTTCACGAAGCAGCGCGAGACGATGGCGGCGGTGATCGGGGCGGCGAAGGTGCGGGCGGGCCTCCGATGAGCGAGGCGCGCGCGACGATGGAGCTGCGCGAGGAGGTCTGCGCGGCGAACATCGAGCTCTTCAAGCGCGGACTCGCCCGGTTCACGTTCGGCAATGCGAGCGGCGTCGACCGCACGCACGGGTTGATCGTGATCAAGCCGAGCGGGGTAAAGTATGACAAGCTCACGCCGACGATGATGGTCGTGACGGACATGGACGGCCGGGCGGTCGAAGGCGCACTGCGTCCGTCGTCGGACCTCGCGACGCACGCCAAGCTCTACCGCTCGTTCAAGATGATCGGCGGCGTGACGCACACGCACTCGATGTTCGCCACCGCCTTCGCGCAGGCACGGCGCGAGATCCCCTGCCTCGGCACCACGCACGCCGACTATTTCAGCGGGCCGATCCCCGTCACGCGGCCGCTCAGCGCCGCGGCGATCAAGGACGACTACGAGCTCAACACGGGCGTCGCGATCGTGAAGCGGTTCAAGGGGATCGATCCGAAGTCGATGCCGGCGGTGCTCGTGGCGAACCACGCGAGCTTCTGCTGGGGGCCTGACGTCGCGTCGGCCACGGATACCGCGTCGTACCTCGAGGAGGCGGCGACGATGGCGTACCACACGCTGGTGCTGGATCCGGATGCGCGGCCGATCGCGGCGGCGCTGCTCGAGAAGCATCATCGCCGGAAGCACGGGCGGGATGCGTACTACGGGCAGAAGTGATGCACGCGCGCACGGTATTGCTGCTCGCGCTGCTGACGGCCTGTCGTCCGGCGCCCGCACCAGCACCCGCGCGCGAGCCTGCGCCAACCGCGCCATCGCCGCCGCCTGCGCGCGCGGCGCGCGTCGAACCGAGCGCCTTCCTCTTCTCCTACTTCACGCGCAACGGCGACGGCGGCATGCACCTCGCGTACAGCGAGGACGGCACGACCTGGCTGCCGATCAACGGCGGCCGCCCCATCGTCGCGCCCGCGATCACCGGCAACGGGCTCGGCTGGCAGGGCTGGGACAGCAAGGCCGCGCTCATGCGCGACCCGTCGATCCTCCGCGGGCCCGACGGCACGTTCCACATGGTGTGGACCATCGCCTGGACCGACCACGGCATCGGCGTCGCGCACTCAAAGGACTTGATCCACTGGTCCGAGCAGAAGCGCATCGGCGTGATGGACCATGAGCCGACGGCGCTCAACGCCTGGGCGCCCGACCTGTTCTACGACGAGGCCAAGCGCGAGTTCGTGATCGTGTGGGCGACGTCGATCCCGGGCCGCTTCCCCGCGACCGACTCACTCGCGCAGCGCACCAACCGCGGACGCGCCGACCACCGGCTCTACTTCGTGACGACGAAGGACTTCGTCACGTACTCGCGCGCCAGGCTCCTGTACGATGGGGGATTCGCGGCGATCGACGGCACCATCGCGAAGGTCGGCAACCGCTACGTGCTCGTGATGAAGGACGAGACCTTCTTCCCCGAGCGACGCAACCTGCGAGTCGCCTTCGCGCCCAACGCGACGGGTCCGTACGGACGCGCGGCGCCGGCCTTCACCGACCTGCACACCGAAGGTCCCTCGATCCTTCGCACCGGCGGCTGGTGGTACGTCTACTACGACGAATACACGCGCGGGCACTACGGCGCGGTTCGGACGAAGGACTTCGTCACGTTCGAGGCGTATCGGGATTCGCTGCATACGCCGCGGGGGATACGGCATGGGTCGGCGTTCCTGGCGCCGGTGAGTGTGCTGGCGGGACTCAAGGCGCTCGACACGACGTCGCGCTGACCCCATCTGAGGCCCCGGCTTCCCGTCGCCTCGACGCGCGAGTCGAGCAGTCGCGATGTGCGCTCAGTCGCGCATGTACGGCGCGATGTTGCTGGCGATGACGGCGAACTCCGCTTCGGTCAGTGGGAGCTGCCGGAACGCTGCCCATCCTGCCCTGGGGAATGCGAGCGGGTTCGCTGCCGCGTCCGATCCATAGAGCACGCGCTCGACGCCGACCTGCCGGATCCTTGTCGCGATCCGGGCCAACACCTCCTGCGTCATTCCCGGTCGGACGATCACCGTCGCGTCGAACCAGACGTTCCGCATCCGTTGGTCCCGATGCGCGATCGCGTCCACCAGCACGCCGAGCGCGGAGTCGGCTTCCGGCGCGAAGCCGCCCGATCCCGCGAGATGCGCGACCTGCACCGGCACGTCGGCGGCGGCCGGCAGCAGTTCGTCGAGGAACACACGCGCCTGGTCCGCACCGTACTTCCGCTGGTTGTCGATCGACGTGCGCATATGCACCACGATCGCCATGCGATAGCCGTTGGCCGCCGCGAAGACGTTTCGCACCTGCGCGACCTTCCCGGGATCGTCGAGGTCGACGTCGGAGTTCCCGAAATGGAGCTTGAGGCCGCGGCGCAGCACCGGGTCCCGGCTGCAGCGCGCCAACTCCTCGAGCGCATACGGCTTGAGCGGATTCAGGCTGCAGAACGCGCGCAGCCGATCCGGATACTGCGCGACCTGCTGCGCCGTCCAGTCATTCTCGGCCTTCACGTGCTCGTATTCATCCGCGACCGGCGCCCGGCTCGCCTTGCCCCACGTGTACGCAGTCGACAGCACCAATGCGCGGCGAATGCCTGCGGAGTCGAGCAGCGCGATCACGTCACGCGCGGTGATGCCTGGAGAGTCCGGCTTGCCCAGGACCAGCGCGGCAGCGGCCGGACTGAAGAGGTGCTGGTGGTAGTCTATGACAGGTGCCTGCGCGGCGAGCGTCGCGGGCATCACCAGCAACTGGACGAGCGTCGCGCGGAGCCTGTGCCGCATTGCCCACCCCCTATGGCGTCGGCCCCGGACCGGCGCCGATGTACTCCTTGATCCAGGCGAACACTTCCTCGTGCCAGCGCTGACTTTTCACCGGCTTCAACACCCAGTGGCCCTCGTCGGGGAAGTCGAGACCGCGCGACGCCACGCCGTTCCTCCGCAGCGTCGTGAAGAGCTGCAGGCCCTGGTCCACCGGCACGCGGAAGTCCTGCTCGTTGGTGATGACCAGCGTCGGCGTCCGGATCGACTCGGCTGCGAGATGCGGTGAGCACCGCGCGAAGTTCGCCCGCGCCGCGGCGCTCGTCGGCTTGCCGCCGAACTCCCACTCGGAGAACCAGAGCTCCTCGGTCGCGAGCGCCATCGACTCGAGGTTGAAGACGCCATCGTGCGACACGGCCACCTTGAACCGATCGGTGTGTCCGATGAGCCAATCGACCGCGTAGCCGCCGTAGCTCGCTCCGGCGACACCGCTGCGCGTGGAATCGACGTAAGGCAGGCTCCGCACCGCAGCGAAGACGGCGTCGAGGTCGCCCATCACCTTGCCGCACCAGTCCTGCGAGATCTCGTCGACGTACCGCTGGCCGAATCCGGTGGACCCGCGCGGGTTCGGCGCGGCGACCACCCAGCCCTGCGCGGCCCAGAGCGACGCGTTCCAGCGCGATGACCAGCCGTCGGGCCAGTCGCCCTGCGGGCCGCCGTGGATCATGAAGACCACGGGATACTTCCGCTTCGCGTCGAAGTGCGGCGGCTTGAGCAGCCAGTACTGCACACTCGCGCCACCGGCGCCGGTCACCGTCATGCTGATCGGCTTCGGGAGTTCGACGACGTCGAGCCAGGGGCGGTTCTCGTTCGTCAGCTGCTTCGTGGATCCGTCCGCTGCCACGCGAAAGAGTTCGTTCGGCGCCACGAGCGTCGACTTGCCGATGACCGCGAAATCGGCCCCGAGCTGGATCTCACCGATCGCGCCGCCCTGCGCGCGCAGCACCGGCGTGCCTCCGGCGGCGGGCACGGTGTAGAGGTTCACTGCGGCGTTCTGCGTGGAGGTGAACCAGAGCGTCGCGCCGTCAGGCGCGAACTTGAAATCCTCCACCGGGATGTCCGGCGTCTCGAAGACGGTGCGCTTGGTACCCGTCGCGCGGTCGTAGGCGTCGAGGTACCAGCGGTCCGCCTCGAATCCGGGGCGCCGCTGCGCGCGCACGTAGATCGACTTCCCATCCGGCGAATAGGTCGGCTGCATATCCGCTGCGGGATTCGCCGTCACCTTCCTCGCGGTGCCGCCGGTCGCCGGCACGACCCACACATCGTGGTTCGTCGTCCACATCTCCGCATCCTTGCCGTCGCGCTTCGAGACGAAGGCGACTTCGCGGCTGTCGGGCGAGAACGCGATCGCCGCGTCCTCGTAGTTGTGCGGCGGCGAATCGAAGTCGCCTGGCGTCAGGTCGCGCGTCGCGCCGGTCGCGATCTCGGTGACGAACACATGGTGGCGCACCGTCTCCCACCACTCGTTCCAATGCCGAAACGGCAATCGGTCGAGCGTATGCACCTTCACCGGGTCCTTCTCCCCGGCTTCCCGCGTCGACCTGTTGCACGCCTCGTCGGCGCAGGACGGATAGGCGTCCGAGACGAACGCGACGAACTTGCCGTCGGGGGAGACGATGAAGGGCGGCTGTGCGCCGCCCGAGATGCTCGTGACGGCCTTCACGTTCTTCCCATCGGAGTCAGCGACGTAGATCTGCGGCGCGCCGTCGCGGGAGGAGATGAACGCCACACGCGTGCTGCCGGGGATGAATCGTGCGGAGTTCTCGCTCCGGGGGCCTTCGATGAAGGGCGAGGCGGGCGCGGAGCCGTCAGCCGGCACCGCCCAGATGTCGGCGTTCCGCGTGCCGGCGGGCATCGCGGTCGTCGTGCGCGTGAAGAGCACGCGGCGGCCGTCGGGCGAGAGCTGCGGATCGCCGACACGCACGGCGGTCAGGAGGTCCATGACGGACATCGGGCGCCTGGCCTGCGCGTGGGCCGCGCAGACGGGCGCGGCGACGGCGACGAGGGCGATGACGACGGTGAGCGAAGGGCGGCGCATTGGCGAGTCGGGTCTCGGAAGTGGTCCCCTAAGTATGGAAGGACCTCCCGCCGGGTGCCACGCGCGCCCGGCTACGCGACTCCTGCGCGCACTTCCGCTCCGATCGTGCGCAGCGTCGGCAGCACATGTCCGATCGCCTGCGGCTTCGACCCGGGCTCCCCCATCGCGAAGTAGAGATCGCGATAGAGCGGATAGAGTCGCTCGTAGACCTTCGCGTCGCGCGGGTCCGGCTCCACGGTGCGGTACGTCGGACAGAGCTGCTTCTGCGCCGCCTCGATGCTCTCGAACTCGCCGCACGCCATGAACGCGAAGATCGCCGAACCGAGGCTCGTGATCGGCGTCTCCGGGACGAGCACCGGCAAGCCAAGAACGCTCGCGTAGACGCGATTCAGCACTTCGTTCTTCTGCGGGATGCCGCCGCCGTGGATCACTCGCTTGACCGGCACGCCGTGCTCCCGCATGCGGTCGAGGATCACGCGCGTGTGGAACGCGGTGCCTTCGATCGCCGCGAAGAGATCATCCTCGGCGGTGGAGTTGAGATTCCAGCCGAGCGTGACGCCGCCGAGGTTGGGGTTCACGAGGATGGTGCGGTCGCCGTTGTCCCACGTCAGTCGCAACAGGCCGGTCTGACCCGCGCGATAGTCGGTGAGTCGTTCGGTGAGGTCCCGAACCGACCGGCCGGTGCGCGACGCGAGCGACTCGAACAGGTAGCCGCACGCCGAAAGGCCGGCTTCGATGCCGCGGAAGGCAGGATGGATCGAACCATCGACCACGCCGCAGACGCCAGGCACGAGTTCGGCTTGCTTCGCGATCGCCATGGTGCACGTCGCAGTGCCGAGCACGTTCACGATGTCACCCTCGGCAATACCGGCTCCTACGGCGTCCCAGTGTGCGTCAAAGGCGCCGACGGGGATCGGGATGCCTTCACTCAGTCCGAGCTTGCCCGCCCACTCCGCCGAGAGTCCACCCGCGATGTGGTCGGAGGTGCGATAGACTCCGTCGAGTCTGGCACGCATCCCCGCCAGCAACGGATCCACCGCGACAAAGAACTCCTCACCCGGGAATCCACCGAGCTCCGCGTTCCAGAGCCACTTGTGCCCCATCGCGCAGATGCTGCGTGAGACCTTCCTCGGATCGGTCACCCCGCACAGCACGGCGGCGACCATGTCACAGTGCTCGATCGCGGTCACGAACTTGCCGCGAAGTCCGGGATTGTGCCGCAGCCAGTGCAGCAGCTTCGCCCATCCCCACTCCGACGAGTAGACCCCGCCGCACCACTCGATTGCCGGCACCTTCATGCGGTGCGCGACCTCGGTGATCAGCGCCGCCTCGTCCTTCGCGCGATGGTCGCACCAGAGGTAGTAGTCGCCGAGCGGGACGAGTCCCTCGCCGACCGGGATGACCGTGGAGCCGGTGGTGTCGAGGGCAATCGAACGAACGAGACTTCCCGCGATGTCCGCCGATGCCAGCGCGATCCGCATCGCCGCGACGAGCGCGGTCATGTGGTCGTCGTGCGACTGCATCGCGAAGTCGGGATCGCGCGCGTCGCGCTTCACCGGATACTCCGCCACGCCGTGCCCGATCACCCCGCGCGCACGGTCGACGATGGAGACGCGGACGCTCTGCGTCCCGAAATCCACCCCGGCGACGATCCCCACGTCTACGCGTGCCTCATGACATCCCAGCCGAGGTACCGCACCGTCGCCTCGTGCACCGCGTCGGCGACGTTCGAGAAGGTGCCGGCGACGTGGTGCTCGAAGCCGTTGCGGCAGATGTGCTGCAACAGCGGCTGCAGCCGCTCGATGTGCACGACGCCGGCGCCGCCGAAGGTCTTGAGCTTGTCCTTGGTGAAGCTCCCCTCGCCGACGTAGCCGCGGATCACGCCGCTCCGCTCGTCGGTGGAGAAGCGCGCGAAGCTCATCGCGCCGGCCTTCACCTTGCCGACGATCGTGCCGTACGTGTTCTCGCGCCCGACGGTCCCGGCGATGATCTCCTGGTAGTCCATCACCGGCTTCTCGAAGAAGTCGAGCGGCAGGTTGCTGCAGTGGAAGCAGACTGCCTTGTCGGGGTCGTCGCCGTAGTTGTTGTTCCAGTCGAGCAGCGCGGCCGGGCTCGTGGAGGCGAGCGTGAGCGCGTGCATGCTGATCGTCCCCATCACGTCCACTTCGCAGGCACTCGGCAGGTTCGCGTTGCTCAGCATGCTCATCACCGTGCACGGCACGACGCCGAAGTACTCTTCCATCGACGTCCAGCACTGCACCGCGCTGATCGTCACGTCGGCCTCCTTCATCCAGCGGTCCATGACGAGGCCGAGCTTGGCCATCTTCACGAGTGCGTCGTCGGGGACGTCGCCGGTGTCGACATACGCCCGGATCAGCTCGAGCTGCTTGCGAACGGCGGCATCGTTGTCCTTGAGCCGCGCGATGCGCCCCATGATCTCCGAGAGGTCGATCGGCTCCACCGAGATCCCCGACGCCTCGAGCAACTTCTCGGAGTAGCGCACCGTCTTGAAGGCGGCCGGCCGCGCGCCGATCGCGCCGACGCGCGCACCGCGAAGCCCGCGCACCACGCGGCAGGTCGCCGCGAAGCGCCGCAGGTCCGCGCGGAACGAAGGCGACTCCGGCCGCTGCGTGTGCTCCGTCGTGAGCGAGTACTTGATCCCGTACTGTGAGAGCACGTTGCAGCACGACATCTTCCCGCAGAACGCGTCGCGGCGGTTGTCGATCAGCATCTTCGCCGGGTCGTCCGCGGTCGCGTGGACGAGCACCGGCACATCGAGTCCCGCGAGCCGCAGCGTGTCGGCGACCGCTCTCTCATCGCCGAAGTTCGGCAGCGTCACGATCACGCCGTCGATCCGCTCCCGGTTCTTCTTGAAGAGCGCCGCGCAGGCCTTCGCCTCGTCGCGGCTCTCGATCGCGCCATGGTTCGTCGCCTTGGCGTCGATGATCACCGCGTCGATCCCCTCCTCCTCGAGCGCGCGCAGGATCTCGGTGCGCCCCTTCGCCGCGAGGTGGCCGGGGAAGAAGCCGCGATTGCCGACGATCACGCCGAGCGTGACCCTCGGCGCGGCGGGACGGGGCGGCGTGGCGCGGGCCGGCGACTTCTTCGCGCGCGCGGCGCCGCCGACGTTCGATTCGAGCTTGTGAAGGCGCATGGCAGCGGGAGCGGCGGGTGAAGGGAGCTTGACGTTATCCATCATCGCGTTGACGCGCTATCGCACACCCGTAACTTTGCCCGGGTGAACAGACTCGTGCGGTCGCCGCAGTTCGGGCTCATCGTGGTGCTCCTCGTCCTCATGACGGCGCTCACGCTCGCCGCCGGGTCGCACGTCGACCCGCAGACCGGCGCGACGGTCAACAACTTCCTCAACCGCTACACGCTCATCCAGATGGCGACCGACGCGAGCGCCTTCGCGATCATGGGGGTCGGCGCCACGCTCGTCATCATCGCCGGCGGGATCGACCTCTCGGTCGGCGCGATCTACGCGCTCGCCGGCGTCGCGATGGCGATGGTGCTGCGCGCGCTCGGGCCGATGGATCCGGTCGTCACCGTCTTCGTCGGCCTCGGCGTCTGCGTCGCGGTGAGCCTCCTCTGCGGCCTGGCCAACGGCCTCATGGTCATCGGACTGGGCGTGCATCCGTTCATCATCACGCTCGGCACGATGTGGATCCTGCGCGGCGTGGCGTTCGTCGTGAGCCGCGCCGAGAGCATCCTCGTGCCGACGGCGCTCACCGCGGTGGCGAAGGCGCCGCTCGGGCTCGGCGCGGCGCTCTATCCGGTGCCGCTGCTCTCGATGCTCGCGGTGACGGCGGCGGGCGGGATCTATCTCTCACGCACCGTCGCGGGGCGCCACATCTTCGCGGTGGGCGGGAATCCCGAGGCGAGCCGCTTCTCGGGCCTCAGCGTGCCGCGCATCACGCTCGGCGTCTTCGTCCTCTCCGGGCTCGCGGCCGGCGCGGCCGCCTTCCTCGGCGCCGCCTTCTACGGGTCGGCGACCTCGTCCGACGCGAATGGGTATGAACTGTACGTCGTGGCGTCGGCGGTGGTGGGCGGCGCATCGCTCAAGGGCGGCAAGGGCAGCGCGCTCAGTGCGATGCTCGGGGCGGTGCTCATCGTGACGATGCGGCAGGCGATCCGCACGCTGCATCTCGACCAGAACTACGAGTGGATCATCATCGGCACGGCGATGATCATCGCTGTCGTGCTCGACCAACGCGGCACCAAGCTGCTCGCCGGGCGCTTCGCGCGCACCGGCTGAACGACCTCAACTCGACCCCCCAGGAGCACCGATGCACCCGCACCGCGCCTCGCTCAGCCTCACTCGCACCGTAGCCGGCGTCGCAACCGCGCTCGTCGCCTCCTCGACGCTCGTCGCATGCGGCGGCTCCGGTTCCGCCGACGCGAGCAAGACCTTCACCATCGCGATGATCGCGAAGAGTTCGACGAACCCCGTCTTCCTCTCGGGACGCCAGGGCGCCGAGGCGGCGGCGGCCGAACTCACGAAGGAGACCGGCGTGACGGTGCGCATCGACTGGCTCACGCCGCCCAACGAGGACGGCGCGGTGCAGGCGCAGCGCATCGCCGAGGCGGCGAACTCGGGCGCCAACGCGATCCTCCTCTCGTCGAGCGACGCGAGCAAGGTGCGTGGCGCGGTGGACGAGGCGGTCGCACGCGGCGTCCCGGTGATGACGTTCGACAGCGACGTCCCCGACTCGAAGCGCTTCTCGTTCTACGGCGGCGACGACGTGAAGATGGGCAACCAGGTGATGGACGAGCTCGCGACGCAGATGGGCGGCAGGGGCCGTGTCGCGATCCTCGCCGGCAACCAGAACGCGCTCAACCTCCAGGCGCGCGTGCGTGGCGTGCGCGAGGCGGCGGCGAAGTATCCGGGCATCACGATCGTCGATGCCTTCTATCACGCCGAGACGCCGCAGGATGCCGCCGCCGAGGTGTTGCGCATCAAGAACGCGTATCCCGACCTGCAGGGCTTCGCGATGATCGGCGGCTGGGCGCTCTTCACGCGCACACTGCTCACCGACCTCGACCCCAAGAAGATCAAGATCGTGTCGGTCGACGCGCTGCCCGCCGAGCTGCCGTACGTCGAGAGCGGACTCGCGCCGGTGCTCTTCGCGCAGCCGACGTACAACTGGGGCTACGTCTCGGTGAAGACGATCTTCGACCACGTCTATCGCAAGCAGGAAGTCCCGGCGCACGTGCAGATGGACCTCGTGCGCGTGTCGAAGGACAACCTTGGCGAGTGGGCGCGGCAGCTGCAGGCATGGGGATTCACCGACGTCGATCCGAAGTACCTCGCGCTGCCGAAGTAGGTGGGCGAGCCGCGCGTCCCATCTCGGGGGGTGACGTGACCGACCCGCGCATCCGCTTCCGCGGGATCACGAAACGGTTCCCGGGAAGCGTCGCGCTCGACGACGTCTCGTTCGACGTCGCGGGCGCGTCGTGCCACGCGGTCTGCGGCGAGAATGGAGCGGGGAAGAGCACGCTCGGACGGATCCTCGCCGGCGTGCACGAGCCCGACGCCGGAACGGTGGAG
>Ga0137353_1000024_pt1 | contig 32091 bp, 32 predicted proteins | sample EasRivERMLT760_2_FD_104759 | JGI IMG/M metagenome (GOLD analysis project Ga0137353, IMG submission 104759) | Soil microbial communities from meander-bound floodplain in the East River, Colorado, USA - East River MetaG ERMLT760_2 | ecosystem: Environmental > Terrestrial > Soil > Floodplain ...
CGGACGCGCGTGGATGGCGTGGCGCCATGCTGATCGAGTACCGGATCGGCACCGGATACGCGCCGCGCGCGGATCGTTTCTTCGACCAAGGCACTGGCACCGGTTCGTCCGCGCTCACGGTGGGGTCGATCGTCGATGCCGTCGTCAGCGAGAGATTCTGGACGACCGCCTCAGTGGCGGTGACCATCGCCGCGCCGCACGACGCGACCTTGCGCGTGCCCAGCGATACCGGCTCGACGTGGCTCGAGTGGTGGCGCACGGCGCCCGTGCGCCTCGTGCCGGGCCTCGAACTCAACGCAACACTCGCGCCGCGGTGGCAACTCGGTGACTACGTCTCGCTCGGCGCGCTCTGGCACTTCCGCAATCGGGGAGGCGACCAGACCATCTTCGGCCGGCTCACGACGACGCCCGCTGGCGACACGGTGCAGTTGTGGGGCGACCTGCTTCAGGACCTGACGAGGGCGCGGGAGCATCGCTTCGGACTGACGGCCACGTACTCGACCCTCGCGGCGATCGCGCGCGGCCATCCGGGAGTCGCGTTCGAGGTCAGCTTCACCCATCAACAGTCCGTCACGAGCGACGTGGGCCTCGTGCCCAAGCAGTGGCAGGACCGGCTGATGGTGCGCTACTACACGCGCTTCCTCGCGCGCTGAGGCGCGGCGGGGCGCGGCGCCTGCCGTTCCCCGCCCTTCGCCTGCTCGAGCAGCTCGCGCGCATGGTCGCGGCTCGTCGCGCTCTCGGCGTCGCCGCCGAGCATCCGCGCGACCTCGTCGATGCGTTCGTCACCGTCCACGACGCGCACGTCCGAGGTCGTCACGCCACCGCGCGGCGCCTTCTGCACGACGATGTGGTGATGGGCGCGCGCCGCGATCTGCGGGAGGTGCGTGATCGCGAAGACCTGGTGATGCGACGCGACGTCGCGCATCGCGTCGCCGACCATGAGGCCGGTGCGTCCGCCGATGCCCGCGTCCACTTCGTCGAAGATCAGCGTCGGGACGCCATCCAGGCGCGCGAGGATCGTCTTGAGCGCGAGCATCACGCGCGCGAGCTCGCCACCTGACGCCACGCGCGCCAGCGGACGCGCCTCGTGTCCGACGTTGAGTGCGACGCGGAACTCGACTTCCTCCATCCCGTGCGCCGACGCCTCGGCGCGCGTGGCGAGGGCGACGAGGAAGTGTCCGTCAGGCATGCCGAGGTCCGGCAATCGCGCCTCGACCGCCTTCGCGAGTGCGGCCGCGGCCTTCCTGCGCTTCGCCGAGAGCTTCGCGGCCGCGGCGGCGAACGCCGCCTCCGCCTCGCCAAGGCGCGTCTCGAGGCCGCGCAGGTCGAGGCCCGCCGTGTCGAGCAGGTCGAGCTCGGCGCGCGCCGAGCGCCCGGTCTCGATCACCGCGCCGATGCTGCCGCCGTACTTCTTCGCGAGGCGGAAGATCAGGTCACGGCGACGTTCCACTTCGTCGAGCCTCGCAGGATCGCGCTCGACGTTCTCGCCGTAGGCGCGCGATTCGCGCGCGAGTTCCTCGAGCGCGTAGTACGCCGCGTCATAGAGCTCCTGAAGCCGCGACGTCGAAGGATCGATGCGCCGCAGTGCCGCGAGTGCCTTCTGCAGGTGGCCGAGCCGGCCGAGCATCGCTTCATCGGCGCCATCGAGCGCGTCGGTGACCTCGGAGACGAGCCCTTCGAGCTCCTCGGCGTGCGTGAGGCGGCGCGCTTCCTCATCGAGACGTTCGTCCTCGCCGTCCTTGAGCGCGGCCCCTCCGATCTCCTTCGAGACGTGCGCGAGCCAATCGGCGCGCTTGGCGGCTTCGTCCCGCCGTGCACGCAGCGCCGCGATCGCGGCACGGGCCTCGGTCAGGCGCGTGTGCGCCTCACCGACGGTTGCCCGTTCCGCGCCCGCCTCGCCGAACGCGTCGAGGATGCGCAGCTGCGCCTCGGGTTCGAGCAGCGCCTGCGCCTCGTGCTGCCCATGCACGTTCACGAGCGCGCGGCCGATCTCCGCGAGCAGGCTCGCCGTGACCGGGGATCCGTTCACCCAGGCGCGGGCGCGCGCGCCCGCGCCGGACGGGACCTCGCGCTTGAGCACGAGCGTGCCGTCGCACTCGATGCCGCGTGCGTCGAGCTCGTCAAGGAGGTCGCGCCGGTCGGCGAGGTCGAACACGCCCTCGACCGTCGCCTTCTCGGCGCCGGTGCGCACGAGGTCGCTCGACGCGCGCTCGCCGATCAGCAGGCCGAGCGCGCCGACGATGATCGACTTGCCGGCGCCCGTCTCGCCGCTGAGCACGTTGAACCCGCGCGCGAGCGGCAGGGTGACGGCGTCGATGATGGCGAGGTTGCGGATCCGCAGTTCAGTGAGCATCGCGTCAGGCCCTCGACGTCACCAGTCGCGCTCGTCGAGCCCGCCCCAGTGCAGCTTGCGGCGCAGGCGCGTGAAGAAGCTCGTGCCGTCGAATCGCACGAGCTGCACCGGGCCCGCGGCGCGGCGCACGTCGAGTCGCTGCGTCGGCGCGAGCGAGGTGCCGACCTGTCCATCGGCGGTCACCAGCACTTCCTCGGGCAGGTCGTCGGCCTCGATCCGCAGCACGACGTCCGGCGGGAGGATCGTCGGGCGCAACGCGAGCGTGTGCGGTGCCACCGGCGTGACGATGATCGCGTCGAAGGTCGGGACGACGATCGGGCCCGCCGCGGAGAGCGAGTACGCGGTGGAGCCGGTCGGCGTGGAGACGACGATGCCATCCGCCGCGAAGGCGCTCACGAGTTCGTCGTTCGCGAAGACGCGCATGCGCAGCACGCGCGCGAATCCGCCCTTGTGCACCACGACGTCATTGAGCGCGCGCAGCTTCACGCCCACCGCCCCGCCCTCGCCCATCGTCGTCGCCTCGAGGACCATGCGCGGCTCGACGCGGAAGTCGCCACGCGCGAAGGCAGCGAAGGAGGCCGGGAACTCCTCCTGTCCGCATGCGGTGAGGAACCCGAGCTTGCCGAGGTTCACGCCGAGGATCGGCACGTTGCGGCCGGCGAGGAATCGCGCGGCACGCAGCAGCGTGCCATCGCCGCCGAGCGTGATGAGCGCGTCCACCTGGTCGGGGCGCGAGAGGCGCTCCGACTCGCGCAGCCCGGGAATGAGCGGTTCCTCGAACCGGAGCGCGTAGCCGTGCGCCGGCGCCTCGCGCTGGAGCAGCGCGAGGACCTCGGGGAGACCGTCGTACCCGTCGTGTCCGACGACCCCGAGGCGAGTGGTCACCCCGCGAGCGCCTCGCTCTCGTGCAGCGCGCGCACGCGCGTCGCGATGCCGGCCGCGTCGATCCCGCACAGGGCGAGCTGCCGCGCGCGCGCGGCCGCGTAGATGATCCGGTCGGGCACGCCGTGCGCATGCACACGCACCGACGGGTCATGCGCCGCGACCACCGACGCCATGAACGCGCCGAAGCCGTTCACGACCGTGCCCTCCTCGACGACGAGCAACTGCTGGTGCGTCGCGATGAGCGCGGTGAGCGTCGTCTCGTCGTACGGCTTGAGGTACCGGCAGTTCACGACGGTGACGCTGAGTCCCTCGGCCGCGAGCGAGTCGGCGGCCTTCATCGACTCGTTCACCATCGTGCCGGTCGCGAGGATCGCGACCTTCTCGCCGCGACGCAGCACTTCCCACGTCGCGTGCGGGATCGCGGGGATCTCACGCGCGTGCGGCACGAGGTCGGGTGCCACGTCGCGCGGATAGCGAAGCGCGAACGGCCCCGACTGGTGCGCGAGCGCGGTGCGCAGCAGGCCGACGAGCTCGGCGCCGTCCTTCGGCGCGGTCACGATCATGCCCGGCACCGCGAGCATGTACGCGATGTCATAGAGCCCCGCGTGCGTCTCGCCGTCCTCGCCCACGAGGCCGGCGCGGTCCATCGCGAAGATCACCGGCAGCGACTGGATCGCGACGTCGTGCACGATGTTGTCGTACGCGCGCTGGAGGAACGTCGAGTAGATCGCGACGACCGGACGCGCGCCCTGCGTGGCGAGGCCGGCCGCGAAGGTCACGCCGTGGCCCTCGGCGATCCCCACGTCGTAGAACCGTGCCGGGTGCGCCTTCGCGACGATCGCCGTCCCCGTCCCGCCCGGCATCGCGGCGGTGATCGCGACCGCCTTCGGGTACTCGTCCATCAGTTCGGCGAGTGCCTTGCCGAAGATCGCCGTGTAGTTCGGGTTCGCCGTGGATGCCTTCAGCTGCTTCCCCGTCGCCGGGTCGTGACCGGGCGGGAGGGCGTGCCACTTCTCCCCGTGCTCTCCGGCCGGGAAGCCGCGCCCCTTCTGCGTGATGAGGTGCACGAGCCGCGGCCCCTTGAAGTCGCGGATCGCCTTGAACGTCTGGATCATCTGCTCCATGTCGTGCCCGTCGATCGGCCCGAAGTAGCGGAAGCCCAGTTCCTCGAAGAGCACGCCCGGCGTGAGGAAGGCCTTCACCGACTCTTCCCAGCGCCGCACGAGACTGCCGGCGTCCTTGAGGACGCCCTTCGCGTGGTCCGCCCAATCGCCGATCGCGCTGCGCAGCCGGTTGTAGATCGGGTTGCGCTGCACCTGCGTGAGGTACTTGTGCATCGCACCGACGTTCGGCGCGATCGACATCTCGTTGTCATTGAGCACGACGATGAAGTCGCGCTCGGTGGCGCCGGCGTTGTTGAGCGCCTCGTACGCGAGCCCCGAGCCGAGCGAGCCGTCGCCGATGATCGCCGCGACCTTGAAGTGCTCGCCATTGAGGTCGCGCCCCGCGGCGATGCCGAGCGCGGCCGAGATCGAGGTCGCGGCATGGCCGGCGCCGAAGGTGTCGTACTCGCTCTCGGTCCGCTTGAGGAAGCCGGAGATGCCGTCCTCCTGCCGCAGCGTGTGCATCCGTTCGCGGCGGCCCGTGAGGACCTTGTGCGGGTAACCCTGGTGTCCGACGTCCCAGACGAGCTGGTCGCGCGGGGTCTCGAAGGCCGTGTGCAGCGCGATGGTGAGCTCCACCACGCCCAGCCCCGCGCCGATGTGCCCACCGGTCACCGAGCAGGTCGAGATAAGGAAATCGCGCACCTCCTGCGCGAGCTGGACGCGCTCGGCGGGGGTGAGGGACCGCAGGTCGGCCGGGCCCTGGATGCGATCGAGGATGCTCATGCGCAGCAATCGTTGAAGGAGGTACGAACGAACGGTGACACCGCCCGCAGGCGGACGCCAGCCCGAAGGAAGGCCAGTCGAGGAGTGAAGTGCTTCATGGGTCAGGACCGCCGCGTGACGACGAAGCGCGCGAGGCCTTCCAGTTCGGGGGTGAGGGCCCCCTGGGCGCGGAGCCCCTGGCAGGCTTCGCGCACGAGTGATTCGGCGCGCGCGGTCGCGCCGGCGACCCCCAGCAGCGCCGGGTAGGTGCTCTTCCGGAAGTGGAGGTCCTTCCCTGCCGTCTTGCCCAGCTGGTCCGTGGTCGCGGTGACGTCGAGGACATCATCGGCGATCTGGAAGGCGAGGCCGATCGCCGCGCCGTAGCCGGCGAAGGACTCGAGCATCGCGCCGGGGGCGCCCGCGGCGAGCCCGCCGATCCGCATCGATGCCTCGATGAGCGCGCCCGTCTTGCAGCGATGGATGCGCTCGAGCTGCGCGAGGTCGAGTGAGATCCCCTCCCCCTCGAGGTCGAGCAGCTGGCCGCCGATCATGCCGCCGGCACCCGAGGCACTCATGAGGGTGCGCACGATCTCGCCGCGCCGGGCGGCGTCGAGGCCGAGTGCCGTCGCGGCCTCATCGGCCGCCAGCGCAGCCAGCGGCACCATCGCCATCCCCGCCGCGGTCGCCGCGGGCACGCCGTGGACCATGTGCACCGTCGGCCGCCCGCGGCGCATCGCATCGTCGTCCATGCAGGGGAGGTCGTCGTGCACGAGCGAGTAGGCGTGCACCACTTCGACCGCGGCGGCCAGCGCGCTCACGTCCCCCGTCCCGCTGGCGGCGCGATAGGCCGCCATGACGAGCGTGCCGCGCAGCCGCTTCCCCTCGCCCTGCAGCGCGTAGCGGATCGAATCGGAGACGGCGCCCGTCTCGCCCGCGAGGAGCCGCGCGACGAGCACATCGAGTGCGCGCGCCACGGCGGCACGCTCGGCGGCGAAGTCGATCGGCGCCACGTCCGTCTCGTTCACTCCTTCACCTCGAACACGCCCTCCGCCTGCTCGACGAGCGTGCGGACCTTGCCATCGGCGTCGGCGAGCGCGGCCGAGGCCTCGCGCAGCCGCGCGATGCCTTCCTCGAAGAGCTTGAGCGCCTCCTCGAGCGGGAGGTCGTCGCGGTCGAGTGCGGCGGCGATCTGTTCGAGTCGCGCCAGCGTCTGTTCGAAGGTCATGCGTCGGTCCTCAGGTGAGGGGCGTCGGCGTGCACCGATTCGGTCTTGGCGCGCACGCGGCCGTCGCGGAGTGCGAGTTCGAACGAGGTGCCCGGGGTGAAGGCGTCACGGCGTCCGAGAGTCTCACCCTTGGCGCCGCGGGCGACGGAGAACCCGCGCTCCAACACGGCGAGCGGCGACCTGGCGCTCAGCTTCGCGCTCGCCGTCGCGACGAGCGCCTTGCGGACCTCGACCGCGCGCGGAACGGCGCGCACGAGCCGGTCGGCCACGCGCGCCGCACGTGCGCGCCGGCGTTCGACGACCAGCTGCGAACGCCGCGAGAGCGCATCGGCATGCCGGTCCACATCACGGCGAGCGACGTCGATCCGGTCCTGCAGCCCATCGGCCATGACACCCGCGAGCTGCGCGACCTGCTGGCGCACCTCGGCGAGCACAGCCACCGCATGTTCGGCCGCGACACTCGGCGTCGCCGCGCGCAGGTCGGCGACGAGGTCCGCGATGCTCACGTCGGTCTCGTGCCCCACCGCGGAGATCGTCGGGATCGCGCAGGCGGCGATGGCGCGCGCGACCTGCTCGTCGTTGAATGCCCAGAGGTCCTCGCGCGACCCGCCGCCGCGGCCGATGATGAGCACCTCAGGCGTGGGGAGGGCCGGGCCGCGCCACTGCGCGCCGCCCGCGACCCAGCGCGCGAGACGGTCGAGCGCCGCGATCAGCGAGGCCGGTGCGGCCTCACCCTGCACCGCCGCGGGGATCACCACGATGTGCACGCCCGCGTTTCGACGCCGGATCACCGCGACGATGTCGCGCAGCGCCGCGCCTTCGGCGCTCGTGACGACGGCGACCGTGCGCGGAAAGCGAGGCAGCGCGCGCTTGCGCGACGGATCGAGCAGCCCCTCCTTCTCGAGCCGCGCCTTCGTCTCGTCGAAGCGTTTCTGCCAGAGGCCTTCGCCGTCGGCCTCGATCGCGGTGACGACGAACTGCATCTTGCCGCTCGCGGGCCAGACGGTGAGCTGGCCGAGCGCGCGCACCTGGAGTCCGTCCTCGGGGCGCTCGCGGATCTTGAACGTCGCGCCCTTCCAGACGACGGCGGGGATCTGCGCGTCGGCGTCCTTGAGCGTGAAGTACCAGTGCCCGCTCGGATACTGCTTGTAGCCCGAGACCTCACCGCGGACCCAGAGCTTGGGGAACGCGCCCTCGAGCACGTCCTTCGCGGCGGTCGTCAGGGCGTGGACCGACAGCGCCTCGGCGGAGGTGGCGCCGGCGTGCGTCACGCGACGACGGAGCTCGCCATGCTGAGGCGCGCGGCGCGCACGGTGTTCGAGAGGAGCATCGCGATGGTCATGCGGCCCACGCCGCCCGGCACCGGCGAGATCTTCGACGCGACCAGGCGCACCTCGTCGAACTTCACGTCGCCGACGATGCGGTAGCCTTTCGGACTCGAGGGGTCATTGACGCGGTTGATGCCGACGTCGATGACGACGGCACCCGGCTTCACCATGTCGGCGGTCACCATCTCGGGCTTGCCCACGGCGGCGATGAGGATGTCGGCGCGGCGGGTGTGCGACGCGATGTCGCGCGTGCGCGAATGGCAGAGCGTCACCGTGCAGTCGGCGTTCCGGCCGCTCTGCAGCAGCAGCGCGGCCATCGGCTTGCCGACGATGTTGCTGCGCCCGATGATCACCGCGTCCTTCCCCGCCGTCTCGACGCCCGCCTCACCGAGCATGACCTGCACCCCGGCCGGCGTGCACGGCGCGAAGCCGTCGATGTCACCGGTGAAGAGCTTGCCGACGTTGAACGGATGGAATCCGTCCACGTCCTTGAGCGGCGCGATGTGCCGGATGACCTTCGCACTGTCGATGTGCCGAGGGAGCGGCATCTGCACGAGGATCCCATGCACGTGCGGGTCGGCGTTGAGCGTCTCGATGAGGGCGAGCAGCGCGGCCTCCGACGTCTCGGCCGGCAGGCGGATCGACTCGCCGTTCATGCCGGCCTCCTTGCACGCCCTCTCCTTGCTCGCGACGTAGACCGAGCTCGCGGCGTCGTCCCCGACGAGCACGGCGGTGAGCCCCGGCGTGACGCCGTGCTTCTTGAGCTCGGCCGCCTCGAGCGCGACGCGCTGGCGCACGCGTGCGGCGATGGCGATGCCGTCGATCAGTTCAGCGGGCAATGTTCGACGACCTCATCTCGCGGATGGCGACGACCTTGATCTGGCCTGGGTACTGGAGCTCCGACTCGACGCGGCGCGCGATCTCCTCGGTGAGCGAGTGCATGCGGTTGTCGTCGATCGCCTCCGGATTGACGATGACGCGGACCTCGCGCCCCGCCTGGATCGCGAACACGCGGTCGACGCCCTTGTAGCTCGCGGCGATCTTCTCGAGCCCCTCGAGGCGCTTCACATAGGTCTCGAACGCCTCGCGGCGCGCGCCCGGGCGCGAGCCCGAGATCGCGTCGGCGGCCTGCACGAGGACCGACACCTCGCTCTCGTGCGGCACGTCGTCGTGGTGCGCGGCGATGCAGTTGATCACCATCGGGTTCTCGCCGTACTTCGTCGCGACCTCCACGCCGAGCTGCACGTGCGTGCCCTCGTGGTCGTGCGTGAGGACCTTGCCGATGTCGTGCAGCAGCGCGCCGCGCTTGGCCATCGCGACATCGAGCCCGAGCTCGGCCGCCATGATGCCCGCGAGGAACGCGACCTCCTTGGAATGGAACAGGATGTTCTGGCCGTAGCTCGTCCGCCACTTCATGCGGCCGATGAGCTTGATGATCTCGGGATGCAGGCCATGCACGCCCACTTCGTAGGCGGCCTGCTCGCCCGTCTCGATGATCCCCGCCTCGACCTCCTTGCGGGACTTCTCGACCACTTCCTCGATGCGTCCCGGATGGATGCGGCCGTCGGCGACGAGCTTCTCGAGCGCGAGGCGCGCCACTTCGCGGCGCACCGGGTCGAAGCAGGAGACGACCACCGTGTCCGGCGTGTCGTCGATGATCACGTCCACGCCGGTCGCGAGCTCGAACGCACGGATGTTGCGCCCCTCGCGGCCGATGATGCGGCCCTTCATGTCGTCCTTCGGCAGCGCGACCGCGCTCGCCGTGATCTCGGCCGTGTGCTCGGCGGCGATGCGCTGCACGGCGAGCGCGACGATCTTCTTCGCCTCGCGGTCGGCGTTGCGCTTGGCGCTGTCGCGGATCTCGCGGATGCGGTTGGCCGCGTCGGCGTGCGCCTCCTCCTCGAGGCGGCGGATGAGCTCGGCCTTCGCCTCGCTCGCCGACAGGCCGGCGAGCTGCTCGAGCCGGCGGCGTTCCTCGCCGACGAGCCCGTCGAGTTCCGTCTGCTTGTCCTCCTGCTGCTTCTCGCGGCGTCCGAGCTCGCTCGCGCGGCGGCCGAGGTCGCGCTCCTTCGTGTCGACGAGGTCGACCTTCTTGTCGAGTTGCTGCTCGCGTTCGAGGACGCGCTTCTCCTCGCGCTCCACTTCCTCGCGGCGCTTGCGGGCCTCCTGCTCCCAGGCCTCGCGGACCTTCATCACCTCTTCCTTGCCGGAGAGGAGCGCCTGCTTGCGCGAGGAGTCCGCCTCCCGCTCGGCCTCGGACACGATCCGCTTGGCGACCTGCTCCGCCGACTGCCCGGCGGCCTTTCGCGCCTCCTCCTCCGCGGCCTGCCCACGCTTGCGACCGAAAACGAAAGCGATCGGAGAGGCGACCACGAGGGTTGCGCCTATCGCGATCGCGATGGCCAGCTCGATTCCCATGTTGACGACCTATTCTCAAGGCGGCCGGCGTGCGCCGCGTTACATAAGAAGAGCGCTGGCGGCTCGCCTGGCGTGATCGCTCTCCGGTGCTGGCCATCCGGCCGGGCGCCGACGAAGGGCGCGGGACGGGACGGGCTAACTGCCGGGAGCGCTTACACCTACGCGCCCTCGCACTCAATTGAAGTGAACCTACCGCCACCCGCAGCGATCCGCAACGCGGGTGCCCCACGGCCCGTACCTGCATCATGGCGGTTTGACCCGACTCGTACACTCGCGCTATTGCGCATCCGCCCGGGATACCAAGTATTCACAACGTGCCCCCAAGCATCCCTCGACCAGCCGGGCCTCCAGGAGACGAGTCCGAGAGCGGACCCCGCGAGCTGCATTGGCTCACGAAAGGGGAAGTCCTCATCGCGGACGATGACCCGGCGGTGCGGCGCGTGCTCGCGCGGTCGTTCGAGCGGTTCGGCCTGACGCCGGTCCTCTGCGGCGACGGCGCCGAGGCGCTGGAGCTGGTCACGGCGGAGCCGGCACGATTCCAGCTCGTCGTCCTCGACCTCACCATGCCGCGGTTGCGCGGCGACGAGGCGCTCATCGCGATGCGGCGCCTGCGCCCCGACATCCCGGCGCTCGTGTTGAGCGGCTACCTGGAAGAGGAGATCCGCGAGCGACTGAAGGACACCGAGAAGGTCGCGATGCTGCACAAGCCCTTCACCTTGCGGGACCTCGCCGACCTGCTCTGGCAGGTGGCCGGCCCGACGGACACCGGAGCGGCGGCGCCTTAGCCGACCGTCTCGCCGCGTTTGCCGGGCGGCAGCCAGCGCCGCAGTTCGCCCGAGAGCGAGCGCATCTCCTCCGACAGCTCCGCATGCTCGGCCCGTTCACGGAAGAGCTCGTCGGTGATCGACATGGCCGCGAGGATCGCCGCCTTGCCCGCGTCGGTGATCGCGGGACTCTCGAGGACCTTCCGGATCGCCGTGTCCACGTGCGCCGCGATGGCGCGCGTCACTTCGGGCGACACGTCGGAGCGGATGGTGTACTCCTCGCCCACGATGCGGACCTTCGTCGAGTGCGTGGTCACGGTTCACCGCCGAGGACGTGCTGCTGCCGCAGGAAGCGCACGCGGTCCAGCATCGCGCGTGTGCGCGTGGTCGCCTGATCGAGCCGCGCGCGCAGCTGCGCGTTCTCCGCCTCGAGCGTCGACACGCGCTCCTCCGCCGAGCCGTCGCCGGCCGGCGAGTTGCTCAGCGCCTTGAGTCGCGCTTCCGCCTGGTGCGCGCGCTTGCGGAACGTCGCGAGCTCCTCGCCCAGGTTGCGGACGAGGTGCTCGAGCTCGCGGAACGCGAGGATCGGGGCGGAATCAGGCCGTGCGCGGTCGGACATCGAGTTGTGCCTCCAATGTCTTGAGCAGCTGCGACCGACGCCCGTCGATCTCCTTGTCGCGAAGGGTGCGTTCCGGGTGGCGGAACGTCAATCGCCACGCGAGCGAGCGCGTGCCCTCGGCGATGCCCGTGCCGCGGAACTCGTCGAAGAGTTCGCAGCGCTCGAGCTGCGCACCGGAGACGCTCCTGATCAAGGTCTCCACCTGTGCCGCCGACACCGCGTCCGGGACGATCAAGGCGAGGTCGAACTCGGCGGCCGGCGTCGTCGGGAGCGCGCGGTATCGCACGGGCTCCGCGGGCCGCGGCCTCGGCGGCGCCTTCGCGTGCGCGTTCGCACCACGGTCGGCGACCATCGTGCTCGGCATCTCGCCGAGCGTGAGCTCGATACCGAACGCCGGCTTCGCCCAGACCGGGGCGTCGAGCGCGACGCGACGCACGCTTCCGCGCGCGACGCCGCCCACCTGCACCGACCAGAGCTCCGGCGACTCGGCGGGGACGAGCGCGACCGCGGCGCCCGGGAACGCGACGACCGCAAGTCGCTCGGCGAGCGCCTTCGCATCCCACTCGTCGAACGACGCCGGCTGCGGATCGGTGAAGTGCACGGGGTTCCGGCGCCCCATCACGAGGACGCCGACGTGCTGCTCCTCGCGCGGCAGCGACTTCCCCTGCGCGTGGAAGACGGTCCCGACCTCGAAGAGGCGCAGGTCGCCCTGCATCCGGTTGAGGTTGTACTCGGCGCGCCGCGCGAGCGTGTCGAGCACCGACCCGCGCAGGAACGGCTCATCCTCGCTGAGCGGATTGTTCACGCGCACGAGACCCGGCTCCAGCGTGTCCGACCCGGGCGCCTTGCCCGAGGTGAACAGCAACGGGCGCACCTCGAGCAGCCCTTCGGCGACGAGCGCCTCGCGCACCCGGATGTAGGCGGTCCAGAGCGGGTGATCAGGCACCGTGCCAGGCCGCGCGCCCTGCAACTCGTCCGGCAAGCGATCGAACCCGCGCAGTCGAGCGACCTCCTCGATGAGGTCCACCTCGCGCGCGACGTCGTGGCGCCACGAGGGCGCGGTCGCGCGGAGCAGGTCGCCGTCGCCGGTGACCGCGAAGCCGACGCTCGTGAGCAACGTGCGGAGATCGGACGCCGGGATCGCCTCGCCGAGCAACAGCGCGACGCGGGACGGACGGAGCGAGACGGGAGCGCGCGCAACGCGGTTCGTGCCCACGTGCAGCAGTGTCTCGACCTTCCCTCCCCCCACCTTCGCGAGCAGCGCCGCGCCGATCGCGAGCACGGAGGCCACACCGTCGGGATCGATGCCGCGCTCGAACCGGTAGCTCGCGTCGGTCGAGAGGCCCGCCTTGCGGCGCGTCGCGCGGACCACGCGCGGCGAGAACTCCGCGACCTCAAGCACGACCCTCGTCGTGGCGTCGGTCACCTCGCTCCCGCGTCCCCCCATCACGCCGGCGAGCGCTGTCGCGTTCTGTGCGTCGGCGATCACGAGCATCGCCGGATCGAGCTTCCGCTCGGTGCCGTCGAGCGTGACGAGCGTCTCGCCGCGCTTCGCGCGCCGGACGATGATCGTGTCACCGGCGATCTTGGTGGCGTCGAACGCATGCACAGGCTGGCCGAAGCCGTGCAGCACATAGTTCGTCGCGTCGACGATGTTGTTGATGGAGCGGCCGCCCACGGCCTCGACGCACGCCTTCAGCCAGTCGGGGCTCGGGCCGATCGTGATGCCCGAGACGATCGCGGCGCCGTATTGCGGACAGTCCGCCGCGTCGTCCACGCGCACACGAAGTCCGCCGGCCCCCGCCTCGCGGTCGCCGCGGAAGGCGGTCGTCGGCACGGGCGGCAGGCCCTCGAGCTCGGCCGGCCGCTGTAGCTTCACGCCGGTGAGCGCCGCGATCTCGCGCGCGAGGCCGACGTGCGAGAGCAGGTCCGGACGGTTCGGCAGCACGTCCACCTCGAGCCGCACGTCGCCGAGCGGCAGCACGTCGAGCAGCGGGGTGCCGGGCTCGGCCTTCGTGTCGAGCTCCATGATGCCATCGGCATCGTCGCCGAGGTTGAGCTCCTGCGCCGAGCAGAGCATGCCGTTGGACGTGAAGCCGCGGATCTTGCGCTTCTCGATGAGCAGTCCCGCGGAGTTCTTGGCGCTGGGCGGCACCATCGTGCCGCTGCGCGCGAACGGATACTTCGCGCCGACGGCCACGTTGGGTGCGCCGCAGACGACATCGAGCAGCGTGCCGCTGCCGTCATCGACCTTGTTGAACGAGAGCTTGGTGTCGGGGATCCGCTCGCTCTCGACGACGCGTCCGACGACGAACGGCGCGAGGTCGGCGCGCAGGCGCTCGAACCCCTCGACCGTCGCGACGTGCGCGGTGATGAGGTCGCGGATCGCCGTCGCCTCGCGCCCGTGCGGGACGAGGCGGGCCAGCCATTCGTGCGAGATCTTCATCGGGCGAACTGGTCCAGGAAGCGCACGTCGGAGTCGTAGAGGATGCGGATGTCGGGGATGCCGTGCCGCGAGATGGCGGTTCGCGCGGGCCCCATGCCGAAGGCCCAGCCGGTGTACTTCTCGCTGTCGAGCCCCGCGGCCTCGAGTACGGCGGGATGCACCATGCCGGAGCCGAGGATCTCCACCCAACCGGACTGCTTGCAGACGCTGCAGCCCGCGCCGGAGCAGACGCCGCACTGCACGTCCATCTCGGCGCTCGGTTCGGTGAATGGGAAGTAGCTGGGACGGAAGCGCGTCTTCGTGGTGGGCCCGAAGAAGCGTCGCGCGAAGTGCGACAGCGTCGCCTTGAGGTCCGCGAAGCTCACACCCTCGTCCACGACGAGTCCCTCGATCTGCGCGAAGAGCGGCGCATGCGACGGGTCGAAGGGATCGATGCGGTAGACGTTCCCCGGCGCGAGGATGCGTACCGGCGGCGGATACTGCTGCAGCGTGCGCACCTGCACCGGCGAGGTGTGCGTGCGCAGCACCTGCTCGTCGCCGACATAGAAGGTGTCGTGCAGGTCCATCGCCGGATGGTCGGCCGGGAAGTTGAGCGCGCCGAAGTTGTACCAGGCGTGCTCGGCCTCGGGACCGAGGGCGATGGTGAAGCCGAGCTCGCGGAAGATCTCGATCACGTCGTCGATGACGAGCGAGACGGGATGGACCGCGCCGTGCCAGCGCTCGCGCGCGGGCATGGTGAGGTCGAGCGCGGGACCGCCGGTGGCCGCGTCGCGCGCGAACTCGGCGCGGCGCGCCTCGAGTGACTCCTCGATGGCGACCTTCACCGTGTTCGCGCGCATGCCGCCCTCTCGACGATCCTCCTTGGGCAGCTTGACGAGGTCGGCGAGGATCTCGGTCAGCCGCCCCGACTGCCGTCCGACGAGCGCGTTGCGCGCGTCGGTCCAGGCGTCGAGATCCGCGGCCGCGGCGATGCGGGACGGCGCGTCGGCGGCGAGGGTATCGAGGGCGGCGAGGAATTCAGCGAGAGTCATCGGGCGCGATGAAGGCGGAAGGATGTAGGCTGAAAGATAAACCGCCGGACGATGCGCGGAGCGGTGCCGGACGCGGAAAGCGAAGCGGCGGGCAGCGGAGAACTCCGCCACCCGCCGCTTTCATCCTTCATCCTTCATCCTTCAGTTTACTTCGCGGTCTTCAGCGCCGCCGCAGCCTTCTCGGCGATGAGCGTGAACGCGCCCGCGTCCTTCACCGCGAGGTCGGCGAGGATCTTGCGATCCACTTCGATGCCCGAGGCGGCGAGACCGGCGATGAAGGTCGAGTACGTCATCCCGTTCAAGCGCGCGGCCGCGTTGATGCGCGTGATCCAGAGCTTGCGGAAGTCGCGCTTCTTCGCCTTGCGGTCCCGGTACGCGTAGACCCAACCGCGCTCGACGGTCTCCTTCGCGGCCTTCCAGAGCTTGGAGCGCCCACCGAAGGCGCCCTTCGCGAGCTTCATGATCTGCTTCTTGCGCTTCAGGCGCACCGTGTTCGACTTGACGCGTGGCATGGTCGAGTCTCCTTATGCCTGCAGCAGGCGCTTGAGGTTCTTGGCTTCACCGTTCGTCGCGACGGTCGTCGGACGGCGGAGATTGCGCTTCCGCTTGGACGTCTTCTTGGTGAGGATGTGGCTCTTGTAGGCCTTCAGGCGACGGACCTTGCCCTTCCCCGTGACGGAGAAGCGCTTCTTCGCGCCCTTGTGGGTCTTCATCTTCGGCATAGCGACCTCGGTTCCTTATTTCGGCGTGAGGATCATCGTGAGGGCCTTCCCTTCGAGGCGAGCCGGCGTCTCGATCTTCGCGACATCGGCGAGCGCCACGGCGACCCGTTCGACCACGGCCATGCCGAGCTCAGGATGAGCGATCTGCCGGCCGCGGAACATCAGCGTCACCTTCACCTTGTTGCCGTCCCCGATGAATGACCGTGCGTGATTGGTCTTCGTGTCGAAGTCGTGCTTCTCGATGCCGGGACGGTATTTCACTTCCTTCAGCTGGATCACGTGCTGCTTCTTCTTCGCCTGCCGCGCCTGCTTGGCCTGCTCGAACTTGTACTTCCCGTAGTCCATGATGCGGACCACCGGGGGCCGGGCCAACGGCGCCACCTCGACTAGGTCGAGGCCAGCTTCCACCGCCATGTTCAAGGCCACATCCACTTCGAGCACGCCCAGCTGGGCTCCATCAGCGCCTATGACGCGGAGCGGGCTGATTCGGATCTGCCGGTTGATGCGCGGGCCCCGCTTGGTGGTGTCCTGGATACGACGACTCCTGACGATTGGGAAAACAGAACGCGGACCCCGTTAGCCGGAGCCCGCGTGACGTACGACCCCTCGCACGGCAGTGAACGCCGCGGGGTCGAGTGCCTCGGAACTCCTGCAGCACGACGCCCGTGAGGACGAAGGCCAGAGGGTGGGGCGAGCTGACGCTCACCCACTTTGCCAGATTGTCCGCTAAACCTAGACGCGTCGGGGGGTTAGGTCAAGCCTCGAACCCCTGATCGTCAGCGCTCCCTCCGCGTGCCGAACCTCACGAAAACGGGCGGGTATGGTCTCGGGCCCCCAACGAGTCCGCGATGACGATCCGAGTCCTGCTGGCGGAACCCGACAGTGCGCTTCGCACGACCTACGCCGATGCGTTCCACGCGACCGAACTCGACCTCACGGCCGTCGCGACCCCGGCGCAAGCGCTCGAGGCCCTCGCGACCGGCGCCGACGTCCTCGTCGCCGAGATCGGCGGCGGTGGTGGGATGGGACCTGGCCTCCTCCGCGACGCGCGCGACCGCGATCCCGACCTGCCCATCGTCGTGCTCACCGGCACTCCCGAGCTCGAGTCCGCGATGACCGCCGTGAACCTCGGCGCGTTCCGATACCTCGTGAAGCCCGTGTCGGCGTCGACGCTCGAGGATGTGATCCGGCGCGCCGTCCTGCTGCGGGAGATCTCCCGTCTGAGTCCGAACACGCTCGCCGGTGACGAGACCGATGCGATCCGTACGGAGCTCATGCGCCGCTTCGACGCAATGCTCGGTGGCATCCGCATGGCCTACCAGCCGATCGTGCGTACCACCGACCACCACATCCGAGGCTTCGAGGCGTTGCTTCGACCCGAGCCCGAGGCGTTCGCCGGCGCCGAGGAGTTCCTGCACGCCGCGCTCGCGCTCGACCGCACGCGGGACCTCGGCCGAGCGGTGCGCGCGCGGGTGGCGGAGGACTCGCTCGACCTGCCCGGCGACGGGACGCTCTTCGTGAACCTGCTTCCCACCGACCTGCTGGACCCGGAACTGTATGCACCCGACGCGCCACTCTCGGCCATCGCGCCCCGCGTGGTGCTCGAGCTGACCGAGCGCTCGCCGCTCGACGCGGTCTCGGGGCTGACCGACCGCGTCGACCGTCTTCGAGGACTCGGCTTCCGGGTCGCACTCGATGACGTGGGCGCGGGATACGCCGGCCTCGCGAGCCTCACGCAACTCGAGCCCGACGTGATCAAGCTGGACCGCTCGCTGATCCGCGACGTCGATGGCAGTCCGCACCGCCGGGAGGTGGTCCGCTCCCTCGTCGCACTCTGCCGATCGCTGCACATCGGGCTCATCGGCGAGGGCGTGGAGCGCGCGGAAGAGTTCGACGCGCTGCGAGACCTCGAAGTGGAACAGTTGCAGGGCTATTACTTCGCGATGCCCGCCCCGGTGGATGCCTGGAAAGGACGGTTCGTCTCCTGAGCGCAGCGATCCGATGCGCTCAGGGCTCGCGCAACTCGATCGACTTCTCGCCCTGCTGGACGCGTCCCCACGCAGTCGTCGCGTCGTGCTCGAAGACCACGAGCCAGTCTCCCGCGATCGCGTCGCGCCACAGCGCGCGCTTCGATTCGAGCGTGCGCAGCGGCTCCACGTCGTATCCCATGATCCACGGAAGGGGCACGTGCGCCGCCGTCGGGCACAGGTCACCGAGGAAGACCGCGGTCTCCCCACCCCCGTCGATGATGACGCTCTGGTGGAACGGCGTGTGCCCTGGTGTATGCCGGTAACGGATGCCGGGCACGATCTCCTTCACCCCGTCGATCAGGGTGAGTTGCCCCGACTGCTGCAGCGGCTCCCAGTTGAGCGGGAAGTAGCTCGCCGCCGTGCGTTCATTGGTGTGCGTCGCCCAGTCGAGCTCGCCGGAATGCACGAAGTACCGCGCGTTCGGGAAGGCCGACTCGATCTCGTCGTCCCGGGTGCGCATGGTGTTGCCGCCGGCGTGGTCGAAATGAAGGTGCGTGTTGATCACCACCCTGATGTCGGCCGCGGTGAAGCCCGCTGCGCGGATGGCCGCGTCGAGCATGCTGCGGAACCCAGGTGCGTCGGCCTCGACACCGTAGATGCCGAGGAACTTCTCGTCCTCCTTGTTCCCGATCCCGGTGTCGATGAGCACGAGGCCGTCCGGGTGCTCCACCAGGAGGCAGCGCATGCCGAGCGCGATGCGGTTCCGCTCGTCGGCGGGGATCCGCTTCTGCCAGAGCGGCTTGGGGACGACGCCGAACATCGCGCCGCCGTCGAGGCGCTGGCCGCCGGCTTGGAGGGCGTGGATGCGCGTGCGGCCGAGCATGCGCGATTCGTGGAGCGGCGTCGGGGCGGGCATGTCGCGGAATCTAACCCGGAGGCACGGCTCCCCCGCTCGCCGCGCGGGCGCAGCGAAGGTCGTACGCGGTGAGCGTCGGCCACTGATGGCCGTCGCGTTCCGCGATGTCGGTGACGACGGCGATCGGACGATCACGCGGGCCGGCCACCGGGAACGCGAAGCCGTACTTCGCCGGATATCGGCCGACCTCGTCGTAGCCGTCCGCGCGGAGTCGGAGCACGCGACCGGTGCCGTCGAGCATCGAGACGGAGAGGAGGTCGCGGTGCCCCTCGAGACCGGAGACCATCATCACGGCCCCATCCAGGCGCTGGAGCGGCCCGAGTTCGCGATCGCGCGTGATGTCGCGCCACTCCAGCGTGCTCGTCGAGTCGCCGCGGTCCAACCAGGCAGCGATCACGCCGCTCGGCGAGGTGAGGAGTTGCGGATCGCTCAGTGGCCGCGCACCGTCCCCGCCCACCTGCTCGGGACGCGTCCACGCCGCGTCGACGAGGCGCGTTCGCCAGATGGTCTGCCGCACCGGGACGCCCGCTGGCGCGCGGGGTGGAACGACGACGGCAGTGACGAGCCCGACGAGCGTGCCCCGATCGTCAGCGAGCGCGACGGCGCCGAGCGACCGCAGAGGCAACAGGTCACTGCGCAGGGTCCATCCCCGCGAGTCATGCGTCGCGAGCACAAGGGGGCGCTTGTACGTCACGGTGTCGTCCCACGTGAAGGCGATGCGCCAGCTCCCGCCCGACCGCACGATGTCGCTCCCCATCTGTCGCGAGAGCGTCACCCGGTCGGAGAAGCGACCGAGCGTGCGCGCCGTGGACCACGAGGACCGCCGAAGGGTCGCGGACCGGAGGAACCAAGCGCCGAAGCCGTAGCGGGCGCCTGCATCGAAATCGGGCTCCGACCAGATCACCTCGATGGCGCCGAAGGGGAGGCGGAAGGCGCGCGGCGAGATGAAGGCGCGCGCGCCGCGCGGACGCGGGATGAGTTCGGGAGGACGCGAAGCGCGGCGCCGCATCCCTGCGAAGTTCGTGTCGACGACGACCGGTGCTCCCGACGAATCCCTGCGCATGGTGAGGATCGTCTCACCGAGCAACACGATGTCCCGTCCGTCGGGCACGACGGCGTGCACGCCCCCGCCGATCGTCGTCGGCGCCTGCCACGACACCCGCACGGGACATGCTTCCTGCGCCGACAGCGGCATCGGCAGCAGCACGATCGCCGCGAAGGAGCGCACCACGCGCTCCCTCACGGCCCTGCCCGCGCGATCAACCATCGATCCGGATCTCGAAGGTGCTCCAGCGTCCGCGTCCGTAGTTGCCGACGCGACCGAGCGGTTGTCGCCGCACCGTCGCCAGCATCTCCGCGGCCCGCACACGAAGTCCATTCGCCGCTGGCGAGTCCGCGGTGTGCGCGGCGATGGTGAGCCGGCCGACGAGTCCCGGGCGCGACGGCGTGCTCGCGGCGGACCTGCGATACGAGAGGATGGCCGCCGCGAGATCCGCCGGACCCGCCACGCCGCTGCGCAGCAGGATCACGTCGGGCTTCGCGGGATCGGAGAAGCGCAGGACTTCCGCCTTCAGCCCGGGGGCCGAGAGGGAGTCCACGAGTGCGACGGCCACCTTCGCCGTGCGCGGGCCCTGCGCCTGGGCACGGCTCGCGATCATCATCGCGCCGACCAGGCCGAGTCCGAGAAGGACCGTTCGACTCTTCATTGTGATGCTCCTGGAGGAATGTGAGGGTGGAGCCGGCGTCATTCGGCGAGCGGGAGGCCTTCGACCGTCGTGCAGCCCATCTCGACGATCGCGACGAGCGTTCCGTCGGGCAGGTACCACGCTTCGTACTGACAGACGGTGATGGTGTAGTGCCCGCCGCTGTCCGACCCGCCGCCGCCCTCCGGCGGTACCGTCGGGTAGCAGAGCTCCTGCGGCGTGTGTGCGAGGTCGGTCTGCTGCACCTTGAGCAGCGTCGACGTGAGCCCGAACGCCGACATCCGGACCTCGAAGCTCACGTTCGCTTCGCCGGAGCCGCCACAGTCGAATCCCACCGTGAACGACTCGCTCCCCGTGGGCCGCATGTACCAATAGAGGGACGCATCTTCGCTCTTCCCGGCGCCGTTCCGGTCGAGCACCGCGAAACCGTCCTCGTCGAGGATGCGAACGTGCGGCATGATCGTGTAACCGGTGCCGCCGCCGAACAGCCCGTAGGCGACCGTGTAGGTGGAGCCGCTCCACCATCCGCTCACGTACTTGCTCGAGATGATCGGGACTTGCTCCGGCGTCGGGTACGGCATCGGCTCCGTCGTCGGTTCCGCCATGACCGACGCCCCGTTCAACGCCGGCGCGAAGAAGTCGAGGTCGCGCCCCTCCGTCGGCGGCCCCACCGCATCCGAGCACGCCGCGACCATCACCAGCGCGCCCAGTCCGACCAGTCCACGCATTCGCATCGTCCACCTCCTGCAGTGGTCCCCGCGTGTCGCCACCCATCGGCGCGGCGAGGGACACGCTCCCGGCCACGCGAGCGGCACGGTACGATCGACCAGTGGACTCCCCTCTCATGCGACGTCACCCATCGTCACGCACGGTGGCGGGCGCAGCCGACGCATCCACGCGCGGAACTCGGCGCACACCACGCCCTCGCCGCGTTCCTCGCGCAGCGCACTCGGCGTCGTGCGCAGGTGCCGCCGCACGGCGTTGCGCAGCGCGGTCGGCGACGCGAACGCCAACTCCTCCGCGATCGCGTCGATCGGTCGCGAGCAGCTGCGGAGCGCGTGCTCCACCGCGAGCAACCGGCACCATGTCATGAGCGCCTGCATGCTCCCCATGCCGTGCCGCCGGCACCGGCTCCAGAGCGTCTTGCGATGCAGGCCGAGGTCGCGCGCGATCGCCTGCACGCTGAGCGGTTCTGCGGCACGCGCGAGCGCGACGCGCACGAGCGGACGCAGCTCCGCCGGCACGTCTTGCTCGAGCGCACGCCAGGCGGCGCCGACGAACGCGGCGCGCCGCAGCCGCGTGGCGAGCGCGCGCACGACGGCGCCGAGGTCGAGGTCCTCGACGATGAGCACCACGGCAGGGTGCGCCTCGAGCAGCGCGACGGTCGCCGGGCACCAGGGCGCGGACCGCCGCACCATGGCGAGGACCGGGATCGCGTCGGCGGTGCGCGCGCGTTCACGCACCAGTCGCACGAGTGGCGCCGTAGCCGCGTCTCGAGCATCGCGCGGCTCGACCATCAGTCCCGCAATCCGGCGCTCCGTGATCCGAGGCCCCGCGAGCGCGACGCGCGCCTCCGCCACCGTGGCGCAGCGGACCACCGCGAACTCCTCGCCCAGCGCGCGGCGCACTCGCTCGACCGCCTCGAAGGCGGTCGCGACGACCACGAGCGCGGGACGCGGGTCGGGCCCCATCGAGACGGACGGTGAATCGTGCATGGGCCGGAACGTCCGGCCTCGTCGTCACGCCGGTGTCACCACGCGACCGCGCATCGTGCCAAGTCCTCGCATCGCTCGGCGCGGACGCATTGACACCTCGCGACGCGCTCGACGCACGCGCGGACGCGTTGACACCTTGCGACGCGCTCGACGCACGCGCGGTCGCGCCCTACACCCCGTCCGCCCCGTCCGTAGACGTCGGGAACGCCCGCTGCCGCTTCGTGCGCCCAGTCCGCGCGCCGAGCAGCACGTCGAGATCCTCCCACGTGTGCACGCCGCGATGCGACGCGTCGCGCAGCAGCCCGCGCAGCACCTGCGCCGTGGCGAGCGCGTCACCCGACGCGCGGTGCCGGTCCTCGATCGTGATGCCGTAGTGGTTCGCGACCGCGTCGAGGTTGCGCCGCGGCAGGAACGAAAGCAGCCGTCGCGAGAGCCGCACCGTGCAGACCTGCCCGAGCAGCAGGTCGCCGAGCGGCACCGGCGCGACGCGCGCGAACTCAGCGGAGAGGAACCCGAAGTCGAATCGCGCATTGTGCGCGACGAACACGCGGCCCACGAGCTGCGCCGCGAACTCGCCGGCGATGTCGCGGAACGTGGGCGCCTCGCGCACCATCGCGTCGTCGATCCCCGTGAGCCGCGTGATGAGCCAGGGGATGGGCCGCAGGGGGTTGACGAGGGAATGGAACGCGAGCTCGACGCGATCCCCGTCGACGTGCACGGCGGCGACTTCGGTGACTCGGTCGACCCCCGACGGCTGTCCGCCGGTCGTCTCGACGTCGACGACGACGTAGGGGAGCGTGTGCAGTTCCATGAGGGCAAGCTAAGGGTGGGACGAAATTCCACGGTGCGGGCCATTGAGGTACCGCGCCGGGTCTGGTAGTTTGTGAATGATTTCACAAGCCCTCCAGTCCTTCCCGTGAAGCACATCGCTGAATCCACCGTCCGGCGTCTCTCGCTCTACCTCCGCTTCCTCGAGGAGTTCGAGTCGCACGGCCATATCACGATCTCGAGCGGCGAGCTCGCCTCCTCAGGCGGCACGACGTCGGCGCAGGTGCGGAAGGACCTCTCCTTCTTCGGCTCGTTCGGGAAGCGGGGCCTCGGCTATTCCGCGCGCGACCTCATCGCCGCGATCCGCGAGATCCTCGGCTTGCAGCATCCGTGGAACGTCGTGATCATCGGCGCGGGGAAGATCGGCGCGGCGCTCGCGCAGTATCGCGGCTTCTCGGGGCGCGGCTTCAAGGTCGTCGGCCTGTATGACAACGATCCGTCGCGCGTCGGGACGAAGCTGGAGGGCGTGACGGTGCGCGCCGACGCCGAGATCGAGAAGGACATCGCGCGTCTCAAGCCGCAGATCGCGATCCTCTGCGTCCCCGCGGAGGCGGCGCAGCCGCTCGTGGACCGCGTGACGAAGGCCGGCATCAAGGCCGTGCTCAACTTCGCACCGACGCCCCTCACCGTCCCCGCGGGCGTCACTCTGCGTGCGGTGAACATGGCGACCGAGCTCGAGATCCTCGCCTTCTCGATCACGAACGACGTCGCGGTCTGACCGCGGCCTGCCGCGGCGCGCAGATCTGCGGCGGAGCAGCACGCGAACCAGCGCGACGGTCAGCGCGCGCGGAGCAGCCTCGCGAAATCCTCGGCTGAGAGCACCTCGGGGCGCGCCTCGGCATCGACCGCCGCTTTCCCGAGCACGGCGTCGGCGGCCGTCGCATCGAGCGACCAGATCGTGCGCACCACGCGCCGCATCTGCTTCCGCCGGAGCCCGAACGCGCCCTGCACGAGGAGGCGGAACGGTTCCTCCTCGGCCTCGGTGATCACCGGGTCGGCGCGCGGCGTGATGCGCACCACAGCGGACTCCACGCTCGGCCTCGGCTTGAACGCTCCCGCCGGCACCCCGAACAGCAGCTCCGCCTTCGCGAGCGCCTGCACGTTCACGGAGAGCGCGCCGTAGTCCTCGCTCCCCGGCGCCGCGACGATGCGATCGGCCACCTCGCGCTGGACGAGATAGACCGCGCGCGCCGGCCGCGGCCGGCGCATCGCGTGGAAGAGGATCGGCGTGGTGATGTTGTACGGGACGTTCCCGGCGAGCAGGTACGGGCCGCCGGCGAGCGTGCCGAGCTCCTGCTCGAGCACGTCGCCTTCGACGATCGTGAAGCGCGGCTCGTCGGCCCAGCGCTCGCGCAGGATGGGCACCAGTTCGCGGTCGAGCTCGATCGCGATCACCCGCCCCGCCCTCTCCAGCAGCGCCACGGTGAGCGCGCCGCGGCCGGGGCCGATCTCGATCACCGTGTCGTCGCGCGTCGCGTGGAGTGCGTCGGCGATGCGGCCGAGCAGCCGCGGGTCGGTGAGGAAATGCTGGCCGAGGCGCTTCTTCGCGCGCGGGAGCGACACGGTGGGTGCGCTCAGGCGCTGCGCAGCACGACGACCGCCTGGTCGTCGTGCGCGCGCATGCGGCCCATGTGCCCCTCCACCAGCGCGAACACGCCGTCGACGATGCGGGACGGCACTTCGCGACGACGCGCGCGCAGCACGTCGAGCACGCGCTTCTCGCCCAGTGCACGCCCCGAGGCGTCGCGCGCGTCGCTCACACCGTCGGTGAACATCACGAGGAGGTCCTGCGCACTCCACGGGCGCGATGCGCCGTGCAGTTCATCGGGGCCGAGCCCGAGCGGCGGGTCGGTCGCCTCGAGCCGCACCGCCTCCCCATCCGCGCCGACGACGAACGCGTGCGGGTGCCCGGTGTTCGTCCATTTGAGCGTGCCGTTCTCACGGTCCACCACGACGTAGCAGAGCGACAGGAACATCTCGGTCTCGCGCAGTTCCTCCTCCACCGTCGCGAGGAGCGCCATCACCGTCTCGGCCGGATCGGCGGTCGTCTGCGCATGGATCGCCGCGGCGCTCATGACGAGCGCCATGATGAGGGCCGCGCGATATCCATGGCTGGAGACGTCGCCGATGAGGATGCCCGTGCGTCCGCCGCCGAGGCGGAACAGGTGATAGAAATCGCCGCCCACGCCGTCGGCCGCCTCGACGCGCGCCGCGCACACCGCCTCGGGCAGAACGGCCCGCCCCGGCGGAAGGAGCCGCATCTGCAGGTCGTGCGCGAGCCGCATCTCCGAGGCGAGGCGCTCCTGGTCGATCGACGCGCGCACGAGCCGCGCGTTCTGGATCGCCGTGCCGATCTGCGAGCCCACCGCCGCGACGAGCTTCTCGTCGCCCGCGGTGAAGCTCGCGCCGGAGCGCCGCCCCGAGAGGCACACGACGCCGAGCGGGATCCCGCCATCGGGCGTCGTCCAGACGATCGGCACGGAGAGCATCGCGCCCTCGCGGAAGGAGGCCTCGTACTCGCTCTCGAGCACGCCCGCGTTCACGAGCAGCGCGGCGCGCGTGCGGAACACGCGCGCGGTGACGCTGATCGGATCGTCGGTGGGGATGGCGAGCGGATCGGGCGCCCCCTTCGCGCGCAGCACGGTCACCGGCCGCAGCAGGCCCGGCCCCGCATCGTGGACGAGCAGCGCTCCGGTCTCCGCGCCGACGGTCTCGGCGACCTCGAGCAGGATGGTGCGCGCCGCCTCCTCGAGCGTGACCGTGCGACCGAGGATCTCGCTGATGGAGTAGAGGAGGTTGATCTCCTCGTAGCGTTCGGCGAGTTCGTCGGTGGCGCGGCTCGATTCCCATTGGCTCTGCAGCATCTGCGCGAGCACGGGCACGAGCACGCCGAGCCAGCGGCGCGGGTCGCCATTGTCGTCGGCGACGGGCCCGACACCGAGCCAGGCGCGCGTGCGTCCGGGCACGCGCGCGACGAGCTGGCGGCCCACCGCGGTCTCGCGCGAGCGCACCTGATCGTCGTCGACGAGGAAGGTCGCGGGCGGCGGCGTGACGTCGCCCCCCGAGGTCGCCGCGACATCGAGCGGGGCGTCGGCCGCTGCGCGTACCCAGAGCACGGCGCCGCAGCCGTACGCCTCGCTGAAGGCATCGAGGACGCGTGCGAGGTCGCTCACGCGAGTCGGCTCAGCGGCGGTGGAGGGTGAGGCGCACGATGTTGCCGTCGCCGCGGAAGCGCTCCACGCGGTCCATGAGCGAGCGCATCAGGAAGAGCCCGCGGCCGTCCTCGCGTTCGAGGTTCTCGGGCGTGCTCGGGTCGGTCGTGCAGGCGTCGAGGTCGAACCCGTCCCCCTCGTCCTCCACCTCCATCACGATGCGCAGCTCGCTCACGTCGGCGCGGATGCGCACGTGCTTCGACGAGTTGTCGCCGTTGCCGCGCAGGATGGCGTTGGACAGGGCCTCGGTGAGCGCGACCGGGACGTTGAGGCTGAGCTGGCGGCCGTCGAACGAACACTCGCGGCAACGCCCGACGACTTGTGCGACGATCCCCTCGATCTCCTGGACATCGCTCGGGATGCGGATGTCCAGCGCGGCGTTCGACGCCATCTAGAAGCTCTCGAGGGCGCGCTCTCGCGTGTCGCTGATCTGGAAGAGCGAATCGAGCTTGGTGAGCTCGAACAGCGTCTGCAGGTCGTCGTTGAGGTTGGCCAGGCGGAGGTCGCCGCCCAGCTCGCGCATCCGCTTGGCGAGCGAGACGAGCACGCCCAGGCCGGAGCTGTCGATGTAGCCCGCCTTCGCGAAGTCGATGAGCACCTTGCGTGCGCCGCCCTCGGCCTCGTCGAGCACCTTCTGCTTGAGTTCCTGGCGGTTGCCGACGATCAGCTGACCGTCCACTTCGATGACGACGACGTCGCCCTTCTTCGTGACCTGCAGGCTCATGGCGCGCTCGGTGCGGGGTTCGACGTGAAAGATGGGGACTGGTACTTCGCGCGCAACGCCTTGGCCACCGCGGGATGCACCAGTTTCTCGATGTCGCCGCCGAACCGGGCCACCTCGCGCACGAGGGAGGAGCTCACGTAGCTCACCTCGAGCGACGGGACCATGAACATCGTCTCGAGTTCCGGGTTGAGGTGCCGGTTCATGAGGGCCATCTGGTACTCGTACTCGAAGTCGGCCACCGCGCGGAGGCCGCGCAGCACCACCTGGGCGCCGGCCTCCTTCGCGAAGTTCACCACGAGGCCGCGGAACGACCGCACCTCGACGCGCTCATCGTCGTCGAGCGCGGCCCGGATGAGCGCGATCCGTTCGACATCCGAGAACAGCGGCTGCTTGGCGACGTTCACCGCGACGCCGACGATGAGCCGATCCACGAACTTGAGCGACCGGCGGATGAGGTCCGCGTGGCCGTTCGTGATCGGGTCGAAGCTCCCGGCGTAGAGGGCGACCTTGGGCATCGTCAGCGGTCCGTGCGGAAGAAGGTGATGGCGGTGTCGCCGTACTGCCGTCGGTCCGCGGTGGCGCCTGCCCCCGCCGGCGGGAGCGTGAGCGCGGCCTCGTGCTCGACCCCAAAGATCGCCGCGAACGGCGCGCGGAGCCAGCGCTCGGCGAGGGCCTCGGCGATCCCCTGGTGATAGGGCGGGTCGGCGAAGGCCAGGTCCCAGGGCGCCGACGTGCCGACCGGCATCGCGACGTCGATCTCCTTGAGCGCCGAGCCGCGGAGCACGGTGGCGCGCGTGCCGGCCTCGAGCGCCGCGATGTTCTCCTTCAGCGTCTTGATCACGCGCGGGTCGTCCTCGACGAAATCGCAGTGCACCGCCCCGCGCGAGAGCGCCTCGAGCCCGAGCGCGCCCGAGCCGGCACAGAGGTCCACCACCCGCGCGCCGTCGATGTCGGGGCGCACGATGCTCATCCACGACTCGCGCACCCGGTCCGCCGTGGGGCGCACCGTCCCGCCGGGCACCGCGATGCGGCGACCGCGCCACTCGCCGGCGACGATGCGCAGCTCAGCCACCGCTCTCCTCGGCCGCGCGGAAGTCCTGGACCACCGCCTGCAGCGTGCGGGCACCCTGGTACTCGTTCACGTCGATCTTGTACGCGACATCTATCCGCGCGCCGGCGCGCAGCTCGCCCGCGCGTGCCGCGAGGCCCCAGCCCACGCCATCGAGCAGGCCGCGCGATGTCTCGAGCCCGACCTTGATGCCGTCGGTGCCGATCCTGCGCGGGGCGGTCGCCACGCGCACGCCGCGCGAGACGAGCACCGGGCCCGGATTCCCCACGCCGAACGGTTCCATGTGCCGCAGCGCTCTCTCGAACGCCTCGTCGGCCTCGTCGAGCGGGAGCTCGAGGTCGGTGCGCAGTCGCGGCACGAGGTCGTCCGGCGTGAGCGCCGCGCGCGCGACCTCGTTGAAGCGCGCCGCGAACTCGGGGATGCGCGCCGCCTCGATCGTGAGTCCGGCCGCCGCCTTGTGCCCGCCGTGCTTCACGAGCAGCGACGAGCAGTCCTGCAGCGCGTGGTGGAGGTCGAAGGCGGCGATCGAACGGCCGCTTCCCTTCCCCATCCCCTCGTGCACCGCGATCATCATCGCCGGACGCGCGGTGCGCTCCACGACGCGGCTCGCGACGATGCCGATCACGCCGGCGTGCCAGTCGGTCGAATCGAGGACGATGCCCCACGTCGCCGCGAGGTCCATCGCGTCGATGCGCCGCATGGCCTCCGCGAGGATGCGACGGTCCATCCCCTGCCGCTCCTCGTTGAGCTCCTCGCACTCGCGCGCGATGGAGTTCGCCGTGCCCTCGTCGGTGGCGAGCAGCAGCTCGACGCCGCGCAGCGCCTGGCGCAGCCGTCCGAGTGCGTTGAGGCGCGGCGCGAGCGTGAAGCCGATGCGTCCCGCGGTGAGCGGCTTCCCGTCGAGTCGCGCCGCGCGGATGAGCGCGCGCAGCCCGAGGTTCTTCGTCTCCTGCATGCGCTTGAGCCCGAGGCGCACGAAGATGCGATTCTCCCCGCGCAGCGGCGCGACGTCGGCGACCGTCGCGAGGGCGACGAGGTCGAGCATCTCGTGCACGAGCCCCTCGTCGCCGCCGCGAAGGCGCGTCACCACGAGTGCGAGCTTGTACGCGACACCGACGGCCGCGAGGTCCTTGTCGCCCGACGCGCAATCCACGCGGCGGGGATTCACGAGCGCGAAGCACTCGGGGAGTTCCGGCCCCGGCAGGTGATGGTCGGTGATGATCACGTCGACACCTGCCTCGCGCAGCGCGCGGGCCGGCGCGACGGCCGTCGTCCCGCAGTCGCAGGTGACCACCACGCGCGCGCCTGCGGCGCGCGCCGCCGCGACCCCCGCATCGCCGAGGTCGTACCCATCGCGCAGCCGGTCGGGGATGAACGGCGTCACGCGCGCGCCGAGTGCGCGGAGCGCACGGGTGGTGAGCGTGGTGGAGCAGATCCCGTCGACGTCGTAGTCGCCGTGGACGAGGATCATCTCGCCTTTCGCGATGGCCTCGGAGAGGCGCACGGCCGCGCGCGGAAGGTCCGCGAGCGTGTCAGGCGACTCGAGCTGTTCGAGCGCGGGCCTGAGGAAGCGCTTGGCCTCTTCCACATCGTGCACGCCTCGCGCGGCGAGGAGCCGGCAGATGGCGAGCGGGACCGCGGCCTGGTCGGTGCGGCCGTCGCTGGGACGCAGCGCCTCGGCGAGCCGCTCGGCGACGCCCTCGGGCGCCGCCGGGATCCGTTCCCAGCGCGCCGCAGGACGGACGCGGATCACACCGCGTGGTACATCAGGACGCCGCAGACCTCGCACATCTCGATCACCGTGCCGGACATCATCGCGTGCCGGCGCTGCATCGGGATCGCGGTGTCGCAGGCGCCGCAGGAGAGCGCATGGAGCGGCACGACCACGCGGACGCGCTTCTTGTTGCGGATGCGATCGTAGCGGGTGCGCAGCGCGTCGGGGACGCCGGTGGCCGCCGCCTTGCGCTTCTCGCGGGCCGCGGCGAGTTCGCCGTCGATGCTCTCGCGTTCTGCCGCGACCTCGGTGCGGGCGGTCGCCTGCTCCGCCTCGCAGGCGGCGAGGTCCGTCTTCGCCGCGTTGAGCGCCCCGCGCAGGTCCTCGAGCTTGCGGTTGAGCGCGAGCAGGTCGCTCTCCTCGCCGGCGACGATCTTCTTCGCCTGTTCCATCTGCGCGGCCGCGGCGGTCGCCTGCCGCATGGTCTTCACCGCGTCGAGCTGTGCCTGGTTGCGGTCGATGAGGCCGCGGTGCTCGATGATCTTGTCGCGCAGGAAGGCCTGCTTCTTCTCCTCCCCCTCGACGACACCCGACTGTCGCCCGATGGTGTCCACGATGCGCTGTCGTCGGGCGTCGAGCTCGCGGATCCGCGGTTCCAGCGCCCCCAGGCGCGCCTCGAGTTCGTGGATCGCGATGTCTTCGTTCTGGAGGGCGAGCAGGGCCTGGATATCGGACATGATGGGGGGCGGATGTCAGTCGGCGTGCGGCGCTGGGGGATGCCCCGGCGACCACACCTAAAGGTGGCGAGAGAACGGGTGAAGCTCCACTGCTGAAACGACAATTCTTTCTCTTTCATCCTTCATCCTTCCTCCTCCATCGCTGAAGATGAAGGCTATTTCCTTCGAACGCTCCCCCAGGATTGCACCCCCAACGCCCGTTTCTCGTCCGTGAGCCGCTTGAGCGCGACGTTGATGCGGTCCTTCTCCTCGGGGCTCGCGAGCGGGAGGAGGGACTGCAGCGCCTGGATCCGCACGTCCACCGATCGCGCCCGGATGAGCCGCACCGCGTCGGCGATGCTCTTCTTCGCGTCCACCACCGCGTCCTTCTCGCCGCGCAGGTCCTCGTACACCCGGACGGCGAGCGGGTTGAGTCCCTCGACGAACGTCTCGGGCTCGGCGTCCGCACCATGGCGAAGTGCCGCATCGTAGATCGCGCGGAAGATCGGGTCGCGCAGCACGCCCGGAGCCTCCTCGCCCAGCGCATCCGAGCCGCCCTCTTCGCCCTCGGGGGTCTCCTCGGCCTCGATCTTCCCGAGTTCCTCGATGATCTGGTCCAGCCACATCGGTTGCGTGAGCAGCACGCGGAGCAGCGTCTGCTCCGAGTTGCCCTGCTCGACGTCCGAGCGATACGGCCCCGGCGGCAGCGCCTCGGCGCCCGGGAAGCCCGCGGACTGCCACTCGTCCTCGGGCGGACCATCGCCCTGCGCGTCATGCCGTGCGCTCGCGCGCGCGCTCGGCGCCGGACGCGTCGTGGCGCGCACGCCGCTCCCGCGCCGCACGGCGTGCAGTTCCGTGAGCAGCACCTCGCGCGCCACACCCGCCGCCTCGGCCGCGCGCGCGAGATAGAGGTCGCGCGTCACCGGATCGCTCGCGGCGCGGATGGTCGGCAGCAGCCGGTCGAGCGCCCGGCGCTTGTGCTGCAGGTCGTTGAACCATCCCGCGCGCTCGAGCAGCTGGACCTTGCGATCGAAGACATCCATCGCGCCCTCGAGCAGCTTCTCCACCGCGTCGCGTCCGCTCTTCCGCGCGAACGTGTCGGGGTCCTCGCCCTCGGGCAGCGTGACCACGCGCACCTCGAGCCCCTTGGCGAGCAACACGTCGGCGGCGCGGAAGGTCGCCTTCTGCCCGGGCCCATCGGAGTCGTACAGCAGGAAGACGTGCCGCGAGTACTTCGCGAGCAGCTCGGCCTGCTGCTCGGTGAGCGCGGTGCCCATGGGCGCGACGACGCTCTCGATCCCCGCCGCGACGAGGCGCAGCGCGTCGAAGTAGCCCTCGACGAGCAGCACGCGCTCGTCGCGACGGATGGCGTTGCGCGCCGCGTGGAGGTTGTAGAGGATCCTCCCCTTGTTGAAGATCTCCGAGTCGGACGAGTTGAGGTACTTCGGCTCGCCGGGCCCGAGCAGCCGTCCGCCGAAGCCGACGAGGTGCGCGCTGGCGTCGTGGATGGGGAACATCAGCCGGTCGCGGAAGCGCGGCCGGGGTTCCTCCTGCTCCTCGCGGCGCACGAGCAGGCCGGCCGCGAGCAGCCGCGCGTCGTCGTAGCCGAGTCCGTTCAGGTGCGCACGCATGGCGCCGATCTCGCGCGGCGCGAAGCCCATCCCGAACCGCTCCGCCACCGAGCGCGACACGTCGCGGCTCGCGAGATAGTCGCGTGCCGCCTGCCCGCCGGGCGCATCCCAGAGGACGCGCGTGAAGTACTCGCCCACCGTCGCCTGCAGCTCCCACATCGGCTCCCGCGGGGCGGGGCCGTCGCCCTTGCGCGCCTCCTCCTTCACCTCCACCCCGCACTTCGCTCCGACGTC
>Ga0137353_1000025_pt1 | contig 32001 bp, 17 predicted proteins | sample EasRivERMLT760_2_FD_104759 | JGI IMG/M metagenome (GOLD analysis project Ga0137353, IMG submission 104759) | Soil microbial communities from meander-bound floodplain in the East River, Colorado, USA - East River MetaG ERMLT760_2 | ecosystem: Environmental > Terrestrial > Soil > Floodplain ...
CGCGTTCATCGTCGCCCAGTCCGCGTTCATCGTCGCCCAGTCCGCGTTCATCGTCGCCCAGTCCGCGTTCATCGTCGCCCAGTCCGCGTTCATCGTCGCCCAGTCCGCGTTCGGCATCGCCCACTTCGCGTTCGTCGCTGCCCACTTCGCGTTCATGGCTCGCGCGTTCCGTTTCATCGCTCGCGCGCTCCGATTCATCGCTCGCGAGTTCCGATTCATCGCTCGCGAGTCGCACTCCATCGCAGTCGAGTCGCGGCCGATGGCACGCGACAAGTCGTTCCGCGCACGAGAGTTCCGCGTGTCAGCTCGCGACTTCAGGCCAGCTGGCGCCGAGTCCCCGGCTGCCGCGCCCGTGTCGCGCGTGATGGCTCGACCATTCGTGTGGTCCGCGTTTCACTCGCGATCGGTGGCTCGAAACTCGACACTTCCCGCTTGGGACTTGAGGTCCTTCGGCGCTGACTCACGCCTCGCGCGACATTCGACCCCGCCATTCATATTCCGGTGCCGAACGCCGATTCGTACGAACGACCCGATGGCTGGCTCGACTCGCCAGCGCGGCATTCATGGGAGCCCTCAGAGATGTGCCACTCCATTCGTCCCCTCTCGGTCCACGCACCCAGCCGCGCGATCACGATTTACGAGGTAGCTTCTAGCGCGGGGCGCGCCGACTAGGCGCCCCGCGCTCGGCAGTAGGCAGTGGATGGTACGCAGGTTTCCGCGCCCGCTCCCGCATCAAGCACCCCGCATCGCTGTTCACCTCCCCGCATCCCGCAAATGCGCACAACACTTCTGCTCGCCCTGACCCTCCTCGCATCCCGCTCCGCCGAGGCCCAGCGCACCCCCAGCGACTCGCTCAGGGACGACCGGACGTTCTCGTTCTACTCCAAGGGCCCCTACCGCGAGAGCATCCCCCGCCCCGAGCAGACCCTCGGCTACAACGTCGGTAGCTGGCACACGCAGTACGGCCAGCAGGAACGCGTGTTGCTCTCGATCGCCGACGCCGCGAAGGACCGCGTCCGCGTGGAGGAGATCGGCGTCACGAACGAGCGCCGCACCATGCGCATCTACATCGTCTCGACGCCCGAGAACATCGCGCGCCTCGATGCCATCCGCGCCGACCTGGACCGCATCGCCGACCCGCGCGGCGCCACGCAGGCGCAGCTCGACGCCGCGATCGGCCGCGTCCCCACCGTCGTCTGGTTCTCCGGCTCCGTCCACGGGGACGAGGTCCCGGGCTTCGAGGCGTCGATGCAGCTGCTCTACCACTTCGCGGCGACGCAGGACGCCGCGACGCTCGCGCTCATGAAGGACGCGCTCGTCATCATCAACCCGAGCTCGAACCCCGACGGCCACGAGCGCTTCTCCGTCTGGAGCAACTCCATCGCCGTCGGCAGCTCCGAGCGCCAGGCGATGGAGCAGCAGCGCGGCCAGCCGTGGGCGATCAGCGGCCGGTTCAATCACTACCGGTTCGACATGAACCGCGACCTGATGATCATGACCCAGCGCGAAGTGCAGGCGATCGTCGGCGGGATGCTGCGCTGGCATCCGATGGTCACCGCCGACCTCCACGGCTACACGAGCACCTACTACATGGCGCCGGCGGCGCGGCCGGTGAACCAGAACATCTCCGGCTGGCCGATGAAGTGGAGCGAGCGCATCGGACGCGGCAACGCCGCCGCCTTCGATTCGCTCGGCTGGCTCTACAACGTCCGCGACGCGTTCGACCTCTACTATCCCGGCTACTACGACTCGTGGCCCGCGCTCAACGGCGCGATGGGCACCACCTACGAGACCGACGGCGGCCCCGCCCTCCTCAAGCGGCGCGAGGACGGCACGCTCCTCTCGCTGCGCGATGGCATCGCCAAGCACTACACTGCCGCCGTCTCCACTTTCGAGACGACCGCGCGCGGTGCGCGCGAGATGGTCCGCGACTATGCCGCGTTCCGGCAGCGCGCCGTCACCGACGGCCGCAACGGCACCATGAAGCGCGTCGTCTTCCTCCCCGGCTCCGACCCGGCGCGCGCCGCCGAACTCGCCGCGGCGCTGCTGCGCGCCGGCGTCGAGGTCACGCGCACGACGGCGCCGAGCCAGAGCGCACGCGCCCACGGCTACACCGTCGATGGCACGGTCGCGAGGACGTTCCCCGCCGGCGCGTACGTCGTCGACCTCGCACAGCCGCAGGGCAAGGTCGCCAAGGCCGTCCTCGAGGCCGATCCGGTGCTCGACTCGGTGTTCGCGAAGAACCAGGTCGACAAGTTCCTGCGCAATCGCGATCGCTCCACCAGTGCGAACGACACCGAGGGCTACGAGTTCTACGACATCACGGCGTGGGCCCTTCCGGTCGCCTTCGGCGTCGAGGCCTACTGGACCGAGGACGCCCTGCCCGTGCAGTCGAGCGCGCTCTCGCTCGCGAACGGCGTGCGCGTGAACGGCGAGGTGCTGCCGCATGCGATCGCCGGTGGGGTGGTCGCGGGCGCCGGCGCGAGCTCTTCGTACCTCTGGCGCAACGATCGCAACGGCGCGGGCGCGCTCGCCGCGCGGTTGCTACAGGAGGGCTATCGCGTCGCGATGGCCGCCGAGCCGATCCAGACGGGCACCGTGAATTGGCCGCGCGGGACCTGGGTCGTGCGCGTCGGTCGCAACGATCCGACGCTCGCCGCGCGCGTCGACGCGCTCGCGAAGGAGACCGGCGTCGAGGTCCGCGGCGTGAACACCGCCTTCCCCGACGACGCGCAGTACGGCACGGGCTCGGGTGTGGTGGTCGCACTGAAGGCGCCGCGCATCGCGCTCGTCGGCGAGACGGGTATTTCGCAGACGTCCTACGGCGCGACGTGGTGGACGCTCGAGCAGCGCTACGGGATCAAGTTCACGCCCATCTCATCGACGGCACTGAACGGCGACCTCTCGGCGTTCAACGTCATAATCGTCCCGAGCGGCGGCGTGACCGGGACCGGCGCGGCGCTCAAGCGTTGGGTGGAGGGCGGCGGCGCGCTGATCACCTTCGGCGGTGCGACCGCGTGGGCGACGCGTGAGGACGTCGGCCTGACGACCGCGCGCCGGATCGTGTGCGAGCCCAAGAAGGACGTGAAGCCCGCGCCCGCCGCGCGGGCACCGGTCGACTCGCTCCGCGCAGCGGTGAGCCCCAACGCCTGCGCCGACCAACTCGCCGACGTCCCGGGCAGCCACATGGACGTCGTGCTCGACCTCACCCACTGGCTCACGCTCGGCGTGGAGCAGCAGCGCATGCCGGTGCTCGCCGGCGGCAGCAACTACTACGGCATTTCGCGCGACGGCGGCAATGTCGCCGTGTTCCCGACCACCGGGACGCTCCGCCGCGGCGGCTTCACCTTCCCCGAGAACAGCGAGCGGCTGCTGCGCGGATCGGCCTTCATCATCCAGGAGAAGGTCGGGCAGGGCAACGTGGTGATGTTCACGAATGAGCCGATGTTCCGTGGGTGGGGGCGGGCGCTGGACCGGCTCGTGTTGAATGCGATGCTGCTGGGGACCGCCTTCTAGTCGTCGATAGATGTACGAGGAGAGGGATCAGTCAACGAAACGGGAGCGAGTCCCCGCCGACCGACCCGAAGCCGTTGGCGGATGAGGTCTTGCGGGGATCCGCCGGTCGCGACGGGAAGAACGCCGGCAGGGACCCGCAGACGTGCAGGTCGATCCTGGGTGCTGCCGGGCTCAACGAGGACGCTGCAAGTCTCAACGAGGACGCTGCAAGGTCGAACGCGGGAGCTACAAGACGAGATTCGAGTCCAACGAGGTGAGTCGAGGGACCGATGAGTTCGTTCGAGCGACCGGCGAGTCGGGACTCGGGACCGACACGTCTCAACGCGGGCGCTGCAAGGGAGGACGAGGGAGCGCCGACTTCGAACAAGGGAGCGCCGAGTTCGAACGAGGGAGCGATGAGTCTCTTCGAGGAACGGGCGAGGTCGAACGAGGAGCCTGCAAGTGTCTTCGAGAGAGCGACGGGACGGAACGAGTGAGCGCCGAGACGGAACGAGTGCGCGACGAGGCAGCTCGAGGGAGGAACGAGGTCAGTTCAAGTAGCTCCCGGCACGGTCGAGCGTCCGGGGACGTGAGCTGTGGACGCTGCAAGGCGAGTCGAGGGAGCAACGAGTCTCGTTCTTGGAATTGCAAGTCGACCCGAGTCGGCTCGGAGACGACTTGAGGGGACTGCAAGGCTCTTTCCGAGTGCGACGAGCCCCTTCGAGTTCGGTCGGCCGTGACCGACTCAACCGGGCGGGCTCCCGCTGGGGCGATCGAGTGGGGCTTCTAGGTCGTTCGCTGACCTGACGAGGCGCTGCGGAGGGCGTGCCCACAACAGGTCGGCCGTCCGTGACGGCCGCCCCCGCTTCGTCGCCTGCGAACAGGCTCCAGTGAGCGTGGTCCTCGTGTCCCTGCGTCCGGGCGGACGCAGGGACACGATCCGAGGCCGTCAGGTGTAGGGCCCCTTCCCCGACGTGGTGAACCACCACGCGGTGTAGTAGCTGCTCTCGATGCCCGCAGCACTCACCGACGTGACGTAGTACTTCGCCCAGTTCCCGGAAGGCGGAGAACCCATCGGGGATCCGGTGACCGTCGTGGCGTTGTCCGTGAAACTGAAGCCGCTCGTCGTGCCCCAGAGCGTCGCGCTGCCTTCATTCTGGAGTTGTCGGTAGATGCGATACGTTGACGCTCCGGTCGCTGCACCCCACGACAGGCGCGGATGACCGCTCACGATGCTCGCGGAGCTGATCGGCCGACTCGGCGCGACGCCGAAGACGGCGTAACTGCTCCAGGGGCCCACCATCGTGGTGTCGGGATAGAGGTACGCACGCACCCGCCACTTGTAGTACTTGCCCTTCACGACCGGTGACGTGAAGTACAGGTAGTAGTACTCGTTCCGCCCGCCGACGTTGTAGACGCCCGGATAGTCGATCGACCACACGAGCGATCCACTGAGCGTGTCGTAGACCTCGATCCGATGCGCCGAGTTGCAGTACGTCGCGAGCGCCCAGCTCAGCGTCGCACTGTCTCCGTACTGCACTCCACCGTTCGGAGCGAGGGCCGTGCTTGGCGTGCAGTCGTTGAGCGACGCCGCCTGCTTCGTGAGAACGAGCCCCGTCGGCCGACTCGCGTCGGACCCGCATGCCGCGACGAAGGCGAGGAAAGATGCGACGATCGTCGCGCGTGCACTTCCGAATCTCATGCTGCCGCTCCGTGAGAGAAGGTGGCGTTCACTCGTGCGGCGCGACGATAGAATTCGGACCAAGGCCGGTCAATGTCGAGTCTTCGACAGACCTCGGCCGAGTGGTCAGCCAGTATCGGGATCGGACGTGCGCGTCGTGTCGATCGTCGCATTCGCGATCAGTGTCGCGAGGACGAACGCATCGGATGCCGTCAGGGACGGCGAGTCGCGGGTGGAGGTGGCGGGGCTTTCGCGGGCCCGTTCCGCGTCCAGATGACCACGACGCCGCAGGAAGAGTTCGAGCCGGCGAACTCGCCCGGCACGTCGCTCGCGCCGGTGTAGATCTCGACCCCTTCGATGTCACGGATCGCGACGAGCGGGCCGAAGAAGTCGTCCTCGCGGCCGTCGACGAAGTACTGCGGACTGCACCCGCGCGGCGCGCGGGCCATCCTGATGCTGCAGGTCCGGTAGCCGACGCACTCGACCGAGACGCCGCGCAACACGCGTGCCGCGTCCTGCAGCGTCGCGTAGTTGGCCTGCTCGATCTGCTCGCGCGTGATGTAGTGGCCGCGCCCGGTCTTCATGCGCCGCTCGAAATCCTCGTAGCGCACTCCTCGCGACGGGGTCGCGGTGACCTCTTCGGTGGGCAGCACCTGGACGCGCCTCGCGTTGGCGAGGGAATCGTCCGCCGGTGGGTTCGCGTCGAGCTCGAAGTCCTGAGTCATCACCTCACCCGGCGCGAAGGCGAGCACCACCTGCGCGCGCGGGTATCCATCCTTGGCGAAGATGAAGCGAATGATCCCCGAGGGGATGTCGGCAATCACGAACGCCCCGACGGAATCGGTGAGCACGTAGCGGCCCGTCGCCGCGATGATCACGCGCGTCCCCGCCACCGGCGACTTCGATTCGGCGTCCGTCACTCTGCCACGGAGCCGGGCGAAGCGCTCCTGCCCCTCCGACCTCGTCGATGCGACGGTCGCGAGGAACAGCGCGAGCAGGAGGTGGCGGAGTCGGGTCGCTGGGCGCATCAGGGAGCGGACGGGATTGATGTGTGGGTCGAAGCACGAGGGGGAGCGCACCGGCGCGATGGCGTCCGATCCGTTCCCCCTGGTGCGGTGCCTTCTTACCCTCCGCGCACCCGATCCGTGCCACACTGCACACGGATCGAGAGCGAATGGATCACGGAGGAGTCGGTGACGAGTTCGCCGGGTTCAAGCCACCGCCGAACGTGTAGAGCGGCTGGCCGAAGACTCCGAGCTCCTTCGCCGGAACCGGCATCTCTCTCGGCGTTCCCGTGATCAGGCCGCCACCGGCACGACGACGGTGGTAGTACGACGCGGCGCCGAGACCGAGCACCTCGATCTCCATCTCGTAACTCCACTTCGCCTGCAATGCCGTGCGGGACTCGGCGCCGGACGCTGGAGCCAGATTGCCTCGCCCGACGCGCGTGTTGTTTATCAGCGCCGCCGCCTGCGTGAGGTCGCCCGCGGGCTGCCGGAGCAGTCCCTCGGCCCAGAGGAGGTCGTTCTGTCCGGCGGAGAACATGTAGGTGGGGCCCTTGCCGCCGTAGGGGCCCTCGTCTCCTTGAACCCCGGTGAAGTCGTACCGAATGTGGCCGATGTTCGACTGGTGATACGTGCCACGCGAGGGATCGAAGATCTCGACCGACGACCAGGCAAAGTCGGTGCCCGCGTTGGCCGTCTTCGGCACGGTCCCGAACAGGCCTTCCGGTGCCGTCATCGAGGCGTCGCCGAACGAACCGTCGCCCAAGCGATCGTCAGGAGAGTCCGGCTGCGGATTGCCGCCGGCCGGATACGGGTGCGTCTGCGTCGCCGGGTCGAGCATCGCAGCGACGCGCGTGTCGACGCGGCCGCCATCGATGCCGTTGAACCAGTAGAGCATGTCCGACCAGAGGTTCGTGCCGTCGGCGTTGATGATGAAGTCGACGTCCGCGCCGTTCGAGAGGCCCTGCGAGGCATACGACACCACCGCGGCCCAGTCAACGTTGTTGATCGCCTCTACACTGTCACGCGGCCAGTTGGCGAGCGTGTAGGCGGCGGCCGTGTTCGCCAGCTTGACGATGTCGTCGTTGCTGTACGACGGGCCACCGTTCGTCCAGTCAGTCGGCGTGTCGAAGCTATTCGCCGTCGCGAGCGCGATGACCCGTTCGAATCCGGCGATCGCCGAATCGCGCACGATCGCCCGGTGATAGTAGACCAGGTTCCCGAGGTCCGAGGTCTCGTTGAGGATGTAGCCCTTGTCGTAGTTGAGCGCGATACCGGCGAGGGAGACTGCGCGGACGAACTCCGCCAACGCCTCGGCGCGCCGCGTCTGCGACTCGGAGACGACCACCTTGCCCTCCACCTTGATCGCCTTCAGCACGAGGTTCGAGAGACCCATCGAGCGATAGTAGCCCTCCCAATACCACTCGATCGAGCCGCGGCTCGCCGCACTGGGGCTGTTCTGCCAGCCGCGGGTGTTGCGCGTACCATCGAGGTCTATGCTCGAGTAGAAGAGCATGTTCGAGTTGTTCCACGCCGACGTGTAGGTCTGCGCCTGCGTGACCAGCGGTCCGCCGCCGACGGTGCCGACGAAGGTGTTGAACCACTCGCCCATCGCACCGCCGACGAACGCCTCGATGTCCTCTGGATCCGAGAGGGCGCGGTCGCTGTCAGGGTCGTTCGGGTTGGTGATGTCGAGGGACTTGCATCCGGCCACCGCGAGCAACGCGGCGAATCCGAACCCCCGAAGGAAGGTCGTCATTCGCATCTTCGATCTCCTCGTGAGGCCGCGGCTCAGTAGCCGAGCTCGAGCATGAAGGTGAACGTCCGGTACTGCGGATAGGTGAAGTAGTCCACGCGATACGTGAAGGGGTTGCCCTGCAGGCCCGACGTGCCCGTCACGTCGGGGTCGTAGCCGGAGTAGTCGGTGCTCGTCCACAAGTTGCGGCCGATGATGCCGGCACGCGCATTCTGGAATCCGAGCAGGTGGGCGCGCTTCACCCAGGCCGTCGGGAGCTGCCAGTTCACCGAGAGCTCGCGGAGGCGGATGTACGACCCGTCCTCGACGAAGTACTCGTTGGCGTTGATGCCGTCGTAGAAGACCTGGTAGTAGTTCACCGGCTTCCGGTCGGCCGCATCCTTGCCGCTCTGGTCGAACACCGGGTCGCGGCGCTCGTTGAACGGCCACTGGCGGGTCAGGTTGTAGATCTCGCCGCCCTGGACCATGGTGAACAGCGTGTTCACCGAGAGCCCGCGCCACTGGAAGGTGGAGTTGAGCGAGAGATTGAAGTCCGGGTTCACGTCGCCGATCTGCACGACCGACTCGCCATCGGCGGTGAACGCCTTGAGCGGCCGCTCGTTCACGGTGTTCAGCACCAGGCTATCGACGTAGTAGCCCTCCTGGTTCCGCACGTACTGGCCCGCCGTACCGGCCAGCTGACCTGCCGTGATCGTCGCGGCGAGCTGCGCCGGCGTCCGGATGAAGCGCGCTCCGTACATCACACCGAACGGCTCGCCCTCGGCGACTCGGAACAGCGCCGTCGTCTCGTCCGGCCCGGCAAAGAACGGCTGGACGTTCAGACTCGTGATCTGTTGGCGCGTGCGGTCGAGCGTGAGATTGAGGCGCCAGAAGCGATCACCCGTCGACATGAGCACCGCGCCGAGCGCGAGCTCGTGCGTCTGTCCGGCGAGCGTCCCGACGTTGATCCACTGATCGGAGAACATCGTCGCCGCCGACACCGGCACCTGCAGGATCTGGTCGCTCGTCACCTTGTCCGAGTAGCTGTACTCGAAGGTGAAGTCCTGGAGGAAGTTGATGTTGAACCCGACCTCGGTCTCCTTCGAGAACGCCGGCTTGAGCAGGTTGTTGCCCAGCGTCGTTGGCGAAGGCTTGCCCGAGACGAGCCGGAAGATCTCATACTGCGCATCGAACTGGGGACGGAGGCCCGCCGTGCCGTACGAGGCGCGCAGCTTGAACTCGTCGACGCCGGGGAGAGCGAGGTCCTCCGACAGGCGATAGGCTGCCGAGACGCGATTGTACGTCGCGCGGCGCGACTCCGAACCGAACAGCGACGATGCGTCCTGTCGCACCAGCCCGTCGACGATGTAGCGGTCCTTGATGTCGAAAGTCGTGATCGCGAAGACGTTCTGGTTGCGGATCGTCTCCGACCGCGACCCGGGGACCACGTCTCCGGTGTTGAGCGTCGCCGCCGAGAACTCCGGCACGCGTCCGATGGCGAGCCGGTTCGCTCTCACGTCGATCCGCTGGAACGCCTGATCCTCGAAGACGTAGGCGATCTTCGTCGTGTTCGTGAACCACTGCGTCTCGCGAACTGCGGTCAATGTCGCGCCCATGTTACCCGCGCGTTCGATCGTCGACGTGTTTCGGAGATACCCGCTTCCGGTCGCTCCTCGCGAGTTGAGGAACCGCGGAGGTGTGTACTCCTTGTAGAGCTGACCTGACTGCTCGTAGTTGACGTTGCCTTCGGCAGTCAGCCACGAAAGCGGCTTGTACGTCGCGCGGAAGGTGCCGTTGAACCGGTCGCGGTCGCGCGCGACCGGCGCGTTATGGAGCCGGTAGAGCGGGTTCTCGACGTTGCCCGAGTTCGGCGGCTGGTTGACGAGCGCGTTGAACGGCGTGCCGTTCAGGTTCGGCGCAAGCAGGTCGACGTTCGGCTCGAGGAAGCGGAGGCCGAAGAAGATCCCTGTGTTCTCGCCGTCGTCCGCATGAGAACGCCCGTAGAACGCGCCCGCCTGGAAGTTCACCTGGTCCGAGAGCTGCTGGTCGATGTTGAGGCGGAAGTTCTGCCGCGAATACCCGTCGAGGAGGCCGAGGACGCCCGTCTCCCGCGAGTTGTGGAACGAGATATTGAAGTTGCTCGTCCCGCGACGCTGGCCGACCGAGACATAGTTCGTGAGGAACTCGCCGGGCTTGAAGACCTGTCCGAGCTGGTCGTAGTAGACCGGATACGGGTTGTCCGCGATGCGGTCGAGCTCGGGCATGCGCGAACCATTGCCGTCGAGCGCGAAGTTGCCGTCAGGGAGGACCTGGAATTCATGGGCCATGTTGCCCCCCACCTTCTTGGGCAGCCAACTCTGGCCGTATTCGTTGCGGAATTGGAAGAGCGTCTGCCCCTCGGCAAGGGCGGCTCCACGCTTGGTGAAGATCTGCACCACGCCGTTCGCCGCGTCGGAGCCGTAGAGCGAGCTGGCCGCGGCGCCCTTGATCACTTCCATCCGCTCGACGTCCTCGGTGTTGATGTCGGCGAGCGAGAGGCGCGAGATCGTCCCGTCGATGATCACCAGCGGGTCGGACGTGCCGGTGAGGCTCGTGCTCGACCGCAGGCGGATCGCCGGCGCGGCGCCGGGCTGTCCCGTGACCGTCACCACCGAGGCGCCCGCCACCCGTCCGGCAAGCGCGCCCAGCGGCGACGACGACGGTGCTTCCTTGATCGCGGCGGCGTCGACGACGCCCACCGAGAAGGCCGTCTTGCGCGAGGAGGTCGCGTCACCGACGCCGGTCACGACGACCTGGTCGAGGTTGAGCACGTCGCGCGTGAGCTCGAAGTCCTTCTCGACGCGGCCCGCGGCGAGTGTCACCGGGGCCTGCTTCGGCGTGTAGCCGATCGCACGGACCCGTAGCGTCACGCCGCGGCCGGCGTTCTGCGCCAGCACGACGGTGAGCGTGTACTTGCCGTCGACGTCCGTCGTCGCACCGACGCCGAGTTCGACGATTCCGACGTTGGCGCCGCCGAGCGGATTGCCCGCCGACGTCACTCGTCCCGTGAAGACGACGCTCTGCGCGACCGCGCTGCCGGCGAACAGCGCCAGCGCGGCCAAGACACGGAGCGACTGCCCAGGAAGTCCAGTCCACACACGTGCCATGACGAACCTCTTGACGGTGTTGAAGGAGCCGCGGCCGGAAGATGTCACGGCGGCCGGCTGCGGGAGACGGGTGCTCATGGGGTCACCGTCGCGGTCAGGGTCGCACCGCCGCCGGCCGTCCAGACGTCGATCAGGATGTACCAAGTGCCCGGCGTCGGATCGGCGATCGTGATGTCCTCGGTGTTGCCGCCATTCGCCGAGTAGTCATCGTAGCCGAGTTCAGTGTCGCTGTAGTCATCCCACTGCGGGATGCGCGGCCCGCGCTTCACGAGCACGTCGAGGTCGCCGGTCCCGTTGCGCAGCGTGATCGTCAGGGCGGTCGTGCCCGCCGGAACGTAGATCCGATAGAGGAGCGGTGGATCGTTGCCCGGCACACCGCCGATCCCACCCACTCCCACGCCGCTGCTGAGCGGCGTGCCGAAGAGCTCGTTGACGGTGAAGCTCGCGGACTTCTTGACGCTTGGGTTGGACGTCAGTGTCGCAGTGATCGCCGCGAAGCCGTTGTTGAGCGGCGTCACCATTCCATTGGCTGCCACCGTCGCGACGGTCACGTCGCTCGACTCCCAGGTCACCGCGACCGGTGCCCCGTCAATCACCGCCGTGAACGGGACCGCCGGGAACCCTTCATCGATCCCGAAGTAGAGCGGTTCTACTTCGAGTTTGCCACTGAGATCGGTGATCTCATAGTTCCGATCGACGCACCCGAAGGTGCTGATCGCGAGCATGAGCCCGACCAGGTGAGCGTAGGGGCGCAGACGCATCGAGGTTCGCTCCGATTGGAACGTGTTGTGCCGCCGGACGCGCCGATCGCGTCCCGCGAGAGGGGAACACCTACATTCGGTGCCGAAGGTATGACGTCGGTCACAAATCCGCAACCACGTCCGCGGACTCGATTTCAGGGAGCGCGGACCACCAACTCCTTTCCGTCCTCCGGCACCGCGACGCGCTGTTCCTTTCCGGCCAAGCGAAGCAGCAGGGTCGTCGCCTGGGACGGCCGTGCGAGCACCAACGTGGCCCCGTCGGTGGACCAGTGACCGGAGCCCGCGACGATCGCTCGCGCGGGACCCTGCCACGCAGCCCCCTCGAGCCGGAGCACCCCCCCGATCCCCCGGGGGTTGCCCGCGCCGCCGAGCACCCGTACCCGCAGGCCGCGGCGCGACGTCACATTGCGCCAAAGCGTCGTCGCTCCGCCGTTCTGAGCGACCGCCAGGTCGGGCCGCGCGTCGCCGTCGAAGTCCGCGACCGCGGACCCGCGCTGGTCGCCCCGGACCACGATGCCCGCGTCGCGCACGCCGAGCGCGCGAAAGCCGCCCGCTCCGTCACCCAGCAGCACCAGCCCCACGCCCGCCGCGAACCGCGGCGTGGCGATTCCCGTCGGGAAGAGGTTCTGGGCGAGGAAGAGGTCTTCGCGTCCGTCGCCGTCGAAGTCCGCGACGCTCGCCCCGTGCGCGGGCGCCCGCTGCGCCTCGGCGGGCAACGCTCGCGCCTCGAATCGCTCGCCGCGGTTGAGGAACATCGTGTGGTCATACGTCGTCGAGCCCACGCGCGTCGCCTTGCGCGCGTCCTCACCGAAGAGCGCCGCGACCGACAGCCCGGAGAACTCCCGGAAGGTCGGCACTCGAGCGCGCAGGGCCGGGAAGGCCACGCCGAGGCGCGAGAAGCTCTCGAGCGGCATCTCCTCGGTGCTCCCGGAATCCGCGCGGGCGAAGACCAGCCCTACGGAGGACCCGCCGAACGGGCCAGTGTAGAGCACGTGCGGACGTGCCGCACTCGCCGCCCAGGGGAGGTTCCGGCCCCAACTCGTGGCGACGAGGTCGAGCCGGCCGTCCCCGTCGAAGTCACCGACCGTCACGCCGAGCCAGCGGCTCCGGACCTGGTCGAGGCCGAGCGACCGGGTGGCGTCGCGCAGGCGACCGTTCCCTTCATTGATGAGGACGCGCACCGGGCCGAATTCCGCGACCACCGCAAGGTCGGTCCTGCCGTCCCCGGATATGTCGGCGAACACGGCGCCCGTCACCAGTCCGAGAGCGCCTACCGTGGAAGTGTTGGCGGCGTCCACCGTGAAACTGCCGTCGGCCTGGCCCAGAAGGAGTCGCGAAGGCGCAGGCAGCGGCCACGCACCCCCGACGACCCGCGCACCGACGAAGAGGTCGAGTCGGCCATCGCCGTTCACGTCGCCCGCGGCGATCGCGCCGACGCTCGCCGTGTCTCCCGGGAGGATCGCACCCGCCGGCGCGAGAGTCCGGCCACGGACATCGAACGCGAGCACGCGAGGGAGCGCGAGCGCGCTGTCGAGGCCAGCCGATTCGTAGTTCGACTGGGCCACCACGAGCCGCTCTCCGCCGCGTCCGTCTGGCACGGGGACGATGCCGAGGAGGTCGCCCGCGGCCGGCGCCGCGCGCCGCGCGACGAAGCGTGGCCCCTTGTTCAGAAGTAGGGTGAGCGCCCCGCCCTTGCCTGCGCCGACCGCAAGGTCCTCTCGACCGTCACCGTCCGCGTCGAGCCATGCGAGGGCGGGGCCGAACTGGCTCATCCGCTCCGGCAGTAGTGGCTGCCGACGGAAGTCGTCGTAGAGCGTCTCCTCATGCGCCTGGCCGCCGAGCAGTGCCGTCGCGTCGGTGAACAGCGGTCCTGCCGCGGGGGACGCCGCGGGGAGGAGCGGAGCGCTCGCGGTCACCGCTCCGATCTCGTACAGGCGGTTCGCGCGGACGTCATCGATCCTCGTGACACGCCCGTCGCGCCAACGGACGGTGAGCGAGTGCGCCGAGTCACTCCGCGCGGCGAAGACGATCAACTGCTCGCTACCCGAGAGGTAATAGCCACCCGCCGTGACCTCGCGCGATTGCATGGCCACCGGTCCGCCGCGCAGTGTCACCACCGCGCCGACCGCCGCGCCGGTGAGGCGCACGGCGATGCGAGGCGCGCGCGCCGTGTTGCGGAAGAGCGCCACGGGCGCATCGAGCCGCGTCACGACGACATCGAGATCGCCGTCGAGGTCGAAGTCGGCGAGCGCGAGGCCCTGCGAGATCGCATCGGTCTCGCCGATCCCCCATCCCTCCTCCATCGCCGAGAAGGTGACGTCACCGTTGTTGCGCAGCGCGATGTTCCGCGTCGCGAGTCGCGGGAACTCCTTCTGCTCCTCGTCCCACGGCACGCGCGGGAAGCTGTTGCGGATCCGGTCGAACGTGTCCGCGTCGCGGACGTCCCAGCGATGGCCATTCAGCGCGAGCAGGTCCTCCTGGCCGTCGAGGTCCACATCGAGGAAGGCGGAGCCCCAGGTCCAGTCGGTCGCGACGACGCCGGCGAAGTCCGCGAGCTGCGCCCACGACCCGTCCCCGCGATTCACCTGCAGCGCGTTGCGCATCCACTGCGGCCGCGCGTCGGTGAGCCCGATGCCCTTCGGCATGGGCGTGTGCGTGGGGATCTCGGCCTGTCGCGCCGCCCGCGTCGGGCTGAGCATGTCCGCCGTGAAGATGTCGACGGTGCCGTCGCGGTCGACGTCTCCGAAGTCCACTGACATGCAGGTGTTGCTCGTCTCCATGAGCGAGGCGGGGGGTGCGAGGCGGAAGCCGCCTTTCCCATCACCGAGCCAGAACTGGTCGGGATCCTCGAAGTCGTTGCAGACGTAGAGGTCTGGCGCGCCATCGCCGTTCACGTCGTAGAAGCGGGCCGCGAGGGTGAAATAGTCGGGCTCCTCGGCGATCGGCGCGCCCGCTGCGTCGCGGAAGCGCGGACCGGCGATCGGCGCGCGCGTGAAGCGGCCGCCGCCCTCATTGATGAAGAAGAGGTCCGGGTCGGCGCGCTGGGACCGGATGATGCCGCCGAGGTCGGGGCGGTCCTCGATGCGATACTCGGACCTCCACTCGGGCTTCACGGCGTAGCCGGTCGCGGTCTTCGTCACCACCTGGTCGAAGGCCCGCTGCTGCGGCGGATAGACATCGAGCGCGTTGCGCACCTTGTAGGTCGCGACGTACAGGTCGAGGTCACCGTCGCCCTCGACGTCGGCGAGCGTGAGCGTCGTCGCCGAGTAGCCTCCGCTGAGTCCGCTCGATGCGGTGGCGTCGGTGAAGTGCCCCTTGCCGTCGTTGGTCCAGAGGCCGACCGGCCCTCCTCGGGTGCCGACGAGCAGGTCCGCGTCGCCATCGCCGTCGATGTCGGCGAAGGTCGCGCCGACCGAACCGGTGTCGATGTCGATCCCGCTCGTCGCGGTCGCGTCCTCGAACGAGAATCCGCCGAGGTTGCGATAGAGCGCCGCCGGCGCCTCCACCGATGCCAGGAAGAGGTCCGGATATCCATCACCGTCGATGTCAGCGACCGCCGCGCCTGCGCCGATGAGAAGGCCGCGATCCTTGAGCGCATGCGCATCGGCGACGTCGTTGCGGTGCGCGACCCCGGTGCGCGAGGCCGACAGTACCTCGAATCCCGCACTGGCCGCAGCCGCCACGTCGACGGCGTCGCGCACGTCGAGCGCGCGCCAACGATGGCCCGGGCCCGCCGTCCATTCGCCGACCGTCGGCGCGGTCTCCGTGCACGCAACGAGGGCAGCGAGCGTCGTACCCAACGCGAGGGATGCCGCGCGGCGCGGGATCATGGCTCCGCTCGCGTGCGAAGCGCCTTCACGCGGTCGCCGATGCAGGTGCCCTCCGTCATCCCGTCGAGCACAGCCGGCAGGTAGTGGACCCCGGCGTAGACGCGCGACCACGCGACCTCCTCGCGCGCCGCGGAGAAGGACGCGAAGGGGCGCGGTGGCTGGCCGACGTCGACCTGGCTCGAGTCGACGAACGCGATCGTGTCACCGAGCTGGGCGATGAGCACGCGCACCGCCGCCGCGGACTGGACCGAGTGTCCGCTCGGATACTCCGGGAACGGCGGCGTCGGGATCACCGTGCGGTATTCCTTGTCGAGCACCCGCTGCACGTATGCGACGGGCCGCACCACCATCGAGCGGTACTTCTCCTTCCAACAGCCGATGAACGCATCGGCGATGGCGAGCGAGGTGAGCGCGTAGAGTTCCGCCGCCTGCGGCGCGCCCAGGTTGCGCCGCGCGATCATCTGGTTCACGACGCTTATCCAGTGGAAGCCCGGCGTGCCCGTCGCCACGGGGTTGTCCGCCCAGAAGAGCGCGATCTCGCGCTGCGCCGGCGTGATGGCCTTCACCGAGTCGTGGAACTGCTTGCCCATCTCGTAGAAGGCGGTTCCGGCTTTCTCGGAATACGCGGGCGGCGGGGGCGGCGCGCACTCGTCGCCGTCCTTGATGACGAACGTGCGCAGCGTTCCCCAGAACGGCTCGGTGGGGCGAGTCGGATTGAAGCTCGGCAGCGTGGTCGGGCCCGCCGCCTTCGGCCGGTTCGCGAACACCGCCTTCTCCGACGCGTCGCTCTCGAGCCGCACGTTGGGGTTCGTCGTCGAGACGAAGTCCGACTGTCCCGAGAGCATCTGCGGGACGAACTGGTCGAGCGTCGCGGTGTTCTCCCACTGGTCGCGGCGCTTCGGCGCCTCCCAGGCGCGCGACCGCGTCGCGAAGAAGCCGTCCTCGGCGGCCCACGCCAGCAGCGCGGCGCCGAGCGCCTCTCCGTGCGCGACCGATCGCGTGCGCTCGTCATCGCCGACTCCGGCGGCGACGCGCGCGGCGACCTGCGCCGCGGCGAGGGAGTCGATCGTGTTGCGCGTGGAGGCGAAGCCGTCGCGGAAGAGCGAGTCGAGCACGACGCGCTCGGCCGTCGCCGCGACGATCGCTCCGTCGACGGGCTGCGTCTCCTGCGGCAGCGACGCGAGTCCGTTCAACTGTCCGGCGAGCGAACGCAGTCCCGACCGCGAGTCGGAGGCGTATCCCTCGAAGAGCGCGACCGACGCGTACGCCGAGACGCGCGACGCCACCGGGGGACCAAGGCGCTCGCTGCGCACGAAGGCGAGCGAACTGCGCGTCCACTGGGCGACGAGCTGCGGGTCGGGCGCGGGCACCGCGCCGCGGCAACCGGCGAGGACGAGGACGAGGCAAGCCGCGCGGAACGATCCGCGCGCGTCGACGACAGGGGACATCGCGATCTCGTTGAGGGGGAGGGACGACAACAAGCTATCGTCCGTCCCCCTCACGAGCGAGCGATCAGATCGTCGTGCTGATCATCCGGCGGAGCTTCAGGGCGCCGTCGTGCGGAACGACCTTCAAGTGCGTCGAACCCATGGGATGGCGCAGCGGCATCGCGCGGAAGCCCGTCATCTCGGGTGCCTCGGGCATCTCACGCATGTCGGGCCTGCGCGGGATCACCCGCATCCCTTCGAAGCCGGGTGTCTTCAGGAAGAACGGCATCCCGCCGTGGTCGGGCAGGTCGGATGCCTTCACCGACGTCACGCGCACGGTGCGCGAGCGGCCAGCCGAGATCACGACCAGCTCCGCCGCGTCGCCGGCCTTGAGCTTCGCCATCTCGCGCGAGAGCCGCTCCGCTCTCGATGCACCGACCGCGTGGTCCTCGGCGTCCTCGCGCGCCACGCGGAGGCTCACGCCGTTGATCGCCGCGATGCGATCGCCTTCATAGATGCCCGCCTTCTCCGCCGGTCCGTCCTTCGTCACCGACTGCACGAAGACGCCGAGCGTGTCGCGCGCCGACCCGGTGCTGGCCGCGTTGATGCCGAGCACCGCGCGATCGTCGGACAGACTCGTGGTGAACATCTGCATCCCACGCTCGCCCTGGAGCTCCGAGCCCTTCACCGGGATCACGCTGACGTCGCGCACCGCGGTGCCGGAGAGGACGCGCAGCGTAACCGCCTTCCCCGCCTCCGTGGCGTGCACCGCGCGCTGGAGTCGTCGCGTGAGCACACCGGCGTAGTCGTCCTCGCCCGCGTCGGCGCGATCGGCGCGGAGGCTGATCCCATTGACCGCCTGCAGCCTGTCGCCCGCCTTCAGTCCGGCCTTCTCCGCCGGGGAGCCCTCCATCACCGACTCGACCTTGAGCCCGAGCGTGTCCGCGCGGTCGCTGTCCTCGGTCGTCGTGACGCCGATCATCGGGCGGTCATTCATCGTCCAGGTGATGCGGCGTTCGCCACCGGGCACCTGCATGACGCGGACCTCCTGGGCGCGCGCCACACCGCTCGACACGAGCGCGAGTGAGCAACCGAGGAGGGTCCGGCGTAGGGTGACTGAACGTCGCAGGGTGACGCGCTGCACTTCGTGTGTCATCTTCTCAGCCTCGTGTGAGCGGGAGTCCGCCTTCTCGGTCACGCGATCAGTCCACAGGGTTTCCCGTCCCACCCGCACCCGACCCGTTGCCCATGCTCAGATCCTCGCTGCTCCTCCTCGCCACCGCCGCGACACTCGCGCAGTCGCAGAGCCGTCCGGCAGGCCGTCCCGCCGGACAGGCCGCGCCCACGACGCCGACGACGCCCGCCCAGCAGCCGGGTCGAGGTGCGCAGGGAAGCGCGAATGACTCCACGCCTCCTGGCGGGATCGCCACCAGCGCACTCGCGGCCTTCCGCTTCCGTTTCATCGGCCCCGCCTTCACGTCGGGCCGCGTGTCGGACATCGCGATCCATCCGAACAAGCGGACCTGGTACGTCGCCGTCGCGTCAGGTGGGCTCTGGAAGACCGAGAACGCCGGCACCACGTGGTCGCCGATCTTCGATTCGCAGGCCTCGTACTCGATCGGCACGGTGGAGCTCGACCCGAAGGACCCGAACATCGTCTGGGTGGGCACGGGCGAGAACAACGCACAGCGCGCGGTGGCGTTCGGCGACGGCGTCTACAAGTCGGAGGATGGCGGTCGCACGTGGAAGAACATGGGACTCAAGCAGTCCGAGCACATCGGGCGCATCGAGATCGACCCGCGTGATTCCAAGGTCGTGTACGTCGCGGCGCAGGGTCCGCTCTGGAGTGAAGGCGGCGACCGCGGCCTCTACCGCACCACCGACGGCGGCGAGACGTGGACCAAGCTGCTCTCGGGCGAGAAGTGGGCGGGGGTGAACGATGTGCAGCTCGACCCGCGCAACCCGGACATCATGGTCGCGACGACGTGGCAGCGGCATCGTCATGTGTGGGGCTACATCGCGGGCGGTCCCGAGTCCGCGCTGCACCGCTCGACGGACGGCGGGAAGACGTGGAAGAAGCTCACCGGCGTGCCCGAGGGCGAGGGCCGCATCGGCCTCGCGCGCTCGCCGTCGTCGCCCGACATCATGTACGCGATCGCCGAGGCGGCGAACAGTCGCGGCGGCGTGTTCCGCTCGGACGACAACGGTGCGAGCTGGAACCGGCAGGGCGGCTACTCGTCGGGCTCGCTCTACTACAGCGAGCTCTGGGTGGACCCGAAGGATCCCGACCGCGTCTATGTGGTCGACGTGCAGAACCAGGTCTCGAACGACGGCGGCCGCACCTTCAGCGGCCTCGGGGAATCGAACAAGCACGTCGACAACCACGTCATCTGGGTCGATCCGGACAATACCGACCACATCATCAACGGCAACGACGGCGGCCTCTACGAGACCTTCGACGGTGCGCGCACCTGGAACTTCTTCGGCAACCTCCCGGTGCCGCAGTTCTACAAGATCGACGTCGACATGAACGCGCCGTTCTACAACGTCTACGGCGGCACGCAGGACAACTTCTCGTTCGGCGGCCCGACGCGGACGAACAACCAGAACGGCATCCGCAACTCCGACTGGTTCGTCACCAACGGCGGCGACGGCTTCCAGAGCCGCGTCGACCCGAAGGACCACAACACGATCTACGCCGAGTCGCAGAACGGCGGCCTCGTGCGCTTCGACCGCCGCACCGGCAACAGCGTGCGCATCGTCCCCGAGGAGGAGCCGGGTGAGGACCCGGCGCGCTGGTACTGGGACGCGCCGGTCGTCGTGAGCCCGCACCTCAACACGCGGCTCTACTTCGCGTCGCAGCGGCTCTACCGCTCGGACGACCGCGGCGACAACTGGCGCCCCGTCTCGCCGGACCTCTCGCGCAACATCCCGCGCACGTCGATGAAGATGCTGGGCCGGCTCTGGAGCGTCGACGCCGTCGCGCGCAACACGTCGACGTCGTACGCCGGCACCATCACCGCCGTCTCGGAGTCACCGAAGGCGGAAGGCCTGATCTACGCCGGCACCGATGACGGCATCCTCTCGGTCACCGAGGACGGCGGCACCAGCTGGCGCAAGGTCGAGAGCGTCGGCGGCGTGCCCGATACCTCGTTCGTCGCGTACATCACGGCATCGCCGCACGACGCGAACGTCGCCTACGCCGCCGTGAACAACTTCAAGCGTGGCGACTACAAGCCGTACGTCCTGCGTTCGGGCGATCGCGGCCGCACGTGGAAGGTCATCTCGTCGAACCTCCCGGAGCGCGGCTCGACGCACGTCGTGCGCGAGGACCCCGTGAAGCCGGGACTCCTCTTCGTCGGCACCGAGTTCGGCCTCTGGGTCTCGTTCGACGACGGCGGCCGCTGGCAACAGATGCGCGGCGGGCTCCCGACGATCGCGGTCTACGACATCGCGATCCAGCCGCAGATGAACGACCTCGTCGTCGCGACGATGGGGCGCGGCATCTACGTCCTCGACGACTACTCGGCGATGCGCCAACTCTCGCCCGAGCGGCTGCGCGCCGAGGTGACACTCTTCCCCACCACGCGCGCGTACCAGTTCCAGCCGTCGTCACCGCTCGGTGGCAACGGCGCCGGATTCCAGGGCGGGTCGCACTTCTTCGCGCAGAATCCGCCGGTGGGCGCGACATTCACGTATCACCTGCGGACCGCGCTTCGCACGACGCGCGCGGCGCGCCAGCAGCGCGAACAGGGCCTCAACCGCAGCGGCGCCGACGTGCCGTTCCCTGGTTGGGAGGCGCTCAAGGCCGAGCAGGAGGAGGAAGCGCCGGCGATCGAAGTCGAAGTGAGCGACCCGAGCGACGCAATCGTCGCGCGCTTCGACGGCACGAGCACCGCCGGCACGAATCGCGTGACGTGGAACCTGCGATGGGCCGGCGCGACTCCGGTCCAGGCGGCGGGCGCTGCCGGCGGCGGATTCGGTGGCGGTGGTGGAGGCGGCGGGGGCGGCGGGGGCGGCGGGGGCGGCGCCGGAGCAACGACGCTCGGTGGCAATGGTCCGCTCGTCGTGCCCGGCACGTATCGCGTCCAGCTGTTCAAGCGCGTGCGGGGCGCGCGCACGGCGCTGTCGCAGCCCGAGGCGTTCGAGGTGCAGCTGCTTCCGAATGCGACGATCACTGCGGCCGAGCGGCAGCGCGCGGTCGCGTACTATCGTGACGCACAACAGACGCAGCGCGCCGTCCTCGGCGCCAGCTCCACGATCACCGAGGTGACCGCACGCCTCGATGCCCTGCAGCGCGCGGTGGAGCAGATCACGAAGCCGACGACGCTCGACACCGACGTGCGGTTGTTGATCGTGAGGCTGCGCGCGATCCGCGAGCAGCTGAACGGCGACAACACGGCGGGCCGCTACTCCGAGCCGACCGAGACGTCCCTGCTCGGCCGCCTCAACACCGCGACCGGATTCGGCGGCTCGCTCGCCGAGCCCACGGGCACGCAAAGGCGCCAGCTCGCAATCGTGCGTGAGCGCTTCCCGGCGATCAATGCGGCGCTCAAGACATTGGTCGAGAACGACCTCGCCGCGCTCGAGCGGAAGGCCGAGGCGGAGGGCGCGCCCTGGACACCGGGACGCATCATCCCCTGAAATCAGCCTGAGGTCTTAGGCCTGACGACTGAGGACTGAGGACTGAATACTGAAGCGGAGGAGCCGGCGAGTGCCGAGCTCCTCCGCTTCGCTTCGTTGCTTGTTGGCACCGTCCGATCAGCGCCGCACGAGCACCAGCGTCAGGATCGGGAAGAGCACCGTCGTGATGAGCTGGATCGTCTGCGCTCGCTCCCAGGGCGGACTCTGCAGCGGCACGTTCACGATGTCGCCGTCGAGCAGCCCGATCGCCTCGACGGTCGCACCGCTCGCCATCGCGCGCTGGATGTCGGCCGCTTGAACGACGACGGTATCGGCACGCTGGACCGTGATCTTCGTGAGCGCCGCGTTCGCCACCGGTCCCCCGGCGAGCGTGATCAGGCGATCGAGTGTCGTCGTCTCGGGCACGCTGAGGAAGCTCGGGCGCACCACCGAGCCGAGCACCGCGACCCGCAGCAGCGGACTCGCCGAGACGGTCACGCGTTGCACGACCTCGTTGATCTCGGCGCGCAGCGAGGCCTCGAGTTCCGCGCGCAGCACACCCGCGAGCGCGACCTGGCGGATCCCTCGCACCGTGATGCGCTGACCGTCCATCACGGTGATGGTGTCGTCGAGCATAACCGCGCCCTCGACGCGCACGAGGAGCCGGTCACCGACGTGGAAATCGCCCTCGGTGAGGCGGCGCCGGACGGCGGCGGCCTCGGTCCTGGCGCGCGCGCGAAGCGCCTCCCCGTAGGCGGTCGAGGCGGCGAGCCGATCGTACTCCTCGGCGGCCGCTCCAAGCGCCTCTCGGGTGGCCATCCGCGTGGCCGACGTGACACGGGCCGACTGCGCCTGGGCGCGAGCCGACGGCGCGACCAGCGCCACCATCGAGAGAGCGAGAAGTGGCGCGAGATAGCGCTGGGTCGTCAGCATGGTGAGGCAAACATAGGCAGGGGTTCGGGTTAGCCGCCACTCGCGCGGCCGTTGCACCGGCGCTTCAGGTTTCTTGTCTATTGTGGTCGCGGTGCATCGTAAGGACGAACTGCCTCGGTGTCGCGAAACTCGCAAACGATTACCCTGCATCAACTTAGGCTCGGAGGAGTTCACTGCACACATTGTGCAGTAGATCACCACCGATGACTACCACACCGCACCCACGGGAGTCTCTCTCCGAGATGACGATCGACCGCAGCTCTCGTACCCGGCCGCCGCTCACTCTTATCGCGAACAGTCAGGAATGGCACTCGCGATCGCTCGAGAGCATCCTCGGACCGCACGGGTACGCCGTGCTTCGCGCCTACACGGGCAAGCAGGCCCTCGAACGGGCGCGGAGTTCACGCCCCGATCTCATCATCCTGGACACCGACCTCCCGGACCGCGACGGTCTCGACGTCTGCCGCGAACTGCGTGCGGATCCGAGCGTCAGCCCGGCCACCCCGATCCTCATCACCAGCCCCGGTCATGCGAGCCGCCAGCGGCGTCTCGAAGCGCTGCGTGCCGGTGCCTGGGACTACCTGGGCTCGGCGCTCGACGGCGAGGAGCTCCCGCTGCGCCTCGACGCGCTGCTGAGGGCGAAGCTCGAAGTCGACCGCGCTCGCGAGGAGAGCCTCCTCGACGAGATGACGGGTCTCTACAACCTGCGTGGCCTCGCGCGGCGTGCCCGTGAGCTCGGCTCACAGGCGTTCCGCGACAAGGAGCCGTTCGCCTGCATCGTGCTCACGCCGGTGATGATGGACGGCAGCGCGGTGCTCGAGGGTTCGGACGAGGCTACCGCCGTGACCGAGTCGCTCGCGCAGGTGCTCCGCGACACGGGCCGCACGTCGGACGCGATCGGCATGATCGGACCGGCGGAGTTCGCCGTCATCGCGAACGGGACCGATCCCGAGGGAGCAGTGCACCTCGCGGAGCGGCTCACGCGCGCGGTCTCCGCAGCGATCACGATGCCGTCGCTGCGGATGGCCGCGGGCTATGATGCGGTGCGGAATTACCATGACGCGCCGGTCGAGCCGAGCGACATGCTGATGCGTGCGTCGATGGCGATGCGCCTCTCGCGCAGCGAGCCCTCGACGAGCGCCATGCTGCGGATCCGCCGCTTCGACGGACAGATCAACTGAGGCGCGCGGGACGGATCGACTGACCGGCGCAGTTCAGCCGGACATCAGCCGTCGCCTCCCGTGAGGCGACGGCTGTTTCCTTTGGTGCCGGCGCCAGCCTCGACGGGCTCGTCCTCGGCGCGATATCCCGGCAGGTAGGCGTAGTACTTGTACGCTCCCGTCGCCTTCACGTCGTTGAGCACGGCGCCGAGCACGCGGATCGGCAGGCGCTGCAGGTCGGTGAGCCTCGCCTCTGCGACCTCCTTGTCGGTGACGCCGGTGCGCAGCACGAGCACCATGCTGCCGCAGAGCGAGCCGAGGAGGAGCGGATCGACGCCGGCCGCGAGCGGCGGGCTGTCGATGATGATCGCCTGATAGTCACCGCGCAGCGTCATGAGCAGTTGCTGCATCGCCGGCGACGAGAGGAGCTCTGGCCCGCCGGAGACGCGCGTGCCGCAGGGTATGAAGTCGATGCCCTTCGCCGGGAGCTGGCGAACGACCTCCTCGAGCTTCGCATGCCCGCCGAGGAAGTCGAGCAGCCCCGGTTGGCGCGTCACATCCATAGAACGGTGCAGCACCCCACGGCGCGTGTCCGCGTCGATGAGGAGCGTGCGCCGCCCCGCCGCCGCGAAGGCGCGCGCGAGGTTCGCCGAGAGGAACGACTTGCCGTCGCCCGCCCCCGGGCTCGTCACCGTCGTGACGAACGGCCCGGCGACGCCGTGCGCGTAGCCGATGTTCATGCGGATCGAGCGCATCGCCTCGATCAGGTTCGCCGAGTCGTCCCGATGCGGGTTCCCCTTCTTGTCGAAGCCGAGGCGCGGCAGCGCGCCGAGGATGTGGAGGCCGAGCCCGCGCGTCACCTCGTCCGGATAGCGGATGCGGTGGTCGAGGCGGTCGAGCATGAGGGCGAGCGCGACGCCGAGGCCGAGGCCGAGGAAGAGGCCGCCGGCGATGATCATCAGCAGCTGGTCCTTCATCGGCTGGTTCGGCACCTTCGCGCGATCGAGCAGCCGCACGTCGGGCGAGGCGCTGAGCTCGGCGAGCTTCGCCTGCTCGAACGCCGCCTGCAGTGCGGTGTAGAGGTTGTCGGCGATGAGCACGTCGCGCTCGTGACGCGCTTCCTCGGAGACGCGAATGGGGATCTGCTGCATCTCGCGGCTTGAGGCGCCGATGCGCTGGTCGACGTCCCTGATGCGGAGGTCGATCGCAGCGATGACCTCGCGCACCTGTCCCGGGATGGTGCGCGTCTCGAGCTCGGTGACGGTCTGGATGACGTCCTGCAGCTGCGTGGCGCTCGGGCCGAATGCGAGCCGCAGTCGACGTTCCTCGGCGCGCTTGTCGGCGAGCAGCAGCAGCGCGGCATTCAGTTCGGGCGAGGCGCGTACCGATGAGATCGTGCCCAGCACCACGAGCAGCGACATCGTCGTGTCGGTGCGCGTGTCGATCGCACGCTGGAGCGCCTCGCGCTCGTGCTGCAGCGAGTCGCGGTCGAGGCGGAGGCGGAAGAAGGCCTCGCGCACCGGGTCCTGCGTCACTGAGAGGCCGGACGCGATCGGCGTCCCGCCACGGTCGTTCGGCAGCGTGATCGTGTTGACCTTGAAGGTCTCGCGCGCGTTCTCCTTGGCACGGAGGTCCGCCGCCGATCGCTCGAGCTGCGCCTGCAGCACCTGCGTGACCTGGGTCAGCTTGTCACGCTTGAGAAAGGTCGCCACCTCGACGTAGCGCTCGGCAATCGTGTTGACCGTGGTCGCGATGTCGACCGGATCGGTGCCGCGCATGTAGACGCGCAGGAACGAAGCCTCCGGCGGGAGCGGCGAGTTCTGCACGTCGTCGGCGAGCTTCACGGCCGCGTCGCGCGGGGTCGTGAGCGTGAACTCGATGACGCGTCCGGCCGGCAGGCTGTCGGGCGCCCAGCGCAGGCCGATCGTCTTCCCGATCGAGTCGCCTGCGGCGAGCGTCTCGAGGTCAGTCCCGTTCACCGCGCGCAACGCGTACAACCGGCCGGGCGGATCGACCACCACCTGGTAGTCCCCCGGCACGAGCAAGCTGTCGGCCTCGAGGCCCCTGAAATAGCGGCCGTCGCCCGGCGTCTTGTGCGAGAGAAAGAGCTTTCGCCTGTTCACGACCTCGTCAAGCACGAGGTTCACGCGCAGGAGGTCCACCCAGCCGCGCGAGTCGAGCAGCTGCGTGTTGCGGATGGGGCTGTTCGACTGCTGCGACCCGCGCGGCACGACGTCAATCTGAAGCGTCGCCTCGGCCTGGTAGGTCGGCTTGATCAGGCGACCGGCCCCGATGCCCGCGACGAGCCCGAAGACCCCCAGGCCCAGAATGAGCCAGATATGCCGGAGAAGCGCATGCAAGTAGCGCTGGATTCCGACCCCAGAGTCGTCTTCGTCCTCAAGCAGGTTGGGACCGACCGGATCGAACCGCTGCATCGACATAGACTCGTCGGAATGGTTCGTGGGCGGTTCGATGCGTCCACTCGACATGCGGGTGCTTTTCCTAAATTGTTGGGCGGCGTTGAGATGGACGAATATACACTGAGCGTCGATACGCGACCTCGACACGGATTATCGAGCCCGAAACTTCCGCGAAAAGCGTTGCGGGCGAGCATCAGTCGACGTCAGTTCCTCACGGGAGAGACTGTGCACAAGCGACGAACAGTATTCCCGATATGCTCCCGAACCTATAGATTGTTGCGTGTGCGCCACGGCTTCGCGCCCCCCTCCCGCTGCTTCGAGCCCCGACCGTCCAGTGACTGATCTACCGCGCGCCGAAAATTCTGGCCGGGACAACAATGAGCTGTCCCTTGTCCCAAACGAGTTCCGCGCCACACTCAACGTGCTAGTCGTGGACGATGAACGGACGCTCCGGGAGAGCTGTCGGTCGATCCTCACCGGGCTCGGGTATCGTGTGGAGGCCGCGCCGCGCGGCGACGAAGCGGTGAAGCTCCTCCAGCGGAAGACGTTCGACATCGTGCTGACCGACCTCTACATGCCGGAGGTCACGGGGCTCGACGTCCTGAAGGCGGCGATGGAGGCCGCGCCCGACACCATCGTCATCGTCATGACGGGCAACCCGAGCGTCGCGTCGAACGTCGAGGCGCTGCGCGAGGGCGCATGGGACTACCTGCCGAAGCCGTTCTCGGCGACGCACCTCGAGATCGTCGTCGGGCGCGCGGCGCATGCGGTCCTCGTCGCGCACGAGTCGGCCCCGGGCGGTGAGCCCGCGACCGGGGTGGCGGACGAGGATGCACCGCTCGGCGTCTCGGCACTCTTCACGCGCTGCCTCGCACTGGCGCGGCGCGTGGCGGCGACCGACGCGTCGGTCTTCATCACCGGCGAGACGGGATCGGGCAAGGAGATGATCGCCCAGTTCATCCACCAGCGGAGCCGGCGGCGCGTGCGCCCCCTCGTCGCGGTGAACTGCGCGGCCCTCCCCGAGGGACTGCTCGAGTCGGAGATGTTCGGCCACGTGAAGGGCGCCTTCACCGGCGCCGTGCGCGACAAGGCCGGCCTGCTCGAGACCGCGAACGGCGGCACGCTCTTCCTCGACGAACTCACCGAGATGCCGAAGCCGCTGCAGGCCAAGCTGCTGCGCGTCATCCAGGACGGTGTCGTACGCCGCGTCGGGAGCAACAGCACGAGCTCGGTCGTCAACGTGCGATTCATCTCGGCGTCGAACCGCGACCCCGACGAGTCGGTACGCACCGGCATCCTGCGCGAGGACCTCTTCTACCGTCTTCGCGTCGTGCCCATCGCGCTGCCCCCGCTGCGCGACCGGCCCGAGGACATCGCCTTGCTCGCGAGCCATTTCCTGCGCACGTACTGGCGGCAGCACCGCGGCGGCGAGACCCGCCCGCCGATGCTCACCGAGGAAGCGATCCGCGGACTCCAGCGCTACAATTGGCCGGGGAACGTGCGCGAGCTGCAGAACGCGATCGAGCACGCCGTCGTGCTGCTCGAGCCGGGGCAGGCCGCGACCGCCGCGGACATCCCGATCCAGACCGACCACTCGCCGATGCCCGCGGTCGTCACGCCGAGCACGGAATCGGAGCCCGAGACCGAGGACTACCTCAGCGAGTCCTACCACTCGGGCCGCGAGCGCGTGATCGCGCAGTTCGAGCGGCGCTACCTCGCCGAGCTCGTGCGCGCGACGCAGGGCAACATGTCGAAGGCCGCTCGCATGGCGGGCGTCGACCGCACCACCTTGTATCGTCTGATGGAACGGCACGGCTTGCAGCGCGAGGCCGTGTTGAGCCCGAACGAGAAGTGACGTGACCGAGTCGACCACTGCCGCAGGGCGGCCCTCACCCACACGGCCTCCGCGCCTGAGCTCGATCTCCTCGGGTGGCATGCTCGTGGCCGCCGAGGCGCATCCGCTCATCACCAAGGCTGCGGCCGAGGTGATGCGTGGCTGGGCGCAAGCGCTGGGTGAGAGCTTCGAGCCCGAGGAGACGGTCGAGGTCATCGAGTGGCTCGCCGGGTCGATCGACCTCGCGTCGCGCGGGATCCAGCCGGACCGCGGGCGCGGCGCGAGCGCGCTCGGCCGCTTCCTCCTCGACCGCGTCGGCTCGGTTCTGCTGAGCCTGCTCGCCGGCGACCAGGCGATCCCGCGCGGCGAGGCCCTGCGCCTCCTCTCGGGTGTGGACGCGGTGCGCCGCGGCATCGAGCCAGACTGGGACCGCTACTTCGCGTCACAGCTGTCGGGACCCGACGGCCTCAACATCGTCGTCGAGGTCGCGCACGACATCCGCTCGCCGCTCACCTCCATCCGTTGCCTCGCCGAGACGCTCGAGCGCGGGCAGTCAGGCTCAGTGACCGAGGTGCAGCGCAAGCAGCTACGGCTCATCTACAGCGCCGCACTCGGGCTCAGCTCGATGGCGACCGACGTGATCGAGATGGCGCGCCGCGGCGACCAGCTCTCCGAGGGCGAGCCCGTGCCGTTCTCGGTTGCCGAGACGCTCGAGTCGGTGGTGGACATGGTCCGGCCGATTGCCGAAGAGAAGGGACTCGCGGTGCGCTTCCTCCCGCCGGCCGGCGACCAGCGGATCGGCCAGCCGATCGCGCTGAGCCGGATCCTGCTGAACTTGGTGACGAACGGCCTGAAGTTCACCGATGCCGGCAGTGTGGAGATCACCTGCCGGGTCACGGCGCCGAGACGGGTGGAGTTCTCGGTGAAGGACTCGGGCCGTGGCATCAGCGACGAAGCCGTCGCGACGCTCTACCAGCCGTTCCGCCGCTCGAGCGGCCGCGCCGGCCGTTCGGGGTACTTCTTCTCGGGCACGGGGCTCGGCTTGGCGATGGTGCGGAAACTCCTCAGCGCGATGGATTCCGAGCTGATGCTGGAGACGAGCGCCGGCGTCGGTACGCGCTTCTACTTCGAGCTCGACCTGCCGACCGTCACCCACGTCTAGCGGCGCGCGCCGCAGCGACGGTCACGTCGAGGTGGTGCGAGATCCGTGACACGAGGCTGTCCCACGAGAAGCGCTCCAGCGCCCGCGACCGCCCCGCGGCTCCCATGCGCGCCGCCTCCAGCGGGTCCCGAAGGAGCCCGACGAGCGCTGAGGCAAGCGCCGCCGGGTCGCCCGGCGGCACCAGGAGGCCCGTGCGCGCGTGGTCGATGATCTCCGGCACGGCCCACGCGGCTGGCCCGACGCAAGGCAACCCGTACATCATCGCCTCGACGAACGACGTGCCGAAGGGTTCGTATTGCGTCGGTACGCAGAAGGCATGCGCCCCGCGATACGCGCGGTCGAGCCGCACCCGCCCGGCCTCCGTGTCGCGGCTCAGAAAGCCAAGGAACTCGACGCCGGGCGGCACGGCCGCGCGCCCGGAAGGACGCCCGCCCACCATCTGCAGGCGCGCGTCTGGCATCTGGCGGCGCACTTCGTCGAAGGCCGCCAGCAGCAGCGCGCCACCCTTCCGGTTGAAATCGCGTCCGACGAAGAGGATGGTCGGGGGCTGCACCGCCCTAATCCCCTGCACATCCGCGATCTCCGGCACGTCGATGCTCGGGCCACAGTGCACCGTCACGACGCGCTCCGGCGGGATCCCGAAGTCTTCGATGAACGAACGCCGCAGCCGCTCGCTCATCGCGAAGATCACCGATGCCCGGGCGTAGACGCGCGCTTCCCGCGCGCGGATCTCGTCCAGTTCGCGCGGCGCGAGGACCGCCGCTTCCGAGTGTCCGCTGGCGCGGGCGGCACGTGCGAGTTCGATGTTCGAATCGCAGTAGAGCGCGATCGGCGTGCGCTCGTGCGCCGGGAGCTCGAAGGTCGCGCCCACCTGCATGATAACATCGGCGCCACCGCGTCGCGCCGCGAGCGCACCGGCGGCGACCGCGGAGCGTCCGGCGAACGCCGGCGCACCCAAGTGATACCGCACCCACCAGCGCCGCATCGGCAGGGCGAACGACCGTAGCGCCGTGAGCAGGCGCGTCCGCCCGTAGAGGTCGGCGTCCCCGACTCGCACGGAGTAACCCACTCCGCGCAAGTGGACCACCACGCTCCGGCTCGCGCCGGACCACGAATCGTGCGTCTCGGCGTCCCCTTCGCTGATGAAGAAGATCCTCGAGACCAGGCGCCGCCGCTCAGCCTGCATTTCGTGGACTCCGCAGTCGCCGCTCCAGCACGCGCAGCGTGCCCCCGAGGGACGGGAGCCGGCGTCGCATGCGCGCGAGCATCCGGCCGAGTCCCGCCGGGTTCCACGGCCTGACTTCGGCGTACGGTGACAGGCGCAGGTACTTCACGAACTTCTCGGCGAACGGGCCGTCGTAGTCGACCTCCCACGGCTTGGGAGCGCCCATGTAATGGAACACGGCTGCGGACTCGCCGGTGAGCGCGGGGTTGAAGACCGCGACGTTCCAGGCCGAAGGGAGCGCGACCCAATCCGCATCGAGGGTGCAGTTGAGGGCATCCTGGTCGTGCAGAATGAGGTCGTGGCCCAGGCGGGCCCCGGCGTCGAGGGCCCGGCGCATCACGTCGCGCGCACGCCAACGCTCGAGGTCGATCAGGAGCACCCCGGAATTGAAGTACCGCGGGGCGCTCAAACCAAGGCGCGCCTGGTGTTCCGCCTGCTCCTCGGCCCACAGGTTCTCCACCGCGCCGAGGGTCCGGCCGTCGAGGGGAAAGCCCCGGAGCTCCGAGACGTCGCGTTCGACGATGAGGTCGGAATCGAGGTAGATGCATCGCGACTCGCCCGGAGGGACGATCTCCCCGACGAAGAACCGGGCGTACGCCGAATGCGAGATGATCCGGGACCGGGTCAGGTGGAGGACGCGGGAGCGGTCGAACTCCCAGAACTCCAGCGTCGCCCTGGGCACGACTGTCGCCATGAGCCGGGCGCGGTCGCGCGCCGAGATCCCGTCGACCGCGACGTGAAAATGGAGGGCGCTCGCCGGATTCACGTTCTCGAGAACGGACTGCATCGTCACCGAACAGCCGGTCACGTGGCGGCGATCGACCGCGAGAACGATCTGGATCGGTGCCATCGACCTCATGGTCAGGATACCTGGTGTCGGTGGGCCAATGGCATTCGCTGCGAAGAATCAGCAAATTGACGGGCGGCCGCCAGTCATTGTCGTCTGGCGCGCGCGAGTCCCGGACGCTCTCGAGGTCAGGATGGCGCTCAATCAAATGGCGACGCGCACACCGGCGTCCGGCCCCGGTCCGCACGGTCCGGGGAACCGGGCGAGCGGCGACGCGCTGGCCTCGCCGACCACGATCGACGTGCTGCGCCTCGCTCTCGGCCTCCTGATGCTCATCACGATCGGGCGAGCGAACGAGGCCTACCCGTTCGCCTTCCTGTTCCGGCCCGGCCTCACGCTCACCGCGCTCTGCCTGCTTCTGTCGGTGGTGCGGCCGAGGACCGCGAACTGGAAGTTCCTCACCGGCTCGTCGCCGGTCCGCCGGGTGCTGTGGGTCTTCGCCCTGATCCCGGTGTCGGCGGTGCTCGGGCTCTCGTTCGGCGCCTCGATCACGCTGGTGCTGAACAGCTTCCTGCCAACGATGGTGTTCTTCGCGCTGCTCGTGATCGCGATGCGCGACGTGGCCGACATGCGCGCGATCCTCGGCAGCTACGTCATCTCCATGCTGTTCCTCGTCTACTCCGGCTTCTTCCTGTGGGAGACGACGTCGTACGACGGGTTCAACCGGGTGGGCTCGAACGGCATGTACGATGCGAACGATCTCGCGCCGATCTTCGGC
>Ga0137353_1000026_pt1 | contig 31307 bp, 32 predicted proteins | sample EasRivERMLT760_2_FD_104759 | JGI IMG/M metagenome (GOLD analysis project Ga0137353, IMG submission 104759) | Soil microbial communities from meander-bound floodplain in the East River, Colorado, USA - East River MetaG ERMLT760_2 | ecosystem: Environmental > Terrestrial > Soil > Floodplain ...
ATGTTCGCGAAGATCGGCCCGCGCTTCACCGAGAAGGTCGCGGTCGCCTGCTCGAAGACCTGCGTGCCGATCACGTCGGCCGGCGGGAGGGCGGGCGTGCACTGGATGCGGCTGAAGGTCGTGTGCACCGTCTCGGCGAGCGTGCGCACGGTGAGCGTCTTGGCGAGCCCCGGCACGCCCTCGAGCAGCACGTGGCCACCGGTGAAGAGCGCGATGAGCAATCGCTCGACCATCGCCTGCTGGCCCACGACGCGCTGCGAGACCTGGTCGAGGATGTCCTGCGGAAGGCGCGACGTCGTTTTCGGCATCAGCGGCTCTCGGAGTGGGTCAGGGCGAGGAGCAGGTCGCGCTCGCGCGACGTGAGCGGACGGGACGCACCGGACGCGAGGGTGCCCAGGTGGACGGGCCCGAACGAGGTGCGGATGAGCCGGAGGACCTCGAGCCCCACGGCTTCGCAGAGGCGGCGCACCTCGCGCGTGCGTCCTTCGCGCAGCGTGAGCGTGAGGTCGAAGGCGCGCGGGATGGTCTCCGACGGCTCGACGATCACCTCCTCGGGGACGACGAGGCCGTCCTCGAGTTCGACGCCGGCGCGCATCTCCGCGGCGGCCGCCTTGACAGAGCCGCGGACGCTCGCGATGTAGCGGCGTTCGACGCCCGTGCTCGGGTGCGTGAGGAGGTGCGCGGCATCGCCATCGGTGGTGAGCAGGAGGACGCCCTCGGTCATGTAGTCGAGGCGCCCGACGTACGTCAGCCCGGGGGCGGGCGGCACGAGGTCGAACACCGTGCGTCGTCCCTCGGGGTCGGCGCTCGTGGTCAGTACCCCGGACGGCTTGTTCAGGACGAACCACTTCGCCTCGGCCGGCATCCGCACCACCTTGCCGTCGACGGTGATGGCGTCCTTCGACGGGTCGACGCTCTGCCCCGTGCGCGCGACGACGCCGTTCACCTTCACGCGTCCTTCGGCGACGAGTTCTTCGGCCTTGCGTCGCGACGCGACCCCGGCGCGGGCGAGCGCCCGGTGGATCCGCATCGCCTCGTCGTTCACGCGACCACCGGCTCTGCGACTTCGGGCACGGCCTCCGATGCTGCCTCGGGCTCGTCGAGCTGGCCCGGCTTGCGCAGCGCGATCGCGAGCTCGTCGACGCGCGGCAGCTCCTCGAGGTGGCGCAGGCCGAACTGCTCGAGGAACGACGGTGTCGTCCCGTAGAGCAGCGGACGCCCGAGTCCCTCGGCGCGACCGACGACGTCGATGAGGCCGCGTTCATGCAGGCCCTTGATCACCGCCCCGACGTCGACCCCGCGGATCTCCGCGACCTCGGCGCGCCCGATGGGCTGCCGGTACGCGATGATCGCGAGCGTCTCGAGCGCCGCCGCCGAGAGGCGCTGCGGCCGCGCGGCGAGCTGCGCGCGCTCGATCGTCTCCGTGTACTCGGGGCGCGTCAGGATCTGCCAGCCGGCACCGACGTCGACGAGCGAGACGCCGTGGCCGTCCACGTCGTAGTGCTCGCGCAGTTCGTCGATCGCCGACTGCAGCGCCGCGGGCGATGCCTCGGGATCGAGTGCCGCGAGCTCGTCGGTGGGGATGGGACGAGGGCTCGCGAAGAGCGCGGCCTCAAGCAGCTTCGCCAGCGAATTCACGGCGGATCTCCACGTCCGCGAACGGACGAAGTTGGGTCAGGTGGAGCTCGGTGCGCTTCGCGAGCTCGAGCAGGGCGAGGAGGCCCGAGAGGACCTCCCATGGTTCGGCATCGGCGCGCACGACATCGCGCCAGCGGGCGTGGGCGCGGAGTTCGAGCACGGCGCGCACGGTCGTCATCGCGCCGTCCACGTCGAGCGCGCGCGGGATCACCTCGTGGATCGTCGGCTTGCGCGCGGCGCGCAGCACGCGGTCCACTGCGACGAGGAGGTCGCTCAGCGAGAGCGCGAGCGGGGCCGGCGGCGGCGCCGCGGCCTGCTGGAGGAACGACCTCCCGAAGCGGTTGCGGCGATCCTCGCCGAGCTTCTCGAGCACATCGACGACCTCGCGCATCTGCTGGTACTCGAGGAGCCGGCGCACGAGCTCGGCGCGCGGATCCTCCCAGCCTTCCTCGCCTTCCTTCCGCGGCAGCAGCATCTGCGCCTTGATGCGGATGAGGCGGGCCGCCATCTCGAGGTACTCGGCCGCCTCATTGAGCTTGAGCGCGTGCATGCGCTGCAGGAACTGCTCGCAGATGCGCGCGACGGGGATGTCGTAGACGTCCACCTGCTCGTCGCGGATGAGCGAGAGCAGGAGGTCGAGCGGGCCGTTGAAGCCAGCGATGTCGACGACGAACGCGGCGTCGGTCGGGTGTGATTCGACCGCGGTCACAGGGACCACGCCGGGATGCGGGGAGAGGCAGCGAACTTAGTCAAGCGCGGCGCGGCTGAAGGAGGCCCGTCACGGGCAGTCGGGGGGTAAGGTAGGCCCCGGCAACGCGAGAGTCAAAGCATGACGCTCCCTTGACTTAGGGCCCTTCCGCCCCTAGGCTTCCCGTGCTACGGACGCCGAAGTGCGCGTCCGCACCAAACCTCTGGAGAATCAGTCAGTGCCGAGAATCGCGTCCGCAAAGAAGAACATGCGCAAGACCAAGGCGGCGACCGCGCGCAACCGCGCGCAGCGCGCCACGCTGCGGACCGTGTTGAAGACCGCGAAGAGTGCAACCTCCTCGCCCGCCGACAAGGCGAAGGCGAAGCAGCTGCTCGATCGTGCAGCGCGGAAGGGACTCATCCACCGCAACGCAGCTGCGCGTCAGAAGTCGAAGCTCGCGAAGTAATCCCGCAAACGACGAACCCCCGCGCTCCTCTGGAGCGCGGGGGTTCGTCGTTTGCGGAGTCATCAGGCGTCAGTCGTCGGTCCTCAGGTCCTGCTGTCTGCTGACTGCTGACTGCCTTTCCTCACAGCGCCGCCAGTTCCCCACCGCACCTCTCGCAGTACCACTCCGTCGGATAGTTCAGCGTCCCGCACTCCTGGCACTTCAGCGTCTTGATCGCCTGCGACGTGCGCGGCGTGGGACGGCCGAGCGGGCCATCGTTCGAAGTGTCGATCGGCGCGGGCGCCACGACCGACGCGCGCTTCGGCGGCGCGGATCCCGGTTCGATGATCGGCGCGACGGGCGTGCCCGGCTGCACCGGCGGCGCCGCGGGTGCCGCCGGCGGCGGCGCAGACCTCGCACTATCGCTGGTGCGACCGTCCGTCTCGGCGGGGGGCGCGGGCCGCTGCGCCGAGGTCCGCCCAACGACCGAGTTCAGGAACGCCAGTTCATCGAATGACGGACCGCCCTGCATGGGAGCCGCGGCGGGCGGCGCCTTGTTGGCACCGGGCAGGTCCTCGAAGGGCTCGGCCATCCGGACGGGCGTGCTCGCGCGCTGCGGCGGCGCCGGCGGCAGCGGTACCTGCACGGAGGTCGTGGGGCCCGCCGGCGTCTGCCGAACCTGGGGCGCCGGCGGCTCTGCACGGGCCGGAGGCGGCGTGGGCGATGAGGTCCGAGTGGGTGGCGCGGCTGGCGCAGCCTGGCGCGGCGGTGGCGCCGCTGGGGCCGGCGCAGGTGCCAGCGCAGGTGCCAGCGCCCGCGTGGGTTCCACGATCGCGCGGATCGCGGCCGAGGGACGCGCTTCGGTGAGCAGCGCGCGCGTGCGCTCGAACGCTGCCGACTTCGACGCGCGTTCCTTCTCGATGATGCTGATGGACGCGTTGAGCGCGTTGAGCTTCTTCTTCCACTCATTCGGCTCGTACTCGCCGACCTCGGCACGAAGCTCGCCCTCGATCTTCTCCTCGGTCACGGCAGCGAGGCGCTCCTCGATAGCCTGGAGCGCCTCTTCGTCGGCGATGAGCCCTTCGCCGAGGGTCTCCGCCTCCATCGACGCGCGGACCTGGAGGTCGGTGAGCTTCGTGAGGTACTCATCGCGCAACCGGGCGAAGACGTGCTCGGGCGTGGACGCGCGACGCCCCTCGAGTTTCTCGAGGAAGCCTTCGTGCTTCCGCTTCTCGGCGAGGATCGCCTCGAGTGAGTCGATTCGCGAATTGTCCGGCATTGCCATTCGGTCCCTTAGGTACGCTTGGGCGACCAGTTCTTGGTCACCCGTCCAATTCATAGACGATTTTCCCCCCTACGATGGTACGGAGCGCACGTCCGCGCAAAGTGCGGCCTCCGTAGGGGGTATTCCGGCCCTTCGACTTGAACTGCGCGGGGTCCACGGTCCAGGAACGCGCCGGATCGAAGACCGTCACGTCGGCGATCGATCCCTTCTTCAGGGTCCCGCCCGGCAAGTGGAAGACCTTCGCGGGCAGGCAGGCCATCCGGTCCACCAGCTGTGACAGGGTCAGGATCCCCGGCTCCAGCAGCCAGGTCACGTTCACTCCCAGCGCCGTCTCGAGCCCGACGATCCCGTTGGGGGCATCGGCGAACTCGCGTTCCTTCTCGTCGTAGTGATGCGGCGCATGGTCGGTCACGAGCAGGTCGATCGTGCCGTCCTTGAGCCCCTGCTGCAGCGCCTCGACGTCCGCCTGGGTGCGCAGCGGCGGATTCATCTTCGCGTTGGTGTTGTACCCCTCCACCTCGGCGTCGGTCAACGAGATGTGGTGCGAGCATACCTCGGCGGTCACGTTCACGCCTTGGTCCTTCCCCCACTTCACCAGGTCCACCGACCCCTTCGTGCTCAGGTGGCAGAGGTGGATGTGGCCGCCGGTGAGCTTGGCGAGGAGGATGCAGCGCATCACGTCGATCTCCTCGGCTTCGCCCGGGATGCCCTTCAGGCCGAGCCGCGCCGAGACGAGTCCTTCGTGCATCGAGCCGCCGTGCGCGAGCGCCATCACCTCGCAGTGCTCGACCACCGGGATGCCGAAGGTCTGCGCATACTCGAGCGCGGTGCGCATCAGGTGCGAGTTCTCCACGGGCTTGCCATCGTCGCTGACGGCGACCGCACCGGCGGCGACCATCTCGCCGAACTCGGCGAGGGTCTCGCCCTTCTGCCCGAGCGAGATCGCGCCGTACGGGTAGACGCGTGCGAAGCCCGCGGCCTCGCCCTGGCGCTTCACGAAGCCGACGGTCGCCTGGTTGTCGGTGACGGGCTTCGTGTTGGGCATCGCGGCGACGGCCGTGAAGCCTCCCGCGACGGCCGAGTGTGCGCCGGTCGCGACGGTCTCGACGTCCTCGCGCCCCGGCTCGCGCAGGTGCACGTGCACGTCGATCATGCCAGGGGAGACGACGAGTCCCTTGCAGTCCATCGTCTGGGCCCCTTCGGGGCCCTCTATCCTGCCGCCCACGGAGGCGACCTTGCCGTCGACGAGGAGCAGGTCGCCCACCGCGTCGAGGCCCTGCGTGGGATCCACGAGGCGGCCGCCCGTGAGGAGGAGCGGCTTGGTCACGACGGACCTCCCTTCGCGACGTCGGCGAGTGACGCCTTATTGCCGGCGAGGAGGTACAGGACGGCCATGCGCACGGCGACGCCGTTGGTGACTTGGTGCAGGATCACGGAATGCGGTCCATCGGCCACGTCGGAGTCGATCTCGACGCCGCGGTTCATGGGGCCGGGGTGCAGGATGAGGAGGTCGCGCGGGGCCTTCTCGAGGCGCGCGCGGGTGACACCGAAGACGCGGTTGTACTCTCGCAGCGACGGAATGTAGCCGAGTTGCATGCGCTCGAGCTGGAGGCGCAGGATGTTGAGCGCGTCGGCCCACTCGATCGCGGCCTCGATGCGGTCGAAGACCTCGACGCCCATCTCGCGGATCGCGTTCGGGAGCAGCGACCGCGGCCCGCAGACGGCGACCTGCGCACCGAGCGCCTTGAGTCCCCAGATGTTCGACCGCGCGACGCGCGAGTGCAGCACGTCGCCGCAGATGCAGATCCTCTTTCCCTCGATCGCGCCGAGCTTGTCGCGCAACGTGAGGAGGTCGAGCAAGCCCTGCGTCGGATGCTCGTGCGTGCCGTCGCCGGCGTTGATCACGTTCGATTCGATGCGCTCGGCGAGGAAGCGAGCGGCGCCCGAGTTCGGATGGCGGATGACGACCATGTCGATCCGCATCGCCTCGAGGTTCCGCGCCGTATCGACGAGGGTCTCGCCCTTCGACACGCTCGAGGTCGTCGCGGCGATGTTCACCGTGTCGGCCGACATGCGCTTCTCGGCGAACTCGAACGAGATGCGCGTGCGCGTGCTCGCCTCGAAGAAGAGGTTCACGACGGTCATGCCGCGCAGGGTCGGGACCTTCTTGATCGCCCGCTCGGAGATCTCCTTCAGCGGTTCGGCGACGTCGAGGATTCCGGTGATCTGTTCACGGGTGAGACCGGCGAGGCCGATGAGGTCCTTGCCGAGGATCGTCACCGGCCGGACCCGCCGAGGACGACGACCTCGTCACGGTCGTCGAGCGAGGGAACGAAGACGTCCACGCGTCCACCGGGGCTCACCTCGACCTTCTTGCCGACGACGTCGGGCTGGATGGGCAGTTCGCGGCCGCCGCGATCGACGAGCACGGCGAGCATGATGCGCGCCGGCCGGCCGAAGTCGGCGAGCTCGTCGAGTGCGGCGCGGATGGTGCGGCCGGTGAAGAGCACGTCGTCGACGATGACGACCACGCGGCCGTCGAGTGCGATTGGCAGGTGCGTCTTGCCGACGACGGGGCGCGGCCCGACCGTCTGCAGGTCGTCGCGGTAGAGCGTGATGTCGAGCGCGCCGCGCGGGAGGTCGACTCCCTCGCGTTCGCGGATCACGTCGGCGAGGCGTTCGGCGATCTGGACGCCGCGGCGCTGGATGCCGACGAGGACGAGGTTGTCGGTGCCGTCATTGAGTTCGAGGATCTCGTCCGCCATGCGGGAGATCGTGCGCGCGACGGCGCGCGCGTTGAGCACTACGGAAGGGGCGTCGCTCATTCCCCCACAATATGCGGTGGGGGAACGACGCGCGGGAGCGGACCGCGCGCCGATCGTGGGGGTGCGCTCGCGGCGGCCGCGCTCGGGCTGCGCTCAGGCCGCGTGCGAGGTGTGTTCGCCCGAGTGCCGTGCGAGGTACACCTTCTCGCGGCCCGGGCCGAGGATCTCCGACTCCACCGGCCGGGAGATCACGCCGATGACGCGCCCCTGCTCGTCGACGATCTGGACCTGCTGGTTCTCGCTGTCGCGCTTCACTGTGGGTTCCATGGGTTCTCCTGCGTTCACACCATCTGACACCCTGTCACGCGGGAAGGTTTGCCGGGCGTTGTATCGGGGGGGTGACGTCCAGGTGTCGAACGCGGAACGGCAGGCGCACCGGGGAGGCGCGCCTGCCGTCGGACCTTCGTGTTGGAGCGGACGGGGTGGGATTCGAACCCACGGTACGCTATGAACGTACACACACTTTCCAGGCGTGCGCCTTAAACCACTCGGCCACCCGTCCCTGGGAGTCGGGAGCGCCCTCGGCGCCCCTCCAAACGACGACGCGCCGGCATGGCCAGCGCGTCGGGTGCAGCGTTACCAGCACTTGCGGGCACTTGCCCACGGACAGAGTGAGATTCGAACTCACGATACCGTTGCCGGTATGCCGGTTTTCGAGACCGGTGCCTTCAACCACTCGGCCATCTGTCCTCAGAGAGGGCGGAATTTAGACGGCCGAACGGTGAGGGTCAACGGCGAAGCGCGACGGATCCGGCGCGATGTGCACGCCGGAGCCACGCGGATCCGAGGCGTCGGCGCTGATCAGCCCCGCAAGCGGTCGAACCATGCCGCGACCGACGCACCGGTGGAGAGCAGCGCCGGATCGATCTCGTAGTACTTGTTCTCGAGATAACGGCCGGTCGATGGGAAGAACGGCGGCTTGCGATTGGTGAGCTGGCAAGGATCCACCGTGCGATTCTCGCGCAGGCCGGTGCCTGATCCGCTGAAGGTCGCGCTGATGCTCTGCTCGATCACGCCCCCGGTCTGGTTCAGGCATCCGCCCGACGTCGCATTCGTGCTCGTCTTCGGGCACATCGAGGCCGGATTCGTCACGGTGGAGCCAGCGTAGTTCTCCACGCCGACCGTGCCGATGAGGCTCATCGTGAGTCCATCGAGGAAGAAGTCGCGGTCGGGACCGAGGAAGAGCGTGTTCCCCGCCGTGCCCGCCGGCGTCGTGATGACGCGCGGTCGGTTCATCGCGTTGTCGGCGACCATCACGTTGTCGCGCGCGATGATACCGAGGAAGTTGCGGCAGAGCGCGTCGGGGGCGCTCGGGTCGCGATCGTAGCGGAAGTCGTCGATCAGCACGACCGTTCCGAGCACGTAGAGGGTGACGGTGCCGCGAAGCGTGCCACTCGCGAATATCGGACCGCTCGTGGCGTGAACGACGCCGCGCGATTCGAGGTTCACGGGCTTGGCGAGGCCGTGCAGATAGGGGCGTTCGTCGGCTTGGCGAACGGCGGCGGGGAGCGAGGCCGGCGCGATCGCCACCGACGCGGCGCGCCAGGCGCCGAGCGAGACCGCGGTGCCGGTGCAGCGCCCGGTCGCGTTCGTCTGGTCGATCACGCAGGTGCGCGGCGCGGGCGTGAACGTCGTATCCTGGCCGCCGTACTGGACGGCGGCGCTGCACGTCGGGCCCGCGGCCCAAGAGTAGGGCGCGCCATTGGACGGATTCGGCGAGGCCTGTCCGCAGTTCACGTTGTCGACGAGGCGTTCGGTGAGCAGCAGCCACGGGCTCCCCACCGGGAAGCAACGCGCCGTCGGCAAGCGCAGCACCGCGAGTACCTCGGCGAGCGTGTTGCCTCCGTACGCATTCGCCTGGGCCGCGGAGACCGTTGGATAGGTGCTGGTACGGATGCGCGTCTTGACCCAGCCCTGCTTGAAGGTCGCGACCGGGAAGAACTCCTGGTGCCCGCCAATGGTGAACATCGCACCGCATTGGGTCTGCAGGACGGGTGACGCGAAAGGGACCGGCGAGCCGTAGAGGTCGGCACGCAATCGGGCCGTGTCGATGCCAGCCGCGAGATCGAAGATCCGCAGGAACCCCTCCGCCTCGCCCATGGCGCCGTCACCGTCCGCGTCGAGGGTGACGAAATCAAGGCGTGTCCCACGTACGGCGCTTCCGCTCGTGCGCCCGGAGACGTCGGTCCCGTTCGTGGTGGCGCGCGTTGCGGTGCCCGAGACGGGGGTGAAGTTCAGCGAGCCCGCGGTCGCGTGCACCGGGAGCGCGGCGAGCTTCGCGACCGTCGGGAACGGGATCACGGCGGCCCCGGGCCGGGTCGCGATGCCGCTGTAGTTCGCCGTGCCGCCGATCGTGCCGACCGCGCTCACGGTGTCGAAGTAGGTCGGTCCCGGATTCCCGGACGAGGCCCAGTTGCCGTTGCTGTGCGCACGGCCGCGGATGAACTCGCCGTTGCCGTACGAGAGCCCGGCCTGCCAGGTGTTCGTGAACATCGCGAAGCGCGAGAAGCTCTCCGCGGTGAGGTCGAGTCGGCGCACATGGCGCGTCCCCTGCGCGTCGCTCGCGGTCGCGAGTAGCGTGACGAAATCCCCGAAGCGGCCGGACGTGTCGCCGGTGTACGCGTAGTCGAGCGTGACCCGCGCGCGCGCGATGGCGACACCGCCGGCGTCCGTGAGGGTCGAGTCGGCGAAGAGCTCGCCGTACCCGGACGAGGGGATCGCGAGCAGCGTGTCGCGGTTCACCCGCGACTTGCCGAGCGCGAGCGCCGCTTCGGCGGCGTACCGGAAGTCGCGCTCCCGCTCGAAGCCGCGTGCGACAAGCGAACCGAACGACCGCAGGTAGATCGCGGAGAGGGCGAGGGCAGCGATCGCGACGGAGAGGATGAGGACGACGAGCAGCGTGGAGCCGCGGCGGGCGCGCAGGCCGCGTAAGGGGGGCGCAAAGCGAGCGGTCACGGGATCACCACCTGGGCCGAGGCCACGACGGGCGAGTTTGCCGGGGAGCAGTCCTGGGCGAAGACACCGTACTGCCAGGATCCGGCGTCGAGATCGAAGTCTTCGAACGCATAGTTCGCGTCACCGTTCGCGGGGACGTTGCGCAGCGTGGTCCAGGCGGTGCCGCCGACGGGCCGGCGCTGCACGAGATAGAGCGTCACGTCGCGCTCGCCTCCGGCCTCCTCGAGCGAGGCGTTCCACGAGACGCGGACGGAAGCGATCGCGCCCGAGCCATCGAGCTGGAGGGTGCCGACGACGTCGCGGGGCGGGAGTGGACTCGTGCCGCAGGTGCGCTCCTTCAGGAGTCCGGCATTCAGGAGGCGCGTGCTCGCGTAGACGGTCTGGAAGACGTCGCGCTGGGTGCGCTCCTCGCGATAGACCGCGCTGACGCGCATGTCGACGACGCGAATCGAGTCAGCGAGCCGCGTGCTGTCGCTCCAGCGGACGGGCAGCGATCCGGCGGGGATCGTCGCGAGACCGCCGCTGGCCGTGGCGCGGGTGTAGCGGAAGAACCAGTTCGTGTCGGCGGGGATCCGCAGGTCGCGCGCGACGAGCGTCGAATCGCCGTCGTTGACGCGGCGCCAGAGGGCATATGTGTCGGAGCGCCCGCTCGCCGGATCCACCGCGACCCAGTATGAGATCGTCTCGGCGCCGCTCGCGTTCCCCGCGGCGTCGAAGTAGTCGCGCGACGGATAGACGGTGCCGGTGACCGGCAGTGCCGCGGCGCGCGCGAAGGCCCACGCGCCGACGAGGGCCGAGTCCGCATCGGTGTCGATGTACACCGCGCTCGGATCGTCCGCGACGGCCGAGACGAGGTTGACGTTGAACGAGATCGCGAAGGGCGTCGCCTGCACGATGATCGGCTGCCCGACCTCACCGCCTGCGAGGCGGAGGTCACGGTCGATCGCGTTCTGCGCGAAGCGCGCGTTCTGCGTCGCCTCCTGACGGCCGACGCCGCGTTCGAGCGCCGTCGCCTGGATCCGGAAGAACGGGATCGCAACGGCGAGCACCATCAGCGAGAGCGTCATCGAGACCAGGAGTTCGACGAGGGTGAATCCGTGGCGTCGCATCAGAAGGCCGCGATGATGGTGGAGCGCCGCAGCGGCGCGCCGAGCCCGGCGCCCGAGACGACGACGGTGACGGTCACGAAGTCCGCGGTCGCGGTGGGGCCGGTCCGCACGACGAGCGTCTGCCGGCGGAGTCCGGCATACGGGTCGCCAGCGGCATACGTGACGTCGTTGCCACCGAAGGTCGACACCACGGTCGCGTACGTGCGCCAGGCCTTCACCGCCTCCAGCTGCTGCACCGCAATGTCGCTCGCCTTCGCGGTGTTGGCCGCGTCGGTCGTCTGCCGCGTGAGCTGGCGCGTGAAGTCGGTCATCGCAAGGAGCACGCCGGAGAGGATCACGAGCGCGACGATCACCTCGACGAGCGTGAAGCCGTGTGGACGCCTCATGGGCGCATCCTCCGCCACGTGGAACCCGACGCGCGCCACGCATCGGCGCGCCCGGTGGAGGGCAGCAGCACGATCGCACGCCAGCTATCCGCGGCGCCGCCGGCTGCACTCAGATAGAGTTCGAGGTCGCTGCTCGCCGATCCGTCGCGGCGGAAGATCACGCTCGGGAGGCCATCGATCGTGCGCAGGGCCGTGCCGACGACTGGACCAGACACGGTCCCGTTCACGCCGCCCCAGGACGGCGTGGCGAGGATCACGCCTTCCTGCAACGGCTCGGAGCGGACGCGCTCTCCGCTGTCGACGACGCGGTCGTTGTCAGCATCCTCGTGGATGCGGAACCGGTGGTTCGGCGCGTCGACGCCGACGATGACGCTCGATTGCCTCGTGACCGCGCTGCGCTCCGCGACCTGGAGCAGCGCGCGAACGGTCCGCACTCCCGCATCGGCTCGCGTCGCACTCACCGGGAAGCGCGGCACCGCGATGGTCAGGGTGATCCCGACGATGATGACCACCATCAGGACCTCGATCATGGTGAAGCCTCGTCGGACCCTTCCGGCTGTCGCCCGCCGCCGCGTCCGCATGTGCTGCCTCCCTGTTGCCGGCGCCGATATCGTCGAACTCGAGCGATATCGGAGCACGGGGTCACGTTGGCTCGTATGCTCGACGACTGCGCACGTGGTCGCCAACCGCGAGTCGCACAGAGTGACAGCTCATGTGACTTGTGAAGCACATGTCAAACACTTAAACGGCGGCTAACGTGTTGTCAGCGCGCCAGGTGTGCTTCAATTGGCGGAACGGCGCTGCTGCGCGGCCGCCTGCCCGATCGGACGCTACCGGCGATCGCGAAAGAACGCGGTCAGCAACTCCGCCGCCTCGCGTTCCCGGATTCCACCCTGTACCTCCGGGCGGTGGTTCAGCTTCGGGTGGCGCAACAAGTCCGCGACCGATCCAGCCATGCCCGCCTTGTCGTCCCAGGCCCCGAACACGACGCGTCCCACGCGCGCGAGGACGATCGCGCCGGCGCACATCGCGCATGGCTCGAGCGTGACGTAGAGCGTCGCGGTGGTGAGTCGTGTGTCGCCCACCGCGTAGGCGGCCGCGCGCAGCACACGCATCTCGGCGTGCTGCGTCGCGTCCTTCCCTCCGACCATGGCATTCGCGCCGCGCGCCACGATGGCGCCGTTGTGCACGAGCACCGCTCCGACCGGGACCTCGCCCGCCTTGGCGCAGCGCTCCGCCTCGACGAGCGCCTCACCCATCCAGAAGTCGTCCTCCGCCGCGCGCGAGGCGAAGGTCACCGGCCCGCTCTTCACGCGACCTCGAACGTGATGTGTTCGCCCGCGACCTTGGCGACGATGCGGTCGCCGTCCTTGAACGTGCCATCGAGGATCGCGAGTGCGAGCGGATTCTGGATCAGCCGCTGGATGGCGCGCTTGAGCGGCCGCGCACCGAACGCGGGATCGTAGCCTTCGGACGCGATGAACTTCTTCGCCTCGTCGGACAGCGTGAGCGTGAGCTTGCGCTCGGCGAGCAGCTGGTCGAGCCGCGTGAGCTGCAGCTCGACGATGTGCGCGATCTGCTCCTGCGCGAGCGGCTTGAAGAGGACGATGTCGTCCACGCGATTCAGGAACTCGGGCTTGAAGTGCTGGCGCAGCGCGGCGGTGACCTGCGTCTCGACGAGCGCCCAGTCGCGCGTGCCCTGCTCGAGGATCCAGGCCGACCCGATGTTCGAGGTCATGATGATCACCGTGTTCCGGAAGTCGACCGTGCGCCCCGACGAATCGGTGAGCCGTCCATCGTCGAGGATCTGGAGCAGGATGTTGAAGACGTCGCTGTGCGCCTTCTCGATCTCGTCGAAGAGCACGACGCTGTAGGGGCGACGGCGGACCGCCTCGGTGAGCTGGCCACCCTCCTCGAAGCCGACATAGCCCGGCGGCGCGCCGATGAGCCGCGCCACGGCGTGCTTCTCCATGTACTCGGACATGTCGATGCGCACCATCGAGTGCTCGTCGTCGAACAGGAAGGACGCGAGCGCGCGCGCGGTCTCGGTCTTCCCCACGCCGGTGGGGCCGAGGAAGATGAACGAGCCGATCGGACGATTCGGGTCCTGCAGGCCGGCGCGCGAACGGCGCACCGCATTCGCGACCGCCTGCACCGCTTCGGTCTGGCCGACCACCCGCTTGGCGAGTTCCTGGTCGAGCTTCGCAAGGCGCTCGCGTTCCGACTCGAGCATGCGCGTGACGGGGATGCCGGTCCACCGCGCGACGATCTCGGCGATGTCGTCGGCGGTGACCTCCTCCTTGAGGAAGCGCGCGGCGCCCGTCTTCTGCGCCGCGAGGCGTTCCTCGACGTGCTTGAGTTCGGCCTCAAGCTTGGGCACGGTGCCGTACTGGATCTCGGCGGCCTTGCCGAGGTCGCCGCCGCGCGTCGCGCGCTCGGCCTCGTTGCGGGCCTCCTCGATCTTGGTCTTGAGCTTGCCGACGTCGCCGAGCGCGTTCTTCTCGTTCTGCCACTGCGCCTTCATCCCGCTCGACGTCTCGCGCAGCTGCGCGAGCTCGCGCTCGATGGCCGTGCGGCGCTCGACGGTGGCCTTGTCCTTCTCGTTCGCGAGCGCCTGGCGCTCGATCTCGAGCTGGATGATGCGGCGCTCGACCTCGTCGATCTCCTGCGGCAGCGAGTCGATCTCGATGCGCAGGCGCGACGCGGCCTCGTCCATCAGGTCGATCGCCTTGTCAGGGAGGAAGCGGTCGCCGATGTAGCGGTTGGACAGTGTCGCCGCGGCCACGACCGCGCCGTCGGTGATGCGCACGCCGTGGTGCGACTCGTAGCGCTCCTTGAGGCCGCGCAGGATGGCGATCGTGCTCTCGACCGTCGGTTCGCCGACGAAGACGGGCTGGAAGCGACGCTCGAGCGCGGGGTCCTTCTCGACGTGCTTGCGGTACTCGTCGAGCGTCGTCGCGCCGACCACGCGCAGTTCGCCGCGCGCGAGCAGCGGCTTGAGCATGTTGCCGGCGTCCATCGAACCTTCGGCCTTCCCCGCCCCGACGAGCGTGTGCATCTCGTCGATGAAGACGACGAACTGCCCCTCGCTCGAGGTGATCTCCTTGAGCACGGCCTTGAGGCGCTCCTCGAACTCGCCGCGGAACTTCGCGCCGGCGATCAGGGCGCCGAGATCGAGCGAGACGAGCTGCTTGTTGCGCAGCGACTCGGGCACGTCACCGTTCACGATGCGCTGCGCGAGGCCCTCGGCGATCGCCGTCTTGCCGACGCCGGGTTCGCCGATGAGGACCGGGTTGTTCTTGGTGCGGCGCGAGAGGACCTGGACGACGCGGCGGATCTCCTCGTCGCGGCCGATGACCGGGTCGAGCTTCCCCTTCCGCGCCGCCTCGGTGAGGTCGCGCGTGTACCGCTGCAGGGCCTGGTACTGGTTCTCGGGCGACTGGTCGGTGACGCGGTGCGCGCCGCGGACCGATTCAAGTGCCTCCAGGAGCCCGGCCTTCGTGACGCCCTGCGCCTTGAGCAGGTTCGCGGTCTCGGCGCCCTTCACGTCGGTGAGCGCGATGAGCAGGTGCTCGGTGCTCACGTACGCGTCGTTGAGCTTCTGTGCCTCGGACTCGGCTCGATCGAGGACGCTGTTGAGCTCGCGCGAGAGGTTCGGCTGCGCGTCGCTCTGCTTCGGGTAGCGCGCGATCTCCTTGTCCACCGCCTGCTGCAGCAGGGGCACGGCGACGCCGAGCTTCTGGAGGATGGGGAAAACGATGCCCACCTCCTGCGCGAGGAGCGCGACGAGGAGGTGGGTGTCGTGGACCAGCGGGTTGCCGACACGGCGAGCGTGACCGATGGCGTCGGTCAGGGCTTCCTGGCTCTTGATCGTGAGACGGTCAGGCGAAAGCATCGGATGAGAGCTCGGGGATGGAGACTGAAGGCCGACCTGCGACGTGCGCGCCTGGCGATGACGCCCGTTCACCACTCGATGCAATGCTCGGTCCTGCTCGACTACGCCGAATCGGCCGCTCGAGTGTCGCTCATGACACGTCCGCGTGCCGAATCGTCAGGGCCGTCAGGGATTCTCCGGGATGGTCCCAAAGGTGCGACCATCGGCGCGGCGTTGCGAGATGCGCTGGCGGTCGCACCACTCCAGGAACGGGATGAGCCATTTGCGGGTGATGCCGAGGTGGTCGCGCAGCTCGGACGGGGAATAGACGGTCCCCGGCTTCACGTGGTCGCGCAGCCGGTTCAGGAGCTCCTGGACCGCCTCGCGCGCGAAGGGACGGTCGAGGGCGATCAGCACGATCGCCTTCTCCTTGTCGAGCAGCTTCAGGAGTGCTGGGACCTCGACGCCGAGCTCGGCGACCAGTTCGGACACGCTGAGGGCCTCGACTCCCGCCTGCTGGATGCGTTCGAGCAGCTTGTCTCGTGCGGTCGTCGCGCCGGCGGAGGAGCCCGCGGCGAAGCCGACGAGTCGCAGGTGTGCGCCGTCCACGAGGAGCAGCCCCGCGCGCGCGGCGCGGCGGATCACCTCGTCGGCGAGGGCACTGTGTGGCGTGAGCGACGCGCGCGCGACCTGCCGGTCGAAGCCGGCCGCGAGCGGCTGGTCCTCGTGGAAGCGCTTCACGAGTCCGATGAGCCGTTCGCGCATCGCGCCGAGGACCTCGAGAGGCACGAGGCGGTCGCCGATGCGCACGACCTTGTCCTGGTCCTTTAGCAGCCGGTCCACCTGCGCTTGCCGGAGGCCGAGCCGCGTCGTGAGCGGCACGGTGTCGAGTCCGGCCGCACCCGCGTCGTCGAGCATCCAGCCGAGTCGCTCGGCGTCCGAGGCGTGTGCGTGCGACCACGGCTTGGCGCGGCGACTCGACGGGAGCGGGTCGGTGATGATGCCACCGCCGATCGTTCCTTCGACGCCGCCGGCGCGCAGCACGAAGCGATCGCCCGCGCGCGCCACGACGGGCGCGTCGAGGATCAACCGCACGGCGCGACTCGCGCCGGGCGCGACCGCGCCGCCCGACGCGACGATCCGCACGCCGACGTCGGCGGTGCCGAGGTGGAACCGGAGCCGGCGGCGCGCACCGACCGACGGCGCGTCGGCGAGCAGCGACACATCGGCACGCATGACCTGGCTCGTCCACCAGGGATCGCCCGCACGAACGAGCACCGCGTCGGCCGCGACATCGTCGCGCGAGACGCCGACGAGCGCGACGGCGACGCGCGTGCCCGCGCCAACCTGCTCGCTCGGCGCGCCATGCGACTCGAGGCTGCGCACGCGCGCGGTGCGATCGACGGGCAGGATCCTCACGCTCGCCTCGCGCGCGATCGTGCCGCTCCACGCGGTGCCGGTCACGACGGTGCCCGCGCCCGCCACGGAGAACACGCGGTCCACCGGCATGCGCCACGGTTCGTCGGCGGCGCGTGCGGGGATCGTCGCCGCGGCGCCCTTGATCGCGGCGCGCAGCTCGTCGAGTCCCGCGCCGGTGAGCGCCGAGACCGGGACGATCGCCGCATCCGCGAGCGTCGAGCCGGCGAGCGCGGCGCGCACCTCGTCGCTCGCGAGCGTGAGCAGCTCGGCCTCGACCAGGTCGGACTTGGTGAGCGCCACCACACCGGCGCGCACCCCGAGCAACGTGAGGATCGCGAGATGCTCGCGCGTCTGCGGCATCACGCCCTCGTCCGCCGCGACGACGAGCAGCGCGAGGTCCACGCCCGTCGCGCCGGCGAGCATCGTACGGACGAACGCTTCGTGTCCCGGCACGTCCACCACGCCGAGCGTGCCGAGGCCATCGATGGTGAGCGGTGCGAACCCGAGCGCGATGGTGATGCCGCGCCGCTTCTCCTCGGGGAGGCGATCGGTGTCGACGCCGGTGAGCGCCTTCACCAGCGCCGTCTTGCCGTGATCGATGTGTCCGGCCGTGCCGAGGATCACTTGTGCGTGTTCTCCCATGAGACCCAGGCGCGGAGCGGACGGCCGTCGGCGAGGTGCTCCTCGAGGAACTCGCGCAGCAGGCGCTGGTGCGCGCGGACGGTCGGCTCATCGCCGAGCGCGGCGCGGTCGCCGCGCGTCCACGCGATGAGCGTCGCACGCGCCTCGGCGGGGAGCACGCGCGCACCGGGTGCAAGGCTGGCGCAGCGATCGTCGAGCGCGCCGCCCGCGCGGTGGCCGAAGCGCACCACCTCGTCGACGGCGAGCGGGCGGTGACAACTCGCGCAGTTCTCGAGCGCCGGCGCGAAGCCGAGTTCGCCGACGAGCTTCCAGGCGGCGGCGAGCGTGCGCTCCGGTACCTCGACGTCGGTGGCGGTGCCGATCAGGTCGAGCGCCTCCTCGAGCGCGTCGTGGATGGTGCTGCCGCTGTCCTCGTGCGCGAAGCGCAGGCAGAGCTCGGCGAGCGACGCCGCGGCGTTGAAGCGCTCGAGCGAATCGGCGAGCACGGGGCGCGAACGCGTCGCGTCGAAGCCCGTGAGCGTGTGCAGGTCACGCGTGGGATGGAGCAGCAGCTGCGCCATCCCACTCGTGAAGAGGTCGAGGCCCTGCCCGAAGCGGCTCTTCGGCCGCTTCGCTCCACGGGCGATCACGCTCACCACGCCCGCCTCGCGCGTCGCCAGGCGCACGATGCGCGAGGTCTCGCGATAGTCGAAGCCGTGGAGGACGATCGCCTCGGTCTGGATCACCTCTGCAACCTAAGACCCGCGTAGAGCATGCGCCCCGGGGAGGCGAAGCCTGCCACCTGCCGGTAGCGCACGTTCGCGACGTTCTCGGCGCGGAGCTGGATCCGCGCGCCGGGGAGCAGGCGCCCGGGGACGACCAGTTCGGCGCCGAGGTCGACGAGCGTGAATGGCGCGAGTTCGACGACCGCGGGCGGATAGCCCGCGAAGTCACGGTCCTCCCGCATTCCCGTGCGCACGGCGCTCGCGGTGAACGTGCCCACGCGGGCGACGGTGCGTGCGACCTGCAGCGAGGTCGTGTGCTCGGGGCGCCGAAGCAATCGGCCGCCGGCCACGAAGTTCGCCCAGGCATCGCTCTCGAAGCCCGCGTCCACCACGCGCGTGCCGGTCCAGGTGTAGCCCGCCGTGAGCGCGAAGCCCATCACGTTCGGCCACGTGCCCTCCACCTCGACGCCACCCGCGTTGGCCTCCGCGATGTTGTAATAGTTGGGCGACGTCGGCGATGGCGTGAGGTACGTGTACTGGATGAGGTCGCGGAAGCGTTGCGTGAAGCCGGTGACGCGCACGATCGCGCGGCCACCCACGAGCGTCTCGACACCGAGTTCGGCGGAACGTGTGCGCTCGGGGCGCAGCGCCGCATTCCCGATGACGAACCCCGTCGCGAAGTTCTCGAAGAAGCTCGGGGCCTTGAACGCGTTCCCCACCGAGGCGCGCAGACGCGTACCGGGCGCGAGTCGCCAAGCCGCGCCGAGTCGCACGGTGCGGAAGGTGCCGAAGGCGCTGTTGTCGTCGAGGCGACCGCCAAGCGAGTAGGCGAACCGACCCGCCTCGCCAAGGAGTTGCGTGTACGCGGCGCGAGTCTCGCGCGACACGTCGAAGACGTCGTAGCTGTCGCCGTACTCGCTCTGTGAGGTCGAGCTCGAGAGCTCGACCTCGCGCGCGTACTCCGCGCCGACGCTCAGGTGCGTGGATCCGCCGAGCCGCACGTTGCCCCGCAGGTCGGCGACGCGACGCGTGACCACGCCGTGCGCGAAGTAGCCGTAGTAGCCGAGCGTGTCGGTCGCGTCGTCACTGCCGTCGCTCGTGCGCGGGTGCAGCGTGTTCGCCGCGAGCGAGAGGCGCGTCTCGAAGCGGTCACTCCACTTCCTTCCCGCATCGACGCCGACGAGCAGGCGGTGCTCGGCGCGCTCGGCGTTGCGGTCCTCGAGGGCGCCGCTCGATCCGGTGGGATAGCGGTACGACGAGCCGTTGTAACGCGAGGTGATGCGCAGGTCGCTGCGCCCGCCCGACATCGCGAGCGACCCGGCGACGCCGTCATTCTGGTACGCGTTGTTGAACGCGAGCACGCCGTCGGTTGAGTGACGATCGGCCGCGAGCGTCCAGGCCGCGCCGAACAGGTCGCCGTCGGCGCCGAGCGAGGCGCGCCGGCCGTTGTGCGAACCGCCGCCCAGTTCGGCGCGCGTACCTGCGACGCCGCCACGGCGCGTGAAGAGCTGGATGACGCCGGTGACCGCCTCCGACCCGTAGACGACGCTTGCCGGACCGCGCACGATCTCGATGCGCTCGACATCATCGAGCGTGATGCGGCCGAGGTCGACCGCACCACCCGGATCATTCACGGGCACGCCGTCGATGAGGACGCGCACGTAGTTGGATTGGCCCCCGCGCACGAAGAGCGCTGACTGCGAGCCGACCGACGACGTGCGCGAGACGCTGAGCCCCGGGACGCGCCGCAACGCGTCGGCGAGGTGCGTGATCCCTTCGGCGCGCAGTTCGTCGCCGTCGAGCACGGTCGCGGTCACCGTCGGCGTGACCGACGTGGCAGGGAGCCGGGTCGCCGTCACGACCTCGGGGGGAAGAGAGAGCGTGTCGGGGCGAGCCTGCGCGACCGCGCAGATCGGAGCGGCGGCGAGGAGCGCGAGCACCGTGGACAGCTTGTGGCGGATCATGGGGCCAGATGAAGGCTGGAGGATGAATGATGAAAGCGTCACCTGGTGCCGCGCCCCCGAAGGGGCACGAGCACCGGAGCGCCCACGGCGGGATCGCGCGAGACGACGAGTGGCCACTCGTAGACCCGTTCGAGCACATCCCCGCGCATCACCTCGGCCGGCGTCCCGGCGGCGGCGATGCTTCCGTGATGGAGCAACACGATGTGGTCCGCGAAGCGGGCCACGAGGTTCAGTTGATGACTGACGAGGAGGATCGCGTGTCCCTCGCGCGCGAGCCCGTCCACGAGCTCGAACACCGCCATCTCGTGCGCGATGTCGAGGAAGGTCGTCGGCTCGTCGAGCACGAGCGCGCGCCCGCCCTGCGCCAGTGCGCGTGCGATGCGCACGCGCTGCCATTCGCCGCCGGAGAGTTCGTCGGTGCGGCGGCCGAGGAACTCGCGCACGCTCGCACGGTCGATGGCCTTGGCGATCGCGGCGTGATCCTCGGCGGAGTGACCGCTGAACGCGCCGCCGTGTGGGTAGCGGCCGAGCGCGATGAAGTCGCGCACGTCCATCGGGAACGCGGGTTCCTCGCGCTGCGGCACGACGGCCATCCGTGCGGCTATGGCGCGGCGGTCGCCTCCGGCGACCGCCGCGCCATCCAGCGTCACGCGCCCCCGCGTCGGCGCGATGCGCCCGAGCAGCGCACGCACCAGCGTGCTCTTCCCCGACCCGTTCGGGCCGACGACCGCCGTGATGCGACTCGCCGCCGCCTCGAACGAGACGCCGCGCACCGCGGGCTCACCGGTGCCGTAGCCCAGCACGACGTCCTCGAAGCGGATCATCGCGCCGCCCCGCCGCGGAGGCGCCAGAGGAAGAACGGCACACCGACGAGTGCGGTCACGGCCCCGAGCGGGAGCTCGGCAGGGAGGACGAGCGTGCGCGCCACGAGGTCGGCCGCGACGACGAGTGCGCCACCCGCGAGCGCGGACGCCAGCACGGTCGCGCGCGCGCCGCGACAACCGAGCGCACGCGCGATGGCCGGCACGACGAGTCCGACGAAGCCGATGAGGCCCGCGCCCGCCACCGTCGCTGCCGCAAGCAGTGAGGCGGTGAGGTAGATGCGGCGCGTCACGCGCTCGACGTCGAGCCCGAGCGAGGCCGCGGCCTCCTCGCCGAGCGCGAGCACGTCGAGGTCGCGACCCCAGACGGCGAGCAGCACGACGCCGAGGGCGACATAGAGGGCGATCCATCGCACGCCCGACCATTGCGCGTCGCCGAGGGAGCCCATCATCCACCAGAGTGCGCCACGCACCGTGCCTTCGGGCGCGCGCGCGAGGGCGACCATGATCGCCGCGGTGCAGAACGCGCCGACGACGACGCCGGACATGAGGAGCAGCCGCGGATCGGCGCGGCCGCCCGCCGCACGCGCGACGAGCAGGACGAGGACGACGGCAGAACCCGCGCCCGCGAATGCCGCGAGCGGCACGAAGCCGGGACCGGTGAGGCCCAGCGTCACCGCGAGCACCGCGCCGACGGCCGCGCCACCGGAGACGCCGAGCAGGTACGGCTCGGCCAGCGGATTTCGCAGCGTCGACTGCAGTGCCGTGCCGCTCGCCGCGAGCCCCGCGCCGACGACGAGCCCGAGTGCAACGCGCGGCATCCGCAGGTCACGCACGATCGACACCGCCGACCGGTCGCCGATGCCGAAGAGCGCGCTCCACACATCGGACGGCGAGAGCGGCACCGCGCCCACGCCGAGTCCCACCGTCACCGCGAGCACGACCGCGGCGACGAGTGCGACCCAGAGGAGGCGCGGCGTCGAGCTCACCGCGGGCCCGCGGGATAGAGCAGGCCACGGAGGTGCTGCACCGCTTCGGCCATGCGGATCCCCGGACGACCGACCAGCGCCGTGTCGATGACGAGGATCCGACCCTCGCGCATCGCCCGGATGGCGCGCCAGTTCGCATACGCGCGGAGCTTCACGGCCGCGTCGGCGCTGGCGAGGATCACGTCGGGGTCGCGGCGCGCGATCTCCTCGAGCGTCACCTGCGGCGACGGTGCGTCCATGTCGCCGAAGACATTCTCGCCGCCAGCGATGGTGAGCAGCTCCGAGAGGAAGCTCCCCTTGCCGATCGTCATCACCGGCGCGTCCCACACATGCCAGAACGCGCGCACGCGCCTCGCCGGGACCGGCAACTTGCCCAGCGAGTCGAGGCGCGCGATCACGGTGTCCGTCACGCGCCCGCTCTCGCCGGGGCGACCGATCAACGCAGCGATCGTCGGCGCGACGCGCACGAGGTCCGCGATGTGATCGGTCCGATACGAGAGCGTCGCCACGCCCGCCCGGCGCAGCTGTCGCACTGCGGCGAGGTTCGACTCCGTCGCATAGAGGATCACCAGGTCGGGGCGCTGGCCCAGCACCACCTCGACGTTCGGCATCATCCCGTCGCCGACGTCGGGGATGGCGCGCGCCGCTTCGCTGAAGAGGTCCCAGTGCGTGCGCCCGACGAGGTGCGCGTTGCCGTCGAGTTCGAGGATCAACTCGGTGGTGACGGGATTGAGCGAGACGACGCGCGTCGCGACGAGCCCCGCGGGGATCGTGTCCCCGAAGTCGTCGACGACGAGGCTCGGCGCGGCCTCGCGCCTGGCCGCGCAAGCCGCGCCCGCCAGCAGCGCGAACGCGAGGAGTGTACGGGATGTGTATCGCATGGAACGAGAAAGGCTCCTTCGGTCGACGAAGGAGCCTCGATGCACGTGGCCGGGTGTCCGGATGCGGACGACCGAGGGCCCACGCCACCGACCCTCCCCCGAGGGTCCGGATGTGGCGCGAACGTGGGTCGTCTCCTGGCTCCGGGCCGTCTCGCTCGCCTTCCCGGGTCATGCGACCCAGTGGCTTGTGATGAGCGGACGTGTGCTGCTTGCCCGTTACAGTGGCGGGGCCGCGCCGGTATCTCACCGGCTTCCGTGTCCCGCGTTCGCAATCGATTGTAGAGCGAAGCTAGGCGAGGCCCTCGCGCTTGGCAAGCGCGTTGTTGAGCCGGCCCTTGAGCTGCGCACGCTTCATGTAGTGCTCGCCCTTCTGTTCCTCGTTCGGTGAATCGACGCGCTCGTAGGCCGCGTCGAGCGCGGCGATCTCGAGCGCGAGCGCCTCGGGATCGTCGTCGCGCCGGCGCGCGACGGCACTGCCGCGGCGCATCGTGTACGTCCCGAGTCCGAGCAGCATCGCCGCGCCGACCGCGGTCACGATCATCATGAGGCGCAAGCTGCTCGCCGACGCCGACGGCGGGATGGAGATGCGGATCACCTGTGCCGCGGCGACGTCCTGTGCGAGGAAACGGCGGAACGGCCGGCCGTCGATCGTCACCGCATCGACGTTCACGAGTCCCGCCCCGGTGACGATCGCCTGCGGCTCCTCGACGAGCACCTCGAGCACCGTCGCCGGCTGTTCGACGAGCATCTCGATCGGCTCGCGCTTCGTGGGGATCTCGTACGAATAGGTGACCTGCCGGAGCCCCGGCGAGATCGGCGCGTTCACCTGCACGCGTCCCGCGACGACACTGATCGCCTCGGCCGAGACGTCGCCCTGCCCCGGAACGACCACGGTCACGCCGGGCGGCAGCGCGACATCGAACGTCACGCCGTCATCACCGGCTGCGACGCGCGTGACCGTGCTGTCGTTGCTCAGCTCGAAGGCCTCGAGCACCGTGCGATTGCGCCCCGTCGCGCTGTCCGGGACGGTCACGATGACGTGCCGGCCTCGGATCGAGATCGGGACCGGCGCGCTCGTCGTGTCGAAGACGATCAGGTCGGCGATGCCGCCGCGCACCGCACGCTCGCGCACTGGTGGCGTGAAGTAGTTCACGCCGCCGCGGTTGGTCGACACGAAGTAGACCGCATTCGAGTCGCCGAAGGCGCGATAGCGGAAGCGATAGCCGCCACCCGCCGCTGTGCGCACCGAGTCGAGCGGCCCCGCAGTGTCGGGGCCGACACGATGGAGGGTCACCCACGCGCCCGCGACCGACACGCCGCGCGCCGTCCGGCCGGGGAGCGAGAGGCGGCCTTCGATGGAACGCTCGGACTGCGCGAGCGCAGCACGCGGGGCACCGGGGCCAAGGAGGCAGAGCGCAGTGCCGAGCACCGCGAGGGACCACGCGCCGCGGCGCGTCCGGTCAGAGCGAGAATCGTCCAAAGTCCTCGGGGCGCAGTTGCGCGATGTGACGCTTGAGTTCGTCGGCGGAGAGCGGGTCGCCCTCGCCGGCCGGCGGCTCGCCGCTCCCATCCGCGTCATCGTCGTCATCGCGGAAGAGCGCGTCGGCGACGAACACCGGCGCCTCGAGACGGATCGCGAGCGCGATCGCGTCCGACGGACGCGAGTCGACGACGACCGGGCTCCCCGCCTTGGTGAAGTGCAGCTCGGCGAAGAAGGTGCCTTCGTGCACACGCGTGACCTGCACGCGCCGCAGGAGCCCGCCGAGCCCGAGCACGACCGACTGCATCAGGTCGTGCGACATGGGACGCTCGCGCTTCACCGAGTTCAGGTGCGCGGCGATCGCCTCGGCCTCGGGCCGGCCGATCCAGATGGGGAGCGTGCGCTCGCCGCCCTTCTCCTGCAGGATGACGACGTACGCCTGGGAGGAGGCGTCGAGTCCGAGTCTCGAGACCAATACTTCGACCACGACGCCTCCCCCGCCGGCTCAGGCGCGCGTGGCGCGCTTGAGCTCGGCGACCATGTTCGTCCGCTCCCAGTTGAACAGGGAGACCTTCTTGCCGTAGCGCACCGTCTTCTCGGGCGTGCGGCCGAAGTGGCCGTAGGCCGCGGTGGGACCGTAGATCGGCTTGCGCAGGTCGAGAGCCGCGATGATGCCCTTCGGCGTGAGGTCGAAGCAGGCGTCGACCGCCTTCATGATGCGGCGCTCATCCACCGTGTTCGTCCCGAACGTGTCGACCATGACCGAGACCGGCTTGGCGACGCCGATCGCGTAGGCGACCTGCACCTCGCACTTCGTGGCGAGCTTCGCGGCAACGATGTTCTTCGCGACCCAGCGCGCGGCGTACGCGGCCGAGCGGTCGACCTTCGACGGATCCTTGCCCGAGAAGGCGCCGCCGCCGTGGCGGCCGTAACCGCCGTACGTGTCGACGATGATCTTGCGGCCGGTGAGCCCGGCGTCGCCGTGCGGTCCGCCGACGACGAAACGGCCGGTCGGGTTGATGTGGAGCTTCATCTTCTTCGCGCGAAGCTCCTCGGGGACCACCGCGTGGATGATGTCGCGCGTGATCGCCTCGTGGATCGCCTTGTTCTTCACCGTGTCGGCGTGCTGCGTGGAGATGACCACCGTGTCGACCTCGACCGGGCGCCCGTCCTCGTACACCACCGAGACCTGCGACTTGCCATCAGGGCGCAGCCACGGAAGCGTCCCGTCCTTGCGGCGGTCGGCGAGCGCGTGCGTGAGCTTGTGCGCGAGCATGATCGGGAGCGGCATGAGCTCCGGCGTCTCGTCGCACGCGAAGCCGAACATCATGCCCTGGTCGCCGGCGCCGCCGGTGTCGACGCCCTGGCCGATGTCGCGCGACTGCTGGCCGAGCGCGTTGAGGACGGCACACGAATCGGCGTCGAAGCCGATGCCGGCCTCGGTGTAGCCGATGTTCTTGATCGTCTCGCGGACGAGGCCGCGGAGGTCGGCCCAGGCCGCGGTCGTCACCTCACCGAAGATCGTCGCGAGGCCCGTAGTGACCATCGTCTCGCACGCGACGCGCGAGTACGGGTCCTGCGCGAGCAGCGTGTCGAGCACCGCGTCGGAGATCTGGTCGGCGACCTTGTCCGGGTGGCCTTCGGTGACCGACTCGGAGGTGAAGAGATGGCGATGCAGCACGGGTGGATTGGCTATGCGTGGATAGGAAAGACAACGGCTGGCGCCAGAGGCCAGCCGCAAGATTCGCGCCCTGAACGATAATGCCCCTACGCGAGCCCGAGCAACCCGTCGAGCAGCTCCTCACCGAGCTGTTCACCGAGGGCATCGCGGAGCACCTGCTCCGACTCGCGCGCGGTCGCGCTGCGGAGCGCCTTCCCGGCAGCTGCGGCGGCCGCCGACTGGCTCACGCCGCGCACCAGCCGCTTCACCGCGGGGATGCCGCTCGCCGCGACACTGAGCGTGTGGATCCCGAGGCCGAGCAGGGCGAACGCCATCAGCGGCTGCGATGCCATCTCGCCGCACACGCTCACCTCGAGGTTCGCCGCCTTCGCGACCTCGACCGTGCGCGCGATGAGCCGCAGCACCGCCGGATGGAGAGGCGTGTAGCGCGTGACCAGTGACGCATTGCCCCGGTCCACTGCGAGCGTGTACTGCACGAGGTCGTTCGTCCCGATGGAGAAGAACGAGACGTCCTGCACGAAGCTGTCGGCGCTCATCGCGGCGGCGGGCGTCTCGACCATCACGCCGAGCGGCACGTCCACGCGATGCGGGACGCCGCGGCGCTTGAGCTCGTCGGCCGCCTCCTGGAGCAGGTAGCGCGCCTGGCGCACCTCCTCCACCGAGACGATCAGCGGGAGCATGATGCGCACGTCGCCGTGGACCGCAGCGCGCAGCAGCGCGCGCAGCTGGACCTTGAAGAGCTCGGGCTCGTCGAGGCACATGCGGATGGCGCGCCAGCCGAGGAACGGGTTCGGCTCGTGCGGAAAGCCGCCGATGGGGAGCTTGTCGCCGCCGACATCGTAGGTGCGGATCACGACGGGATGGCCCGCGAACGCCTTCACGACCTTCGAGTACGCCTCGACCTGCTCGTCCTCGCTCGGCATCGCCGTGCGTCCGACGACGAGGAACTCGGTGCGCATGAGGCCGACGCCCGCCGCACCGCTCTCGGCGGCCCGCACCGCTTCGTCGGGGAGGTCGACGTTCGCGCGCAGCGTGACCTTCGTGCCGTCGGTCATCACCGCCTCGGCGCCGGCGAGCGTCGCGAGCTCGGCCTGCGCGACGGCCTCTCGGCGCGCGCGGTCAGCGAACTGCGCGAGCACCGCCGCCGTCGGGCGCGGGATGAGCGTGCCGTTGGTGCCGTCGAGGATCACGCGGTCGCCGGTCATGAGCTTCGCTGTCGCGTCGATGAGGCCGACGACGGCAGGCAGCCCGAGTGAGCGCGCGAGGATCGCGACGTGCGACGTGCGCGTGCCGGCGTCGGTCGCGATGCCCGCGATCGCGCGCCGGTCGAGCTGGATCGTGAGGCTCGGCGTCAGGTCGTGCGTGACGAGGATCGCGTTGCTGCCGGGCTCGAGGTCCACCGGATCGTGGTCCGGGAGGTCCATGAGCAGCGACAGCATGCGGATGTGCACGTCGACGAGGTCGCCCACGCGCTCGCGCATCATCGGGTTGGCCGAACGCCCGAAGTGCTCTCGCCACTCGAGCATCACGAGGTCGAAGGCCTTCTCGGCGGCCAGGTTCTGGCGCACGAGCGTCTCGACGCGGCCGCGCAGCTCGGCGTCCTGGATGATCGCCACCTGCACGTCGAAGATCGCGGCCTCGGCGGGGCCCGCCTTCACCTCGGCGCGCGCCTTCACCTTCTGCAGGCGCTCGATCGCGTCGTCGAAGGCCGCGCGCAGCCGCGCGATCTCCGCCTCGACGCCCGCCGACTCGATCACGCGCGCCTTCACCTCCGGCACCTCCCAGCGCAGGAGGTGCGCGGGCCCGACGACGATGCCGGGCGAGGCGGGGACGCCGTGCAGGGTGCCGGCCACTCGCTACTGCTCTCCGAACCGGTTGGCGATGAGCTGCGAGAGCGCGTCGAGCGCGCCATCGGCGTCGGCGCCCTCGGCGCGCAGGCGGACCGTCGAGCCGCACTCGGCGGCGAGCATCATCACGCCCATGATGCTCTTCGCGTTCACCTCGAGATCGTCGCGCGCGATGGTGATGTCCGCCTTGAACTTCCCGGCCGTCTTCACGATCTCGGCGGCAGGGCGGGCGTGGATCCCGTTGGCGTTGACGACCTGTACGGCACGTTCCGGCATCAGCCCACCATGGCGTAGAGGATGAAGGCGGCCAGCACGAGCGTGGCGAGGCGCCACCCTTCCGTGCGGCCGTGCAGCACCGTCACCAGCACCGCCCCCGCCGTGACCGCTGCGAGGACACCACCCAGCACCGCCCGTCCCGGACCGATGATGCCCTGCGCCGCTACGGGGAGCGCGATGCCGGCGAGCAACGCCGTCGCGCGCGCCACGTGGGCCGGCCCCTGCCGCAACAGCGGATTGCCCAGCGCCTGCGCCATGCGAAGTCCGTGCGCCCATCCAGCATGCAGGCCCCAGATCCGCAGCCCCAGGTGCAGCACATTGTACGACCCGAGAAATATGAACACGACGCCAAGGGGCGAGGCCCCCAAGCCGAAGGCGAGGAGCGCGATCGACGAACAGAGTGGCACCCAGCCGGCCCAGACGAGGCGGTCGCCAACGGAGCCGAGCGGACCGGGCGCGGCCACGCGGAGCCGCTCGATCTGCGCCTCGGGCACGCCATCGAGCTCGGCGCGCGCGAGGGCGCCGACGGCGACCGCCGCGAGGTAGGGATGCGCGTTGAAGTAGCCGCTGTGCCGCGCCATCGCCTTGCGATAGGCTTCCCCGCCCTTGCCGCCGGGGAGCCGCTTGAGCGCCGGTTCGAGTGCAAACGCGATGCCGTTGCCGAGCATCGTCTCGTAGTTCCAGACGCCCTGGATGGCGAGCATGCGGATGAGCATCGCGATGCGGATCCGGAGCGGCAGCTGCGGCACGGGGGCCAGCGTGCTCATGCGAGGAGGCGCCCGGCGAGGCCGAAGCCAATCACCAGCCCCGCGAGCAGGTACCAGCGCGCGCCGGTGGTGGTGCGCACCACCTTCCAGACGGCCGCGAGCCCCACCGCCGACGCGACGGAGACGACGACCGCGCGGCTCATCGTGGGCGAGACCGTGGTCGTCGCGATCGCCGCGGTGTGGATCGGCACGAAGACGAGCAGCGCCGCGAGCGTGATCAGGCCGCCGCGGATGAGGTCGGAGGACATCCCCATCAGTTGGAGCGCGACGACCGCGCTCCCCGAGCCGCGCGCGATGCGCTGCTGTTGTTGGCGCGCCCAGAAGGCGTTCCACCGGCGCAGCACGACCATCGAGGAACCGCCGATGCCGGCCGTGACTAGTGCGGCGAGCACGGCGAGACTCATCGCGGCGGGCGTGCCATCGGCGGCGTGCGCGAAGAGGAAGCCGCCGACGACCGAGGCCGAGCCCCACTCCGGATAGCGGCTCGCGCCGAATGGCATCGATTCGAGCGCGAAGAACTCGAGTGCGACGCCCATCACGAGTCCGCGATCCGGTTCGCCGATGAGCGCACCGGCGACCGTCGCCGCGACGATCGGCCGCGAGATCATCGCCTGCGGGAAGCTCACGACGTCGAGGCCGAAGATGGCGCCGAGCACGACGAGGGGCAGGAGCTGCACGAGGTCGGTCGTGTTCATGACGCGCCGTCCTGGGCGAGCAACTCCTCGAGCGGCATCGCCGCGGCCTGCGGCACGTCCTGCGCGCTCACCGTCACGCCGGTCGCCGCGAGGGCGCGCAGCTGCGCTTCCTCCTCGTCCGTGAGATAGACGTAGCGCTCATGGGCCGTCCGTCCCGGCTTGTGATGGATCCCGCCGATCGTGACGCTGCGGATCCCGCCCGCCGTCGCGACGAGTCGCTGCATGGTGCCGATGTCGCCCGTGAGCAGCATCCCCGTGCGGCGGTCGGCGCGGTAGTCCGCGAGCCGTCGCGCCGCGCTCTCCACCGAATCGAAGTAGATGCCCATCTCGGGCGGGACGCCCATGCGGTAGAGCTCCTGCTCCCACTCCGACGTCGCGACCTCGTCGTCCACGAGCACGAGGAAGCCGAGCTCGCACGGCTGGCCCCAGCCGACGACGACCTGGCCGTGGATGAGGCGATCGTCGATGCGGAAGAGCTCAAGGGTCACGCGGCGCCTCGATCACGGTGAGCGCGTCGCGCCCCTGCTCCGCCGCCTTCGCGAGGTCGCCGCCGCAGGCGTAGCTGAGGATCGTCGGCAGCGCGGCTCCGGTCACGACGATGAGCCCGGGCGTGTCACGCTGGACCCGGCGAGCCGCCAACGTGCAGCTGCCCGCGGGGAGGTCGGTGAAGATGATGCGCGCGCCAGTCGAGGCGACGGCCTCGCGCAGCTTTGCCTCGATATCGCCCGGAGCGAGGCCGGAGTTCGAGATCGTGATGAAGCAGTCGCCGCGGCCGGAGATCTGCTCGACGGCGGAGCGGATGCCCTCGGCGAAGGTGCCGTGGCCCGCGACGATGGCCTTCGGGCCGTCACTCATCGTCGTCGAGGAGGTAGCGCTGGACGTCGGCCTTGCCGCGCAAGTGCGTCTTGAGTCGCTCGTTGAAGACCTCGGCCGGGTCCTGCCCAGAGTAGCGCATCAGGTGGTTCATCGCGATGACCTCGGCGATGACCGTGATGTTCTTCCCCGGGTTGAGCGGCACGGTGATCTTCGGGATCTCGACCCCGAGGATCGTCGTCTGCTCCATCTCGAGGCCGGTGCGTTCGACGGTCATCCCTTCCTTCCATTCCTGCAGCACGACGACGACCTCGACGCGCTTCTGCTGGCGCACGGAGCGCACGCCGAAGATCGCGCGCACGTCGATGAGGCCGATGCCGCGGATCTCCATGTAATGCCGCTGCAGCGGATGGCCGGACCCGATGAGCACGTCCGGTCCCTTGCGCTTCGTGATCACGAGGTCGTCGGCGACGAGGCGATGCCCGCGCTCCACCAGGTCGAGCACGCACTCCGACTTGCCGATGCCACTCGCGCCCGTGAACAGGAGCCCGACGCCGTAGACATCGGCGAGCGACCCGTGCAGCGAGGTCTGCGGCGCGAAGGCGTCGAGCAGGAAGGGCGTGATCCGGTTGTAGAACTCGAGCGTCTTGAGCTTCGAGACGAGGATCGTGACGCCGTGCTTCTTCGCCATCTCATCCATCCCCGGCGGCAGCTCGAGCCCCTTCGTCACCATCACGAGGGGGATCGGATAGCCGAGGAAGGTGTCGAGGATGCGCGACCGCTCCGCGTCGGAGAGCGAGCGCATGTAACTGACCTCCGTCTCGCCCAGCACCTGGATCCGCGACGGGACGAAGCGGCCGGTGTAGCCGGCCAGCACGAGTCCCGGACCCGACGCGTCCGACGTCGGTACCACCCGCTCCACGCCATCGGGGCTGCCGAGCATCGTCAACTCGAGCAGGTCCTTCGTGCGTTCGTAGAATGCCCCGACGGTGAGTGCAGCCATCGGCTAGGCGCGGGCGCGGGCACGGGCCACCGCGCGCGCGCGGCCCTTCGGCAGTCCCTGCCGCTCGCGGTTCGCCTGACTCTTGAGCCGCGCGATCGCGAGGGCGAGCGTGGGCCCGTA
>Ga0137353_1000027_pt1 | contig 30720 bp, 42 predicted proteins | sample EasRivERMLT760_2_FD_104759 | JGI IMG/M metagenome (GOLD analysis project Ga0137353, IMG submission 104759) | Soil microbial communities from meander-bound floodplain in the East River, Colorado, USA - East River MetaG ERMLT760_2 | ecosystem: Environmental > Terrestrial > Soil > Floodplain ...
CATGGGAGCGGTGCCGTCGAGTGAGCGCCCGTTCCAACGAACGCTGACTCGAGGCATCGAAACCTGTCGCTCACCCGCACTCTCGGTCGCGTCACCCTCCTCGTCGGCCTACTCGCAGCCTACGCGATGCGATCCGCCCACGCACAAGGCTACCCGTTCAGCCAGCGCGGGAGCGTCACGCAGAACGTCGCGCTCACCGAGTTCAGCATCAGTTACGGCCGGCCGGTCGCGCGCGGACGCGCCCTCTTCGGCGCGCTCGTGCCATGGGACAGCGTCTGGCACCCCGGCGCCGATTCCGCGACGATCGTACGCATCGATCACGACGTGCTCCTCGACGGGAAGGCGGTGGCGGCGGGTGAGTACTCGCTCTGGCTCATCCCGCGAGCCGAGCGGCCGTGGACGCTCATCCTGAGCCGCGCGGCGCATGTGTTCCACAAGCCGTACCCCGGTGCGGAGTTCGACGCGCTGCGACTCGAGGTCCAGCCTGCCCAGGCCTCTGCGATGGAGTCGATGGCGATCTACTTCGCGGCCGTGCTGCGCGATGAGGCGGAACTGCGCCTGCATTGGGGCACGACGTACGTCGCCGTGCGCGTGAGAGCGCCGTACCCGAACGCGCCGGCGGCGATGATGCGCGGGACGTACCTCGACGACTATGGAAACGCCTTCGAGATCTCGGACACTCTCTTCGTGCAACTGCCGCACGGGCGCTTCCGTCTCGTCGAGTGGCACGCCGACGAGCAGTTCGTCATCGCACACAACGACTCGTCCAATGCGAGCGACCCCGGACTCTGGACGCGGATAGACTGGATGCCTTTGCCAGGCATGGCGCCGTACACGTGGGGCTTATGCCTCACCGCGTATCGTGCGCCGTCGCGGACGTCGGCAGTCGCGACGGCGCCGCCGAACCGTGCGACGCCGCGCACGGGGTGCAATGGCCATCCGTTCTCGCGCATGAAGCCCGCGGGCGCGGCGACGCCCCCCTGACCGGCGAGGGCGGCGAGGACGACAGGAACTCGCGGCGGCTCACGAGGTAGCATGCGGATGGTCGCCGAGTCCATCGAGCCCCAAGACGAGGTTCGCCTCCTCACGCCGGCAGAGCGCGGCGCGCAACTCGAGCGCTTCTCGCGTGAGAGCGACCGCGAGCAGTCCCGAGATACGATCCGGACGCTCGCCTCGTGCGCTGTCTATTCCGCCGCCGGGATCCTCGGCCTGTCGTGGGCGGTCGCGTCGAGGGACGAGGCGATGGCGCGCGTCATCTTCTGGATGAGTCTCGCCGTGGCGAACGCCGGCATCCTGATCACGCTGATCGCGGCGTACGCGCGATCGGTGGAACGGACCGGGATGCGATAGCGACGGTGGGCGCACGCACGAGTCCACCTCGCGGAGCGTTGCCGGACGGGCGTAGATTCTCAAGTCCATGGAACGCCTCTCGCTGCTCGTGGTCTGGATCGTCGCCGGCGCGGGCGCTGTCGGCGGATCGATCGTCGGCGGGGCCGCCGGTCAGCCCGGCGTGTTCATCGGTGCCCTCATCGGCGGCACGGTCGCCGCGCCGGTCGGCGTCTGGCTCTGCACGCGCTTCGGCTGGTTCGCGGCGCACCAACGGAGGGCGGCCTCGGCAGGCGCCGCCATCGGATTCCTCATCGCGGCGCCGATCGCCGCGACGAACCTGCATACGCCGGTGATCCCCGTGCTGATCTGCAGCCTCGCCGGCGTCGGTGCGCTCGTCGGGGCCGGGCGCGCCAGGCCGAACTAGGGCCGTCGCGTCGCCGCGCCGGCGACCAGTCCAAGCCATCGTGCTCCAATATCTCCTTCCGCTCACCGGCATCTGGCTCGTCGTCCGCGTCTATCGCGCGGTCGCGCTGCGCTGCGGTGAGCGGCCGAGCCTGCGGGCTTGGTGCTTCGTCCTCGGGATCGCGGGGATCGGCATCGCGGTGGCGCTGATCCAGTGGCTCTACAAGCCGCTCGAGCCACCATGGTCGGAGTCGCCGTCGGGCATCATCATCCTGCTGTGGAGATTCCTCGTGATCTGCGCGTTCGCACTCACCGGGTTGGGGTCGTTGATCGGCGCGGCGAAGCCGAAGTATCCTCGGAGGGCCGAGCAGTGAGTTCGTCATCTCGGCTCGGCGGCGTGGTCCGCGCGACGTTGGTCGTCGGGCTGCTCGGGGCGATCGGCGGTGCGCTCGGTGGCGCATTGATCGCGACGGTCCTTGTGGTCGCCCGCCTGGTCCCCGGCTTCAACGGTATCGGCGACGCGATCGAGTCGATCGCGAGCGCATCGGCGTTCATCGGGATGTTCGGGGCAGCCTACGGGGTGGTGCTCGGCCCGCTGCTCGGGTGGACTCTCATGCGTCGCGTTCCGCTCGGCCGCGCGATCGGCGAGACGGCCTTCGCAGCAGCACTCGGCGTCGGAGCGGCGATGGTCCTTCCCACGTGGGGTTTCTCGATCCTCGTCTACCCGCTCGTCGCCGCGGTCGCTGCCGCGGTCCGACTCCGTTACACCCATCGCCTCGCGCCCGAGCGAACCGGGTCATCACCGGGCCAGCTCAAGCCCGGCTGAACTCCCACCTTCATCGCGAACGACCATCTCACCGAAGCCGCTCTCTCGCCTGACTCGACGGGCGCTCGTGCCTGCGCTCGTTCTCTGCACCACCGTGCTCGCCGCCTGCGAGGTGAGGAAGGAGCTGCCTCCCACGCCGCCGCTCACGGTCTCGCAGTCCGAGTTCCAGCACCTCCGCTGGCTCGAAGGCAGCTGGCGTGGTTCTGGCGGCGGCATCGACGCCTTCTTCGAGGGCTACCGCTGGGTGGATGACACGACCATCAGGAAGTACGGCTTCGCCGACTCGACCCTCGCCGTCATCTCGGACAGCGGTGACATCGCGCTGCGCGGAGGGTTCGTGCGCAGCGGATTTGCCGAGCGATCCTACGTCGTCGTGGAACTCGACTCGGCGCGCGCTCGCTTCACGCCGGAGGGCAACGCGAGCAACGGGTTCGAATGGATGCGCACCGGCCCTGGTGAATGGACGGCGCGCCTCACGTGGGACTCGGCCGGTGTGCCGCGCGCGCGGACCTACACGATGCGGGCGTTGGTGAAGCCGTGAAGGTCGTCATCGCCGGCGGCAGCGGGCAGGTCGGTGCGGTCGTCGTGCGTTGGTGCGACGGTCGCGGTGATGACGTCGTCGTGCTGAGCCGCGATCCGCGCACGGTGCGCAGCGCACGCGCCGTCGCATGGGACGCACGCACGCTCGGTCCCTGGCGCGACGAACTCGACGGCGCCGACGTGTTGCTCAACCTCGCCGGGCGCAGCGTGAACTGCCGCTACACGCCGCAGAATCGCGACGCCATCCTCCGGTCGCGCGTCGACTCCACGCGCGTCCTCGGTGAGGCGATCGCCGCTGCCGCGCGACCGCCGCGTCTTTGGCTCCAATCGAGCACCGCGACCATCTACTCGCATCGCTACGACGCGCCGAACGACGAGGCCACCGGCATACTCGGCGGCGACGAACCCGGCGTACCCGACACCTGGCGGTTCAGCATCGACGTCGCGCGCGCGTGGGAGCGCGCGGCCGATGAAGGCGCGCGCGCCGGCACGCGGCTCGTGAAACTGCGCTCGGCGATGATCATGAGTCCCGATCGCGGCGGCATATTCGATACACTGCTCGGTCTGGTGCGCCTCGGACTCGGCGGACAGTCCGGCGACGGACGTCAGTACCTCTCGTGGATCCACGAGGACGACTTCGCCGGCGCGATCGGCTGGATCATCGCGCACGAGCACCTGGTCGGCTGCATAAACGTCGCCGCGCCGAACCCGTTGCCCAACGCCGCGTTCATGCGCGCGCTGCGCGAGGCATGGGGCACGCGCATCGGACTGCCGGCGACCGAGTGGATGCTCGAGCTCGGAGCGATCGCGATGGGCACGGAGACGGAACTCGTGCTCAAGAGTCGTCGCGTCATCCCCGGGATATTGCTCGCTGACGGGTTCAGGTTCACGCACCCGGAGTGGGGCGGTGCGGCGCGGGAGCTGTGCGGGCGCTGGAGAGGGCGTAGCATTCAGTGACCCACGCCCGGCTGCCCGCAGCCAAGGAGGCCGTATGTACGCTGTCTTCCTGGGAGCATTCGTCGCCATCGGGATCGCGATCTGGGTCTCGATGAACAACTCGAAGAAGGACCCGAAGGCCTGACACCCCAGGATCCCTGGAGGACCCGGTGGAGATTCTCGTCTTCGGCGCATCCGGAGGGACCGGCCGCCTCATCGTAACGCAGGCGCTCGCGCGCGGGCACAGGGTCGCGGCGTTCGTTCGCCGCGATGACTCACTGGCGGCCCAGCGCGACCTCGAGATCGTACGCGGCGATGTCGGGGATGCCGTCGCCGTGGCGGCGGCGATCAAGGGACGCGAGATCGTGATCTCCGCGCTCGGCGTCGCGAAGCCCCTGCAGCCGGACCCGGTGGTCCGCGCGGGCGTCGGCCACATCGTCGCCGCGATGGAGTCGTCGGGCGTGCGACGCCTCATCTACCTCTCGTTCATCGGGGTCTCGGCGAGCCGTGCGACGGCCGGTCCGCTCATCCGCTACGTCGCGCGCTTCCCATTGCGCCACGAGATCGCCGACCACGAGCAGAAGGAGGAGCGGATCCGGGCGAGCTCGCTCGAGTGGACCATCGTGCGCGCGCCGAAGTTCACGGACGGACCACCGACGGGCGCCTTCAGGGTGGGCGAGGGGATCCGCGCGACATCGTTCTTCCCCCGCCTCTCGCGCGCGGACGTCGCCGCGTGCATCCTCGACGAGACCCAGGCGCCGCGATTCGCGCGGACCGCCGTCTCACTGCTTCCTGCCTAGGAACGGATGATCCCACAACTCCTCGTCGGAGTGAGCGCCCTCGTGATCGGCCTGCTCGGCGGTGCGCACCTGCTCTTCACCTTCTCCGGTGCGAAGCTCACGCCGCGCGACGCGAGCGTGCGTGCGGCGATGGAAGGGGGAAGTCCGATGATCACGAGGGAGATCACCGTCTGGAGCGCCTGGGTGGGATTCAATGCGAGCCACAGTATGGGCGCACTGCTCTACGCCGCGGTCTACGGCTACTTCGCGCTCGCGCAGCCCGACCTGCTCTTCGGTTCGGCGTACCTCCTCTCGCTCGGCGCGATCACGCTCGCGGGTTACCTGTTCCTCGGACTGCGATACTGGTTCAGCACGCCGCGCAACGGGATCATCATCGCGTTCGCCTGCTATGTCACGGCGGTGATCGTGCGAGCCGCCATGTGACCGTGTCCCCGCATGACCCGTTTCGACTCGCGGGCCTCGAGCGCCCATTACCCCCCCCTCATCCCAGGAGTTGATCGATGCGCAGTGCCACATGGGTGCGGATCGCCGCTGGACTGACCCTCTTCCAAGCACTGGGGCACACCTTCGGCGCGGTGCTCGCGCCCTCGCACGGCTTCGGCGAGGATACCCTGCGCGCGGCGATGCGGGGCTATCACATCACCGCGATGGGCATGGAGCGCAGTTACTGGGAGCTCTACCACGGCTCGCTCTGGTCGATCACCGCCGTGCTCGTGATGAGCGCCGGCATCATGTGGTCGCTCGCCCCGATCGTGAGCGCGACCCCGAGCACCGCGAAGCCGGTGCTGCTCTGGCTCGCGCTGGGCTACGTGTCGGCGACGGTGATCGCGGGGCTCTACTTCGTCACGGCGCCGATCGTCGTCGCCGCGCTCATCACGTTCTGCCTCGTCATGTCCTTCCTGCGCGCCGGCGCACCGTCGGCGAGCTGAGCCGCGGGTGTTCCTCCGCGCCGTCCTCGCCTTCCTCGTCCTGCCGGGCGTCGTCGCGTTCGCGGTGCCGCTCCTGTTCCTCCGGCCGCCGGGGCGCCTGTTCGTGTTCACGCCTGCAGCGACGCTCGTGCTTGGCGCGGGACTCGTGGTCCTTGGCTGGTGCGTGCGCGACTTCTACGTGCTCGGACGCGGCACGCTCGCCCCGTGGTCGCCACCGCAGCGGCTCGTCGTGCGCGGCCTCTATCGATTCTCACGGAACCCGATGTATCTGGGGGTGTTGATGATCGTGACAGGGTGGGCGCTCGGGTTCCGTTCGTCGGCGATCGGCTGGTACGTTCCCGCGCTCGCCGTGCTGTTCCACCTGAGGGTGATGATCGGCGAGGAACCGTGGCTCGCGCAGAGACACGGCACGGTGTGGACGGATTATGTCGCGCGAGTGCCCCGCTGGCTGGGGCCTATCGGGGGGCGGGCGACCGGCAGGAATTGATGCTATGATAAATGGGCAGGGGGCACGCTCGGCAAGCCACAATCAGGCTCGGAGGACGGATGTTGCTCAGCCATTCTTCGCTCGAGGCGATCCACCGATTCTGCACGTCCAATCGCACGCTGCTGGAGCAATCGACCAGCGCAGGATGTGTCTGTTGCGGCGCGACCTTCGCCCCCGGTGAGATTCGAGAATGGATCCCGTCCTACGAACCAGGCACCGGGAAGCGCACCGGTGAGAGCGCAGCCTGTCCGCGCTGCGGCATCGACTCGGTGCTCCCGTCGGCGGCGCCGGTGACGCTCAGCCCGCACCTCCTCGCCGCGATGCAGTCCTACTGGTTCGGGTCGCGCCGGCCCGTCTCGGCGCACTGACCCCACATCCGCCGCGACTCATGCGCATCGGAGAATCACTGCTCGCGGAGTTCGACCAGGAGATGGCAACCACGCGCCGTCTCCTCGAGCGCGTGCCCGGCGACAAGATGGAGTGGAAGCCCCATCCCAAGTCGTTCGCGCTCGGGCACCTCACGCAGCTCGTCGCGAAGATGCCGGGATGGATCACGAACGCGATAGCCGAGCCCATGCTCGACCTCGCGGCGCAGAAGGGTTACTCGTTCGAACGGCCCGATGTGCTGCTCGCCGAGTTCGACGGGAACGTGAAGGCGGCACACGACGCGCTCGCCGCCGCGAAGGACGATATCTTCCCGACGACGTGGACGCTGAAGATGGGCGAGCGCGTCCTGTTCGCCGCACCGAAGGGCGTGATCGTGCGCCAGCACATCAACCATCTCGTGCATCATCGAGGGCAGCTGACGGTCTACCTGCGGCTGCTCGACGTCCCGATCCCGTCGATCTACGGCCCCACGGCCGACGAACGCAACTTCTGAATCCGCCCGGAGAGAACAGCAATGGTCATCGATGACGTGCCCCGCGAGCCGAATCTTGCCGAGATCCTGAGCGCGCGAGCGCTGCGCACGCCGATGGACCGGCTGAGGATCGACATCGTGGGCGGGGCGCTCATCGCCGCCACCGCGATCTGGGCACGACCGGCGGGCTGGGTGGTGCTCCTCGCCGCAGCGCTCTGCTTCGTGTCGTACGGCGCGTGGGCCGTCGCCGAGCGTCGCCTGCAACCGGTGCCGTGGCCGGATGTGATCGCGCACGAGGGCGCATGGAGAGCGCTTCATCGCGTGGCCGGCATGATCGGCCTCGCGTCGTTCGTCCTGTTGATGCTCGCCGCCCTCGGCGTGGCGCTCGGCAGCATCATCTCGTAACGCTCCTGCGATGACGAGCTACGACGGCGTGATGCGGATGGACGACGCACTCGGCCGTCACTACGTCGCGCACCACCTCCCGCAGGACGGCGGGCTGCACACGAACTGGTTCCGCGTCCACATCGGACCGATCAGCATCCCGTTGCCCAATCCACCGGCGCGCCGTGAAGCGGTACTGCTGCACGACATGAATCACATCCTCACCGGATACGACACCGTATTCAGTGACGGCGAGATGAGGATCGCGGCGTACGAGGTCGGCGCTGGGTGTGGGCGAGTCTGGGTGGCCTGGTTGCTCAACGTGTCGCTCATGGCGTACGGTATCCTCTACCGCCCGCGCGACACGGTGCGCGCATTCGCTCGCGGCCGCGCCGCGCGCAGCATCTACACCCTCGAGGTCGACCGCGCCGAGCTGCGCGCGATGACCGTCGCCGAGCTGAGCGCGCGCCTTCAACTCGACGTGCGGCCGCCCGAGATCACGACGCGCCACGTCGCTGAGTGTGTGCTCTGGTCGCTCTCGCCGTGGGTCGCCCTGCTCGGATTGCTCTGGAGCGCCGCCGGCCTCCTCGGACTTCGGTGGCCTTGAGCGGTCCCGCGACCTTCCTGACCGCGCAGTGGCGCGATCTCCTGATGCTGAACTTCGCGGTCGATCCAGCGCTGCTCGCCCCGCACGTGCCCGCGGGGACGACGCTCGATCGTTGGGAGGGCGAGGCGATCGTGAGCATCGTCGGGTTCCGGTTCGCGGACACGCGGGTGCTCGGCATTTCCGTGCCGGGCCACCGGGACTTCGAGGAAGTGAACCTGCGCTTCTACGTGAGCCGTCGCGCGCCTGAAGGCGTCCGGCGTGCGGTGGTGTTCCTGCGCGAGCTCGTGCCGCGGCCCGCGATCGCGTGGATGGCGCGGTTCGCGTACAACGAGCCGTATCGCGCGCTGCCGATGCGGCACGAGATCGCCGAAGAGGGCAGTGACCGCTCCGTGCTGTATGAATGGCAGGAGCGGGGCACGTGGACGGGGTTCTCCGTGCGCACCTCCGGTCCCTCGCGGCCGCTCGAGGCCGGCTCGGAAGAGGAGTTCATCACCGAGCATTTCTGGGGCTACACGCGGCAGCGCGACGGCGGCACGGTCGAGTACGAGGTGAAGCATCCGTCGTGGAATGTCTGGCGCGCCGAGGCGCCGTTGGTCACAGGCGCGGTGGACCTCACCTACGGTCCCGCGTTCGGCGCGGTGTTGCGCGGCGCGCCGCGCTCAGCGTTCGTCGCTGATGGCTCGGCGATCAGTGTCCACACGCCGCGCCGCCTCACGCGCGCGGAACTCGCCGGCGCGTAGCGCGCGCGACGCACCTCGGTTCACGGCGCGCGGGTGGTCCGCGTGTCTGGCGCGCCCTGGTGATTCCTGCGAACTTCGGCGCGTCCCTCACCCGGAGAAAGACCCGTGGAACGAGCGCCGAAGTGGTTCGTGCCGGTCGCGATCGTCGCGCTGTTGTGGAACCTGCTGGGCTGCATGGCCTATCTCGCCGACGTGATGATGTCCGCCGAGAGCCTCGCGAATCTCACGGCCGAGCAACAGGCGATGTACGCGGCCCGTCCGGCCTGGTCGGTCGCGGCGACGGCGATCGCGGTCTGGTTCGGGTCGCTCGGCTGTGTGGGACTCATCATGCGCAAGGCGTGGGCGATGCCGCTCCTGCTCCTCTCGCTGCTCGGCGTGATCGCGCAGGATCTCTCGCTCTTCATGCTCGGCAACGCCGCCGAGGCGTTCGCACCCGCCGCGCTCGCGCTGCAGGGTGTCGTGCTCGTGATCAGCATCGCGCTCGTGTTGCTCGCGCGCCGCGCGGCCTCCGCCGGCTGGATCGGCGCGGGAGCGAAGTGAACCGACGCGCGCGATGACGGCCCCCGGCGTCCTCGCCGCCATCGGCAACACCACGCTCGTCCAGCTTGCGCGCGTGGTGCCCGCTGGCTGTGCGCGCATCATGGTGAAGCTCGAATGGGAGAACCCCACCGGGAGCATGAAGGACCGCATGGCGCGCGCGGTGATCGAGCGCGCCGAAGCGGACGGGCGGTTGACGCCGGGGTACCGCGTCGTCGAGTACACGGGCGGCAGCACCGGCACGTCGCTGGCCCTCGTCTGCGCGGCGAAGGGATATCCGATCCACATCGTCACGTCGGACGCGTTCAGCCGCGAGAAGCTCGACCACATGGCCGCGCTCGGCGCGACGCTCACGCTCGTGCCGAGCGAGGGCGGCCGCACCACGAAGAAGCTCATCCTCGACATGATCGAGGTCGCGCGCACGATGAGCCTCGAGCCGCGCACCTTCTGGACCGACCAGCTCAACAACGCCGACACGATCACGGGCTACCACGCGCTCGGCGACGAGATCATCGCGCAGACGGACGGGCGCGTGAGTGCCTTCGTGCATGCGGTCGGCACCGCAGCCTCGTCGCGCGGCGTGGCGACGGTGCTCAAGAGGCACGACCGTATGATCCACACCGCGGTCGTCGAGCCGGCCGAGTCGCCGGTGCTCGCTGGCGGCGCGGCCGGACCGCACAAGATCGAAGGTGTCGGTGTCGGCTTCATGCCGCCGCTCTGGGATCCATCGGTGATCGACGAGATCATCCCTATCCGTACCGACGACGCGAAGGCGATGGCGCGGCGGCTCGCGCGCGAGGAGGCGCTCTTCGCAGGCACGTCCGCCGGCGCGAACGTCCTCGCGGCGATCGAGATCGGGAAGCGTCTCGGTCCCGATGCGACGGTGGTGACCTTGCTCTGCGACTCCGGGTTGAAGTACTTGAGCACCGACGTCTATGTCCGGGAGTCCTGATGTGGAGCACTGACAGCGCCTGGTTCGACCTCGCGATCATCCTCGGCGTCTTCGCGGTCGGGGGGATCCTCTTCGGGCGGTTCGAGCAGCACAAGCCGCGCTGGCGGCGCGTGCTCAAGGTCGTGCTCGTGAGTGCGATCTACGTGTCGCTCGCGCACTACGCCGGCCGCGCGTGGGCGTACGGCTACCTCGGTTTGTTCGCCGTCGCTGCTGTGGTGGTCCATGCCTGGTGGCTGCCCAGGCACGGGATCGATGGATGGACCGCCGAACCGTACGAGCAGTACCTCGACTTGATCCTGCGGCGCAAGAAGCGGAGCAGCGCGGCGCCGTGACGCGACAAGAGGAAGAGTCGGCGCACGACGAACTCAGCGCCTACACGCTCACGCACGGCGATCCGGCCTTCCTGCACCAGCACGTGGTGGACGCCTGGGCCGCGCAGCAGGCGAGCGCAACGAGCAAGCCGATCGGCGTCTTCTTCGCGATGGTCGGACTCTACGTGCTGGTCGAGCACGGTTTCACGGGGCGCGAAGTGCAGGATGCGCACCGGCACCTCGCGCAGCAGAGGACCGCGTGGCCGATCGGCGAGTTGCCGGCAGCACGAGGTACGATCACTGCGATCGAGGTGATGGCCGCCGCCGAGGGCCCGGCGCGCGACGCGATGATCCACGCTTGGTGCCGGTCGGTCTGGGCCGAGTATGGCGAGAGCCGCGGCCGCGTGGACGCGCTGCTGCGCCAGCGGGGGATCCTGCCGCGCACGCGTGCGGCGCCGGGAGGCTGAAGTGAGTGCGTCGCGCTGCGCTGAGTGTGGTGCGGAATACGCGAACAGCGATGATTCGTGCGCCGCGCGCTTCGCCGCGCGTCTCGAGGCGTGGTGTTGCGCGACTCTCGCCGCCTTCCCGGATGCTGGCGACCGCTGAGCGCGACTTGCGTCCACGCTCGCGTCGCGGAAGAATGCGTCATGGAATTCGACCTCGAATCCGGACTCGCCGTCCTCGACCGAACGCCGGGCGTGCTGCGCACGCTGCTCGAGGGACTCGCGCCCGGCTGGATCGACGGCACCGAGGGGCCGGCGACGTGGAGCCCGTACACCGTCGTCGGGCACCTCATCCACGGCGAGCGCACCGACTGGGTGCCGCGCGCGCGGATCATACTCGGTCAGGGCGCCGACCGCCGCTTCGAACCGTACGACCGATTCGCGCAGGAGCGTGAGAGTGCAGGGAAGTCACTCGCGCAGTTGCTCGATGAGTTCGGTGCATTGCGGGCCGACAACCTCCAGACCGTGCGCGCCTGGCGACTCACCGAGGCGCAGCTCGCCCTCGAGGGCGAGCATCCGGCCTTCGGTGCGGTCACGCTGCGCCAGCTGCTCGCTACCTGGGTCGCGCACGACCTCGGTCATCTCGCACAGATCGCGCGCGTGATGGCCAAGCAGTATCGCGAGGCGATCGGGCCCTGGCGCGAGTACCTCACGATCATGGACCGTTGAGCCCGGGGCCGGACTGATGGCGACCCGCGCCGACGTGCGTCGCATCGCGCTCGCGCTCCCCGGCACCGAGGAGGCCGAGCGTGATTTCGCGTTCGAGGTGCAGGTAAAGGGGAAGTCGAAGGGGTTCTGCTGGGTGTGGAAGGAGCGCGTGGACCCGAAGAAGCCGCGCATCCCGAACCCGGGTGTGCTCGCCGTGCGCGTGGCGAACCTCGGGGAGAAGGACCTCATCCTCGCGTCGGATCCGGTGAAGTTCTTCACCGAGCCGCATTACAGCGGCTTCCCCGCTGTCCTCGTCCGGCTCGCCGCGATACGTGTGCCCGAGTTGCGCGTCCTGCTCGAGGCGGCGTGGCGCTCGATGACGCCTCCCGCTGGCGCCAAGCCCCGGCGCGCGAGACATTAGAGAATCCCTTTCCCGGAGGAGTGGATCGATGTCCAAGAAGCATCGCACGCAGGTCCCCGACTTCTCGAGCCACAAGTCGAAGGCGAAGGTCCCCGGTGCCACGCCGCCCAAGTCGGCGCCCGTCGCGCATCCGGCACCGCGCGTGAAGCCGCAGGCGACCTCGTCCAAGTCCGGCCACCGCGGCGGCTGAGCCGCGACCCACGCCGCGCGAGCGGGCAGGAGGGGCATGATGTACGAGCGTCGCCAGCATCCCCTCATCAGCATGCGTGCCTTCCTCGGGCGCATCGCGATGCACCTCGTCTTCGCTGTGTCGTTCGCCCTGGTCTCGCTCGGTGTCGGCATGCTCGGCTACATGCACTACGAACACCTCGAGTGGCGTGACGCCTTCCTGAATGCGGCGATGCTGCTCGGCGGGATGGGGCCGGTGAACCCGCCCGTCGCGCCCGACGGGAAGATCTTCGCGGGCGTCTACGCGCTCTACGCGGGCCTCGTCTTCCTCTTCGGGATCGCGATCGTGCTCGCCCCGGTGTTGCATCGCGTGCTGCACACCTTCCATGCCGACGAGGACGAATGACTCGCGCACAGGCGCCGCGCCCCACCTCGCAGGCACGGAGGTGAGATGACCAAGGTCCTCGTCATGGTGGTGTCGACGGTCACGAGTGCGGTCGGGTGGTGGCTCGGCGCGTCGTTCGGGATCATGACGGCCTTCATGCTCAGCATCGTCGGGCTCGCGGTCGGCGTCTACGCCGGCCGCCGCCTCGCACGGAACTGGGGCCTCTGAGCGCGGCGCGCCGGGATCGGCGCGCCGCGGGACGCGCGACTACTTCTTCGCGTTGAGTTGGAGCCCGTAGCGGCAGGGCTCGTCGGCGCAGATCGCCATGACGACCTTGATCTTGTACTTGCCCGACTTCCGCGGCGTGAAGACGAGCACCGGCCGGTCGTCGGCCGCGACGTCGCGACGCACGAGGCCGCCGTCGGCGTCGTAGATGAGCAGGTCGAGGTCGGTGCAGTCGTTGTCGCAGGCGCCGAAGATGACGTACTCGGTGCCACCACTCACCGTCATGTCGTGCGAACCCTCGGCGTCGTCATTGAGGCTGCCGTACACCGGACCCGAGACGACGCGCGAGAAGCCCTGCTTCTCCGCGTTCGACCCGAGGCGCTCGAGGTATCCGCGCACCTGCACGGTGTACTCACTCGGCCCCGAACTCGTCCGCGGTGCGCGCGCCCCGCCGCAAGCCGCGACGGCGACGACGAGAAGGCCAACGGCGAATCGGTGCATGGTCATTGCGGCCTCGCGGACGATGGGGTGGGAGCGACGCGCCAGAATGTAGCGCCGGCCTTCCGCGCCTGCCATCATATGGAGTCCCCCCACCCCCCACACGTCCGTGACCCGCTCCCTCGCACGCACAGTCCTGGCGCCCGCATTCGTCGGCGCCCTCGCCCTCTCGCTTGGCGCCTGTGCGAAGCGGGAGGCTGAACCCCTCGCCTCGGGCCCGCGCGCAGCGCACGCTGCCTGGGCCCGCGATGTCGTGATCTATGAGGTGAACGTGCGGCAGTACACGCCGGAGGGGACCTTCAACGCGCTGTTGCCGCACCTCGCGCGCCTCGACGACCTGGGTGTGGACATCCTCTGGTTCATGCCCGTGCAGCCGATCGGCGTGAAGCAGCGCAAGGGCCTGCTCGGCAGTTACTACGCCGTGAGCGACTATCGGAAGTTGAATCCCGAGTTCGGCACGCAGTCCGAGTTCAAGGCGGTGATCGACTCGGCCCACGCGCTCGGCATGCGCGTGCTGCTGGACTGGGTGCCCAACCACACGGCCTTCGACCATCCGTGGATCACCGAGCATCCCGACTGGTACGTGCACAAGGCGGACGGCACGATCGACAACGCGCACGACAACGAGGGGCGCCCGACCGACTGGACCGACGTCGCCGAGCTCGATTACGTGAAGCCCGAGATGCGCGCGGCGATGATCGCCGACATGCGCTGGTGGCTCACCGACATGGGGATCGATGGTTTCCGGCAGGACGTCGCGGGCGGCGCGCCGATGGACTTCTGGCACACCGCGCGCGCCGCGCTCGACTCCACGCGCGCCGACCTCTTCATGCTCGCCGAAGCCGAGTCGCCGGAGATGCACACGGCCTTCGATGCGACGTACGGATGGGAGCTGCACCACCTGCTCAACGCGATCGCGCAGGGGAAGGCGCCGGTCTCCAAGCTCGACGAGTACCTCGCCGGGCAGTCGCGCTACCCGGCGAACGCGTATCGCATGTACTTCACGAGCAACCACGACGAGAACAGCTGGAACGGCACCGAGTTCGAGCGGATGGCCGATGATAATCGACCGGCCTTCGTGCTCGCCGCGACGCTCGCGAACTCGTTCCCGCTGCTTTACACCGGGCAGGAAGGCCGCCTGAGCAAGCGGCTGCGCTTCTTCGAGAAGGACACGGTGACGTACGACGACACGACGACGGTGCCGTTCTACCGTGCGCTGTTCGCCGCGAAGGAGCACACGCCTGCGCTCTGGAACGGCGCCGATGGCGGCGTGCAGACGAAGCTGGTCGGCGAGGGCGACGCGGACGTGTACGCCTTCATGCGCGCAAAGGACCAGAGCACGGTGATCGTCGCGGTGAACTTCGGCGACAAGGCCCAGAGCTTCGCGTACCGCGACCTCCCCTCGCGCGGGGAGTTCCACGACGCCTTCACCGGCGCGAACGTGACGCTCGCCGCTTCCGGCGTGCTCAAGCTTCCCGCGCACGGCTTCCTCGTCTACATCCGTTGAGATGGCCAAGTACGGCGGGAGCTTCACTGCGGTGCTCTTCAAGTATCCGGGGAAGGGCGGGTGGCACTTCGCGCCGGTGCCGGAGCGCTTCGCGCCGCCGGTGACGCACGGATGGGGCCGGACGCCGGTCCACGCGACGGTGGACGGCGTCACGTGGCAGACGAGCGTGTGGCGCGGGAAGGACGGCCGGACGCTCCTCGCGGTCCCCGCGAAAGTGCGAGCCAACAAGGGCCACGGTGACCGCGTAACGGTACGACTGGAGTTCAAGACCCTATGAGACACCCCCTGCCGCTGGTCCTGCTCCTCGCCGCGTGCGTACCGGCGGCCTCGCGCGTCGCGACCAACGCCGCGCCGGCTCCGGTCGGCATCGCCGCACTGACGCACTCCGACGCCGACGTGCACTTCATGAGCGGCATGATCCACCATCATGCGCAGGCCGTGCTCATCGCCAAGTGGGCGCCCTCGCACGGGGCGAGCGACGAGCTGCAACGCCTCGCCGAACGCATCATCGTCGGGCAGACCGACGAGATCGCGATGATGCAGAACTGGCTGCGCGACAAGAAGGAGACGGTGCCTGAGGCGACGCCCGGCCCGATGCGCATGCGGATGAACGGCATGACGCACGAGATGCTCATGCCCGGCATGCTCTCCGACGAGCAGCTCAAGCGCCTCGACGCGGCGCGCGGCGTGGAGTTCGACAAGCTCTTCCTCACGTACATGATCCAGCACCACGAGGGCGCGATCACGATGGTCAACGAGCTCTTCGGCTCGCCGGGCGCGGGACAGGACGAGACGGTCTTCCGGTTCGCCTCCGACGTCTACGCCGACCAGACCACCGAGATCGCGCGCATGCAGCTCATGCTCGAGGCCCGCGGCGTGACTGCGGACCCGCGATAGTCCACCCCCCAACTCCCAAGGAGTCCCGATGTCGTTCCTTCCCACCCCGCGCAAGGCGAGCGTGCTCGCGAGCGTGGTCGCGACCGCACTGCTCGCGGGCGCCTGCGCGACCGCGGGCGGCGCGCCCGCGAATGCGAGCGCGATGCAGGCCGCCAACATGAGTGCCGCGGGGATGCAGGTGTCGGCGACGGCGCCGAGCCCCGATCCGCGCATCGGCCTCAAGGCGGGACTGCATGACGCGGCGGAGGTCACCTGGAACCTGAAGCGCATCGCGACCGCGCCCGCGCCCACGGGCTTCGCCGGCGTCACCAACTCCGACCTCGCGTTCCGCGGGCACTACGCGATCCAGGGCAACTACAACGGCTTCATGATCTGGGACATCGCGAATCCCGCGCAGCCCAAGCTCGTGAAGAGCTTCCTCTGCCCGGCGTCGCAGAGCGACGTCTCGGTGTACGGCAACCTGCTGTTCGTCTCGGCCGAGGGCCTCGCGGGGCGTGCCGACTGCGGCTCGCAGGGCGTCCCCGACACCGTGAGCACCGTGCGCGTGCGCGGCATCCGTGTGTTCGATGCGACCGACATCGCGAACCCGAAGTACATCACGAACGTGCAGACCTGTCGCGGTTCGCACACGCACACCGTGGTGACGCAGCCGAACGACCACGACAACGTCTACATCTACGTCTCGGGCTCTGCCGGCGTGCGATCGCCGAACGAACTGCCCGGCTGCTCGGCGCTCGCGCCGGAGCAGGATGCGAACTCGTCGTTCTTCCGCATCGAGGTGATCAAGATCCCGCTCGCGCATCCCGAGCAGGCGGCGGTGGTGGGTGGCGCGCGGATCTTCGAGGGGCTCAGCGCCCCGCCGCGCCACGCGGAGCCGATGGACTCGGCGGCACTCGCGCGCCAAGCCGCGCGCGCTGCGGCGCAGGCCGCGGCCGGTGGCAATGCGGGCGGCGGTGGACCGCCGCGCCGCCCGAGCATGGGGTCGCGCACCGGGCCCACGCAGTGCCATGACATCACGGTGTATCCGGCGATCGGCCGCGCGGGTGGTGCGTGCGGCGGGTACGGCCTCCTGCTCGACATCACCGACGTCGCGAATCCGCGCCGGATCGGCGCCGTCTCCGACTCGAACTTCTCCTTCTGGCACTCGGCGACGTTCAGCAACGACGGCAAGAAGGTGCTCTTCACCGATGAGTGGGGTGGCGGCTCGCAGCCCCGCTGCCGCTCGACCGACAAGCTGGAGTGGGGCGCCGACGCGCTGTTCACGATCGACGGCGACCAGATGAACTTCCGCTCCTACTTCAAGATGCCAGCCCAGCAGACGTCCCTCGAGAACTGCGTCGCGCACAACGGCTCGCTGATCCCCATCCCCGGGCGCGAGGTCATGGTGCAGGCGTGGTACCAGGGCGGCATCGACATCTTCGACTGGACCGACCCGTCGCACCCGATGGAGATCGCGTACCACGATCGCGGACCGGCCAGCGCCGACCGCATGGCCTCGGGCGGCTCGTGGTCGGTCTACTGGTACAACGGCGTCCTCGTGAGCTCGGAGATCGCGCGCGGCCTGGACGTCTTCGAACTCCTGCCGAACCCGAACCTGACGCAGAACGAGATCGATGCGGCGAAGACGGTGCGCTACGACCACCTCAACGCGCAGTCACAGCCGCAGATGGTCTGGCCGGCGAGCTTCGCGCTGGCGCGCGCCTACCTCGACCAGCTCGAGCGGAACCAGGGCATCGCCACCGACCGCATCGCTGCGGCGCGCGCCGACCTCACGGCCGCGGAAGCGAAGCGTGGGGCAGACCGCGCGACCGCACTCGACGCGCTGGCGACGCGCATGCATGGTGAGGCGCGTACAGCGAAGGACGCGGCGAAGGCGCATTTGGCGGCGGGCGCCGTGGGAGAGTTGGCGAAGAAGTAGACAGCCGGCACTCGACAGCGGAACCCGAGCTAGAGCCGTCCAAGGGCGCCGGCGACGGCGCGAGACAGCGCGTCCATCGAGTACGGCTTCACGAGGCGTTCGTGGAAGCCGATGCCGTCGAGGTCGCCGTTGGCGCCCGGGTCGAAGTAGCCGCTCGCGTAGATCAGCGGCAGCGTGGGATGGCGCGCGCGCAACCGGCGCGCCGTCTCCACGCCGTTCAACTTCGGCATGTTGCCGTCGAGGATCACGACGTGCACGCCATGGTCCTCGCGCGCGAGGCGCTCGAGCGCGGCCGTGCCGTCGATCGCGAGCTCCACCTGGTAGCCGAGCCGGCGCAGCATGCGTGACGCGATGTCGCGCACGAGTTCCTCGTCGTCCACCACGAGCACGCGCGCCGGGCGGTCGGCGGGCAGTGCCGTGCCGACCTCGGGTGCGACCTCGGTCCCCTCGGCAGCGCAGGGGAGGATCAAGGTGAAGCGCGTCCCTTCGCCGACGACGCTCTCGACCGCGACGGCGCCGTGGTGGTCGCGCATCGTACCGTAGACCATCGCAAGGCCGAGTCCAGTGCCCTTGCCCGGCGCCTTCGTCGTGAAGAATGGTTCGAAGACGTGCTCGAGCACCTCGGGCGGCATGCCGCTGCCCGTGTCGCTGACGGTGAGCATGAGGTGTGCGCCATCGCCCGGGAGTCCGTGCCGCTGCTTGATCGCCGGATCGAGTCGCTCGACACGGCCGTCGAAGCGGAGGCGGCCGCCGCCCGGCATCGCGTCGCGCGCGTTGAGCGCGAGGTTGAGGATCGCGTTGGACAACAGCGAGCGGTCGCCGACGACGGTCGCGCTCCCCTCCATCGCGATCTCCACCGTGATGCGGCGGTCGATCGTGCGCTGCACGAGCTCCACCGCCTCGCGCAGCATCGGCTCGAACGAGAACGGCTCCTCGCGGTGCGGGTTGCGGCGCGCGAGCGTGAGGAGGCTGCGGGCGAGATCGGCGCCGCGGAGCGCGGTCCGGCGGATCGCTGCCGCATCCTCGCGCACCTCGGCCGAGTGCGCCGCGTCGTGCTCGAGCAACTCCGCGTAGCCGATCACGCCGGCGAGCAGGTTGTTGAAGTCGTGCGCGACGCCGCCCGCGAGCTGCCCGACGGCATCGAGCTTCATCGACTGCAGCAGTTCGCGCTGCAGCCGGTGCTGTTCGGTGACGTCCTGCACGACCGCGAGCACGTGCCGCGGCGCGCCCACCGCATCGCGCAGCAGCGTGGCGCTCACCTGCGCCACCGCCACCGAGCCGTCGGCGCGCACGTATCGCTTCTCGATGCTCACCAACCGCTCGCCGCGGTGCACGAGGCGTGACCACGGTCCGGCATCGGCCGCGCGATCGTCGGGGTGCGTGAACTCGCTGAAGGTGTGGCCGAGGATCGCCGGTTCCGGACGGCCGAGCACGTCGGTCATCGCGCGGTTGATGCGCAGGTATCGGCCATCGAGCCCGAGTTCGGCGAGCCCGACCGCCGCCTGCTCGAACGCCGCGCGATAGTTCGCCTCGCCAGCCTCGAGCGCCGCCTGCGCGGCGGCGCGCTCGCCGGCCTCGCGCTGCGTGCGCAGCACCACGGTCGTGCGATTGAAGTGCGCCCCGAGCCGCCCGAACTCGTCGTCGATCGGCACCGGCACCACCACATCGAGGTCCCCGCGGTCGATGCGATGCAGCGCCGCGTCGAGCGCGGCGAGCGGTTCGAAGAGCCGCCGGCGCAGCTGACGCCAGCCGAGCGGTGCGAGGATCAGGCCGAGCGCGAGCGCACCGAGGACGAGCGTCGCCGCGTAGCGCGCGTCGCGCGTGAGCTGTGCTTCCTCGGCCGCAAGGTCGCGCAGGGCGCTGCGCGTGACATTGGCAAGGCTCGCCGTCAACGGCGAATCGAGCGAGTCGGCGCGTCGCAGCAGCGTCTCGGCCGCGGCGATGTCGCGCAACTCGAGCGCGCTCAGCGCGCCGAGCAGCGCTCCTGCCTCGGCGGCCGTCGCATTGTCGGCCTGTTCCAATTCACCGCTGAACTCGCGGGACACCGTGCCTGCCCGCCGCAGCGGCGCGAGCACCGCGGTGCGCCGGATCACGCTCTGGAGTCGCATGCGTCGGGCTTCGAGCGCTCCGGCATCGAGGGGGCGTTGGCGGGCCTCGCCAAGCGCGTCCCAGAGATCGGTGAGCACCGAGTCGAGCTGGGCGGCGAGCTGCGTGCGCGCCGTGAAGTCGTCGAGCGTCCCCGAGCCGCGAGCGGCGAGCGTCGCCGCGCCGGGGACGACGCGCAGGGCGAGCGCGAGGCCGAGGAGCCCGAGCACGAGCAGCACCCCGCCGACGGAGAGTGCCAGCGTCGTGCGCAGGTTCACGGCGCGCTCGGGGCGCTGCTCGGTCGTCATGGCGCCCGGGCCGGCGGATCGCGTGGCAGGTCGGACAGGCGTTCCATCCGCAGCAAAGTCGTGCGCGGACGCTGGAAGTCGATCGGTCCGGTCACGCCCTGGAAGGGTGGATGCCCAGGCGTGCCCAGCAGGCTGAGCCACGTCGCGATCCCCGCGCGCGTCGTGTATCCCTCGCGCGCGGCGGCCGCGACAAGGAGGAACGCGTCGAAGATCAGCGCCTGTCCGGCGGTAGGTTCCTCGTTGGTCCGCGCGCGCATGTGCGAGGCGAAGGCGCGGCTCAACGCGTCGCTTCCCTGGCGCCAGAACACGAGGTAGCGCACCGCCGAGCGCTCGTCGTCGGTGAATCTCACGCCGCTCTCCGTCGGCACGTAGCTGTCGCCGGTGAGGATGCGGATCCCCGGGGCCGCGACGACCAGTGCCCGGAAGGCACAGTAGGTCGCGAGCTGCGGGAGGACGAGGATTACGGCGTCGGGCTGCACGCGCCGCACGAAGGCGCGCACGAGGGTGGTCATCGCGAGGGTGCCGCTCGGGCCGCACTCGGTGCCCGAGAGCGCCGCGTCGCCGGCGAGACTGTCGCCGCGCGCACGCATGCGCGCCATCACGCCTTCGTGGACGCCCTCGCCATAGGGATCCGCGATGTAGAACATCCCGATCCGTTGCGCCCCGAGGCTGTCGACGGCGTGGTCGGCGAGGTACGCGCCGATGCTGTCGTCCGGTGGCGCGAGCATGAAGAGGCCTGCGCCCGCCCCGCGCAACTCACGCGCCGTCGCGGTCGGCACGATCAACGGCACGCCGGCCTCCCGATAGATCGGTGCGGCGAGCAGCGTCGTCTTGCTGCCCGCATGGCCGACGACCGCGACGATCGAATCGGCGGCACTGAACTGCGCCGCTTGGTCCGCCTCGGTCGCGCCATTGCCGATCCCCAGGACGTTCCACGGTGCGATGCGCACGTGCGGCGGGGGCAACGTGTCGAGGATCGCCTGCAGCGCCGCGTTCCGCTCCTGCCCGCCGGGAGTGCTCGGCGCCCCGTCCCCGACATACAGCACCGCCGGCGCCTGCCGCTCGCACGCAGCGAGGCAGAGCGCCGCGACGAGAACGAGGGGGCGAAGGGGAGTCCGGGACAAGTCGGGCACGTGCCTCGGAATCTGGCCCCCTCCCGTGCCTGCGGCCAGCGATGACCGAGTGCCCGACTTGCGCGTCGTCTTCCGGGAGGCCACAATAGGCGGCTTCCCCCGCGCCCCGACACTTGCCTCTCCCCACCTCCATCGGTGCTCCCCGATGGCACTTCGCCCCGATCCTGCGCTTGCGCGTCGGAACACCGTGAGCGGATGCATCCTCCTTGCCGAGGATGAGCCGGACGTGCGGCGCGTCCTCGCGAAGACACTGCGGCGATCGGGCTTCGACGTGACGGAGGCCGAGGACGGCGGGCGCGCGCTCGCACTCTTCGAGCGGGAGCCGCACGCGTACGACCTGCTCGTGAGCGATGTCATGATGCCAGAGCTCGACGGGCATTCTGCCTTCAGCCGGATGCAGCAGCTCCGGCCCGGCTTCGCCGCCGTATTCCTCAGCGGCAACGCGCCGGACCTGCCGAGACTGGAAGAACTCCGCCGTGCCGGCTCGGGCGTGACACAGCTCGGCAAGCCCGTCGACCGTGCGGGACTCCTCGGCGCGATCAACGCCCTGCTCGACGGCCGTCCCGACGAGGACGACGCGGCGTGAGCTGAAGTCCGGCCGGCATCGGCCGACACTACAGGGGATGGAAGCTCTCCTCGCGCGCCAGCCGATCTTCAATGCGCTCGGAGCCGTCGTCGGTTACGAGCTCCTCCGTCGGGAGGGCGCGATGCTCGACATCGGGCTCCCTGCGTTCGTCGGCGCATCGCGCGCGTGGATCAGCATCCCCGAGCGCGCGCTCGTCGCCGATGACTGGACGGTTCTCGACCGCGCGAACTGCGTGATCGAGGTGCTCGGGTCGGTGCCGGCGACCGACGAGACCCGCGCCGCGCTCGAGCGGCTCGTGAAGGCCGGGTACGAGGTGGCCCTCGACGACTTCATCGACCATCCCGGGTTCGAGAGCTTCCTCAAGCTCGCGCGCGTCGTGAAGGTGGACGTGTCCGGCAAGGATCCGCGCTCGCTCCAGGCGGCGGTCAAGCGGTACAAGCGGCGTGGCCTCACGGTGCTTGCCGAGCGCATCGAGACGAAGCAGGTGCACGACGCCTGCCGCGCTGCCGGCTTCGACCTGTTCAAGGGTCACCACTTCGCGCGTCCCGAGATCGTGGAGGGACGCCGCACGTCGCCGCAGGTCGCCGTCCTGGCCGACGCGATGAACCGCCTGACCGACGAGGACATGCCGCCGAGCGACCTCGAGGACCTCTTCGCGGCCGACGCCTCGCTCACCTTCCGCCTCCTTCGCATCGCGAACTCCACGGCGAACGGCCGCAGTGGCGCCGACTCGGTGCGACACGCGATCGCGCTCGTCGGACGCGACGCACTGCGTCGCTGGATCGCGGTGCTCCTCGCGGCCTGCGGGCCGCGCCAGCGTGGCGACGAGCAGGAGCGCTTCCGCACCGCCCTCGAGCGCGCGCGCTTCGCTGAGCTCATCGCCGAGCACTTGGACCGTCGTCGCGGACCGTCGGCGTTCCTCGCCGGGCTGCTCTCGATGCTCGACGTCGTCCTCGGCGTCCCGCTCGACGACATCATGGCGATGCTCACCGTCACCGACGACGTGAAGGCGGCACTGATGGACCGCATCGGACCGCTCGCGGGCCCACTGCTTCTCGCGGAATCGCTCGAGCAGGGCCGGTGGGAGAGTGCGGCGACACAGGTCGACCTCTTGGGCGTGCCGCGCGAGCTCATCCAGCCGACGATGCTTGAGGCCGCGCGCTGGGCGCGCGGGATGCGCACCGCGGTCTGACTGCGGTGCTTCGCTAGAACCAGAGCCCGACCCGGATCAGTGCCTGTCGCCGGCCTTGGTTGTTGAAGCCTTCCTCGACGCGGATCGGTCCGATCGGCGTCGGGAGGTCCACGCCGACGCGCGCGCCGACGAGGATCTTCCCATCGAGCGCACCCGGCCCCGAGAAGAAGTCGTCGACGCCCGTCACGCCGACCATCGGCTCGATGCGCGCGTGCAGCTGCGCGGCGAGCGGCCACCGCACGAGCAATGAGCCGAAGAGCTCGCGGTCGCCGCGCTGCTCGAGCATGCGCAGTCCCGCGAAGCCGTCGAGTCCGCCGAGCGTGAAGGTGTGGTGGATCGGGAGCTCGCGTCCCCACCCGGCGCGCACGTGCGGCGTGATCTCGACGCGGCCGAAGGTGCTCGAATGGGAGACGTCGAGCGCCACGCGCTGCCAGGCGTGCAGCCCCACGACATCGAAGCTCATGCTCGGGACCGGTGATCCCGCCTCGCGGTAGCGGATCGCGTAGCGCGCGCCGGCCGTGCCGCGCGTGACCTCGCCGCGTTGCTGCCACAGGCGGTAGTCTGCGGCGAGCTCGTGCGACCATCCGGGGTCGTAGAGCGGACGCAGCCCGAGCGAGACGCCGACCTCCTGCACGTCCACGTGCGGAAGTTCGGTCGCGCCGTCCCAGAGGCGCACCGCCTCGGAGAGCAGCTGCAGCGACCCGCCGAGCGGAAGGAAGCGCCTGCCGATCACCGCGCGCCGTCGTGCGGCGAGCGTTAGGTCGGTGCGCCAGGTGCCGGTGGTGAAGAGTGCCGATCCCTCGAGGTCGAGTCCGCCGAGCGAGCGATCCACCGCCGCCATCCAGAGGCGTCCCGACATCGTGTGGTCGAAGGCGAAGCCGATGCCGATGGTGCGGCGCGGCGCGTGGTCCAGCTCGAGGTCGAAGTCGACCCGCGACGTGTCGCCGGTGGGCGAGAGCCAGACGCCGCGATATCGCTCCTGCGTCGCGAGGCGCCCGAGGCCCTGGCTCACCAAGGCGGGATCGAGCGGCGCGCGCGGCGCGAGGTGCAGTTCGCGCAGGATCGCTTCGCGGTCGCGCGCGCCGGGCGTGCGGATCGCGACGCGGCCAGTACTGCGCGGCAGCGCCGGCATCGTGTGCGCCGTCGCGAGCGGGCGCACGCAGGCTCCCGCGAGCGCCGCGTCGGCCGTTTGCCGTCCCATTCGGACGAGCGAGTCGAGGATCTCCGGTCGGAAGTCGATCTGGCCGTACATCGCCGTCGGGTGCCGCATCACGACGTCGTTCGGGCGCGCCTCGATGGAGTCCTGCACCCAGAGGAACTCGAGCAGTTGACCGGTCACCGCGAGCGGATCGTCGAAGGCCGCCGGGTCGGGCCTCGGTGACGCGACCCGGCTGACGATCACGCGCTCGGCTCCCAAGGCGCGCGCCACCCCGACCGGCACGTTCGAGGACAGCCCGCCATCCACGAGCGTGCGTCCATCGATCACGACGGGACGCAGGATCAGCGGGATGGCCATGCTCGCGCGCAGCGCCCTCGCGAGGTCCCCGCGCGAGAGCGGCACGACCTCGCGGCGGTCGAAGTCGGTGGCGACGGCGCGGAAGGGGATCGGCAGCGAATCGAAGTCACCGCGCGCGATGAGGTTCGCGCGCAGCGCGATGCGCGAGAGCGCCGCGCTCACCTCCGCCTCGCGCACCGCGCCCGTCTGCAGCACCCAGTGCGCGGGCTCGCGCTCCCAGACGAGGGCCGGCTTGAGGCCGCCGAACGACGCCGAGACGATCGGCTCGTAGTTCCGGATCAGCTTGTCGAGCGGCAACGACGCGATGTGCGCACGCACCTGCGCCGCGTCCTCGCCGCTCGCATACAGTGCGCCCACGATCGCTCCCATGCTCGTGCCGACGATCAGGTCGGGCACGATGCCGAGCGAATCGAGCGCCTGCAGCACGCCAATGTGCGTGAGGCCCTTCGACCCGCCTCCGGCGAGCACGAGCGCGGTGCGCGCGGGCTCGCACGTCGCCTGCTGCGCCTGCAGCGGCGTCGCGAACGGCATCGCGGCGAGGCCCGCCACGAGGGCGAACCGGCGCGCAGGTCGGGCGGCGAGGCGCATCACCATGGGAATATGGCATCCGGTACACCCCGTTACTATTGAAAGGTGCAGCCCCGGATCCTCCTCGCATTCGCCGCCACCTGGTTCATCTGGGGCTCCACCTACCTCGGCGTCGCGATCGCAGTGCGCGACCTGCCGCCGTTCTTCGTCGCGGGGGTGCGCAACCTCGCCGCGGGCGCACTCATCTACGCCTTCCTGCGCATGCGCGGGGCCGCGCGGCCGACCCGTGTGCACTGGCGCGGGGCGATCATCGTCGGCGTGGCGCTGCTCGCGCTCGGCAACGGTGCGGTGACCTGGGCCGCGCATCGCGAACCCACGGGCATCATCGCGCTGATCGTCTCGCTCGTGCCGCTCTGGCTCCTCGTGTTCGGATGGTTCGGCGCGAAGGGGGTGCGCCCCGCCGGCTACGAGGTCGCGGGTGTCCTCCTCGGTCTCGTCGGGATCGCGCTGCTCGTCGCGCCGCACGAGGGCGGGGGACAGGTCACGCCCCTCGGGACGGCCGTGCTCCTCGGCAGCACGCTCGCCTGGGCCGGCGGGTCGCTCTATGCGCGCACCCTCGCGCCGATGCCGGTGCCGCTGCTCGGCTCCGGCATGGAGATGATGATGGGTGGCGTGTTCATGCTCATCGTGAGCGCGCTGGGCGGTGAGTTCCCCCGCGTCACCGCGGCCTCGTTCACGCCGAACGCGCTCGGGGCGATGGCGTTCCTGGTCTTCTGCGGCTCGATCCTCGGCTTCAGCAGTTACAAGTGGCTGCTCGCGAACGTGCGCCCCGCGCTCGCCGGCACCTATGCATTCGTGAACCCCGTCGTCGCGATGCTGCTCGGCTGGATGTTCAACGGCGAGGTGCTCACCGCTCGCCTGCTGCTCGCGATGGCGACGATCGTCGGCGCGGTGGCGATGATATCCCTGCGCCCGTACCTTAGCAGGCGATGAAGGAACCGCGAGGGATCGACCTCGGCGCCCCGTCCGCTGGAAGCGCCACGGGCACGCTGCCCGCCGAACAGCCGCTGGTCGCCGCAGAACCGGAGACGGACGTCGCCTTATGGGCGGTGGTCTTCGCCGGCGGCATCGGCTCGCGGTTCTGGCCGCTTTCCACGCCGGTGCGTCCCAAGCCCGTCCTCGCGCTCATCTCGGGACAGACGCTCATCGAGGACGCGATCGGCCTCCTGCAGCCGGCGATCCCGCCCGAGCGCGTGCTCATCCTCACGAGCCGCGACATCGCACCGGCGATCCGTGCGGTGACGAAGGACGTGCCCGAGGCGAACGTGCTCGTGGAGCCGCGCCCGCTCGGCACGGCGGCCGCGCTCGCGTGGGCATCGCAGGAGATCGTACGTCGTGCGGGGCCGAGCGCGATGCTCTGCGCGGTGCACGCCGACCTCGCGATCGACTTCCCCGAGGAGTATCGCCGCACATTGCGTCGCGCGGCGGCGTATGCGGCGCGTGAGCGTGCGCTCGTCTCCATCGGCATCCGGCCCTCGCGCCCCGAGACCGGCTTCGGCTACGTGATGCCCGGCGCGCCGCTCGACGGTGACGTGCCACTGCACAAGGGCGGCGCGGCCGTCACGCGCGGATACGTCGAGAAGCCGAGCGAGGCCGAGGCCGAATCGCGGATCGAGGACGGCGCGCTCTGGCACGGCGGCGTGCTCGTCGGGTCCGCGGACACGGTGCTGCGGCAGCTGCGCAAGCACACACCCGAGGTGCGCGACGCGCTCGACCCGCTCGCGGCGGGCAACCTGCCGGGGTTCGTGGGCATGGTGCGCGCGACGTCGCTCGAACGCGGCCTGCTCGAGCGCACCGATCGCCTGCTCGTGCTGCTCGGCGAGTTCGGCTGGGACGACGTGGGCACGTGGGCCGCGCTGCGCCGCGCGCGCGAGCTCGACGACGACGGCAATGGCGCGTCGGGCAACGTGCATTTCGTCGATGCCGACTGCAACGTCGTGCACGCGGAGAACGGGACGGTCGTGATGTACGGCGTCTCGAAGATGCTCGTCGTGACGCTCCACGGGCTCACGTTCGTGACGACGCTCGAGCGCGCGTCGGACCTGAACCGCCTGCTCGACGCGCTGCCCGGGAGCATGCGCATCCACCCAACGGGCCCCGCTAGGTAACGGACGCGTCCTCGACGCGCTTGGCAGCGAGCGCGGTCGCCGCGAGCAGCACGAGCGTGATCCAGAGCGCGTCGGCCACCAGCAGGTGCGCGAGCTGCGTCGCGATGGGGACGAGGAGCCAGAGGTTCAACAGGCCGAGCGCAAGCTGCGTGATGGCGATCGTGGCCAGCGCGATCGCGAGGCGCGTCGTCGTCGGTGAGGGGCGCCGCTTCGCGCTCACGCCTGCCGCGAGCAGCAATACGAGCACGACGAGCACCGCGAGCGTCGGGTGGATCACGCGGAGCCGCAAGAGCACGTGGGCGGTGGAGGAGAAGTCCTGCGCCATCCCCTCGGCCAGCGACGCGGACGGGAAGAGCGTGTCGCCGAGCGCGGTGACGGCGCCGGTCGTGCCGAGCAGCAGCGTGCCGGCGAGCGCGCCGACGAGCAGCCAGCCCTCGCTGCCGATCGTTCGGAGCCGCGGTGCACGGTTCCCCGACGCGAACCACGGCACGAGCGCGAGCGCGCCGACGAGCGCGAAGGTGTTGAGCAGGTGTGCGGCGAGCCACCACGCGCGCGCGATGCTGTCGTTCTGCGCGACCATCTCGAAGAGCACGAGTCCGGCGCCGACGAGCGCCTCGGTGAGCATCAGGACCATCGCGATGTGCGCCATCCGCCGTGCGGCGTCGCCCTTCGGCAGGAGCAGGCGCGCCCAGGCAAGCTGGCCGACCACGAGAAGGAGTGCGACCCCCGACGTCAGCCGGTGCGTCAGCTCGATGAGCGTCTCGATGCGCGGCGCGCGCGGGATCACCTCGCCATTGCACAGCGGCCAGTGCGCGCCGCACCCCGCGCCCGACCCCGACGCGCGCACGTACGCGCCCCAGAGGATCACGAGGAGGTTGAAGGCGAGGACGCCCCATCCGTATCTTGCGAAGCGCGACATCCCAGGGACTCCTCATGAAACGCAGTACCGTCATCACGATCCTCGCCGTGGCCGGCTTCACCGGCCTCCTGCTCTACAAGACGCTCGCCGCGCAGACGGTCGAATGTGCGGCCTGCGTGCGATTCAACGGCACGGAGAACTGCGCGACCGCGTCGGGCAAGGACTCCACCGAGGCGCTGCGCACCGCGGTGAACACCGCCTGCGGCACGCTCACCCAGGGCATGGACGAATCTATCCGGTGCGCCGGGATGCCGCCGATGCGGCCGCAATGCAGGACGCGCTGACACGGTGGCGGGCCGACACGCCCGCGTGCGACGATCGCATCCACCTGAACAATGCCGGCGCGTCGCTCATGCCTGCGCCCGTGCATCGCGCCATCACCGCGCATCTCGAGCGCGAGGTCGCGCTCGGCGGCTACGAGGCGGCGGATGCCGCGGTGGATGCGATCGCCGAGACATACGAAGAACTGTCGCGCGTCGTCGGCACCAGGGCGCAGAACATCGCCGTGGTCGGCAGTGCGACGCGTGGCTTCGCGCAAGCGCTCTCGACGTTCGACTGGCGTCCCGGTGACCGCATCCTCACCTCGAGCGATGACTACGTCAGCAACCAGCTCATGTACCTCTCGCTGGCGAAGCGGCAGGGCGTGCTGATCGATCGCTGCCCCGACGCGCCCGAAGGCGGCGTGGACGTCGCGGCGTGGGAGCGGATGCTGCGCGAACAGCCGTACCAGGTCGCGGCGCTCACCTGGATCCCGACGAACAGCGGGCTCATTCAGCCGGCCGAGGAACTCGGCGCACTCTGCAAGGCCGCGGGCGTGCCGTACCTGCTCGACGCCTGCCAGGCCGTGGGGCAGCTCGACGTGAACGTCGGGCGATTGCACTGCGACTACCTCTCGGCGACGGCGCGCAAGTTCCTGCGCGGACCGCGCGGGATCGGCTTCCTCGCGGTGAGCGATGCGGTCCTCGCGCGCGGCGATGCGCCGCTGCTCGTGGACATGCGCGGCGCGCGCTGGGTGGAACGCGACGCCTACGCGCTCGTCGATGACGCGAAGCGGTTCGAGGAGTGGGAACTCCCGCACGCGCTGGTGCTGGGGATGGGCGCGGCCGTCCGCTACGCGCGCGAGGTAGGGATATCGACCGCGGCCGAGCGCGCCCACGCGCTCGCGACGTTCGCGCGGGAACGGTTCGGAGCGATCAAGGGCGTGCGTGGCCTCGATCGTGGCCCGCGCCTCTCGGCGCTCGCGACCTTCACCATCGAGGGCCACATCGCGCGAGAACTCGTGCTGGCATTGCGCGAGCGTGGCGTGAACACGAGTGCGCAGGCGCGCGGCGACGCGCTCATCGACCTCGACCGCAAGGGTGCCACGACGCTGCTGCGCGTCTCGCCGCACTACTACAACACCGAGGACGAGGTGGAGCACGCCGCGCAGGCGCTCGAGGCGCTGATCAGCCAGCGGGCTCCTTCACGGTGAACATCCACCAGCAGAGGCGCGCCGTCAGCGCGGTGGACGCGAGCAGGGTCACCCACGCCACGAACCGCACGAACCGTGAGAGCGCGATCTCGCGGTCGAGCCATCCGATGGAGTCGAGCAGGTAGTTCCAATCGTGGATCCCGCCGTCGGGCGAGAAGCTCACGAGGTCGAGCTGCAGGTTGCGCGCGTCGGCGATGTACCACGAGAGGTCGGCGAGGCTTGACGCGAGGAATACCCCGCACACCGCGACGCCGAACCAGTCCTTGCCCTTCCACACGAGCGCGATCGCGCCGATGGGCACGAGCAGCTGCGTGAGGCTGCCGCCGGCGACGCCCATCCACTCGCCCGCGAAGTTCCAGAAGAGGTGCCCGAACTCGTGCGCGCCGAAGATGATCCCGCTCCAGATCGTGTTCTCGCCCTGTTCGCGCAGCGGCCGCAGCACTTGGCGCGCGAGGAAGAGGAAGAGCAGGGCGCGCCACCACCACGTTCGCCCCGCAGCCCACGCACGCATGCGCTCGCCGAGCGCGGCATCGTCGTCGATCGCGGGACGGGCGGGAGAGGTCACGGGCCCAATCTATCGGTGGGAGCGGACCCGTCGCCAATCGCGACCGGGAAGGGTAAGATTCCGATATGCGCCCGATCCCCGCCGATCGTCCGGGACGCATCAACCGGTTCGTGTTCCTCTCCGTGGCCGTCGCGTTCCTTGCCTGCGACTCGCCGACCGGAACGGGGCGCGTGCGTTCGCTCGCCCTCACGCTCCCCGCGACGCAGCTGCGGCCGGGCTTCTTCATGCACGCGATCGCACGCCCGCTCGACTCCGAAGGAGAGATCGTGGAGGGGACCGCGGTGCGATGGAGCTCGCGAACCCCGGACCTGCTCGACGTAGGCACCGACGGATTGATGCTCGCGCTGGCCCCCGGCGAAGGCGTCGCTCGCGTCACCTCCGGCTCGGTGTCGGAGGACGTGCGCATCGCCCTCGTGAACCCGCCGATCGCGCAGTTCATC